>VFSW01000839.1_pt1 | contig 45266 bp, 79 predicted proteins | sample 5358111 | NCBI WGS metagenome assembly VFSW01 (sample SAMN11554181, study PRJNA540505) | mine drainage metagenome | isolation source: sediment from site ElyBrook_90M | place: USA: Ely Copper Mine, Vershire, VT | collected 2017
ATATTAGTCTAATCATCTTCGGAATCGAAAACGCCGCCTAACATGAAACCCCTAATCCTCTTGTTAGCTCTGTTCCTTACCGGCTGTGCTACGCTTGAGAAGCAAGCCGGTAGCACAAGCACGTTCGCAGCCTGCAAGACGGCTGACGTTATTACTACCAAGATCGCCCTAAACAGCGGCAAGTTCTTCGAAGCCAACAAGTTCCTTTCCGTCTTCATCGGCCCGCACAACTTCACGCCGCTGGTCCTGTTCTCGGTAGCTGCGTACATAGGTTTGAACATGCTTGACGATAAACGGGTTACGATGGCGGCGAACGTAATCACCTGTGGCGTGGCGGCTAGGAATATGCTCCTCCTGCACAACGCAGGAATAATGCACTAAAACGAGTTAGAAGTCCTTACTTAACTAAAGGACAGATTATGGCACAGATTGATACCTCAGGACTAACAGTTCAGTATGGATTGCCTCCCGGCGGTGGGGATGGTTCTCCCGAAGGTTGGTTTGTTCAAGGAGCAGCTGCACGTGATTTGCCACAACCCGCTGGAGGTTGGCCTTCCAAACAAGATGCAGAGAAGGCTGTGCAGACCGCTGGGCAGCCAGGCGCTTTTGGCGTTGGCGACTTCATGGCGAAGTTGGGCAGCAATCAAGCGGGGCAGGATGCGTACTTTGCGTATCTGACAGGGAAGGCAACCCCAGAACAGTATGGGCTTTCTGCGCCTATGTCACTGTCACAGGAACAGGCAACACGGCAAGGAGTGGCGGAGCAGGCCACCGCCGAAGCGCATAAGAGTGATACAAATTATAACGATAAGGGTATGGCTATGCTCGCGCTTGCGCCATTCCTTGCGTTTGGAGGCGCGCAGGTTGCGGGGCTGTTTCCAGGCGTCTCGGGCACAGCGGGAGGCGATGCAGCGCTGAATGCGTTTGATACCGCAGGGGCGACGACGAGTAACGCCGGGATGGGATTTTACGGCGGCGGAGCAGTGAATACAGCAGGAGGGGCCGCCGCGACGCTAGGGCAGCTTGGCGGCGGAGTATCCGCGACGACTGGAGGTATGGCAGCGCCGGGGGCAGATCAAAGCTTCTGGGAAACGGGTATGTCTGGTGGCGCACCAGCAGACGCGACAGGTGGTGCAGGTAGCATGGCAGGGACGCCTTATGCAGGACTTACTGGATCAGCAACAGGAAGTACTGCCGGAGACCAAGCTATCCCACCGGCACTCAAGGCGGCGGCACAGCAGCTCCTCACCAACGGCGGCACGATGGCGGACCTGGCAAAGCTCCTCGGCCCGGCTATGTCGATTGGAAGTGGGATCTATGGGCTGAATAAGGCCGCGGACTTAACTGCGCAGACTCGAACGGATACCACCGGGGCGATTGCCCCACTACAGAATTTCAACCCGGCGGCGTCGCTTGGGGCTGGCTCGCTTGGGGAGACGATGGCGAACAAGGCGGACCCCTGGGGAGCGTCTGGTGGGAGGGCACTGGCGGATCAGCAGCTGCAGGCACTGATGAGAGACCCCTCGCAAGTGTCGGCAAGCGACCCCGCTTATGCGCTACGGATACAAGGCGCACAGCGCGCTATGGGCAGCTATGGTCAAGGCTCGGGCAACATGGCGGTGGCTGGGGCGAACGCGAGCACGAGCTGGTTGAATGATCGGCAGACTGCTCTGGCGAACATGGAGAACATGGGGAACCCGGTAGGGGCACAGCAGGTTGGACTGAATGTAGGACAGTTGGGGCTGAGCACAGACATTGCGCAGTCGAACGCAGGTCTGGATGCCGCCAAGTTGAACCTTGCCGCCGGCATGGGCGCGAATAGCCTCGCGGGGCAGAGTCTTGCTTCGCTAGGGTATGGCGTGACGCAGGCAACTGGAGGGAATACACAGATACCTCCGGCGGTGCTGCAGTACTTGCAGCAGATGCAACTGCAAGGGCAACGGGTGGCAGCATGACCACCGAAATGTTCGGCGCTCCCTACGGCATCTCCGCCGCCGAGGACCAGATCAATCAGAATGCCCTCTCCGGCCTCAAGGCCATGCACACGCTTGGGGAGATTCAGCAGCAGCCAGTGGATATGCAGCTGAAGCAGGCTCATGCGAGGTACTATGGCGGGCTGGCGCAGGAGGCAGAGGCGAAAGCGAGGGACCTGCAAACGATGCAGCAGCTGGAAGCGGGCGTTGCGGCGGCGAGGCTGGCGGCAGCGCAGGGCCAAACGCTGACAGTGGAGGATCGCGTTCCGGGTACGGCGGCGGCGCAGAAATCCCTCGCGGACCCTCTTCGGGAGGACCTCGCGATCATGCAGAAGCTCGGCGCGCCGACCCGGATGCAGCTGCCGCTGGTGGAGAAGATCTCCCAGATCGCGCAGCACGAAGCGGCGGCGGCGAGTTCGGCGGCTACGCAACAGACGCAGCAGGTCAAAGCGGGGGTGGAGAAGGCAAAGCGGATTAGCTCCTTTGCCCAGGCAGCGCTGGACACGCCGGAGGCTTATCCGCAGCTGAAGATGCAGGCAGCGCAGGAGGGGTTCAAGGTAGATGCCCTGCCGCCGGAGTGGAATGCTAAGGCGCTGACTGCACTGCGGGATAGTGGGATTGAGGCGGCGAAGATGCTGCAGCTGAAGGAGACCGCTTCGCTAGACGCGGCGCACAAGGCGCGGTGGGGCGCCTCCAATGCACAGTCGGCGGCTGCAGTTAAGCTCGCAGGGGCGCGGACGGACCTTGTGAAGGAGCGGCTTGATGTACTGAAGAAGACTGGCGGAGAAGGATCGCCAGAGGTCAAGGCAGGGCGGGAAGAGCTGCGACTCAGCAGGGAGGCGCTTCGCAAGGCGCGGGATAGGAAAGAGTTCCCGCCAGCCCCACTTGATCCAGCAGCGAGGGAAGTCGGGAAGAACTACACCGCCGCGAACGGAGCAAGGTTTATGTGGACGAAAGATCCTGCCTCGGGTAAGCCGGTCGCGGTGCTGCTCAGTCCGCCGCCGGGAACCAAGGCAGCTGCGGCGATTGCAGCGAGGCCCGCGGCGGCCGTGCCAGCTGAGGCTGAGTCAGCGGATGAAGACTCTGGCGAAAGTGCGGAGGAATAATGTCACTCTACCTGGATGAAGCGGCAATCACGGGAGTTGCGCCGAAGGGGGAGAAGGGAGCAGCTCCGCCGCCGAAAGGCGCGACGTTCCTCGACGAGGCGCAGATCACCGGAGTCGATCCTATCGACGCGGAGGCGAAAGCGGGGCCATCTCTTGCTAGTCTTGGCGCTGACATTGGCAAGCGGGCAGTTAGCCTGGCGGCGTCGACTGGAGATATGATCCTTGGTGCGCCAGCCTCCCTCGCGAGTAAGTTCCTCAACGTCGGCGCAAGGGCGTTCGCGGCAGCGACAGGGGAATCTCGCGCGATACAGGGCCAGGCGGGCCAGCTCGCGGAGCACCTCGGGCCATTGGAAGGGCTGAAGACTCCGCTGCAGACACTCGCGAAGACGCTCACGGGGGCAGAGCCTTGGGATCAAAGCGTCGTCAACAATGCGATGGAGAAGGTGAATGTGGCGGCGGAGAAGCTCAGCGGCGGGGCGCTGACGAAGGAGGATTCTGCGCTGCTTGTCGGCACGCTGATGGACGTGATGGGAGTGAAGGGGCTGAAGGCGGGAGCGGATATGCTCGCGAAGCCGAAGGCGGCGGCGACTGGAGAAGGGGCAAGGGCAAGCTATGACGAACAGCCGCCAGCGCCTGGGGAAGAGGCTGCGCCCGCTCCCGGTGAAGCTCCCTTCCGTCAGCAGATGCCGGAGGTGCGCACGGCGGCGGAAGTTGCGAAGATTACGAAGGAGCGCAAGGCGGATGTGCGGGCGGCCTTCAAGGACACGGATACCGCCGATCACCTGCAATTCAAAGCGAATGAGACGATGGAAGGCCGAGCCGCCGCCCTGGTCGCAGACGCGGAGAAAAACGGGCGCACGACTGCCGCCGACGACTGGCCTGCCATCGCCAAGGACGCCTACGAAATCTCCCAGAAGCCTGGCCACCTGCGGACGCCGGAGGAGATGATCAGGCTCCGCGAGTACAACACGCGGGCCTTCGCAGATCAGCAAGGGAAGGTCGATCCGGAGATGTTGCCGTATGTACTGGCGGCGATCGCGACTGGGACGGCGGGAGGACTGGCGGTCTACAAGTATCTAAAGCACCTTCAAGATACGCAGACGGATGAAGAACAAGAGCAGGGCCGCGCCACCCGCAAGGCCATCTTCGACCGTACTCGGCAGGAACAGATGCCTGACTGGATTACGCCGGATGAGAAGGGACTGAATCTGGAACGGTTCGGGAGGCCGCCGAGTTCTATTATGGCGGATGCAGGAGGAGTGCTTGGGGTGGCGGCGCTTGCTGTTGGGGCTATTAAAGGCCGGATGGAACTTCGTCCAGCTGGAGATATAGCTCTCGCGCTGACAAAAGCAGAGAAAGGCTTCTTTGACTCAATACATAAGAGTCCTGCTGACTTGGCAGAGCTTAAGTCTGAGGTACCTGGAGTTAAGTATGAGGCTGGTAAGTTGATACTACCAGATCAAGCAACAGTAGCTAAACTTCAGGACTATGCTGATAAGACCGTTACTGCCAGTAAAGGAGAAGGATTAGAAAAGCTTCCTCCTTCGTTTTATAAGGGTGACTTTGCAAAGCTAGCACAAGCAGAAAAGCTTCCCACCGAAGCTAGCCCCGCCGACTCGGGCACTACTCCTCAAGGACCTGCCGCGGAAGAGGCTGGCTCCGCCGATCCGAAGCTCCTCGCGAAGATCGCCGCGGTCGGCGGGGGAGCAGCCCTTGGCGCCTACCTCGACCCGGAGCATCCTATCGCGGGTATGTTCAAGGGAGCGATTGGCGGCATCCTTGTGACGAAGATCAATCCTCGCGCTATCGCAGATGCGGTGAAGCGGGCCTCTGTTGACAAGCCCCTTATCAAGATTGACGATATGGCGAGGGAGACAGTCTACGCACGGGGGCAAGCGAAGCGGGCGGTTTATCAGCTGAGTACGAAGATAGAGAAGGCAGTCCCTGACGCCGCCCGGCGCGAAGCGATCTTCCGCAGCCTCGATGGAGACACCTCAGTCAAGCTCAACGCCGCCGAAGCGAAGGTAGCGAAGGACGTGAGGATATTCTACGACAACCTCGGGGCGGCGGCGAAGGAATCCGGCGTGATCAAGGAAGTCCTGGACAACTACGCTACCCGCATCTACGGGCCAGAGTCGCGGAGTCTGTTCGGCACGCGCCCAGTCGGCCCGAACATGAGCCTAGACTCGCCCTTCGGGAAGCGGCGGAACTTCCCCACGCTTGCGCAAGCAGAAGCCGCCGGGCATCACCCGACAACGCTGGATATATCGAAGGTCGTCGAAGCGTACTCGGACTCGATCACAAATGCGCTGGAGAACCGGAACTTCATCCGTTCGCTGAAGGCGGCCCAGGCGCCCGAGGGAGCACCGCTGATTGCGAAGGAAGGGAAGGCCCCCCACGACTACGTTTTCATCGACCACAGCCAGCTCCGCGGTCTCCGTGTCCACCCAGATATCGCCGGCGACCTTAAGTTTATCTTTGATCAGACCTCCCCGCCGGCAATAGTGCGTGCCCTGGACGCGATCAACACGACGCAGAAGCGCATGGCGGTCTCAATGAGTCTCTTCCACGCGGCGGCTCTTGAGCACGCGGCCTTGGGTGCGACTGCACTGATGAAGTCGCCCCTTCGCTCCATCAAGATCCTCGGCCAGAGCTTCGCCCCGATGATCTTCGGTGAGAACGTAGCGCTGAAGATGATTAAGGAGGGAGGCGCAGGCGACAGCTATGACCTCGCGATGAAGAGCGGGCTGCAGATGGGGCTGGAACGACAGTCGCCGGCGCTGCAGGAATTGAAGAGCGGCTTCTACGAGATGATGGGGAAGGTGTCGGACTCCCTGGATCGTACCATCCCGCAGCTAGGGAAGCAGACGGTGGGCCGCTTCACTCAGCTCAATCATATGTTTGACAGGGCAATGTGGGGGAGATTTCACACGACCTGGAAGCTGACGACTTGGATGGATAAAGTGAGCGAATTATCCATGAATAATGCGCGTGATGTTGCAGCAGGTAAGGCCGCCTTGAAGTCCCAGGATGAGATCGGGAGGATGGCGGCCTCCTTCACAAATGATGTATTCGGCGGACTGGATTGGCAAGGGATCGTGCAGGAGTTCGACTCAAGATGGGGCAGGGAGCTGGCGTCGGCGGCACTCGGGCCCTCGGGAAGGCTGGAGATGCGCCTGCTTCTGTTCGCCCCCGACTGGACGATCTCGACCACGCGAGCGTTCCTCAAGGCCTTCGGCCAGCAAGGCGTGGCGGCAGGTGCTGGCGCAGTGTTGGGATCACAGATTGATCCAGAGCATAAGATACTCGGCGGGGCGTTAGGTGCGATGGCGGGGCTGGCCGCCGGTAAGGTAGCTGGCCTCAAGGCTGGCGGCGGTTCGGGCATCAAGGGACTCTGGCGGCCGACCGAGCTGGCGGACCTGCATCGGCAGTATCTCATGCGGAGCGCCTTCATCTACACCGCCATCGTGGATACACTGAACGTGCAGATGAGCGGGCATCATATCTGGGATAACAAGGACCCTACCCGCCTCGACCGCGGCGACGGAACGACGCAGCAAGTGTCGAAGCACTTCATGGAGCCGTTTCACTGGCTTATGACTCCCCGCCAGCAGGCGATGAATAAGCTCAGTTATGTGGTAAAGGAGCCCCTTGCGCAACTGCAGGATGTGGATTACCTTTCCGCGACAGGAGCGCCTCGGATGGGAGGGACGCCGAAGGGGCAGGATATTAGCCTAGGCACGCGGGTTGCCCACGCCGCGAGGGGGCTTAACCCCATCGCAGTGCAGCAATCCTGGGACAACAGCGCGACGAAGGGAGTGGCAGGATTCCTCGGTGCGCCGATCTACGGCCACACGAAGGAGGAACGGGCGGCTATGAAAGCGGAGGCGAAGCGCCGCGCCATCCAGCGCAGGATTGACAAGAGGGCAGGAAAATGAGCCACGCAGACTATCTCGACCTGGGCGGATGGAATGCAGTCTGCTGGCAATGTGGATTCAAATTCAAGGCGTCGGAGCTGAGGCAGCACTGGCAGGGATATTATGTGTGCTCGCGGTGCTTTGAGGTTCGGCAGCCCCAGGATTTTGTACGCAGTGTGCCCGACGTGCAGACGCCGCCGTGGACTCAGCCGAGGCCGGGGCCAACGTTTCGTGACCCTTATTGGCGGCAGCAGCTCCTTTGGAACTCCGGCGCGATTTCTGGAGCAACGGGCGCCACAGTACTAAACGGCGGCGGAGCTTGCTACAAGATAGGTGATACACTCGCTGTTACTGGAGGTACTGGCGCCCCTACAACACTTGTGGTAACTGGTGTGACTAACTGTGTAATTACATCGGTAGCGATTCTTGATCCAGGAAACTATACAACCTTGCCTGTTTGTACTCCACTTCATATCAATATGTGGGGAGGTACCTACAGTGCTAATACTAGCCATATCACACTCTCTGGTAACAATCTAATCGCTACGCAGGATGGTGCAGGGTTCCCTGTATCTACTACGTCTACTGTAGGAATCTCCACTGGCATCGCTTCTGTTAACACGACCGTTACTGCTATCGGCTCCGCGGTCAATGTCGGAATAGCACTTGTTGCGTTGTCTGACGGAGTAACACTAGGTGATAACAGTAATTCCTATGGATACTTAAACACTGGAGAGATCCGTTTCAATGGCACCAGTACTGCTTATGGAGCAGCGTTTACAACTGGGGATGTAATTGGAACTTCATTCGATGCTACTGCTCATACGCTGACTTTTTACAAGAATGGTGTGTCACAGGGAATTGCGGCGACAGGTATCGCCGGCGGCACTTGGTACTTCCCGGCAAATTTGGGCACCTCCGCCAAGGTCGTATCTGACTTTATTACTGGTGTTATCACGGGCTGTGGATTCACTCCGACAGGAGGATCAGGTAGTGGAGCAATAATTGCACTTACAACAGCAGTGATGCAGTACTCGCGGATAAGTCTCCCTAATAGTCATCATGCAAATGAAACTAATTCTTATGGTGTTCCCAATCAAGTTGTATCTGATGGTAGCAGCGTTATTACTAATGTAATAGGAACGCTGCTTAAATCGTCTGGGAAGAATTATTGTGAGGTTACTCTTCTTGCTCCGGCCTTTGGATCTATGCGCCTTGGGCTTGTTAACCCCTTCTACGTTCCTGGTGATAATGTAGTTTTAGGCGCAGACAATAACAGCTATGCGTATGAAATAAACACTGCACTGAAGTGGCATACTAGCAGCTCAGCTTATGGAATACATCAGCTTGTGTATGGAAACACCGTAGTTGGTATGCTTTGGGATGCGACTGCAGGGACACTGCAATTTTGGTACAACGGCCAGCCACAAGGTATTGCATTTACTGGAGTTACCGGAGCGTGGAAGTTTGCTTTTACAGGATTCAGTGATAGCGTTTGGTCTAGTACTAACTTCGGAACGACTACGTGGACGTATCCGCCGCCGACTGGGTATATTGGATGGTACGGACCAGCATGATCGACGAGCGCCACCCGCTCCGCCGCGGAATCAACTCCCTCGGGATGCGAGAGGGAGAAGTACAGGAGAGCAAAGTGTTCGCTACGATAGGGAAGTGCTTATGCATCTGGCTCATTTGGAAGTATGCGGAGGAGTTGATCGATCATTGGGAAGTGCTGGTGGTGCTGCTGACGTTCCTGATCTCGCCGGACCTTATCAAGAAGATGATCACGCTGTACTTCGCAAGCAAGGGAGTCAATGATGATCGCGTTCAGACTATTCGCGCGACTCACGACGAGAAGGTAGTTACTACAGGTGCACCAGCGAAGACAGGAGAGTTCACATGACTTGGCAGTGGGAGCAGGAGACCGGGCGGCTAGGGCAGGATGGCGCGCCGGTGGCGATAGGGTACTCTGGGGCAGGAGCGGGGAAGAATAATCCCGCGATGCAGGAGGAGCATAACGTAGGGCCGATTCCGCGAGGGAGCTATACGATCGAAGCGCCGGTGGATACGGTGACGCATGGACCCTACGTACTGCGGCTGGAGCCGGCGGCGGAGAATGAGATGTTTGGGAGGGCAGGATTTCTGATCCACGGTGACTCCGTGGTGCATCCAGGGACTGCGAGCGAAGGCTGCATCATCCTCGCGCGGCCTGTTCGGCAGCAGATCTGGGAGAGCAACGACACTGACTTGGAGGTGGTAGCATGATTACGAAAGCGGAGATTTATCTACTGGCCCTGCTCATCCTGGCGGCGAGCCTCGTCGGAATGTGGTTCTTTGCGAAGCATGAGGGGAGGCTGGAGGAGAGGAAGATCTGGGAGCTGAAGGCCGCCGCCGCGACGAAGGCGGACCTGGATCAGCTCACCCTCGCGGTGAGCACCGCCAACAAGATCTCCCAAGATACCGCCGCCGCGCTCGCCAAGCGCAAATCCACCACCACCATAGATAGAGGAGTTATCCAACGTGAAATCCAGACGAATACTGTGTACGCTAATGATTGCCTTGCTCCTGCCGGCTTGGGGATGTGGCAGTCTCTATCAGCGGGTAAACCCATCATGCCAGGTAGTAGCGCCGGACCCGAACTCCCTGCAGCTGTGCCCAGTGGAAATGGCTCCGCAGGTGGCGGACAGCAAGGGCGGAACACTCCTGCTAAACCATCAAGCGGCACGGGACTCCTACGATCAGTGCCGTATTAGTCACGGCGGACTGGTGGCTTGGGCGAAGGATCTGGTGGGGCGGTGCGTTCGGCCTTAGTCTTCATGCAGTTAGGGCAGTCCAGGCAGCGTAGGTCGGCGGCCTTGTGTCGGCGGACGCTGCGCTCGGAGACGCCTAGGCGAGCCGCGATGAGGGAGGTATCCTTGTATAAAGAGAAGAACTTCCACTCGCAACAGTAGCCGAGACCCTGGGTGATGAGGTACTCTACGCTATTCGTGCGGATTATTTTCATTTAATTCACGCGATCTTTGTGTCAGGCGTTATCGGAACCACCGCCGCCAGAGGCCCAGCATCCGCCGCCTGCAGGAAGATCCCCGCCGCCGTGGTCGCAACCTTGAGCTGTCCCGAGTTTATCGCCCCGGCAAGGATGCCCTCGAAGTCCCTGAAATCAGGGAAGTAGATATGGATCATTTTGTAAGCGTCGTGGTAGGGGATGCTTCCCTTCCGGCGGACGAACTCGATGAAGCGTTCGGCTTGCATGGAGTCTTCGGTTCGGCCAATCCGGGAAAAGACTCGGTGCATATCGGCTTCGAGATCTTCGAGCATAGTGTTAGCAAGCTGGAGGTCGTCGATGGTGATGATGAGGCTGTCGCCGCGAGAGGCGCTGAGGACCATCGCCACCTTGTGCATATGTGTCTGTTTCCTGGCGGCGTACCCTTCCAACATCTGATCGTCCATGCGCGAGGCGGCGTCCTTCCAGAATCGTTCGTACCAAGCGCGGCCCCAATCGCGGGCGGTAGCGTCGATAGTGAAAGGTCCAACGAGCATAGCGATCTGTTCGAGGTCTTGGATGAGGCGGAGGCGCAGCTCCGCATCTCCCTTCCCAACCATTTCGTCTACGTAAGCAATGTATTGCTCCTTTGTATCGCCGTAGACAAAGATGCAGCGGGAGGATAAGCCGCCGCCGATCATCGCCTGAGGCATGTTGTCAGCGACCCAATGCGGCGTGGTGCCGGCTTGAATGTTAATCCAAGGCGCCTCGACAGTATCGTTGCCAGACATCTTGGTGATCTTCTCGTAGGTCTTCTTGCCGTCCCATAGCTCAATTAGCAGGTTTACCATATCCTTGTCCTGCAGGTTGAGCAGCGACCCCAGCTCTGACGCGACGAGCGTGAGCGGAGACATAGGATGCCATTCCGACTGCCACTCGAAGCTCTCCGATGCGGCGGCAAAGGCAGTCACGAGGGCCTGCCAAGTGATCGCGTTGGGACCGAATTTGATTCCTGGTACCTGTTTTAGTAAATCAGTAGCTATGTCAATCGTGGTTGATTTTGCTACTATCCCAGGCGGACCCACATAAATAATATAGAAAGAAGGATACCATGAGAATCGCTTCATGTCGATCCAAACACGCCTGCGCAACGCACCCGCTATTGTACCTACAGCCGCCCAAAAATGCATTCGCCTGGGCGCCTCGGTTACACTGGCATACGTCAGATAGGCTGGAATCCAGTCCTGAAAATTCCTAGGCACAATCGCCCCACGAGATCTCGCTGGTCTTGATGCCTGTGGGTATTACTAGCGGATCGTCGTAGGGTATAGGAATCCTCGAGTGCTGTTGCATAAGGGGAATAAGAATTGCTTTGCGATGCGTCGGAAATTGCCCTGCTAAACTGTCGTGTACTTGCAGTAACGTTTGAACCTCGGGGATGTTTTTATAGAATGAGATCCAGATCTTGTTAATAAGAATCCCCACGGTTGACTGGGGGACCCAGGCAAGCGCTTCAGGCAGCAACGCATCGAGCCTATCGAAAATGTACCATCTATAGTGCCATTTGTTCTCGACGAAACGATACTTGTTGATTTGATGAAGCGTCCTGGCGTGCCAGGCTTGGATGCCTGGATGGGCAGAAAACCAATACTTTTGTGCACGGTCGATCTCAGCGACTGACCGACCTGTATGAGCCGCCACGGTCTTAGCTCCTCCCCCGTAGTTGGTTGCGTGACAGAATACTTTAGCAAACTCTCGGCTATGCTTTCTAGGCCCACGATGCTCATGATACTTCGGATGATTTTCAACTAGTTCCTCCATTGGGGGTGCTGCTACGTTGTCGAGCAGGAATGCGTTGAGCAGGTGCATATCTACGCCGAGGCGCATCGCCGCCATCCAGTCCTTTTCGCCGGATTCCCATACGACTATCTGAAGATCGGCGCGGTCAAGATCCATATCAAAAAAAGTGAATCCAGGGTCAGGGCCATACATGCTCCGTATATTGGGGAGCGTAAAATCCATACTACCTCGTGCGGCAGCCTTGCCAGAAGACTTGGATTTTTCTGATGGTATAGTCTGTAAATTGCCGCCAGAACCAAAGGGATTCTTAGAAGAAGATAAGCGATAACTATATGGGGCAGACTTTCCACCGGCATCTCCTGCAATGTTAAAGGAACATCTCATCCTGCCATCCTCGTCGAGGGGCATCAGGGCGAAATCGTGATGGAACTTTTCCAAGGTGCGAATATCTGCGATGGCGTTGCAGACCGGGCGGAGGATAGGTTCGCGCGCAGCGATGCGCATAAGGGCCTCGTCGTCGCAGGTGGGGCGCATCACCGTGCGGCCATCTACGATCACGCGCTTGAGCACCGGCGGCTGCTTGAGGTCGTCGTAGAAAAGGGCTTGCATCTGAGGAGAGCTGCGAGGGTTGATGCTGTGGCCGAGGGCGCTGAAGAGGAAGGCCTCGCGCTTGGAGAGCTCCTCCTGAATGTCGAGTGCCATCTTGGAACGGACCTCGGGGAGCACGCGCACCCCCCGTAACATCGCCTTGAGGACAGGGTAGAAGAGCTCTTGCTGCGTAGCATCGACAGCTTCAAGCCCCATAACCTTAATTACGTTGGTAAGGACCTCACCAACCTCTCTTGTATATACATCATCTTCGCAGTTATATATCCAGCGTCGTTCCTCTGGCGCATCACTGGCGATCTTGCCCTCGTCTTTCCAGTATACATACCAATCAGCGTACATCGAGGCGAGAAATGCCAGGCTTTTCTGCAAGGCAGCAAATACACTATGCTGACTAATCATGGTATCCTGCTTACCGCGAGGCACAAAGTGCCACCACTTGTGCGTGAATTGTGCGTCATACAAGCCGTTTTGCCAACGTACAGCAACGCCTTTGTCGGTCAACAACAGATAAAGTTGATATACTATCTCAGCTTCTTCGGCGGCTGACCAATAACCATCCGGCTTTCCGCGCCCCATCAAAGGAATACAGATCGCGTCGAGCTTTGTCCAGCTAACACTGATGCAGTCTATGTGACCGTTACGAGTCTCTATGTCAAAGTCGAGCCACAACTCGCCGCCGGGAAGTCTATGCCGTGCAGCTCCTCGAAGGTCTACTAGCTGGTTCATTACCTCGTCGAAGGTTGGGCGCACCTTGAAGTTCCACGCTGGCTTGTTGTCGTAAGTGCGTGAAGTCATGTGCCGCTTCACCCTGCGCAAGTCGCTGAGCACGACAGCCCGGTTACTCCACTCGCGGAGGATCGCGGCAGGATGGATGGTGGGGATGAGCTTCACGCCGCCTTCGGTTTGCAGCAGCGACCCGCGCCACTTTAAGATCGACCAGTTCCCAGTGAGCGCCCACATGCTTAAATTGCCGAAGGTCACTATGATGTTCGGTTGGACCATCTCGATTTCAGCAAGCAGCTCGGCGTATCCCTCCACCACTTCCTTTGTCACCCAGCGATCTCGCATGAGAGTATGCGCAGGAGTTATATCCTTCTTCCTGGAGGCGACGAAGACGGAGATCTGGTTGTTCGGGGGGCGAACTTTGCAGACGTTCGTGACGTAGCATTCGCTGCGCATGATGCCAGCTTCCTGGAGCATTCGATTGAGTTCCTGCCCTGAAGCGCCGACAAACGGGCGGCCTTCACGCTCTTCGTTCTCTCCAGGAGCTTCGCCCACCAACATGATCCTGGTGGGAATGGGTCCATCTCCCTTCACGCGCATGATTACTTAAACCTTAGATTACGTACTGCAGCTCGGTGGATTATCTCTATAAGTTCATCAGAAAGTTCTGGATGCTGCTCCCGAAATTTAGCCTTGCATTCATCCAAGGTTTGCTTAAAACTTTCAATCAGAGCTTTGGTTCTCTTGTTTGCCAGCTCTTCGTACTCGTCCATGATTACTCTTTCTCAAAGCTATCCATTAGATACCAGATGTGAGTCTTCGGCTTCGCACCTTTCTTCTTCTTGGTGCCCCACGCCTTGGCGAACTCTCTCGCCTCGGGCGCGGAGTCGAAGTACTTCACGAAGTAGTGAAAGCCGCCGCCCCACTGGACGGAGACTGCGTAGCGTTGAACCTTCATGACGCCAGCGTCAGGTCGATCTCGAGCTGGGCGCGGAGTCCTCCGATGCGGCAGACTGCAATGCCATACGCTCCTTGATCGAGTTCGATCCCAGTTGCTCTGCATCGTAGAGCATGGGCCGCAGCAAAGATAGTACCGCTGCCACAGAAAGGATCAAGCACAGCGTTGCCAGGCAGAACACTCCGCCGAAGAAGATCATCAAACAAAGCAACAGGTTTCTGAGCAGCATGGCCGAGATTAGAGTCAGGCGGGTAGTCAAGAACGTCTCCTTTCATCGCGAGGGTGGTACGCTTGCCTTTTACTGCGTAGAGGATCGTCTCGTACTTGCGTTGGGGGCCGTTCTCCTTCCAGGGTGCCCGCATTGCAGACTTCTTGTACCAGATCAGCGGCGTCCTGAAGCACCACCATCCCGACGCTTCGAACTCCGCCTGCATCCAGTGGAATTTGTCGAGGTCGCAGAAGACGTAGAGGTGAGCTTGCGGCTTTGTAATTCGGGCTGATTCGCGCGCGAGGACTGTCATAATTCGCGCGAAGTTCTCAGCACTGTCTACATATCCATGCGCCCCGGCAGCGAGGCCGCCCGAGTCACCAAACTCGTCCGCGCCCATGCCGTAAGGAGGATCGGTGAGGATCACGTCGAAGGTTTCCGCCGGACACGCCTGCATCCAGGCGAGGGAGTCTTCGTTCAGCGCGTGGTGGAGGTCGGCGGTGAAGGTGCGCCCGACTTGCTCCCCTAACGCCCGGTTACGACTGGCCGATTCTTCCTTCTTGAGGATCTTGAAAGCTTCGTCGGCGTTCTTCGCTGCGGCGACAGCGGGATTCTTAAGGTGCGCCGCGACGATGAGCCGGCGGCGGAGGTTGGCTTGGTAATCCCCGAGCTGACCGTCAGTAAGGTCTGCAGTTCCTTCTGGGTTAAGTTCGCGCGCAATATCAGCAACCGTAGGCGGGGGCTCGCCGCGAGATATGGCTTGGGCTTCCCGGAGCGTTTTGAGTTCGAGTTCGCTGGCGGCGAGTTCTTGCCAGGAGAGGTCGACTCGGTGAGTGTTCTCCTCGAGCTCCGCTTCGCGGGCAGCGAGCGGGTCGAGATCGGTGAAGAGAGTATAGGGAATGGTGTCCGCCGGGACGACTTCGCCGTCGTGGGAGAAGCTCCCGCCGAGGGCGTGAATGTCTGTGATGGCACGAAGTCTCCTCTCGCCGGCCACGAGGATGAACTCGTCGCCAGCCTTGCGTAGGATTATAGGGTGGAGCAAGCCGCGCTTCTGGATGCCGTCGGCGAACTCCTGGAGTCGGGCGGCGTCGAACAAGCGGCGCTGGCGGTTAGGGGCGACCTTGATCGCGGAGATGGAGATGAGTTTCATGCAAGCAACCTTTTAAGTACTTCAACAGTTATACGAACGTCAGCTAGGGCATCATGCGCGCCTTCGGTGCTAAGCTTAAAATGCTCTGCTACGCTTGTAAGTTTGTAGCTTTCCAGTCCAAGTTGCTTCCAAAACGCCAGCTGCATTACGTCAAGGAAGCGTGGATCAACTGCTTGGAATATGTTAAGCTTTCGTGACTGAAACATAATGCGCTCTGAGTCAAATGCAGCATTATATCCGCCGCCGATGGCTACAGTGTAAGGACGCCCGGCTTTCGATGTGCGTGTAGCGCTACGATGGCGCTCGAATAGGCGTGAAAGTCTTGTTAAGCCTACCAGCGGCGTTACAGCGTCTTTCCACGCTTCAGCTGTGTAACCATTAACTTTAAGTGCGGTCGCCTCGGCTTTTGCTTCGTCGAACTTAAGCTTGACTTCAAAGGATTCTTTCTCGCTCCAGTCCTTGGTTGATACTACCACGGCGGCGATCTGGATTATATCGTGAGTCACGGCTAAGCCGGCTGTTTCAATGTCGCAGACTACAAGTGGTATTCCTGCTTTATACATACTTACTCCGATGTAGGTAGTTAAACAGCCGCCGAACTGCGTAGCTGCGGACGAGGCTAACCACAGTAAAGATGCCGCCGATGGCGAAGTTCGCCTCCAGCGACACTTTCATCCCGAACAGCGGGAACACCGCGAGCTGCGTCAACAGCGCCACTGTATATCCAATGGCGACATTGACGCAAGACTCGAGGAAGGACTGTAGGCGAGACTGCATTACGCAGGCAGGACCTGCGCCGGGCGCTCTTGAATGTTCCCCTCGTACATCTCGTGAGTGACCTTGACCTTCACGATCTTCCCTTGCAACATTCGCCATGACCAGGCGACTCCAGGAACATTCGTGCCGGTAGCATCGCGGTAGTCTTTCTGCCGCCGATTCTTCCCCTTAGAATTGTCGATGCCGCCTTGGGGAGTAAGGTCTAGGAAGGCCCGATCAGTCAGGGTCAGCTCCGGCGGGAGGCCAAGACCCTGAACGGAGGGCGGCACCTGCAGGCGGAGAGGGATAATCATACTGATCCAAGGCTGGCCGACGCGGTCGCCCTTTCCGATAGTGCCAGAGTCGGTCTTGATCTCTCCGATCACGGCGGTGTAAAGGCCGTTGGAGTCGTCAGGATTCTCCGTCGGGATCGGCGGCCTGCGTTCGTTAACTTCGGTAGTCTGGGCGTCGAGGAAGACATTGGGATCGAAAACTGAACTCATTGTAATGCTCCTTTGCAAAGGTAGAATAGCGCACTAACGCGGCGCTGTTGCGTGATACTCGTGCGGATTATTTCAGGATAATTCGAGCGATTAAAACGGTTCATCTTCTTCTCCTGGCCCTGTTTTCTTCTCTGGCTTCGGCCCGCGAGGAGGAAAGATATTTACCCAGCCATCCCAGCGACCACTGGAAACGGGAAGAGTGTCGAGCTTTATGCTGATCTGCCCGCGATCATCCTTGAATGCGGTTCCTATCTTCGGATAGCGATTCTTGTCGTCGGCGGTTGCGCCAGGAATGAAAGCGCATACATCGCCAAAGAGCTCTTTCTTGCTCATAGATAAGTAACCTTCTTCTCCAGCAGCTTTACCACGACGCTGCCGACGTTCCACTTCAGCGCTTCGGGATCGCTGGTAAGGAGGCGCTTCGCGTTCTCGATAGTCCACGCCTGAGTGTGGCCGACAGGAACGGGGATGGAGACAGCGAGGACGAGAGTGGTGTACTGGCGGCGGGTCATCGCGGAGACTCCATAATCTTTCGGTACTCGTCAAAAAAAGCTGCCTTAGTATTCCACTTTGTGATCTTTCCATCCTGCAGCCCATCGCAAAGGTTGCCGCCGACAAGGAATACTAAATGCGCCGCTACCTGAAGCGCGTCGTCGGCGGTGAAGCTTCCAACGCCTTCTATCATGACAGTGCTAGCAGTTGGGGTCTTAATGTAAGTGACTTGCCTCACAGCCCGCTCCTTTTCTTCCAGGTATCGAACACGGCGGCGAAGTTCGGTTCTATCCCTGCGCGATAGCCAAGACTGCGCGTCTTAACATCGACACCATAAGCCGCCGTATCCCAAGTGAACTTCCCCCCATCCCGGACGCAGTAGATCACGTCGGAGAACAGCGTGGGAATCTCCGTCGCCAGCGCCTTTCCGATTGCCTTGATCATAATCTTCGTAGTCTGGGTGACAACATCAGTCTCCCTGTCTACGTGTGCGGTCATGACGAAGGGACATTCGCATCCCTGCGTGAGCAGGCGGAGGAAGTTCATGAGATTGTTCTGTGCTACGCCATAGTCGCCAGGGCTCGCCATTGGCCGCGATCCAATCTGCATTTTCATGGCGGCGTTAGAAGTCTCCGTGAGCGAATCCATAACGAATATACGCTTGGCTGTAAACGCATCAACTGCTCCAAGGGACTTTCCCGTGCGATCATCCTTGAAGTCGGCGCAGGACTGAAGGATCTTGAAGAAGGCGTTGTTCTCCCCTCCACGATTGCCGTCGATGGACTTTGCGAGGGCTTCGTAGCTAAGCCGCCCGACACTATCCGCGGTAGCCATGAGGGCCTTGAGGGAGATTGGCTTCGTCCCCTGCTGGTGCCAGAAGAGACAAGCTGGAGGTTCCTTTCCTTTGTCGCGGAAGTATCCAAGAAGAGTCTCCAATCCATTTTCGGTGAAGAGCACGGCGACCTCGAAGCCGTTGGCGGCTGCCCAGTCGCATAGGGTGCCGATAGCATAGGTCTTGCCGGTTCCACCTAAGCCCATTAAGCATATTTTAGGCCCAACGAGCGCCTTACTATCGGCGGCGGGAGCGAGGACTGCGCTCATAGCGCCTCGTAGGTCTGGCGGCTAACCCGGAACACTCCGGTGAGTCCTCCCGGCAGCGTCAGCGTGGTAAAGTAGTACCCGCGGAACAACCCCACCTCTCGATCCTCGAACCACTCAGAATGGCGGGCTTGATCCTTGCCGGAGGTGATAACGAGGCGATGCTGGCCGTTGAAGGCGATTTCGTGGAAGATCTGTTGAGTCGTGCGCTTGGTCATGATTCTATCTCCTGGTTGATGTGGACTTCGAACTCTCTCCGGAGAGCCTCCGGCGGCAATGCATCTAGTAATCTGTCAAGGTGATTTGCAAGTAGCGACCCTGCAACATTCCAGTTATCTGAATGACGGCGGCAGGAAACGGAGATGGCGTCGAAGGCTTGCTGTTCGCCGGAAGCATTCTCCATAACAATCCGTGCCCAAATCTCTCCGCAGTGACGACAGAAAAAGGCGTAGGAGCAGCGATGCCATCGCAGGTCACTTCGACCACTGTCGTAGGAGATAGAACCATAGTGCTTTCCCTCGATGAAGATGTTGCCGGTGTAGATCTCGTGGAGGGTACCGTCGGCGTCTACTTGCACTTGTACCACTCCATCCCGCACGCCTGATAGTACCGCGCCGCATCGAGCGCAGCGCAGCCGTTGAGCAGAATGCAGATGGCGAGGACGCGGGTCATGGCTTACTCTTAGAAGCTGCGTTGGCAACAGCTTTTACGATTGCGACTAGAAGTTCTGGTGTAATTTTCAAATCACCTTTCCATTCAAGCGGAAGCAACGAATCAATAAGACAGTTCGTTAGAATATCAAGAGATTCTTCGGCTTCCTTTTTGGCCTCGTTAATCTTTCGATATTTCTCTATCTGTTCTTGGTAGGTTGCCATCATCCCTCCCCTCCCGGCGCTGAGACTTTCAGGGCGCGGATTGCTTCCTTACATAACCGGCCAACTCTCCGTTCTGCACTTATAGTGTGGTTCATAGTTATCTCATCGCACACCTTCGCCGCCCTCTCCAGTGCATCGTTCCTTTCTGTGGCGAGAGCGGATTGGAGGGTGCGGATACGACGCTTATAGCAGATACCATCATTGCCGGGACAGTCACCATGTCCAACTATAATAGTGTCAGTGCCACATGGGTTGCCGGTGACATAACAAATGCCCAGCCGCGCCAGCAGTTCGTCGGAGGGGGTCATGACTGCACTTCCTCTATTGGGCTAACCTCTGCGGCGTGTCCGTCAACTTGAAACATTAGAGAATCGGGGATAGTCACATCGAACGCGATGCGTCTTGTTCCTTCGCTCTTTGCTCCCGGCTGCGTGTTGGCATAGACAGCGAATTGGCTAGGATTCATGCCGGGATATAGGTCAATATAAAAGCGCAGTTTCATCATTCACTCCTTCTCCAGTTCTTCGCGCAGGGCTTGATATTCAAAGCACCATTGACATTGCATCTGGCTTCCGTCGCTAGGATCGGCCCATGATCCGCTACCGTCACATTGCGGACATTTAGCCGCACCTAACAGCGTCATTGCTTCTTCCAGCTTCGCTTGGCTGTCGAGGTAGCAGCGTGCGAGATTGGTTATTCCTTTACCCCATGCTATATCGGCATCAATAATATTTTTACCTGCCTCTTTCGCAGCAGCATGATCTAGTTTCATCGTGGCTCCAGTCCGTAGCGTCGAAATAGAAATTCAATAAACGGTGGCTTGACTATTAAGCTGCTCCATTCTTCATACGCCTTCGCGCAGTCGCGCACGATGGCTTCATACACAGCAAATGCGTCAAGGGAAATATCCATGTTGATATTCTTACTGCTAATTTCGATTGGCAGTTTCATTGCCCTTTCTCCTTGGTGGCTGCGATCATGGCGCGGTACATAGCAATACAGATTTCAGGATCACGCGGAAACTGTGCAGCAGAATATCCAGCCTTAATCATCGCTTCTGTCGGCTCCTCCGGCACTTCCACGATCCCCGCCTTTGCGGTGCGGAGTTCGGCTAGGAGGCGGTTGGCGAAGTCGAGCATTACAGGTTTCATCGAGGGCCAGAATGCACCAGACGGCATTCCATCAATTTGTTGTGCAATCCGCGCAACAATCTGCTCCAAACTCTCATCCATCTTTTCCTCTGGCTTGTTCACAGCACAGTCTCCGTCCGGGTGACTGGGTCCCAGCGCCGACGCTGAAACTGCTGCTCCAGCAGCGCCGCCGGGTCGCGTATCTGGCACACCCCCCGGAAGGGGCAGCCTCCGTACTCCGCGCAGGCATGATCGAGGTTGAGATCGAAGTATCCCTCCTCCCACGCTGCGATCATTCTGCGCACGTCTCGCCCGAGCTGGGTGTACCATCGATCGAGCTGCCACTGAGGGCGATAGGTGATAGCCTGCAGTGTATCATATTTCGTCTTTAAGATGCTCACTCCACGGACAAGGAATCCATCGAGTTTAATGCCAGCCCTTCCTGCGCCCCAGACGTACCCGGTGAATTGACTGCGGAGGTCCCATTGCCTTGGCCAGGAGGCTCCGAGTTGGGAAGCAGTCTTGTCGTCTTCGCCCAAGTGCATCCCTTCATACTCGCACATCATATCCATCCGCCCGCTGTAGAGGATCGGGTCACCGGACTCTGGATGCACTATCTCCAGCGGCTCGACGAAAGAAAACTCAATACCGCGCTTTCCGCCAGGAAGCATCATGGGAATAGCTTTATCCTCCCCAAGTCGGTATTGAGAAAAGTAGTATTCCAGCGCGCCAGCGGTGCGCTCAGCGGACTTGGCGGAGTCGGGAGGGCACTCGAAGGAGCCGTAGGCGGTTAGGAGGGCTTGAAGGCCACAGGCAATCGCGTCGTCGGCGGGACTGCCTTCGATGTAGAATGCTCGCCGGGCGGCCTCCATCCCGGCGGCATAGGCTGCGCCGGCGTGCAAGTGAACCGATTGATCCCTGGGCTTCCAGTGCTGGAAGAACTCGAGATTGGCCTTCTGGGGGCACGAGCGCCAGTTGGCGATGATCGTGCTGTCGAGGACGGTAGGGAAGGGAGGACGCTCACTCATGATTTATCTTCAATGGCTGGTCCAGCGTTCTCGAACACGGCGGCGGTAAGGTTCTGTGCAAGCTCTTTCGTCGCGCGAGTGAGACTGTCTGCACACAGCTTCAGCACTTCACTTGACAGCTTATTGTCGAGAATGACCTGAATTGTTCCATGCTGCCCTTTGATTGTAATTGTGCCTTCATACTCGTTTGGTCTTGGGCTGTATGAAGCTGTGCGACTGATATTGATGCTTTGAAGTTCCATCTAAGCCTCCATCTAACTAACGTTTAAAGGACTCGTAGATTATCACTACGAGCAGGACAATGCCGACCGCGATAACTGCGGACATTACTTGTTCAACAGCGCGTTGTAAAGATTTCTCCAGTAGCCCAGTTTCGCTTTGCGCATCCGTTCTGCTTCGGCGGCGTAGTATATATCTGACCACTGCAGCGCATAGATCGCGGCGGAGACGTTTATCATGCCGGGGCCAGAAAGGACTTCTTCGAAAGCTACGCCTTCGTTTATAAAACGCTTAGATATGCTGGCTAATTCCAGGAAGAGCCGAGCTTTTCGATCCTCCTTGTCAGTACGGAAGCGCTTTTGTAGCTCGGGTATAGCTATTCCAGGCGCAAGCAGCTCTGAATCAGGCATTTCTTCGAGGGTCTTTATTGTCTTACGAATCATAGTCCCTCCAGCTCGCTTAGCATATCGCCGGCAGAAGGAATGGCGACGATAGCTTTCTTGCGCTTGCTGGCAGCGCTTGCGTTTGCTGCCTGCACCCGGCCAGCCCGGAGGTGGAGGATCGCCTCTTTCATCTCATCAAGGGTCAGCGTACCCTCCGCCGCGCGCAAGCGCCAGCTAGCGATTTTTGCTTGTAACTCGAGCGGGACAGGACTGGACATAAGGTTGCTCCAAGTAAGAGTGAAGTTTCTTCGCGGCGAGGAGGTAATTCTCGTCCACAGCGAAGGCGGCAAGGATCGCACAAGCGACAAGGCCCCAAGCGATGCCGGCGAAGGTCATGGGAGCTCTCCCTTGATCGTGTGCTCAAGCGTGGTTATCGCTTCGGGGGAGCCGGAGACGACGAAGGCGCCCGGATCGCTCCCGGCGAAGGGAGCCAAGTCGAGATGCTTGGCGGTGAAGTAGCTGCGCAGGAGGTCGATCATGAAGCGAGAGTATGCGCCATGCGGGACTCGTTGCTCAAGGTCGCTGTATAGATGTGCGCTGAGCTGGACGTAGAGGGGAAGCGGCAGCGCTACGTTGAGCTGCTGGCTGGGAATAAGGTTGGGATGCTTAGCCATTTGAAGGCAGCAAAGGAAATTCCGCGTTAAGAGCCGCCTGTATAGCTAACAGCGCTGGTTTTCCGTATATACTTATAGCAGCAGCTGGTGCATATACATGCTCCTCTATCGTTGCTTCCTGGAAAATGGTCAGCTTTTGGTTGTACTGATCCGTTGAAAGTAATGCAACCGCGCCATCGTAGCCAAGCTGAATTACTACTATCTTCTTACTCATCTTTATCTTCCTCCGTCAGGACTTCCCAGTCAGTCGCCTGCAGCCGCGCCGTGAGCATGTTCGCGAGATCTTCCTCGTGCTCTCCCTCGATGGAGATCTCAGTGTATTCCTCCGAGAACTCAGGACGGACGTGGATGCAGATCACCCCGCCTCCGCTTCACCGATCTTCGCCCCGGCGTAGAAGCAATCCCACCAAGGGCCCCAATCGTCTGGGCCCTCCCCGACGAAGTGGGAATCTGCCCAGACTTCAAAGGCAGCCCAGATGGGGTGGTTCTTGAAACCGTGAGGAGGAGAACGGGTCATAAGGGTATCTCCGTTAAGTGGTACAAGTCGATTTGAGGGAGGAAGTCCTTTTCGTCGTACTCAAACCCCCACTGCAACCCGCGCTGGTCGATCATGATCCGGCGGGCTGCGCCAGCGTCGGCGGCTTCGACTCGGACGTAGTTGTTTCGGTGAGGAGTATTCACGCCGAAAGTGAAATAGAAGGAGGGCATTATAGCGGGCCTCGATCTGACTGCATGGCTCGCGCTAAGGCTTCCATTGTCTGGCCTGTTGCAGAGCAGTACGCCGTGAGAGCTTGTATAGCTTTTAAGTGCACACTCTCGCGGTTACGCTTAAGCTCTTCTTGCTGAGCCTTAAGTTGATATTCAGCGTCCTGCCGCCCTCTGTTGTAACCAGCGCAGTCTGCGTGGAGCAGCATTCCATCTAACTCTTTAAAGCTCTTCGGCAGTCTGCGTTTCATGCTGCCTCCAGTTCTACGCGGAGGCTGATCTTGGAGTCGAGACTCATCTCCGGCAGGACATTGGTGCCCTGAGGGAAGAATAGCAGCTGCTCCTGCTTGCCGTCTTCCTGGGCGAAGGTGGTGTCGGCGGCGAGTTCGACGCGGGCCAAGCCGCCGTAGCTCAAACACGCGACCACTGCGCACCCTGGCGAGTGCAGCTTGAGCTTGTCCAGGTGCATGTGGACTATGGCCTCCCGGCGCTCGTGCCAGACTTGCTTGGGTTCCGACCTGCGCTCCGCGCCGAGCCACCAGCTGCCGGAGACTTGCTCCGTGGCGGAGACGGATATCGGGGCGTCTTCGCGGAGGAGCTTGCGACAGTTGGGCACTGTCTTGTGTATATACTCGCTGAAATTGCCCAACAACGTCTGCGTCTCGGCATGAATCAACGCGACTCCCCGCGTACGCTCCCAGTTCTCAGGATTGCGGAAGAGGAGCTGGGTGTCGAGGGCGTCTGGCTTCGCAGTCGCCTTGATGGCGCGAGCTGCTGCGGATCGCTTCTCCACGAAGGCGGCAGCACGTTGGCTGCGCCAGAGGGAGTCGAGGATATCGTCAGCGTCTGGGAGTGGTTCAGGGGTAGTCGTCATGAGAGCCTCCAGTAATTATGATTCGGGTGAATTATTTTCGGATAATCCGTGTGAATATGACACACAACTTCCCAAAAAGTTCCCCAAGGAATGTTATCTCGCGGGCTTCTTGTTGAGGTCCGCGGCTTGCCCGTGCTGCGGGGAATCCTCCGCCGCGCCTTCGCCGCCGAAGTGGGATGGCGGCAGCGCATCGTACTCCCCTTCCGCATAGTAGCAGTTCCCATGCATCGGCCTGTGCGGGAAGGGATAGGCCTCGCAGCAGCAAGGCTCGGGCGTGTGAGTCGAAGGCGGGCCGAGTGCGTCGCGCTTACGGGAGAATTTATCGGGCATCTTGCTGACTCCTTAAGCCGCCGTGAAACAGGCTCGGCGGCGGAAGTCAGTCACATTACCGAGCTGCTTCCGCCGCGCCTGCCGCCTACGCCGGAGGCTCAGACCAAAGCGTAGACTCGAAGGCGGAGTGTGGAAGCGTCGTTTATGGCGGCGCTGCAGTCCGTGCTCTTCTAGTGCACTCGGCCCAGTTAAGGGCCTTATACACCAGACGCGTCATGCACTGCTTAGCGTCAGCCTTACCCCAAGTTACTGACCTGCCCCCAGAGCAGGCGTATGTGCAGGGGCACATTTGACGTTTCTTGGCTCAAAAGCCCCAGTGAAGGGGCTTGTTGAGGTCTTGTGCTATCCCGCTTATGCGTCCTTAGATTGCTCCAGTGGTTGCTCGCGGCTTTGCACTCGGAGACTACGCTCCGACGTTCGCCAACTCCGCGTTCGCGTCGAGCTTCTTCGTGCTCTTCGCCAGCTTCTCCGCTTCCAACCTCGCCACAATCACTCCCGTCTTCGTCCCAGCCACGCGGAAGGAGTTGTACATATCCCTCAGCGAAATGCGCTGGTCTTCGGGCTTGAGCGCCTCGGCGGCAACCTTCGCGGCGAAGTACGCCTTGACCGTCGCGAGATCTTTCCCGGTGGCTTCCATTACCGCCTGAACGACGATCCCAGCGCCGGAGACTCCGCCGCCACCTGCCGCCCGTCCGACGCCCCACTTGCCGGCTTGAATCTGCGTATCCAGCGCGTCGATGGCGAGGACCATGTCTTCCTCGCTCAGCGGCTTATCAGCGGGAGTGGCGAGTTCATCCCCGAATTTCTGTTCCCCGCCGTGCCCGGCGAACTTTGCCAGAAGCGACAGGGGCAGCGGGATCAGCCGCGTCTCGCCGTTCCGGAAGTCCATCCGAATGCTGATCGCACCCGGCTCGAACTGGACGATGGAGCCGTCGGCTTCGGCGGCGATCTTCGACTCGTCGATTACTGTCTCTTTGTTCACCTTCCGCTTCCCGGCGAATTGGACTGTGCGCCCATCCGTCATCTTGACAGGGAAGTATTCCGTCTTCGACTTGCTCGGTGCTGCTACCTCTGGTGCGGCTGTTGCCATGCTATTTCTCCTTAGTGATGCAGCCCTTTGAAAGGGTCGGCGGCTGCGTTCTCCGACGTAGGATTGCGTTGGAATTAATTGGACACGGAGCGCGGCGAAAAGTTCCCGAAGGAATTTAGATTCCGAGGAACCTGCGCCGTTCCGCCCGCTGGATCTCGAAGGTGGCCCGACCGGCGGCTTCCTTCGCGCGGCGCTCAAGCTTCTCCTGAAAGTGCAGCCAGCTGCTGGCATGATTGAACTCAGCGTCCGCGTCGGCAAGGCGGCGGTAAGCGGTGTCGAGTCGCTGCTGCGCGCGGAGCCAAACGATGCGGAGCCAGACCGCCTTAATCTCGAGAAGCGCCCTCATGCAACCTCCCACTCATAGTCGTCTGGGGTCATTACAGACTCGCTTCCATCATACTCGTCTATACGATACTTCATCCCAGCAGGCACTTCTGCAATAGCAAGCGCTGCGTGTGCTCCATTTGCCGCCGCGCCAAGCTCTTCAACCACCTGCACCAGAAGAGGATCATTACGAGCGAAGTTGCGTGCGCTAAGCGTGCTGGTGGCGCAGGCCTTATTATAGGCCCCTCTTTCCTCAAGACTTGCGGCGTACCAATCCTCCCCAGCAAGCTTCTTCGGTTGATCTTCCGGCGGCACTGTCCAGTATGTAGTAAATCCATAGTCTCCTCCTACTGGATACAGCTTTACTCCCTTTAGCTCGGCATAGCGAAGTAGTGCAGCCTCGCTGACGCTGAAGCCGCCGAAGCAGTTGTTGTATACGATCTTGGTCATGAGGCCTCCTTGATGGGACAGCCGCCAGCTAAAGGTTGGCTAAGCGGAAGATCCGGCATATACACCAGTATTAAGTTTCTCTCGCATTCTCGCGAGATTGCCTCGTGTGTCCAGCCTCGGCGGCGAAGCGAGCAGAACAGCCCCATGATCTTATCAAACTGTTCTGCGTCGGTAGCGAGTATAGGCTTGTTCATTTGGCCTCCCGCGTGGGACAGCCGCCGGCCTTTGGCTGGTTAAGTGCCTTCGCAGCCTGTTCATACGCTTTTACTTGGCTTAAGTCCTCCCAACGCTCCCACGGTGGGGTGAGAACCTTACTCACCCCCAGCGGCTTCAGCGTGAGCACCGGGCAGCCGCAAGTCTTCTCCCAGAGCTCGCTGAAGTCGGCGGCGGAGACTGCATCGGGGGCGGAGAAGGTCACGCCGCAGATCTGGCCTTTGCGCTCGTAAGCGATGCGGTAGAGTTGGGTCATAGCAGCTCCATTACATAATCCGGCTCCAGCCCGAAGTCCTCGTAGAGAATCTCTTCAGGGTTCCTTGCCAGTTTGTCGGTCTGTGCAAAGTAGCTTGCGGCCTCGGCTTTCGCCTCGTCGAGCATTTCTTGCGCTTCGGCGGCAGATAAACCATCACGCCTCATTAGTACCTGCTTGATGGTTTCCATGCTATTCCTGCCCCACGCTGCGCCGGAAGTTGGCGGCCTGCCGCACCGCATCCCACCAGTCCTGCTCCTGCTGCGGCATCCGGAGAACCTTCTCCGCTTTCGACACATAGGCGGGGACGAATCCGTCCTGCCCACAGCGCGTGTGGGACTGTTCGGTGACTTGTAACAACTCTGCGTAAGTGAGGTTCATAGCAGCCCCAGCGCACGGCGGACATGCTCCCGTTGAAACTGGTGCCGTTGTAAGTCTTTCTTTGTGTCCATCTCTTTATTCTTGTCAGTCAAAGCATCTGCCTCTTTCCACAGTTGCTCTGTATGTTTCTCGTCACGATCAATGATAGCGCGTAATGAATCAAATTGCGCTACATCCATCTTGAAATTGACTGTTGCCATTTTAGCCTCCAGTTAAATCATCGGCATTATGCCTTCGATATAATGTTAGACCTCCGCTTTCCGCCCGAGTTCCCAAGATCGGCGCTAGCTATTCAGTATCAGCGCCGATCCTGGCACCGCGACCTTTCCTGCAAACGCCAGCATGATGTCCCTATCACACTGTGCCAGCGTTCCTTCGTCCCATCCTTGCAGCTTGCAGTAGGCATTCGACACCTGATTAAAAGCGTTCGACAGCACTCCTACCGCGTGGGCCGTAGCGCGGGACTGCCGCTTCTGCGCTTGGGCCGCGAGCACCTCGGCGGCTTGTGATGCCATGCCTGCATTCATCACAAGGGCGAACATCGAGCGTCCGTACTTCGCCGCCACGGGCCGCAGCACTGGATCGAGATCGAGCATCTCATCCGCTCCGCCAGCTGGATTGTTATCTTCGTCTGGGCTGTTCATTGAAGCGTCTCCTCTATTGGTGGCAAGCCGTGAAGCGCTCGCAGCATGTTAATTTGCTGCAGCGTCTCTTCCGGTGTCTGCGTTACTCCAAGCTCCTCGCCTTTTTCGGGCAGATCGCACTCTTCAAGATTATCTGGTGATACTCCAAACACTTCTCGTTCGAAGTCCACGAGATTAAACTCTCCTGTTACCGCGACAGTAACTGTTCCAGCTTCGTTATAGCTAACTATCGTAACGCGCTGGTCGGTGTCTTTCATTCGATAGAGCAGATTTGGCGGCAGCTGCTTGCACAGCACTTGAATCACCGCTGGCCGTGAGTCCACCCAAGCCTTCCAGCCGGGCTGGAGCTTTCCGATTTTACTCATCAAGAGGACTCCTTGGTTTAGGTGCAGCGATCTCCGCCAGCATTTTATCGCCAGCTGCCTTTCGTGCTGCGTCAGCCGCCAGCAATGCTTGCAGCTTCTTCAGCGACGCTGCCGCGCCGGCTTCCAGCTCGGCTTCGCTTTGCTCTGGGTTCATGCTCAGGTGTGTAAATGTCTCGCCACGAACAGCTCGGCGGATTGTCTCGGCGGCTACTCCGTAAAAGAGCGCCTCTTGTCGCACGTTAAGCATCCTCTTCCGCGCTAGCTCCCGCAAGCGCCGAACATCGTTCTCTTGCAAGATCGAAGGGCGCTTTCGGTTTGTGTTGAGCGCCTCCATTACAGGTGCCTCACTTCCATAAGCACCTCTTGCTGAGAGATCACGAAGCGATCCTCGCCTGCATCAAGCGCCAACTTGCTGGAGGCATAGGTGCCATAGTTAATTAGATCGGCTTCTTCCCCGTTGATTGGTGCTCTGCCGCCGGTAAGTTCATATACGTATTGCTTGTCCATTTAGTGCTCCTTGACTCGGCGGCGAAATTGCCCCGATACCCATTTGACAGCACACTTGTAATAAAGTTCCCAAAGTAATTAAATTTACTACCCCTCCTCCGTCAATAACAACACCATCGACCCCGGTTCCCTTTCCATCTCAGTCCTTCTGTCCGGCCCAGTTTCTCAGTCCCTCTGTATCTCAGTTATAAAAAATATATTACTTGAGAACCTAAGAAAGGGAATCTGAAAAAGGGACTGAGCGAAAAAACGAGGGGCCGCTCGTGATGTTGTTATTGACGGAGTAGTAGTAGCATCCTTCGTCAGGCGAACAGCTCCGCCAGCCGCCCTAGCCGCCCCAGCGTCTCCTCTGTAACTCGCCAAGCGCGCACTATCTCTGTCTGCGGTTTCGAAGTATTCTCCCAATCATGCACTACCCCATCGACCAAGGCGAGGGCATGTCCGCGCTTGTGCAGGACAAAGCGCCCTTTGGGATTCAACACGATAAATACAGCCAGCTGCATTCCTGCGCTTACCTCGTACATCTTGAGCCATTTCATGCCGAGCCTCCGTTTCGAGACAATCCCCGGTATATGCGCCTGTCACGCGCATATGCCTCGAATTGTTACGCGATTTCTGCGAGGAATTGTTCCGCGATCTTCGCTTGCGCAGCCTCATACGAGATGCCGAATTTATCCGCGATTTGCTGGATAACGGGATTGTGCGGCGCAACACGGGAGGCCTTCATCTCCCACGCGGCGCTGTCGGATTCATAATGCGCGATGCCTTCCGCGATTGCATCATGGCGCATCGCCTCCGTGATCGTGCGCACCGTTCCATCCGGCAAGGTGCGCGATAACGCCGCCATGTCGCCGAGGCGATGGCACATGCCGAACGGGATAGCGTATGCGCGGTTCGCACCTGACATCTTGGTGCAATCGAATGCCAACGCCGCGACGCCTTCTTCGAACGTGAATTTGACCAGATTACCGACGATTTGCTTTTTCATGTGAGTCTCCATGTATATCGCAACACGATTGTGCTGCGTACAATGGTTGGACATGGGAAGGTTCCCCGTGTTCCCGACTGTTACAATTTGTTACAATCATGCCAGCATCTGGCACGCATCCCCGCCATGCTGCAGCGCACAATCGCACGCACCAAGCGAGGGCATCAACATTCCTGATGATGCAGTGCAATGGGGCAGCCTGCACCATCCTAGTGCATCCGCCTCCGGCGGGTGGGGGGCAAAAAGAATTTCGCCGCCGAAACCCAAATGCACCTAGGAATAGTTTGGTTTCTGGGAGAGATCGCGCGAATTATTCTAAAATAATTCAAGCGTGATTGAGAAAACTTGAATGATAAGACGCGCGAATCAAACGGCCAATCGAGGAAATTTAGCCACTGCCGGGGAACCTTTGGGGAAGTTCCGTGTCAAACCCTATATGAATGGTCCGGCAAGCCGCCGACCATCACGGAGGTATGAATGGGTGCAGCTGAACAGATGCTAGGGGAACTGGAGGCCATTTCGCCGCCAGCCCGCCATGCCCCGACTATGGGGAACGTGCAGAAGATGAACTATTCCCATGCTGACATGATAGATTTTATCATAGCGAACCCTGGGATCACGCAAAACGATCTTGCTGCCCGCTATGGATATTCTGTCGGCTGGGTATCAAACGTCATGGCCTCCGACGCTTGGCAAAGCGCCCTGGCCGCCCGCCGCGCCGAGATCTGTGATCCCGTGCTCGTCGCCACAGTGGAGGAGCGATTTCGCGGGGTGACACTGCTCTCGCTGGAGCGCCTTCGCCAGAAGCTCGAGGCGCCGGTCGTCTCCGATAACGTAGTACTCAAGGCAGTGGAGCTTGGAGCGCGGAGCCTTGGCATCGGCGGCAATGCACCTCCTCCGCCGCCGAATCAAGACCACCTCGCGGCCCTCGCGAACCGTCTCATCGACTTGCAATCTCGCATACGACAAGGGGTAACCTATGAAGGCACAGCCACAGAAGTCTCTCAAGACGCCCAAACTGCCGCAGGGTAATGATGAAGGCGGCGGCTTCGTTGACAGGAAGCTCATGAAGATCGACCCGAAACGGGAGCAGTTTGAGCCGACAGAGGCCGAGCCAGTTCGGGCGCGGTTTCGCATGGGCGGGGGGTGCTGATGAAAGTTCCAATGAACGCTGTTTCGCAAACAGTCGAAGCGCTTATCCGCTCGGGCAGCTATCGCGCAGTGAAGTATCTCGACCCGCACACGGTTGTGTCGGTTTGCCGCCGAGGTAAGCACAGCAAGCGCGACACGAGGAGTGACTTCATCCTGAAAATTGGAGTACCGAATTACCTGGAGCGCAAGTTTGTTAAGCTGTGCAAGGCCGCCGGCGAGCCCTTCCCAGTGCGGAAGGTGCAGTTGCAGCCCTGGCCAGTAAGGCGCTCCTGATGGCCCTCCCACGCAAGCGTGCCCCCTTCCGCGCTCCCGGCGGCCCTAAGATGGAGCGCCTCCCAAAGACGCCGCGATCCGTACTCAAGCGTGCGCCCTCTGCGAGGAAGCCGCGATGAGCCCACTCGACTCCGCCATAGCAGAGCTGATCAGCGAGATTTCCTCGTACCAGCCGGGCACTACGCAGGCACCTGTGGTAGGATCAAGTGGGCATTATAAGCTTCGTGCCCTCGTGATCGCCCACGCGTATCTGCTGCGGGTGAAGACTCTTGGCATTGAGTCCGATGCGGCGGCGTGCGAGCGACTTTATCGTGAGGGAACGGTGCACTTCCACAAGGCGGGAGTGCCTGCCGCCGAGGTAGTGGTGAAGGAAGTCCTCACGCCAGAGCAGGCCGCCGCCGTCTCTGCCGCCATCCAGACGGGGGTGCTGTGAAGAACCTCCTCGACGTGTGCCCCACGCAGGAACAGTTTGAGCCCACCGAGGCGCAGCCGATTCGCCAACACGCTCGCATGGCAGGGGACCCGGTGCATTCGGTTCCTGGCGGCGGAGCGCAGTGGGGGGCGCACGGGAAGGTCTATCACGGCGCAGGCGCTAAAGCGAAAGCCGCCGCCCAAGGCCGCGCAGCTTACGCGAACGGATATAAGGGGAAGTAAATGGCAGCTTCGAACATTCCAGTCTTAACCGGCGCGACACTCCTGACCGACGCATCAGTCGCCGCCGTGGTAGTGGCGAAGGCCTCCAGCGCGGTTATCTACGAGTTGGAGCTTGACAACACCGCGAACGCGGCAGTGACCTACCTGCGCCTTTACAACGCCACCTCTGCGACGCTAGGCAGCACGCAGTATGACGCCTTGGTTCTCGTCCCAGCGAGCACGAAGATTACGCTCGTGCTCCCCGGTGGAGTGACCTTTGGCACTGGGCTGTGCTACGCCGCCGGCACCAGCGCCACCCTCGCGACGACCACGGCGCCCTCCAGCGCATTCGCAATCAAGATCGTCTATGTCTAATCCCTCGGCCTCCCGCCATCTGCGCAGCTTGGCCTCCCTTTCTGTCGCACTTGTTGGGGATGCGCCGGGGGACTTCTGTGTCTAGGGTATCTTTTGAAGGAAAATTGCTAAGTGAAAGCCCGATCGAGACCTTCGACTTCACCTCCCGCCTCACGGCAGCTGAAACAATCAGCACTGCGGCAGTTAGCTGCGTTAGCTACTCCGGCACGGACACCAACGCTGCAGCTGTCATATCCGGGACGGCGAGCATCAGCGGGAAAAAAGTGACGCAGAAAGTGACAGGAGGAGTTCTGGGCGTAACGTACAACTTGCGTTGCACCATCACGACAAGCCTTGGGCAGACTCTCGCGTTGAGCGCGTTCCTCTGCGTGGTGCCGGATCAGACATGAACGGCGTAAAGCTTACCGCCGACTTGATCGAGAGCTTCGCGGGCACCTTCATCTCCCCGAAATACGACCAAAGCTGCCCAACGCCGCCATTCCACAAAGAGGCGTGGGCCCTCTACGCCAGTGACGCTCCCGCCGCGATGGTTATTGCTCCGCGGGATCACGCAAAGAGCACCGCGCTGACGATGTGTTACATCCTGGCGGAGGTGCTGTTCCGCAATAGCGACTATGTGATCCTAGTCGGATCGACGGAGGACGGCGCGGCGGAGCAGCTGGGCAACATAACCGAGGAATTGCTGGAGAATGAGGACCTAATCCGCGAGTTTGGCGTGAAAAAGTTCCTCCGGACGAGTACTACGGACATAATCGTGGAGATGCGGGACGGTTATCGGTTCAGAGTGCTCGCTCGCGGCGCGGAGCAGCGCATTCGGGGCCGACTTTGGAAGGGAAAGCGCCCGAATCTCCTCGTCTGCGACGACCAAGAGGATGATGAGCAGGTCGAAAATGCTGATCGCAGGCGCAAATTCAGGATCTGGTTCTTCCGGGCGGCGAAGCAGGCCCTCAGCAAGTCCGGAAAGATCCGCGTCCACGGCACGGTGCTCCATGACGACTCCCTCCTGAACCGCCTGCGCAAGAACAAGACTTGGAAGCACCTTTTCTACGCCGCGCACACAAGTTTCGACGATTTCACCAACATCCTCTGGCCCGAGCGGTGGTCGGAGAAGCAACTCCGGCTTCGCCGCCAGGAATTCATCGAGGACGGCGACTCCGCCGGGTACTCGCAGGAGTTCCTGAACAATCCCCTCGACCACAGCGACGCTTTCCTCAAGCAAGCCGACTTCCTCCCGATGAGCCTGGACGACTACGATTCCGAGAAGAAGATCTGTGCGGCCGCCGACTTCGCCGTTTCGAAGGCAGACAAGGCGAACCGGACCAGCTTCACTGTCGGCGGCAAAGATGTGAAGAATCTCCTCCATTTCATCGACCAGCGCGTTGGCCGATGGGATCCTCTAGAATGGATCGAGGAGCTCTTCGCAGTGCAACAGCGGTGGAATCCGGAAGTCTTCTGGGTGGAGGGAGGCACGATCTGGAAGGCGATCTCGCCTATGCTCTTCAGGGAAATGCAGGTCAGGGACATTCGGATCAACTTCGACGTGGTGACGCCGGTGAAGGACAAAGGGACGCGGGGCCGCACGCTGCAGAAGCGGATGCGCGCCGGGCAGTGTCGCTTTGACAAGCGCGCGGACTGGTACCCCAACTTCGAGCAGGAGCTACTTCGATTCACCGGCACAGCCGCCGCCACGTTGGACGACCAATTCGACTCCGCCGCCTTGCTCAGTCGCGGATTCGACGATTTCTCCCACCTTGAAGTCGAAGATTTTTACTCCGACGACCAGTGGGATCTTGAGCGCGGATTCTGGAACAGCCGCCCGGCGGCTAGGTCGAACGGTCGTTCGAGCGTGACAGGATACTGAGATGCGCACCTGGCACACAAGTGAGCACTTGAACACGCCCTCGCAGCTTCGGATAAAGCGCGGCGGAGAGACCTTCACGGTGTGGTCACGCTTCTGCTGCCTCGCAGCCTTTGACACGTTCAAAGAAGCTTGTGAATATGTCCGCCGTGCTTGCTGCCTTACGAGAAACTGATGCTTAAGCTAGACCACCCAATCACCCTCGATACGGCGGCTATCAATAGCCCCAACCTCTGCTCCCGCTTCGATCCTGAAGACCTCAAGCGTATAGGCGAGGAGTGCTGGGCAGGCTACAACCGCGACGAGCGCTCCCGCGCTGTGTGGATGAAGCGCAATGAAGCCGGGATGGATCTTGCCCTCCAGATCCAAAAAGAGAAAACATTCCCCTGGCCCGGATGCAGCAACGTCGCCTTTCCAATCGTCACGATGGCCGCGCTGCAGTTCCACGCCCAAGCCTATCCCGCCTTGATAAGCGGGAATCAGATAGTAAAGTGCGCCATCTTTGGCGAGGACGCGGATGGAAGTCAAGCTGCTCACGCCAACCGGGTGAGTACGCACATGAGCTGGCAGTTGCTCTATCAGGATAAAGCATGGGAGGAGCAAGAAGACAAGGCCATCCTGAATTTGAGCATCGTCGGAACGAACTTCAAGAAATCCTACTATTCTGCCTCCCTCCGCCACAACGTCAGCGAACTCGTCCTCGCGAAAGACCTCGTCCTCGATTACTGGTCCAAGTCCGTCGAAGACTCGCCGCGGAAGACTCACCGCATCCCCCTGTTCCGCAACGAGGTCTACGAGAAGGTGATGCGGGGCACCTTCTGCGATTGCCTCGAGGAATCGTGGTATAAAGGATCAACTCAGCCAACTCGTACTAAGGCGCAGATAGAGCAAGACAATCGTCAGGGCATCACGCCGCCGCCGCCAGACGACACGACTTCACTGCTGTTCTTGGAGCAGCACTGCAATCTCGACCTGGACGACGACGGCTATGCTGAGCCCTACATCGTCACTTTCGAGTCCACCTCCAAGTGCGTCTGCCGCATTGTCACCCGCTTCGACCGCGACGAGGACATTGAGCGTGTGGCTTCCGGTCCCAACAAGGGCAAGATTATCCGCATCGCCGCGATGGAATACTTTACCAAGAAGACCTTCATCCCTTCGCCGGATGGAGGTATCTATGATATTGGCTTTGGCGTGTTCCTTGGCCCACTTAATGAAGCGGTCAACTCCATTGTTAATATGCTGCTTGACAGCGGCACGATGCAGACGACCGGCGGCGGCTTTCTCGGTAGGGGCGCTAAGATTCGTGGCGGAGTCTACACCTTCGCGCCCTTTGAGTGGAAGCGGGTTGATTCGACTGGGGACGACCTGCGAAAGAGCATCTTTCCAAATGTGATCCCGGAACCGTCGGGAGTGCTGTTCCAGCTTCTCGGCCTCCTGATCGAGTACACAAATCGAGTAGCCGGCACCACTGAGACGCAGGTTGGAGAGAATCCTGGCCAGAATACTCCAGCACAAACAAGCAATAACATGCTGGAAATGTGACGGAAGATCTACACTGCGATATTCAAGCGGATCTGGCGGGCGTCGAAAGAGGAGTTCTGCAAACTGTTCAAGCTCAATGGGATGTTTCTGCCGCTTGATGCCCCGCAGGTCGGCGGCGCTACGCGAGCAGACTACCAAGGCAGCTCGGACCAGATCGCCCCTGTAGCTGATCCGAATGTCACGAGTGACTCAATGCGGCTGCAGCTTGCCGGTGCGCTGAAGCAATCCGCCGCCACGACACCCGGCTACGATCACGACGCGGTAGAGATGCGCTGGCTGAAGGCCCTCCGCGTCGATACGCCGGAGCAGGTCTTCCCTGGCACCAAGGGTCAGCCGCCGGCCAAGGACCCGAAACTCGTTATCGCGGAGATGAAAGAGCAAAGTGCCGGGCAGCGGCAGCAAGCTGACCTTGCCGCGAAGTCGCAAGAGTTCATCCTCAGCCTCATGGAAGAGCGTCGTATCAACAACGCGACTATTGCAAACCTCATGGCCCAGAGTGACGAACACGCCGCCAACGCGCAGAGTGAGCAGTCCTACGCCCAGGTCGCTATGATTAATGCACAGATCGCCTCCGCGAAGCACGAGAATGACGCTATCAACGCGCAGATTGACCACCTCCTCCGAGCCGCCGAGATTCGCTCCCGGCACGTGGTGGAGATCAAGAAACTTGAGAAACCAAAGGTAGCGGCATGAGCAGACTCCCCACAGAGGCAGAATTCAATGGTTGGCTGGCCGACCCGGTGACGGCTTACGTCAGGACGATGCTTCACGCAAAGCGCGAGGAACTTCGCCAGCAATGGGAAGGCGGCAGCTTTACCGATTACGAGAAAGACACAACTGTCCTAGTGAATGTAGGCAACTTGGGCACTTGCAAGGGTTACGCATTCGTAACCGATCTGACCTACGAACAGCTTTTAACGGAGGTAGATGATGATGGAAAACAAGTCGGGCCTCAAGCCCTTGGGAGTCGCAGTGCTGATTAGGGCATATGAACCTGAGCGTAAGGGAGGCCAGATTGTCCTACCCGACAATGTCGCTGGCCGCATGGCTATGGTAGACAATCGTGCAGTCGTGGTCGAAGTCGGACCCTCCGCCTGGCATGACGAACCTTGCCCCCGCGCGAAAGCTGGCGACAAGGTCCTCGTGACCAAGTTCGCTGGCTTCATGGCAACTGGCCCGGCGGATGGGCAACCGTACCGCCTGGTGAATGACCGAGACATTTTTTGCTGTATCACGCATGAAGGAGAGCCAGCATGACTGAAGAAGCCGTGGTAGTGGAAAGTAAAGCGACGCCGGAGCAGCAGGCTGCCGCCGAGAAGCTCGGCTGGATTCCGCCGACTCGCTTCAAAGGCGATCCTGCGCGCTTTGTGGACGCAGACATCTATCTCGAGCGGGGGGAGACAGTTCTCCCCATCGTGAAGAAGCAACTTGCAGACACTCGTGCGGAACTGGCAACCGTGCGCGAGCAAGCCAGCGCCAACGCCGCCGCACTCAAGGCTGCCCAGGACGCTATCGACCAGATCGAGGAGAGGCACTCCGTCGAGACGCAAAAGGCCGTGGAAGGTGCGCGAAAGCAGCTGAAGGCACGGCTGGCCCAAGCGAGTGAGGCTGGCGATCACGAAGCTATCGCGGAGCTGACCGAGCAGATAGTCGATCTCAACGCCGCCGAGAAGGCTGCGCCGCCGATCAAGAAGGAAGAGGCTAAACCAGCGCCATTCGTCCCTTCCCCCGATCTCAAGGAGTGGACTGCAGACAACCCCTGGTTCGGCGTGAACAAGCGGAAGACCGCGCTGGCCTTGGGCATCGCCCAGGAGCTTCGTGACGCCGGCGAGAAGTCAATCGGCAGGGAGTTCTACGATAAGGTACTCGCCGAGGTGGACAAGGAGCTTGGCGGGAAGGCCGCCGAACCTCGCGGCGACAAGGTTGAAGCTGGGCGCAACGGCTCGGAGAATGAAACGCGCTCGTCTGCGAAGAAAGGCTACACCGCCCTTTCCGCCGACGCGAAAGCTGCGTGCGACGCCGACTACAAGGGTAACATGAAGATCAAAGAGAAGTACAAAACAATCGCGGAGTGGCGATCCCGCTACGCCGAACTCTATTTCGGACAGGAGAGTTAGCATGGCAATCGAGAAGATCAATCCTGCAACAGCTGCAGGCAAGCAAGAGCGGAAACGTATCCCGATGAGCGTTCCTGTGCAACGATTGGAAGCCCCGGAGATTCCGGGCTACCACCTGCACTGGTTCAACGGCACCCCCGAACGCCTCCAGCGCGCCATCGACGGCGGCTACGAGTTCGTGGATGAACGGGAGATGAAGATCAACAGTGTGTCTCTCGGCGGCGATACTACGCGCTCCGGGAACACCGATATGGGCAGTCGAGTCAGCGTTGTTTCTGGTCAAGAGGTAGGGAAAGACGGCCAACCCCTGCGGTTGGTGCTGATGAAAATTCGGCAAGAGTGGTACGAGGAAGATCAAAAGCTAGTTGATGAAAAGAATGACCGAGTCGCTATGACGCTGAAAGGCGGGCTTGTCGGGGCGGAGAAAGACCTGATGGGCGACACAGCGCAGCGCTACATTGACAAGGCTCGGACGAAAATTCCCGATCTTTTTTCCAAAAAGCAGCCTAAGGCGGCGGCTTAACAACGGAGATTCTAAATGGCAAATGCAAACAGGCCTAACGGGCTCGTCCCCATCAGTAATCTAAACGGGGCGGCTTGGAACGGTCAAGCAAATCTGTACTCTATCGCGGCGAGCTACGCTACCGCGCTTTACATCGGAGACCCGGTTATCAGCTCGGGCACCTCCGACGCCAACGGTGTCCAGGGCATCGCCCTAGCCGCCGCATCCGGAGCGATCCGGGGAGTTATCGTGGGACTGGGTTCGGCCGGAAGCACTGCCGCCGGCGAGAGCATCATCGCTAACGTCAGCAACCTCAACCTGACCTACCGCCCCGCGAGCGACCCTTCGGTGTGGTACGCTATGGTAGTCGATGATCCGAATGTGATCTTCGAAGTGCAAGAACACGCCGGAACCACGCAGCTCTCCGCGGCAGAATGCGGCCTCAACCAGGTCCTCTACCTCGCCGCCGGTAACGGCTTCGTCTCTGGCTGGCAACTTGCCTGCTACTCCGATGCGACCCCCAACACGACGGCGACTTTGCAGGTCCGTCTCCTTGGGCTCAGCCGCAAGATGAATAATGCCTTTGGTGCATACGCCAAATGGCGAGTCCAAATCAACGTGCATGAGCTTGGGCACGGCACTGGCGCCGCTGGCGTCTAAGGGGAACTATCATGGCTGGCGGAATCATCACAACTGGAAGTCACCCCAAGCTACTGTGGCCAGGGGTTTACACAACGTGGGGTCAAGTCTACGATGCTCACGAGAAGGAGTACACGGATCTCTACGAGGTTCGCAACTCCGACAAGGCGTTCGAGCAGGGTGTGCAAATCACCCCCTTCGGTCTGGCTCCGATAAAGGGCCAAGGCGCCTCGGTTACGTTCGACGGGGAGATTCAAGGTGCAGTCAATACGTATTCGCACATCGCTTATGCGCTTGGCTACATCGTGACCTTTGAAGAGCTGCGGGACAACCTGTACAAGGAAGTTGCGACACGGCGTGCAGAGGGCAACGCTTTCTCAATGCAGCAAACGATTGAGACAGTGGCGGCCTTCATCTACAACAACGCCTTCGTGACGACCTACTACGCATCGGCGGATGGAGCTGCGCTGGTTTCATCGGCGCACGTGAGCCCGCTGGGGAGCACCTACAGCAACGCGCTGACGCCCGGCGCCGACCTGGCTGAGGCAAGCCTTGAGGACATCTGCGTCCAGATCATGGGTGCGCAGAACGCCGCCGGCAACCTCATCAACATCATGCCGGAGTCGCTGCATATCTCGAGGCAGGAATGGTTCAACGCGAACCGCGTCCTTGGCTCGGTGCTGCAGTCCAACACGGCTAACAATAACATCAACGTGCTCAAGGCGACTAATGCGTTCCCGAAGGGCATTAAGATGAATCACTATTTCACTTCCGCGCACCCGTGGTTCGTCAGGACCAATGCGCCGAATGGAATGACGATGTTTTGGAGGGATGAGCCGATGTTCGACCAGGATAATGATTTTCCGACGAAAAATGCCTTAGCGGCATCATACATGCGTTTCTCGGTTGGAAACACGGACCCGCTAGGTATATTCGCGTCGAATGGGCCCTGAGTTGAGCTAGCAATGAAACAGTGCTCCAACTGTAAAGTTGAACAGCCAGACGGTGCGTTCTATAAAAGAGCGGACCGTCTGGGAGCATTGCATTCCTGGTGTATTAAGTGTATGATAGAATTGCGTAGATCTAGAAACCCGGAGATAGCTGAATACCAGAGAAAACACAGAGCTGGACGCGACGAGGAAGCAAAGAAGGCTGATAAAGATTATCAGCTTTGGTATAAATTTAATATAACGCTGGATGATTACAATGCACTGTTAGAAGAGCAAGGTGGAGTTTGTGCCGTTTGTAAAAAGCCTCCTACAAAAGACAATAGTAGAGGAACACTTGCTGTAGATCATGACCATTTAACAGGAACATACAGAGGTCTTCTTTGTACAAACTGCAACACTGGTATAGGATCTTTCTTTGATGATCCTACATTACTTGAAAACGCGGCGGAATATCTAAAAGAGTATAGAGCCTTAGTAATTAGTATTCTGGAACAAAAGAGTAAGGTAGAAAAGATCCAAACGGAATTGGTAGCAAGTATGCTTGACGAAATAGAAAAGCTCTGACGGGATTATCCGCACGGATTATTTTTCGATAATTCGAGCGAATACCTCCTGTAACACGAGTCAGCAAGAGTGGACCGGCACTTCCGGTAAGGCTTCACGCATTGGTCGCTACGCGATCCCAACAAGGAGTTACAGATGGATATTATTGGTAGTGCAACTAACTTTCCTTCCGGCTTTGCAAACGGGCTCTCCGTCCGCGGAATGCCCCTTTTGCAGATGCAGCCTGGAAATGTCTTCTGGCTCGGTAATGGAGTTATCATGCGAGCTGGGCAGCGAGCCGGCTCGAACGGGAATCGAGGAACCTTCAACGATCCCTTCGCCACGCTGGACTACGCAGTCAACACCGCCTGCACGCCTGGTCGCGGAGACATAGTCTTCGTCCTGCCGAATCACGCAGAGACAATCTCGAGTGCTACAGCGACGCTGCTGCGCGCTTCAGGCGTAGCGGTGATCGGTCTTGGCGGCGGAAGCAATCGCCCGACCTTCACCCTGGACACGGCGACCACGGCGACCATCCCAGTCGCCGGCGCGAACATGAGCATTCAGAACTGCCTGTTCCTCGCCAACTTCCTCAGCATCGCCTCCACCTTCACCGCGAACATCGCGAGCTTTACGGGGGTGCTTGCCGCCGGCCAGCTGACAACGAGCGCAGTCACCGGCTCGATCTACGTCGGTGCGATGCTTTTGGGAACTGGCGTCACCGCGAATACCTACATCACTTCCCAGGTAAGCGGTACCACGAACGGCGCAGGCGTCTACACGACCAGTGGCACACAGACCCTCGCCTCCGTTTCCATGACCACGCCGACTCCGGACTTCGCAGTCGACAACTGCGAGTTCCGCGACCTAACCAGCTCGCTGAGCTTCCTGACGATCTTCACCGCCAGCGCCACAGCGAACGCGTGCGATGGATTCGCCTTCACGCGGAATGTGATCAACGGCCTTGGTACCGTCTCCCCGACGGTAGCGCTCCTCACGACCGTCAGCGAAGATCGTTGGGCAGTCAACGGCAACTTCGCAACGTCGCCGCAGACCGCAGTAACCGACGGCCCGATCCTCCTCGCCACCGGCGCAGGGAATCTGACCAACTTCCAGCTCCTGAACAACAACACCTACCGGCCAGGGACTTCGACTTCCCTCCCGTGCGCAGTCAGCACGTCGGCAACAGCGTGGACTGGCGTTGGCGCGTACAATTCGTTTGGCAGCCTTGCCGCCAGCACCGGCATCTGGATCAGCACAGGCAGCAAGCTTTCGCTGACGCAGAACTTCAGCCGCCTGACGAACACCGCCGATAAGTCGAACACCCTCAACCCGGTCGCAGTCTAACTTAAAGGAATACACAAATGTCTACTGGTGCACAAGCTCCAAACGTCTCGGGTCAAGGGCCGTCCCTTACCGTCCGTCCTATCTTCTTCGGCGACTATGCAGCCGCCGACGAAGGCTCGTACTTCACCGCGTGGCTTGCGGCGACAGCCAGCACAGCCGTCGCAACTACCACGCAGGCGCTGGGAACCACCAGCCCGACGCTGGTTGTCTACAACCAGAACCCTGTTGGCGGGTATAACATCTACCTGCGTACGCTCAAACTTCGCATGACGGCGGTCACTACCGGCGCAACGACAGTTGAGCACGTTGGCGTCTTAGCGCCGAATATCGCCAATCTGACCACGGTTGGCACGGCGTTAAGTGCACCGAATAGCGTGAACTCCAATTCGGGCACTACGTCAAGGGCGATCATTTACGGCGGCGTGAATGTCTGCAATGCTCCGACAGCAATTCCTGGTGCTCGCATTGTTCACACTGGCCCGGTTGCAGCGATCATTCCGATTGTGCTGGATCAGTGGAAGTTTTCCTATGGCGACGTTAGCATTGGGACAGGCTTCACCGCCGTCATTGGTACGACTGGTGGCGACCTCAACGTTAACCTTCCCCCGGTGATCATCGCCCCGCAGTGGTACTACACCATTGGCTTCTGGGGCGCTTCGTGGGCAGCGTCGGCGCCGACTTATCGCATTGACGTCGGCTTTATCGAGCGGCCAGCCGGTCAGTAACCCTCAATCTCACATCAAAGGAAACCTAAATGTCAAACATCGACACCATCGCCTATGGTAAAGCAGGGCAAATCTTCACCGCGAGCAACGTTTCTGCGAAGATCCTCACCGTCGTAGGAACCGCCATGACTGGCCTGATCGTCTTCAATCCGATTGGGTCAGGGAAGCTGCTGTCCTTCATGACCGCCGGCTTCACTTGGGGGACTGTGCCCCCATCCGCCCAGTCCATCGGGATCGCTATCGCGCCTGCCCAGCCGATAATTCCGTCCTCCCTCACTGTGGGCAGCGCCGTGGTCAAGTCCGCCACTGGCAGCGCGAGTGCGGCTTCGGTTGCGCAAGCTTGGGACGTGGCGACTCTGGGCGTTGCCTGCGTAGCGCAGCGGTGGTTCGGCGGCGCAGCGTGGATCACTGGCGGCTCTGGCGAGGCTCCGTATGTGCTGGTAGACAAGATCGACGGAGAGCTTGGCCTCGCCCCTGGCGCAGCCGCGGCCTTCTGCATGATCGGCGGCACTGGCCCGACCGGGATGGCGTCGCTGTCCTGGGTTGAAGTCAGCCTGTAAGGAGATATGAAATGAGCCAAGTCGTGGTAAGGAAGGTCACTGAGGGCTCCTCGCATCTGGTGCTTCGCGTGGATCTGCTGAGTGATGGGACAGGAGAACTGCGGAACTACGTGATCCTGTCCCCTTCAGACCTCAACCCGCCGAAGCCGAATGACATCCCAGCCTTCCGCATCATGCAGATGTGGTATGGATGCGTCTGGTTTGATTTTACCCTCAAGGCCGGGACGGTGGCTCCGGCGGCGCTGTGGACAGTCGCGAGGGATCGCGACAGTCATGTGGACTTCCGGTCCTTCGGCGGCTTGGTTGATCCCAATGTCTATAACTCGCCGCCATCCGACGACAGTGGAGTACTGACCCTTTCCACCAACGGCTTCCTAGCCGCCGAGTCAGCTGGCTCCATCGTGATCGAGCTTCGCAAGACGAACCAAGCCTCAGCATGATCGTCCAAAACAGAGAGCGAGCTGGAAGGCCCCTGAGAGATCGGGGGTCTTTCCTGTTCGGGCGAGGACAGACAGTCGGCGGCTCACCTGCGCCTGCGGTGCAGATTGGCTCGCTGATCGGGGCGAACTTCAACATCACCTCGGACCAGTCGATTACGATTATGACTGGCTACCGCGTGACAGGGATCATGGTAAAGAATGCTTCAGTGAGTATGACTACGGCAGCGGGTGGGTTCTACAGCGCCGGGTCCAAGGGCGGCACGGCTATTGTTGCCGCCACGCAGGTATACACTGCGCTGACCTCGGCGGCGGTGCAGCTCCAGTGTACCATCGCCGCCGTAGTAGGCGGCTTGTCCGCGGTAGTGTTCTCCCTGACAACGGGCCAAGGTGCGGCCGCCACCGCAGATATCTACATCTACGGAGTCTCTCCATGACCGCGCCGAACGACAACACTCCCGCTGCGATCATCGGAGATGCGTACTTCGACGCGGGGTTGCTCCAAGAGGGGCAGTCGCCGAATGGCGAGCAGATCGTCTCCGGGATGCGCCGCCTGACCGATCTGATCAACGTCGAGCAGACGCAGGGAATCAAGCTCTGGCTCAATGTGGACACCCTGGTGCCCCTCGTCGCCGGCCAGGGAACGTATACCTTCAGCCCCTCTGGGACTGTCGTGATGCCCAAGCCGCCGAGGGCCGTGGACGCGTACTACGCAGATTCGACTGGGATTCGGCGGCCCCTGATTCCGCTCAGCTGGAACGAGTATATCCGCCTTAGCCAGATCAACCAGATCGGGGCGATTAACTCCTACTTCGTGGACAAGCAGCAGCTGGCGCTGAGCGTGTTCTTCTGGCTCATTCCGGATGCGACTGCGGCTACGGGGACAGGACACCTACTCCTCCAGACCCAGGTCACCAACTTCACCAACGTCACGGAGACGATGAACTTCCCGTTGGAATGGCGGATGTTCCTGCGGTGGGGGCTGGCGGATGAGATCTCGACCGGGCAGCCCCAGGCGATAATGGATAGGTGCCAGCAACGGGCGCTGTATTATAAGGACCTGCTGGAGGGATGGGATGTGGAAGATGCCCCGACGCGGTTCACCCCAGATTCTCGATCACAATATGCGACACAAAAATTTCGTTAGGGATCTACTATGACCACACCTGAAGCTCGAGAGGAGCGTAGAAAACAAGCCATACTGGATGAAGCACTTATTCAGCGCCTCGTTGCACACATGGATAAGGAGGATAGTCGTTATGATAATGGAGGCCGAAAGTGGCATGTTGGAAAGGAAGTACCAATCGCAATGATCGTTGCTATTATCGTTCAAACATGCGGCGTGATTTGGTGGGCGGCATCTACTGCAGCAAAGGTTGAGTTTATCAAAGAGTCTAGTGTTGCAGCGCAGATTGTGCAAACATCCGTCGATCGCAAGCAGGATGAAGATGCTCGACAATCGGAGAATAGGATTGTTGTGCAGTTGGATAAGTTGAATTCTAAGCTTGATCGACTAATAGAAGTAAAGAAATAAAATGCCCCAGTCTCCCACCGTCGCTTTCCCCACCCGACTCCCTCTGGTTATCCAACCAGAGAACCGGGATGAGACGACTGCGAAGGACGCTAAGCTCCTCAACGGGTATATGGAGAAGAGTGAGCAGACGGGGGAGTACCACTTGTTCAAGCGGCCAGGATTGCTGCAAACAGGGGCGACGCAGACCGGGAATGGGTATGGAGTGTACAACTGGCTTGGGGATATCTACGCGATCCAGGGCGCGACGATGTATAAGAATGGCGGAGCGCTCAGCGGAACCCTCGACACCACCGGCGGCGTTTATCGCTTCTCCTCCTGCCTTGGCGCAACGCCGCGGATGCAGTTCGGGAATGGCGTGAAGGCCTAC
>VFSW01000840.1_pt1 | contig 45201 bp, 46 predicted proteins | sample 5358111 | NCBI WGS metagenome assembly VFSW01 (sample SAMN11554181, study PRJNA540505) | mine drainage metagenome | isolation source: sediment from site ElyBrook_90M | place: USA: Ely Copper Mine, Vershire, VT | collected 2017
CGCCCGCCCGCCGTAGAAGTCGCCGTAGTAGCCGCGCCCGACAGGCCGCACACCTGCACCTTCAATTCTGAAATACCATCTCTTTTCTGCATCTGCAAGTGTCTGCTTTACGTCATCGTATACAAATATCGGGATCCTTGTTTGTTTTTCTACTCTTCCGATTTGCCCTGAAACCTGTATGGAAGGGCTTATCAATACTATCGATTCCGGATTTGCTATCACTACTCTTTTGTCGTTTATCTCTATGCTCTTCGGATCATTTCCCGGATTAACAAAAAGACTTGGCATTCTTGCATCAAATGCCTCAGGAGGAATCAAAGACGCTGGGAATATCCACTTTCTTCCCTTCTCGTCGGTCTTTGCATCCACAACATCGCTGCCTTTCCTGAAATTCCTGATTATTTCAGGGTAAACCATGATCTCCCTTGCCCATGCGCTATAATATCTACGTAATTGCCTCCATGCGTCAGTCCTTACTAATACATCATCATGAAGCGCGTTTGATGGAAGTCCTCCCTTTTCCCTTACAAAATCGCGGGCGTCAAGGTATCCCATGTCCTTTCCTGTGTACACTATAGTCTGCCTCATTGTAGGCCTTTCAATAGTTGCATTTGCTGCCATCTTATCATCTATAAAGTCATTGAAGTTCAGGATATATATAGCTAACTTTTGCTCTTGTCGTCAAGGCCATTAAATTGAGTCCATAGGCCTTGCAATACATTAATTAATCTGGCTTCCCGATTATATCCAAGGGCCTGTGGCGCAACTTGGATAGCGCACTTGGCTTCGGACCAAGTGGTTGCGGGTTCAAATAATCATTTTGAAACCTTGATCGAAAAGATTTGGAAATCCCGTCAGGCCCGTAATGTTTATAAGCCTTTCAGACAGAATAATTATGTCTGTTTTTCCCGTTATACTGCATCATGCAGGAGGGGTTTGACATGGAGAAGGACACGTTAGACAAATTCAGCAGCTTTATTGCCGAGAACAAGGGCAAGCGCAAGTTCAGCCAGAGCGTGGAGCTTGCGATAAACTTCACCGGAATAGACATGGCGAAGCAGGATAACAGGCTCAATCTTGAGATAAAGCTGCCCAATCCGAAGGGAAAGGTGCAGGGAGTCATAGTGTTCGCGGACGACGCAGGCATATCGGGCAAGGCAGCGGCATCTGGCGCAAAAGTTATACCATCATCGGAGCTGCAGACGATATCCAACGACAAGGAGAGGATGAATCAATTGCTTGTAAGCGAGCTTCTTGCGCAGCCGAGCCTCATGCCCCAGATTGCAAGGGCGCTGGGACAGTTCCTGGGTCCGAGGAACAGGATGCCGAGGCCGCTCATCGGGGTTGATGTTGAAAATGCGATAAAGGACACCGCAAGGTCCATATACATAAGGAGCAAGGGCAAGTATTTGCCGACTGTGCACTGCATGGTTGCAACGGAGGGAATGGAAATTGGGGCCATCGCGGCGAACATAGACGAGGTAATAGGCAGCCTGGTGAAGAAGGTAGGCAAGGAACACGTGAAATCGGTCTACGCAAAGCTCACGATGAGCAAGCCGATCAAGATAATGTAGGTGCGTTTATGCTTAGCAAGGATCAAAAGATAAAATTCGTCGAGGAGCACAAGAAGATGCTCAAGTCCTACAAGGTGGTGGGGGTTGTGCAGCTGAACGGCGTGCCCGACAGGCTGCTTCAATCAACGAAGAACCAGCTCAAGCCGAACACCAGGGTAGTGATGGGCAGGAAGAGCCTGCTCGTGAAGATACTGGAAGGGGGCGCCGGCTTGGAGAGGCTTGCCCCGCACATGACAAACACATCAGCCATAATACTCAGCAACGATGACCCGTTCGAACTGTACCACAAGTTCAGCTCGAACTCGATAAGGCTTGCCGCAAAGCCAGGCCAGGTGAGCCCCGATGACGTGTCTGTAAACGCGGGGGAGACGGGTATCGCTCCCGGGCAGACGGTAACGGAATTGAAGGCCGCAGGAATCGACGTTCAGATACAGAAAGGGAAGGTAGTCATTGCAAAGGACAAAGTGGTTGTAAAGAAGGGAGATGTGATAAGCGCAAGCATGGCAAAGGCGCTGCACACGCTGGACATATTGCCTTTCAGGGCGTCCATCGAGCCGGTATCCCTGCTTTCTGAGGGCATAATGTTCGGCCAGAACGCGCTCAGGATAACCAAGGAGAGCGCCGCGGCGGACATAGCCGTATGCTTCAGGAACGCGTTGTCGCTCTGCCTTGACAGGAAGATAATTAACGCTTACACAATAGAGAGCATGATATCAAGCGCATACAGCGAGGCCATAGCTCTCGGGGTCGGGGCCAAGATACTCGATTCTGGGATAATAGAAAGGCTTGTCGCGCAGGCGGCCATGCAGGCTGCTGCGGTCAGCGAATCAATGCCGAAATGATGCTAAAAGGTGAAATAGATGGAATACGTGTACGCTGCACTCCTTTTGGACGCTGCAGGGAAGGAAATAACGGAAAAGAGCATAGAGGAGGTCGTGAAGGCCGCAGGAATGACTCCTGACGAGGCGCAGGCTAAGGCAATAACATCATCGCTGAAGGGCGTCAACATAAAGGACGTCATAAAGAACGCACAGTCGATGCAGGTTGCACATGCAGCGCCAGCTGCGGGAGGAGCACCGGCACACGGCGAGGGCAAGAAGGAGCAGAAGAACGAGGCCGAGGAGAAGAAGAGCGAAGAGGAGGCCGCAGGAGGATTGGCTGGGCTGTTCGGCTGATTCGTGCGCAAGCAATTTATGCGGTTCGGTACAATGTATAGTGCCTAAGGTGAAGATGTGGATGTTTTCGTTAACAAGGTAAAGTGCACCGGTTGCCAGCACTGCAAGGACGTATGCCCCGTGGCCGTCTTCGAGATGAAGAGCAGGGACGACATGGCAGCGGCAAACTCGGACACCGCCCCGGAGGACATGAAGTGGAAGGGCACGACGGACCCGGCAGTCCACGAGAAGTGGGCCACAATCAGCGACGGGCACAAGCACTTCGCAGAGCACAACGACGGCACAAGCGGCGGGCTCTCGGTAGCGGTTGCGGGAAGCGCATGCATACTATGCCAGGCGTGCCTGATAGAATGCGAGGGCGAATGCATACACATAACCGATGACAACGGCACAAGGTACGACTCCATCTATAAGTAACCATTTTGCGCCGGGACGGATCCCGCGCGCCTTGTTTTATATTCTCCCATTGAAGCATAGTGTATCCCATGGCAGTTGAATCCCTGCTCGCATTGAGCTTGATATTCGGAACAATATCGATGGCATTCTACGGGCTGTCCAGCTTCTTCGTTTCAATACTGTCAAAGAGGGACAATCCGATAAAGCTCACGTTCTGGTATTTCGTGATCAGCACGATAATATTGGCCGTAATTGCGCTGATGTTCTTCAAAGTGCCAAGCATCTCGGCAACGGAGGCGGCGCTGCTCGCGGTTGCGTCTGTGCTGAGCGTGGCGGGCCTGTTTGCGTTCTTCAAGAGCCTGGAAAAGGGCAAGCTGGCCATTGTCGCGCCCATATCCGGATCATGGTCTATAATAACGGTTCTGGTGGGCGTGCTGTTCCTGAAGGAGAACCTGAGCCTGCTCCAGGGCCTGGGGGTGCTGGCAACCATAATCGGCACCACCCTAACTTCATTCAAGCTCAAGGGCATCCTAAAAACGGGATTCCACAGTCTCGTATCTGGCGCTGAATACGCGATGGCTGCGATGCTTATATGGGGCGCGTTCTATTCCCTGATAGGCGTGCTGTCGAAGGGCATGGGATGGCTTTACCCCATAATGATCGTTGGCATAGGCAGCTGCATAATACTGTTTGCATCTTCCTCGGCAAACAAGACCAAGATCAATTTCCCGGCCAGCCTGTCAATGATGCTGATAGTTTGGTCGGTAATAACAGTGATAGCGCTTGCATCTTATAGCGTGGGCACAAGCCATGGCTACGTGTCCGTTGTCGGCCCGATAGCTGCGGCAAGCCCGTTCATAGCGGTTATTTTGGGGGTTTTATTGCTTAAGGAGAAGCTTGCCTCAAACCAGATAATCGGGATCGCGCTGATCCTCCTCGGGATTATCGCAATTGCGCTATAAGCAATGAAAGGAATGCATCTCTTTATATCCTTTAAGTGAGAATGATTATCGTTCTTTTTTTATAAGTGAGATTTGGTATCGATGATAACCTTTGCGGAGAAGCCGTTCGAAGACAGGGAGAGCCTTGCAGTGCTCAATCCCTACGTCAGGGACTGGTTCAACGCCAGGTTCGAGGAGCTTACCCCTCCGCAGAAGTACGCTTTCAAGCTGATCGGCGAGAAGCGCAACGTGCTCATAACGGCGCCCACAGGCAGCGGGAAGACGATGTCCGGCTTCCTTTCAATAATAAGCAAGCTGTTCGATTACAGCCTTGACGGGAAGCTTGATGACAAGGTGTACTGCCTTTACATATCCCCGCTGAGGGCGCTCAACAACGACATCTACAACAACCTGTCCGTTCCGCTAGACGAGGTGTACGAGTCAATAAGGAAGGAAAAAGGAGTCGACCTGATCAAGAACAACATACGCCAGGTAACCATAGGGGTCAGGACAGGGGACACCAGCCAGGCGGACAGGAGGAAGATGCTGGCAAAGCCGCCGAACATACTTGTAACAACGCCCGAGAGCCTTGCCATACTGATAAACTCCGAGAAGTTCGTCGAGCACCTCAAGTCGATAGAGTACATCATAGTGGACGAGATACACGAGCTCGCGAACAACAAGAGGGGAGTGCACCTTTCCCTGTCTATCGCAAGACTGGAGGAGATAATAGGCCACGACGTGGCGAAGATCGGGCTTGGTGCGACCCTGCATCCGCTTGACGAGGCGGCAAAGTACCTTGTAGGATACAGGAGCGGAACTCCGAACGATTGCATTGTCGTGGACGGGGCTTGGAACAAGAAGCTTGACGTAAAGACCATCAGCCCGGTCAAGGACATGATATACGCAAAGGAGGGGGTCGTGGAGAACGGGATGTACAAGGAGCTCGACCGGATAATAAAGGCAAGCAAGTCTACTTTGATATTCACGAACACCAGGAGCGGAACCGAGAGGGTCGTTTTCAACTTGAAGAAGAGGTTCGGCTATGGCGAGGATGTCGCGGCGCACCACAGCTCCCTCTCAAGGGAGTCAAGGCTTGAAGTTGAGGAGCTCCTCAAGAAGGGAGCCCTCAAGTGCGCCGTCTCGTCCACAAGCCTTGAGCTCGGGATGGACATAGGGGCAATAGAGAACGTGGTGCAGCTCGGATCGCCGAAGAGCGTCACACGGGCGATACAGCGAATAGGTAGGGCGGGGCACTCCTACAAGGCAACCGCAAAGGGCGAGATGCTGGTGCTGAACAGGGACGACCTTGTCGAATGCACGATACTGCTCGACTCTGCGATAAAGAGGAGGCTTGATTCGTTTGTCGTGCCGCAGAACGCGCTTGACGTTCTGGCCCAGCACATAATAGGCATGTCGCTGACCAAGAAGTGGAGGATCGATGAGGCGTTCGACGTGATAAGGAATGTGTATGCCTACCACAGCCTTGACAGGAACGACTACATGTCGCTCATAAACTACCTTGCAGGCAGCTACGTTGGGCTGGAGAGCAGGAGGGTCTACGGCAAGATATGGTATGACGAGAAGGAGGGAATGTTCGGCAAGCGGGGCAAGCTCGCGAAGGTCATATACATGCTCAACCTTGGGACAATACCGGACGAGGTTGCGGTCAACGTGCTTAATTCGGCTACCAAGAAGTGGATAGGCAACATAGAGGAGGAGTTCCTGACCAAGCTCAAGGAGGGGGACATATTCAGCCTTGGGGGCAGGCTCTACAAGTTCGAATATGCGAAGGGCATGAAGGCATACGTGAGCGATGCTCATGCAAGCGCGCCGACCATTCCGCCATGGTTCTCCGAACAGCTGCCTTTGAGCTACGAGCTGGCCAGCGACATAGGGGAATTCAGGTCCGGCATGTCGAAGATGCTCAGGGAGTACATGAAGAAAAACAGGCTGAAGCACAGGATGACAAAGATACCCAAGGAGATTGACAATTACCTGTCGAGGCTGCCGATGGACAACAACTCAAAGAGCGCGATATTCGGGTATTTCGCCGAGCAGATGCTCTTCGCCGACGAGATACCCACCAATAAACTCATGCTTGTGGAGCTGACCAAGGACACGACAGATGGAGAGGAGCAGGAATACATTGTGTTCCATTCGCTGTTCGGCAGGAGGATAAACGACGCGATATCAAGGGCGCTGGCAATGCAGCTTTCCGAGATGTTCGGCACCGACGTGGACATAATGATAAACGACAACGGCTTCATATTCAGGACCGAAGAGAGGGTCAACATAACGCAGCGCGCCATGAAGGACATAATCGGGGACATATGCACGACGGGGCTTCCTCTAATACTCAGGAGGAATATAAGGAAGACAGAGCTCATGAGAAGGAAGTTCAGGCACGTGGCGGCAAGGAGCTTCATGATACTCAGGAACTACAAGGGCTACAAGATACCTGTGGGCAGGCAGCAGGTAAACTCGCAGCTGATATTCAAGGCCGCGGAGGAGATAGACCAGAACTTTCCCGTTATAAAGGAGACGTACAGGGAGATAATGAACGAGACCATGGACCTCCCAAGGGCTAGCAGGCTGCTGAACGAGATAAACAAGGGGGAGGTGTCTCTCAAGGTTATAAAGACGGCAGTGCCGTCGCCGTTCTCGCATTCGATGATGACATTCGGGCACGCCGACGCAATACTCATGAAGGAGAGGAACAAATACCTGCAGAAGCTGCACAAGCAGGTAATGAAAAGGATAAAAGGCTAAAAGTAAATTCAGCTATGGAGGATATATTTCCTGTGCGTAATAGAAGAAGATGGAAGAGAATATTTAAAAGCTGGTGAGATTATTCTATATCTACTGTGGTACCGGGTACTACTTTTATTTCAGTTCTCTCACCAGTTGGGTATCTGAGCACCACTACTTGATCTTTTTTTACTACTCTGCGTAGCAAGCTTGCAACATTTTGTGTTGCAGATTCTTCTTGGCTGGGTCCCATTTGCTTAGGCTTAGATTCAAGCTTAGCCACCCGAGCAGCATAGTCGGAAGCGCAGTCGCCGCCCAGGACGAGCCCGTCCCCGTAGAAGCCGAGCACCAGAGGGCTTTCGATCTGGATTTTAGGTAGAATAGAGCTATAAATAATCATACGTTCATGCCAATCAAGATCGTCGTATTTTTTTGGGTTTATCAATTCCAGAGTTCCCTCTTCGCGGTTCACATGTACGTAGACATGACCGCTAGACTTTTTCAGAGCTTCAATGATTTCATTTGGAACTTCCTTTGAACCTACAAAAATCCAGCTATTTCTGTTATCCACTACTAGTTGCTTATTCATTACTGTTTGTTTTGCTGTTGCCATTTCAGTTATTGTTTCTTTTGCGGCAGAGGCAGTTAATTTATTATGTGTTAGTGCTACTTGTGCCTCTTTTTGTACTGTCGTTTGTTGGGCCATTGTATCACTGTTAATATTGCTGTTTTGCTTAGTATATAAATGTTACTGCGAATAGCAGATTATTGGGATTTCCCTGTAAATTTGAGACCACAGATAGATTTGCTTTATAATTTCGAAGTGCGATATAAGTAATTGAATTGATAGGATATTGGCGTCGGATGATTGTATGGTTTACATGGAAAATAGGCCACGGGGCCGTTTCGAGCCTTATAGCCAGGGCAGAATCTGCACGGTCAAGCCGATATATGCCAACAGGAAGAAAAGGCTGAGTTTGCAATACCATCACAAAAGGGGAGAGCACTGGAATATAATAAAAGGAACAGGGGAAGTTACGGTATGCAACAGGAATTATTGTTACAGGGCTGGCGATTCGTTTAAGATAGGCAAAAAGGCAAAGCACATGATAGCAGCCAACACAGGCACATTGTTTCTGGAGATCGCTTATGGCAAATTCGATGAGAATGACATAGTAAGAATAGAAGATGATTTTGGCAGAGTAAATGAGAATAAACGATGATGTTGAACTGGTAGAGGGGCTTCCGATCGCTTACATAAAGAGCATTGATGCCATTGCAGTGGCGGATCTTCATCTGGGCTATGAGAGCCACATGGCGAAGAACGGGGTGTTCATACCTAAGGCTAACCTGAAGAAGATACTTGCTGAGCTCTCAAAGGGGCTTAAGGAGACGGGAGCTCTGAAGATCATTGCTGTGGGAGACATAAAGAATGACTTCTCAGGGGTGGAGCAGGACGAGTTCAACGAACTGCATGAATTGGCGGAATTCTGCAGGAGGAACGGGGTGGAGCTGCACCTTGTGAAGGGCAACCATGACAACTTCATAGACAGGTACAAGGGCCCGTTCAAGTTCAATAGCTACCAGAGCGAGGCGATTATTGGGGATTACCTGTTCTTCCATGGCGACAGGCTTCCGGTCATCCCGAAAAGGATGCCGAGGATGATGATATCAGGCCATGAGCACCCTTCGATAGGGCTGGTCAACGGCGCGGGGAGGAATGAAAGGCTGAGATGCTTCCTCCTCGGGAGATACAAGAGGGCAGAATTGCTGGTTCTTCCCGCCATAAGCTACTTCGCGACGGGGTCTGACGTAAACATAAGGCCGAAGGGCAATATCATGTCCCCGGCCATCAGGTCGGCCAACGTTGACAAAATGCGCGCGATAGCCATAGGTTACGGCTCCACCCTTGACTTTGGGAGGATAGGAGATCTGAGAGGGATAAACTACAGATAGAATATCCAAGGCAGGAAGTTGACTATAAGAAGTATGATCACCAATGCCCCTAGGAATTTGATAAGCCGCTCGCTCTTCAGGTTCGCATAGTATATTCGCCAGCCGTCAAGGCCAGGCAGCGGCAGAAGGTTTACTATGGCAACCAGGAAATTGAGCAGCATGGAAAGCGCGAATACGGTGTATAGGAAATACGCAATCCTGCCGTATATCCCGTTTGACTCGGTAGTATAATCCAGGGAAACCCCTATCAGGCCGCGCGATGCGTTTGAAGGATCTGCAACCGCCTTTATCTTGTAAAGGCCCTTGTTTGTCAGTATTGACACCGTGCTGTTAGGAAGGTCGCCGGATGTCGCACTGGCAAGAGCTGTTGAATTGGTGACCGTCTGGTTGTTCCACTTTATTACCTGCATGCCTTTCTGCAATACCCCGTTTGCAGGATAGCCGGGGGATGTGCCTGCAACAACATAGCCATACGAGAACACATGCGGCCCGATCACGAGGAGGAAAATCAGCGTCAATCCAAGGAATATGAATGTAGCTATCATGTTCGCTGATATGCCAGCTGTGAATATTGCGGTCTTCTTCCTCCAGTCCAGCCTGTTTATGGCCTTTTCGTCAGGCTCGACGAACCCCCCGACAGGTATGAAGCTGAAAAGCAGGATCCCTGTGGATTTCAGCCTGACCTTGTATTTCCTTGAGAGTATGCCATGGGAGAACTCGTGTATTATGAGCAGAAGAGCGAGAGCGATTATCCCGGCAAAAAGCGGAAGGTCTAGGCCCGGGATCACTGGCGCGACACCTGGAATGGTGCTTGATAGGCCGGACCCCTTAACGCCGAGCGAGGGGTTGGTTACGAACAGCACGAAACTCCACAGTATTGAAAGCGCGTTTGACGCAAGCGCCCCGAAAATGTATCCTGAAAACCCGGCAATGAAGGTTATTACGGCAACAGCATATGCCAGCGTGTTCGGCCCGGAGGCTGCCGCGGCCTTGCTGGCTGCTGCCTGTATTGGGGCCAGGTTTATCAGCTGGCCTGCCACTGCAATGTACGGCTCTACGAACAGTATCATTACCAGCAGGGTTGCCATGCCGAAGATGAAGACTCGCCTGTCTATCCTGCCCTTTGTGAGGGGATACGCGAGAAGGCCGAAGCCCAATGTTAGCCCCCACTGCCACATGAATTCCCAAAAGGCACCGTATCTTTTCGATAGGTTGTCCATGGTCGAAAGGCCGGCAGTGCCGCCGATCATGTAAAGCGGCCCGAAGAGCTTTTTGAGATTGAGCAGGTACTGGACCGCATACCCTGAAGCGAGCAGCACAAGTAGCGCCAGCAACAGCCTTATCAGCACCGTAGTTAGCTGCGTCACGTAGAGGAAGTATATTGCAGCCAGCGACGCCATAATTATGGACGCTGCGGCGATCTTCTTGGAATCCATCAAACCAGCTTTAGGCATTGAGCATTATTGTGACATCCTCCCGCGAATAAATTCGTGGGCTTCCAATGGCGGGTTCGTTGGTCACGATGGCCCACCAAATTTAGTTCCTAGTTCAACGACATCTGCCTTCATGTGCGAAGGTCTTACAATATCTCCGAAGGCGTAACTTTCCGCATGTCCTGCGGTAGATTTTATTATTCCCTTTTTGAGGATTACCAATGATGCATTCAAGTCCCTATCCATCACCAAACCGCACTTAAAGCAATGGTAGGTTCTTTCACCAATGGTCAGCTTATCTGCACCTTCCTTTACAATCCCGCATCCGCTGCACTCCTGTGTTGATGGTTCAAATGGGTCTATTCCAATCACTTCACAACCGGCGTTTCCAGCTTTGTCATGGATGAATCGGATAGTCCTTCCCCAAGACGCATCGTTTATGCTCCTTGCGAGCCTGTGGTTCTTCACCATGTTTTGTATTTGCAGATTTTCATGTGCAATGAATGAGTATGAATTTACAAGATTGTATGATAGCTTATGTGCGAAATCTTCTCTTGACCTTGTTATATGCTCTGATATTCTTGCAATTTTTATCCTTGACTTGTTCCTATTCTTCCCTCCTTTCTTTCTTCTTGATAGCTTCCTTTGCGCCCTTTTGTGTTTATTTTCAAGTTTCTTTCCGAACCTTTTGTTTCCTACTTTTATCTTGTCTGAAAGAGTCGCATACTCTGTCAATCCCAAGTCTATACCAACTATCGGTTTGTTGTTTGGCACAAATGGCCTGTCCTCTTGTTCTACCGATATTGTTACATACCATTCCCCGCTTTTTGTTTTCTTTATTGCAAGTGTTTTTATCTTCCCTTCAATCCCCCTGTGATTGACGAAATTGATTCTTCCTATTTTAGATAGCGATACTCTCTTCTTTTCAATATCAAAGCCTGATTGCGGGTATGTTAAGGATGAGACAAAAGATTTGAATCGTGGGAAACCAACCTTCATTTTCTTGCCTTTCTTTCTTGCCTTTATGCGATAGAAGAAGTTTTGGTATGCCTTTGCAACCCTGTCTGCAACATTCTGCAGGACTTGTGAGTATACCTCTTGAAATTCTGGATTCCTCTTTTTGAGTTGAGTTATCCACTTGTTCATGTTGTATTGTGTGAAGGTCTTACCAGTATCTTTAAAATGCTGCTTTGATTTTTCAAGAAGTATGTTATAGAGTTGTTTTGCAAGAAACATCTGCCTGTTGATTTTGCATTGTTGCTCCTTTGCGGGATATGCTCTATATTTGTATGCTTTTTCCATCGTGACCATATCTATTTATCCTTTGAGGTTTATATGTTTTTCTAACGTCTTCATCCCACCATTAAAGATGGCGGGTTTTCGGTTCATTGTATTTATAATTTCAACAGCAAAAGATATAAGCACCGGATTCGGAATATTAAGGTGGTGATGGGATGGAGGAATGCGAAATTTGCGGGGCAAGGGCAAAGGACATCTATATTGTGAACGTCGAGGAGGCGGAATTAAGGGTATGCACAAGGTGCACCAAGGGCAAGAAGATAGTCTCGAAGGTTATTGAGAGGCCAGCAAGGGGAGCCCAGCAGAAGGCAAGGGCGCCCGAGGATGCCGCCAACGTTGTGGAGAACTACGGGGCATTGATACGCGATGCCAGGGAATCCATGCGCATACCGATAAAGGTGCTCGCCGAGAGGATAAACGAGAAGGAGACGCTGCTTCTCAGGATAGAGCAGCAGAAGACAGTACCGGACGCAAAGCTCTCGAAGAAGCTGGAGAGGGCGCTCGGGATAAAGCTATCGGATTCGCAGCAGCAGGGTGAGACAGGCAATTATACGGGCAGGGGCGAGGAGCCAACAATCGGGGAATTCATAAAGAAGGCGTAGCCATGGCGGTGGATCTCAGCAAGCTTGCTGTCAAGAGGAAGCTGGAGTTCGACGAGCTAAGGAACAGGGTCATAGCGATAGACGCCTACAACGTGATCTACCAGTTCCTTTCGATAATAAGGCAGCCGGACGGCACCCCGCTCATGGACTCCCACGGCAACGTGACCAGCCATTTGTCTGGGCTTTTCTACAGGACCATAGAGATGCTCGATTACGGGATAAGGCCGATATACGTTTTCGACGGGCTGCCGTCTCCGCTGAAGGAAAGGACCAACATTGCTAGGGCAAGGAGGAGGGAGGAGGCGCAGAGCGCCTACGAGGAGGCAAAGGAATCCGGAAATGTAGAACTGATGCGCATGCGCGCTATGGCGAGCACAAGGATAAACAAGGAGATAGTGGCCAGCTCCAAGGAGCTGTTGGACTGCATGGGCATAGGATACATAAACGCGCCGAGCGAGGGGGAGGCGCAGGCAAGCTACATGTCGAAGAAAGGCATCGTGTATGCGGCGGCAAGCCAGGACTACGACACGCTGCTCTTCGGGTCAAGGAACGTTGTCAGGAACCTCACGTTCAGCGGAAGGAGGAAGCTCCCCATGAAGAACGTCTACGTGAATGTGGAGCCTGAGTTCATCAACCTGGACGAGACGCTGAGCGCGCTGGGGATAAACCACATGCAGCTGATCTGGATAGGCATAATGCTTGGAACGGACTTCAACAAGGGCATCAAGGGCATAGGGCCAAAGACCGCAATGAAGATCGCGAGAACGGCAAGAAGCCTGGATGACGTAAAGAATTCCGTTAAGGAGAAGTTCAAGGACGATTTCGAGTTCGACGTTAAGGAAGTGGAAGATTTGTTCACAAACCCGGAAGTAAAGGAGATCGGCGAGGCCGAACTGGAAAAACTGCTCGCGCGCGAATACAACAAGGAGAAGCTGCTGGGCTTCATGTGCGGGATCCATGGGTTCTCCGAGGAGAGGATAGCCAAGACGGCGGCGAGGCTGGAGGGCAGCAAGCGGGAATCGAAGCAGAAAGGCATAGGGAACTGGTTCAGGTAAACTACCAATCCGTAAACGGTGTGGGCTTCCTCTGTGGCATGCCCCGACCATCGCCTCCTATTGGGATCTTACAAAATCTCCCTGAGCGTGGCTTTCCGCATGTCCTGCGGCAGCTATTTTGGGTATGTTTATTGGGGTGGTTATGTTCATGCCTCCCTGCATGCGGATAAACCTGCCAAAGGAGGATTTTTATATTTGACCATATATAAATGTATATGGTGAAATGGCATGGTGAAAACAACTATTAATCTTGATACTGAAGTATATAAAAGCCTCGTCAAAGAGGCGCTTGAGAAGTACGGAACAACAAAAACACTGTCTAGGCTCATAAACGAAAAGCTGAAAAAGGCAGGAAAAGGGCATTCTGCAGATGAGGACATCGTAAAAAAGACCATGGGCCTTTGGAAGATCAAGGAGACAGGCTCTGAATATACCAGGAGGATAAGGTTGGAATCCGAGAAAAGGACAAAGAGGCTGCTGGATGACTGAGATCGTTTTTGACACAAGCGTATTGATAGACCATCTAAGAGGCGTTGGCAAGGCAACGGCCCTGGTAGAGAAAGTGAAAGGCGGGGCGATTATCGGCTATATATCCATAATGACGGAGGCAGAGCTTTTCGCAGGAAAAGACGCCGAAGATGGCAGAAAGAGGGCCCTGCTGGAGGAGCTTCTAGGCCTGTTTAGTAAAATTGAGGTCAATGAGGAGATAGCAAGGATGGCTGGTGATTTCAGGAGAAAGTATGGGACAAACATTGCCGATGGCATAATAGCCTCAACGGCCAGCAGCATGCATTGCAAATTGTTGACCAAGGACATTAGGGACTTTAAGCCGATCAAGGAAATAGTGGCAGAGGAGCCTTATTGAGCTTTAAACTTTCACTGCGATACTAAATTCAAGGTGTAAATATGCAGATAAAGGTAAAACGCTCAAGGAAGAGGATAGGGAAGTCCTACAGGAAGGTACAGAAGTTGAAAAGGATAAGGAAGCCGCACAGGAAGCTGCTCAAGAAGAGATAGTCAATAGATGTCTGCGTACATGCTGTTGTTGAATTCGTAGGCGGTCGAGTCCTCCCCGAGGTACGCGGACTCCAGCATGTCGCCCCTGCTGGCAATCTCCTTCTGGTCATTTGACCAGTCCATTACGTAAAATCTGCCTTTGAACTCGTAATATACGAAGATCTTCCTGCTACTCTCGGTTATGGAAACGAACACCCTTGCTGACGGGTTGCCCAGCCCCACAAGAAGGCTGCAAAGGAGTATGTTCCTGTCGATAGAATCGCCTGCGCCGAAGGTGAGCGTCTCCTCTGGGGTTATCCAGAACTGAAGCGGCAGGGTTATCTCATTTATGTCTTTCCTGACAAAGTCGTAGGCAGTTATTGCAGCCTTTATGAAGTCGGCATCATAAGAGTAGTTCAGGAACATCGACTTTATCTCGTTTATCTTGTCCCTTACCTTCGGGCTGTTCGGGGTCACTAGCGTCGGGAGCTCGGCTACCGAGAGGCTTTCCTTCTCCTCTATATAGTCCTTGTATCGCGAGATTATCGCAAGATAGATCTCGTTGAGCTTGGACTTCCCGTCCTCCATTTCCATCTTATTTATAGCTCTGCAAGATTAGATTAGCCTTTCGTACGTAGATAAAGGCATCGTGAAGCCTTGATTTTAGCAATGTTACTTCCTTGCCCTGCTCTTCACCCATTCCGTGGCTCTTTTGATATCATCAGGGTTCGTATTGGCGTATATTACCGCAAGCCCTATCATATAGATTGCCGTTGGCTTGGCAACCCAAACAGGATTTCAAAGAGTATTTATATCTGGAAAGGCATGAATTATATCGCCTTAAAAGACAGGAAGGGCAGATTTGTGATAATTTTGGCTGAGGCAAGGAACGGCGCGACAGGAGCCAGGCCCGCGGTGCAGGAGATTTCGGTATGCCACGTCATAAAGGACGGCAACATGCTGTTCATAAAGTACGACGAGGGCATAAACAAGGGCAAGTGGAACGCGCCTAACGGGGAGATAGTGCACGGAGAGACGCCTGCGAAGAGCGCAGCCAGGCACGTCTTCCAGCAGACCGGCCTGTATATAGACAAGCTTACAAACCACGGAACAGTCAAGATATACCTGAACGGGAAGAACAACCTGAGCTACAAGCTGCACATATTCTCAACCAGGAGCTTCAACGGGGACGTCAAGCCGACAGTGAAAGGGGAGGTGAAGTGGTTCAACGGTGCCAACATACCATTCTACGACATGTGGCCGGGGGACAAGTACTGGATTAACATGGTAATGCAGGACAAGAAGTTCGAAGGGGACTTCTTCCTTGACGAGAAGAATGAGAACATATCAAAGTACAAGCTAAACGAAAAGGAATCCCTGTTAGGGATTGGGAAGTATCTGCCCGCAATAATAGCCATAGTAGTCATCGCCGCAGTGATATTCGGGGTTGCCAGGAGCGGCGTGCTCTCCCATTTGACCCTGCCTAAGGCACCTACGATTCTCGCGCCGTCAAATACGCACAATACCATAAAGGGCAGCACGACCATCACAGCGACAACGACAATACCGTTTGTTCCCAGGATTACCATAGACAACGTCAACCTCAAATACAACTACTCCGGGCCAGACATGGAGAACGGATACGCGTGCAACTACCAGACGCATATGAACATAGTACCATACAAGAGGTACGTTAATACGACAGAGTTCATGATGAATATAACATGGAGCTCTGGCGCGTGCAACCTTACGATCTACAACATGGTTTCAACGACCAAGGGATTCCGAGTGGTGAGCACAACGCCATCCCTACCGGTGTACCTGCCTCCTTACTCCCAGGTCTACGTTGAGTATATCATGGGAGTTAACAGCGGGGCGGGAGGCAACTACATAGGTCCGCTTTCGCTCACAGTGTACGACAACTGATCCTGTAACGCAACAAGATAAAAAGCTTGCAAGAGAGACCATACCGGTGCGATGGACAACAGCATTGTTGCAGGCATGCTTGACGAGATAGCCGCAATGCTCAGCATAGGGCAGACGCCCAGTTCCGTCTTCGAAGTGAGGGCGTACCAGAAGGCCGCCCTGACGATAGGCACGCTCCAGGAATCAATCGAGGATATATACAAGAGGGATGGAGTAAAGGGGCTGATGGCGCTTCCCGGGATAGGCAAGGGCATTGCAGGGTCCGTTGAGGAATACATAAAGACAGGGCGCATGAGGAAATACGACGACCTGAAAAAGAAATTCCCGATAGACATGAAGGCGCTCACCTCGATAGAAGGATTGGGACCGAAGAAGGCAGTCGCGCTCTACAAGGCAATAGGCGTGAAGAACGTTACTGAACTTAAAAAAGCAATAGAATCGCACAAGGTAAAGGAACTGCCGGGATTCGGCAGCAGGAGCGAGGAGTTGATAAGGAACGGGATAGCAAGGATGGAAAGCAATAAGGGAAGGCTCCTTCTAGGGGACGGGCTACCGGTTGCGGAATCGCTGGCGAAGAAGATCGAGGAGAGCGGATTTGCGGAGCGCGTGATAGTCGCAGGTTCAGCAAGAAGGATGAGGGAAACTGTTGGGGACATCGACATACTTGCGCTTTCCAGCGCTCCTGAAAAGGTGATAAAGCTCTTCCAAACGCTTTCGGAAGTGGACAGCGTCGTAGTGAAAGGGCCCACGAAGATATCGGTGAGGCTGAAGATAGGCATAAACTGCGACCTCAGGGTCATAGCCCCGGAGAGCTTCGGCGCGGCGCTGCAGTACTTCACCGGAAGCAAGGACCACAACGTGCAGGTAAGGACAATTGCGGTGGGAAGGGGCTACAAGCTGAACGAGTACGGCCTGTTCGGAAGGAACGGAAAGATAATGCCAACAAAGGACGAGGAAGGCATTTACGAAAAGCTCGGCATGCAGTACATGCCCCCGGAAATGAGGGAGGCGAGAGGAGAGGTCAAGCTGGCGCTTGCGCACAGGATACCGAAGGTCGTCGGGCTTGGGGACATAAAGGGGGACATGCATACCCATACGAAGGACAGCGACGGGGCCAACACCATCCAGGAAATGGCAGAGGCCGCAATGACGCACAAATACGAATACTTTGCGACTACAAACCACACGAAAAGCCTAGGCATAGCAAGGGGCATGGACGAGAGGCAGTTCGAGAGGTATTTCAGGGAGGTTGACAAGCTCAACGATAGGCTTGACGGGAAGATCAGGATACTGAAGGGCGCAGAGATCGACATACTGAAGGATGGATCGCTCGACCTGTCTGACAAGTGCATAAAATCGATGGACTGGGCGCTTGGAGCGGTGCACTCCTACTTCAAGATGACAGAGGAGGAGATGACGAAGAGGATCTGCAGGGCGTTCGACACGGGACTGCTCAGCGGGTTCGCGCACCCTACGGGAAGGGAGATCAACGCAAGGGACCAATATCCGCTGAACATCGAAAAGATGTTCGAGTGCGCCGAGAGGAACAACGTCGCGCTAGAGATAAACGCGTTCCCGAGCAGGCTGGACCTGAACGACACCAACATAATGAAGGCGTCGAAGTACAGGATAAGGTTCTCGATAGGCACCGACGCGCACAGGACCTCCCATCTCTGGTTCATGAGGTACGGCATAGGAGACGCAAGAAGGGGCTGGCTCACCAAGGACAGGATTATCAACGCCATGCCGCTGGACAAAATGATGAAGGAGATAGCGAGATAGGCCCATAACGGTTACATGAACTTCGACAGGTTGAACTGCTTCGTAGGCGCGGCCCCATCTTCGGCATTCATGCCGAACACGTTTTTTATCTCCTCCTTTATCAGGGCTATCCTCTGCCTTATGTAGGGCTCTATGCTGTACCTGTCCGCCAGCTCAGTAGCCATTACGAGATATTTCTCCACGCTGCCCTTCGAAATCGTGAGCACGAGCTTTCCCTGGCACCTCGTGCACTTCCCTATTATCGGCACCCTCCTGTACTTCGCATTGCATGCAACGCACCTGAAGCCCTGCCTTGAGAACGAATGCATGTTGCCTATCAGGTCGGGTATGAAGTGGCTGAGTATGAGCTTCTTTGCCGAATCCGGCTTGTCGACGCTTGAGAGCATGTCCACAAGCCTGAACTGCGCATCTATCTTCTCCTTCATGCTGTTCAGCTTGGTGTATGTGCTCCTGTGGTTAGAGTCCGTTATCGCGTTTATGCTCGCCTCGTGGGTGAACCATAGCTCCTTGAACGGGTCACCTTTCTTTATCCTTGCCATGACCGTTTCCATCTGGATCTCGGAAGGCATCACATACTGGTTTGCCTTATCGTAGAACTCAAGGTCGTACCCGCGGACCAGCTCCATGTCCTGCACCTCGTCGTTGAGCTCCTTGGACTCCAGCTTCGCTGTGAGTATGAGCGGGGCATCCATGGTGCCGCCTATGGTTACCGGCAGGTACCTCTTGGAGAAGTTGATAAGGGCATCAAGCAGCAGCATTGTCGTGTCCTCGTCGCCGTCGCAGTCCCTCCTCCTTGAGGTTATCGTATACGGGTGCGCATAGCCGACGTGCGCGTCGGTGAACCCTATTATCCTGCCCAGTACGCCGCATGAGGTGTGCGGCGACAGGGTTATTACGCAGTGCCCTATCATGTCCTCTGCCGTCTTGGCGTTGAAGAACGGATCAAGCTTGTAGAATTTCACAAGGAGCTGATCGACGAACCTTGAAACGTTGAGCATGAACTCTATCCCGTCCCTGTGCATTATCACGTCCTGGGGGTGCAGCTCCACAAGCTGCTCGAGGCTCTCCAGCTCGTTCCCAAGGTAATCCTTGTCGTACCCCAATTCCCTGAGCCTTTTCATGCTTATTCCGATCTCCTTCGGGTAGAAGTGCGTTATTGGGGTGTTCGTCGCATCGAACCTCGCCGTGCCGTCCTTGAATATGTGGACGTTGTTCGCCGCCCTTAGTATGCCCTTCTCTATAGGCTCCGATATCTTGTCCCTGTTCGTAAGGCCCTTTACTCCCTTGATGCTCTTTGCAATCGGGCCAGAATCCAGCCCCTCTGCCGCCTTGTCCATCATCTGGATCAGGTTCACCTTGCGCTGCTCCTTCGCATATGCCTTGCCGCCGCAGTTCAGGCATGTTTCTGACGAGGAGATCTTGCCGCATTCGGTGCAAGTGTATTCGAGCCTTGCAATTGACCTGTGCCTGCTGCAATAAGGCAGGAATGTCGTCTCCTTTCCGGCGATGCACCTGTATTTTGCCATCTCCACGTCTATGCCTATATTGCCGAATTTCTTCCTCTCGCCAAGGTATGCCTTTGCGATGTTCCTCTCCTTGCCGCCGTATTCAGAGATCGGGAACAGCACGTGCGGCGCGGGCTTCATCAATCTCTCCTTCGCCTTCTCCGGCCTGCCAATCCTTGCGCCGATCCTTGTGGACCTTTTCATTATCCTGAACTGGGACACCGAGTTTATGTTCTCAATGCTTTCCTTTTCCATGTCCGGCGCGAAAGCCTTTCCAAAATCCATACTTGTTCCGTCAGTAAATCCGAACGATGAGAGAATGCTCTGCGCGTGATCCCCCTCTATCCTGATGGAGGATTCCTTTTCCCTGTGGGGTACGCACAGCCTTTCAGCAACATCCGCAAGGTCGAATTGGCCCGCATTTTTCGGGAACTCGATTGCGGAGACGCCGAACAGGCCGCCTGCAGATCCTTCCAATTTGGACGAGGATACCGCATTGCGCAGCTCGACCAGCTCATTTACGGTTATGTCTGCATAATCGTAGACGTATGCGGGATGCATGGGCACCTTGTAGTCCATCGAAAGTCTGAATGCGTCCGCAAACGATGGATTTTTCGGGGTTTCGCCGCTGTAGCCCGAGCCCCTCAGCTGCTCGAGCCAGTACTCCTCGACATAGCTGGAAGGCAGCATCATCGAATTCGATTTCTTGAAGTCGCCGTAGCTTATCAGTATGTCCCCCACTGCTATTATCTTCCTTATCCTGCTGTTCAGCAGCTTCGCCATTCCCACCTCGTTTATTCGGAGGGCCTCGCCATCGTCAAGCTTCACGAACGGGCCCTCTATGCTGTCGACAGGGGCTGCAACGCAGCCCTTGCCCGGCTTCTCCACCCTTACCTGGGTTCCGCATGCTATGAACTCCCCGAGAATGTGCATCGTTGCCGGGTTGAATCCCTTCGCGTTTATCCCTGTGAGCCTTGTCCTTCCGTATCTCAGCCTGAATGCGCCGTTCTTTCCCGGATATGAAAGGATCGGGCGCCCGGCAACCAGCTCCTGCAGGAAGGCCGTGCTCTTCTCCGACTGCTCGCTTTTCGATACGGATGCCGCTGTGGCCTTCTCGAACTTTATTATCTTGTTAAGCCACTTCCATTCAAGGCCTACGGCGTCGGTATTCTTCAATACCTTCTTGGCCTTCTGGGCTATGCTCTCGCAAAGGACAAGGCCTATGCCCCCGCGCACCTTGTTGGAGATCATCTGCTCCTTCCCGTTCCTGTCGAGCCTCTTTATGTTCCTGTGTATGTTTATCTCTAGCTGCTCGGTGGGCAGGCCGTCCACGCACACAGGCAGGTTCTCTATTATTGTGCGTATGTCCTCTTCAGGAGGATAATACTGCAGCCTTGCTATCCTTGAATGGTAGATCTGTATCTCCTCAAGGTACCTCTCTATCTCGGATTGCTGAGCCCTGTAGGTGCCTATGCCCAATAGTTTCCTGCCGTAATCGGCATATGCGGAGGGCATGGCTGCGCCGGTGCCTCCGGCGCCCCTTATCGGGCCGGCAAACACTATTGCGGCGTAGTCCGACCCGTCGGCGTTCTTGTGCAGCTCTATCCCCTGTATTCCTTCTGTAGGCGCCACAACTACCGCATCCGTGAATATCGCAAGGGCTACCCTGACCGCAAGAAGCAGCCGCTCCTCGACAGTCCTGTTTGCGAACATCTTGTCTGTGCATATCAGCTTCACCATCTCGAACGACAGCATATTCTGGTCCCTTCCCGCCGCCTTGCTACGCACAAGCTCCGCAAGCCCCTCAAGGCCTATTATTCCCTCTACCCTTGAGGCAAGGTCGGGCGCCTGCCTTATCTCCACGAACCTTTCAGGATCGTACCCCTTCTCGCGCGCCTTTGCTGCCGTTCCGTACGCTGCATCGAACCGTTCCTGCAGCATTCGGGAGTACTCTTCGTGGTCCATGCGCTCACTTGAAATTCAGCTCAACGAACCTGTTCTGCTTCGCCTCGTATACCGGGACCAGGCACGGGCTTGGCACGTGGCCCTGCATGAGCTGATAATCGGTTATAGACTGCCATGTGCCGCTGTTTATTATGTCAATTCCGTGGTAGTTCGCTATGCAGTTCTTGTGCACGTGGCCCATGTGCAGTATGTCGGGTATCTTCTCTATGACAAGGTTGTCGTTCCTGCTTGGCACTATTATGTTGCCGCCCCATATCGGGGAGAAGTGCCTGCGCTTTAGCAGCTCTATCATCGGCTTCTCGGGGTTTGCATAGGTGGTGTCCGGCACCGCCCTTATCACGGAATCCAACGATGTGCCGTGGTAGACCTGGATCCTCATGCCGTGTATAGAAAGCGCGCTCGGGTTTGGCAGTATGTGGACGTTCTCCCTCTTGAAGTCGCCTATAAGATCAGAGGTGAGCTGCGGCTGCGGCTCCGCCCTCTGCACGGCGTCGTGGTTGCCCGGGATTATGAAGACATGTATGTCTTCAGGTATCATCTCCACGAAATTGAAGAATACCTTGTATTGTGCATATATGTCCAGGATTGTCAATTCGCGGTCCTGGTTTGGGTAAACCCCTATGCCGTCGACAACGTCCCCGCCTATTATGAGGTACTTGAGCTTGCTAGCGAGCGGCCTTGCCATCTCATGGTCCCCGTTGGTCCATTTTATGAAATTGGAGAAATTCTTCTCCATGAAGAACCTGCTGCCCACGTGAACGTCGGATATGAATGCTATGGCTATGTCCTCGTCTATCTTCTTCCTTTCGCATATCGGCACGTCGGGCCATATCACCTCCGTGGCTATTATGAACGGGCCGGATATCTTCCCCTTTACAGAGATTACTTCGTCATTGACAAGCCGCCTCGCCTTCTCGAACAGCTGCTTCGCCTGCTGCGAGGTTCCGTTCATGAATATCACCTTGGCATCGGCGGTCTCATCCTCCACAACGGCCATTATGTTGCCGTTCTTCGTGGTTATCTTGTTCTGTATGATGCCTATTATCATCACTTCGCGGCCGCTCGAATATGCTTTCAGCAGCTCTATCCTGCCAACCATCCCGTTTATCAGCCTGTGCTGTTCTATTATGCCCCTTATCTTGGTGAGCCTGCTCCTGAAGTATGACACGAAATCGTCCACTCCAGAGCCGCTTGACGATTCCACTTCGCTCTTGTATATCGTGTAGTTGGCGTCTATCTCGGACGCCTCGGACTTGAACTCCGGCTTCTGTATTATCTCTATGGGCCTTGGGGCCTTCTCCACCCTTACCTGCTCGACTATGGATTTTATCTCGCTGACGCCCACTATCGATATTTCCGGATTGGCCGCCTTCATCTCCACGACTCTCGCCACAAGGTCGTCTATCGCCATTCCGCTAAGGTCTTCGGCGCCGATTCCCGGAGCCACCAGTATCCCGAACTTGGAAAGGCGCATGACAAGCTGCTTGACAGCGCTTTCCCCAGCCATGTCGTCAGGCGTTTGTCTTTATCGATTCCAGCATGCTTAGTATGTTCCAGACTGCGGTTCTTGCCTGAGCAGGAAGATTTATGTCATTGCTTATGGAATCTATGTTGTATATCGCGGAGGAGACCCTCACCACGTATTCCTCTTGCTTGCCCAGGTTCTCCCTTGCCTCCTTTATGGCGCTCTTGACGTTCTTCGGAACGCTGGTGTCGTTAAGCAGAAAATCCATCTGCCTTTTTATCTGCTCTATCATTTCAGTTGCTTCTTTGTCGTCCATAAAAACCCCCTACAGAAGAAATTAGACGGTATATAATCGCCATTAACGTATTTATGGCTATCTGAGCTTGCGGGGCGCCGCAACGCCCAAAAAACAATTCCCAAGCGTCAAAGTATATAATACTTGACTGCGAAGATTGCCTGTTAGCAATGGCGCGAATGTTCAATTTCGGCAGCGGCAAGGTGCACTACAGCATCCTTTCAGACTTCATACTTGGATGCCAGGACGGGATAGTCAACGTACTCGGCATAATACTCGGAGTCTCGGCGGCCACGACAGACATAAGGATAATATTCGTCGCGGCGCTTGCGGCGCTTGGCGCCGAATCGATATCAATGGGCGCAGTTGCCTATACCTCGACAGCCGCAAGATTGAAGGAATACAAGAAGGCCGTGGATGACGGGGATGACAGGATCCCAAAGCATTCGCTGGACAAGATAACAGGCATATTCAGGATGTGGGGCTACAAGAGCAACGAGGCGGCGGGCATGGCAAAGGCGATAGGGAAGAATGAAAGGGCCAGAAGGGAGTTCCTGCTCTCTTTCGAGCACAAGATGGCCCCGATGGACGAAAGCGCGCCGCTCAGGAGCTTTGTTGTGGTGATCTCCGCCACCGCGCTCGGCTCATTCATACCATTGATCCCGTTTATTTTCATAAGGACGATAGGCCACGGGATAATCGCATCTGTAGCCCTGAGCGGGCTTGCGCTGTTCGGCATAGGATATTACGAGGCGAAGAAGACCCTTGGGTCGCTGTGGAGGAGCGGGCTCAAGCTTGCGATAATAGGGCTTGTCGCTGGGTTCGCGGGGTATATCATAGGCTACTTTGTCGGCAAGGCTCCCCTGTAGGGAACGCCAGGCCGCTTGAGGGCATGCCTATATTGCTTAACTGTGAATATTCCTCAGTGCTATGATGTTCTTCGGTAAGGGAGACGGGAAACCCGTTCGGATAAGAGCGGAGGAGTTGGACGCGCTGCTGAATTCCCTGTTTGACGGCAAGCTTGGGAACTTCGAGGGCAGGGCGAAATCCATATTGAATGCTCTTGCAAATGCAAGGCGCATGTACGAGAAGGCGTGCAGGGATTTTGACGCCCTGAAGGCGGAGCCGGAAGTGAACAATTATTGGAGGGACAACAGCAGCGTGCCGAGAACACAGAAGGGCTTCTACTCAACAGCGTTGTTGCGCATACTCGGCTCGTGGAATCCCGAGCTTGGGGATGGCCCAAACACATATTACAGGTACAGCGACGTGCTGTCAAGGACGGACAGCTTCATAGACGAGACGATGAGGGCTAACAACACCTTCAGGAACGTCATGTTCGCCTATTCAAGATATTTCGGGGACTTCAAGAGCACATTCTCCGCGATCGAGAGGCAGAGGGACCTGATGAGGGACGCGATCGGAAAAATAGACAAGGAGCTGGCTGAATACTCCCTAATAAAAGGGAGCATATCTAAGCTGCAGGCGCTGTCAGAGGAATCGGGAGCAAACAGGGACAGGATAAGCGCCCTGGGCAGCATGAATGCAGATTGGGATGCAGGCGCCCGCGAAAAGGAGCTTGCCGATGGGATATCTGCAAGGGAAAAGGAATTTGATAGCATAAACGCGGAGATGTCGAGGCTTAGAGCCATGGTAAACTCCCTTGCTTTGCCGCTGGAGAGGGTGTCCAAGAAGTTCGACCACGTCTCCGGAAAAAAGATCAGGCTCTGGGACTTCCTTAATGACCCGATAGGAAGGATAAGGGACGAGGAAAGCATGAGGGAGTTCGCTGGCCTGCTTGGGGAGCTGAGAATCTCTCTGGAATCAGGAATTATCGAATCAAAGAACAGCGAAAAGACCAGGGATGTGCTTTCCGAGCTTATGAAACTGGACATGGCAGGCATTGCCGCCTCATTCAGGTCCCTTGAGGCCAGGAAAAAGGAGATCGAAGTTGTAGTGAACGACTACAGGTACGCATTGGCACGGATAAATGAAGGGAAAAACGCAAAAGAAAGGATTACAACCGAATTGGAATCCATCAAATCAATAGAGGATAGGAATGAGTCGGAGATAAGGTCAATGAAGAGATCCATTGAGAGTATGCTTGCGGTCAGCTACGGAAGGCGCGTAGAAATCTTGGACTGAATACTGGCGCTGTTCTTCTTTAGGTACTTGAGCACCTCCCTTATGACCTTCTTCTGCCCTCTTTTCAGGCTTTTCTGCTCCAGCGCCTGCCGTACGGGCACCAGCTTGTACCTGAGGTGCTCGGGAGATAGCCTTATATCCTTTACCATATCGTCGGACGCATAGGCTATGACATAGATCACCTTCCTTCTGACCAGGTATTTTTTGTTCGTGGCGCTGTCCACGGCCTCAAACTTGAATCTTGACGCTATCCTGAAGTTATGGTCTATTACAGGGGATATTCCAACCTCCTCTTTCGTCTCCCTTCTTATGGTATTTATGACCCGTTCCCCTTTCTCTATCCTGCCCTTTGGCCCTATGTCCCAGACTATTTCGTTCTCCGGCCTCCCGTATCTCTTGTTGTTCTGGACCATCAAAAGCATCCTGGGAATGCCGTTGTGCATGTTTATTACTATTGCTCCGGCAGATACCGAAACATTGGTTTGGGTTGGTGGCATGGGAAAACATCTCAAAATAAGAATAAATGCTTATTCGCGCACCGCAAGCATTATAAGAAGAGCCGCAGAAATACAAGCGGTAATTAGATGAACAGGACAGCGCTTGTTTCTGCCATAGCCATACTGGTAATAGTGATCGCGATAGGGGCTTATTATCTCGCAGGCGTGGGAAGCTCAAACCATCCATTCATACCCGCGACAACGGAAAGCAGCACAATACAGCAGGCGTCCTCGGTAAGCGTGCAGTCATCATCTGTCATTTCCACCACAATCGGGGCAGGTACATCCAATCCCACATACACAGTGACCCTTCAGAATAGCTCCAAATTCGGCACATATCTTGCAAATGCGACGGGATTTGCGCTTTATACTTATAGCGGCGACAAGGCGTACGGCAATGCAAGCGCATGCAATTCAGGATGCATATCAAGCTGGCCTGCCTTCTATGCGGGCGCGCTGGAGCTGCCGTCAGGGCTCAATGCATCGCAGTTCGGCACGATAAAAAGAAGCGATGGAACTATGCAGACAACGTACAAGGGGTTGCCGTTGTATCTCTTTGCTGGGGACAGCAAGCCATATGAAGTGACAGGAAACGGACTGGCGGGGTTCAGCGTTGCGGTTAAATGAGCTACTTTCCCGACATTAGCAGGTAGTCTATCGCGATCCACGCGATATCAGCAACAAGTATCACTATCCCAAGAGCGAGCCAGAAAACGTCGTAATAGCTCTGGTACGTCCAGACTACGTCTGCTACGGCTATTACCATACCGAGCGCGATTGCAATGTACGATTTGGCTCTTGCATTCAAAAGATCATCTTGTCATTATAGGTAATCCATAATGAGATTAAATAGCTTTGGATTGTCGGAGTTGTCCATAAAAGTACGAAAATTCGCCAATCAATAAACATACAGTTGAACTAGCTTAGCTGAGGATTATCCGTGTCGATGGCAAGAAACGCCCTGTCGGAATCGGGATCCCTCAGCATTTCAAAAAATCCGAAACGGGCAAGCTTGAACGCGTCCGTCAAAGGGTACATTTCAGGTATTTCCGCAATTAATTTCTTTGCCGTTTCAGCAGATATGTGTATTTTCCCATAGTCCATCCTTATTTCAAGACGCGGCATGGAATTCATGCCCACCAGGCACAGCTCCGCAGGCTTAAATTCCATTCCAGGGCAGAATGGATACGGGTAAGGCATGGGGAAATCGCCAATAGCACGGGATCTGGCATCGATTACGGCGCCCATTCTGAATTCATCATATACGGAGCCAGTGCCTCCTTTTATCTCAGGCACTTCCATCCCATTTACATGCAGGAATTTAATAAGGGAATTTACAAAGCACACCCCAGGATTGCTGTAGTGGCTTAGAGTCACTGCCCTTCTATGCGGCGATGACTGCCTTATCACCAGGTCAAGCCCTTGTTCCGTGTATGCCCTTGTAGTGAGGCCGTCTTCCCTTATGGTGATGCCCTTGGTCATCATGGAGTTGTTCCTGTACATTTTATCATTCGCCTTGGCCGGGATTCGAACCCGGGTTTCGACCGTGACAGGGTCGCATGCTGACCACTACATTACCAAGGCACGCTATTATCTCTCTCTTTAAGGTATTTAATTCTGATTAGGACGTAAATCAGGGCGCAAGCCTTTTCCTGTCCCTTGGGAAGAGGGATGCCTCCCTTATGTTGCTTACCCCTGTTATCTTCATCGCGAACCTTTCAAGGCCTATGCTCCAGCCGGCATGCGGCGGCGCGCCGACCCTGAAGGCGTCTATGTAGAAGGCGAAGTTGTCTGGATTTAGGCCTTTCCTCTTTATCGACTCTATGAGCATGTCTGGGTTGTGTATCCTCTGGGCGCCGCTGCTGATCTCTGTTCCTTTATAAATGAAGTCGTAGCTGTTTGTAAGGTCGGGATCGCTTTCCTTTGGCATGCTATAGAAGGCCCTGACGTCCCTTGGGTAATCCTTCACTATTACAGCGTCGCCGTATATCCTCTGCATCTTCTCTTCCATCTCCCTTGTGAAGTCTTCGCCCTTCTTTATCGGTTCCCCTTGCCTCTTAAGGGCGCTTACCGCAGTCGAATAAGAGACAGTCTTCACCTTTGGCACTTTGAGATCTGAGCCTAGTATCTTGAGCTCTTCCTGGTTCTTCTTGATTACCTGCTTGACCATGTAGACTACGCAGTCCTTGAGCAGCTTCATTGCATCGTTGGAGTCCGCGAAGGCTACCTCTATATCCATCTGGGTGACTTCCGTAAGGTGGAAGCTCGTGTTCGACTTCTCGGCCCTGAACACAGGCACTATCATGAACACCTTGTCCATACCGCCGACAAGCGCGAGCTGCTTGTAGAGCTGCGGAGACTGAGCAAGATAGGCCTTCCTTTCGAAGTACTCTACTTGGAATACCTCTGAGCCGCCTTCGGTTGCCTCTCCGACAATCGTAGGGGGCCTTATTTCAGTGAATCTCTTTTTCACGAAGAACTCCCTGAAGCTCTGCAGTATCGTCGATTCTATCTTGAATATCGCGCTTGTTTCCAGTCTTCTCAGGTCCACATACCTGTGATCGAGCCTGACGTCGATCTCTGCAGGCACCTTTCCGGTAACCTCAAACGGTATCTGCCTTGACAGCGGGTTCAGGTTTATTATCTCGCTTGGCACTATCTCAAAGCCCTTCTTGGCCTCCGGGTTCCTCTTCACGGTGCCCTTGACCTCGACGACGCTTTCCTTCGGGAGGGACATCGATTTCATTACGCTTTCGCCAGCATCCCCTTTCTTTCCAATCAGTTGGACAATACCTGTGCTGTCCCTGAGAAGCAGGAATGTTATCTTTCCGGTTTCCCTTACCTCATGGACCCATCCCGCAAGCACTACCTCCTTTCCGTCCATGTCGGCGCTGAGCTCACTTATCATATGGGTCCTTATCAAAAGATCAACCTTACAGGCTCCTCAGTATATTGATTTATGCGTTTTTATGCTAGGCAGTTGATTGCCAATCCCGTTGGTGTGAATTGAACACACAACCTGCCGCTTTCTGACATTGGTCAGGGACAAAACTACAGGCGGCCGCTCTGCCATTGAGCTACAACGGGCTTATTTAATAATTCTAACATTAAGGCTTAATATCCTTGGAGAGATATCAATCCTGCGGCCTCATATTATTATTGGGGTTAATGGTATAAGAATGATTCGATGGCGCAGCCCGAGGGAGATGCCCGCATAACCAGCAGCATATCAAAGGAAGTGATACGCAAGTACCACAGGACGCCGCTCGCTCTCTACAGGGTAAGCGACCTGTACGAGGAGGTGGTTTCCAACCCCAACTTCTTTGATGCGGTGCTTTTCATATTCTCGCTAATCGCGTTTGCCGCCGCATTCCCATTCTACCCTTTCATCGTTATCGCCGTGCTTGCGGCAGCGCTCCTTGTCTTTACGCTTAGGCAGCCCTTCCTCGGGCTTGTCCTGCTCATGATAATGATATTCCCGATGCTGATGTACCAGACGCCAGCGCTCGCCTACATCTTCGTAATAGTGATGACCGTGGCGCTTGTTTTCGGGTACAGGCACTACAGGACGCTATCATTTGCGGCGATACTTGTGCCGCTTGCGCTGTCGCCCCTAGGATACATACTGTCCATACCCGCATTCATACTAGGGGTGTTGGTGGTTGGGTACAAGAGGGCGATAGTGCTTACAGTCATATTCGTGCTTGCGATAGTGATGCTCTCCGCTGTTACAAACGTGCAGAACAGCGCCTACATATCGTACAGTGCAATAACGGGATACATGAAAAACTCGAACTCCCCCGCGCTAAATTACTCAGCGGTAAGGAATCCGCAGGATAGCATATTCACATTCACGCAAGGGATCGGGAGGGTCGCATCCAACTTCGCCAACGCAGATGTTGTAGCTGCGATGCCTTCAGAGTTCGCGGCGATGATAGGCGCTCTTGCGATAGGCCCTGTGCAGTACCTGATAGACATTATCGGGCTTGCGGCCATCGCAGTAGCAATAGACTTTTCGGCGGTTGCAAGCAGGTCGTTCTACAAGGGCACGAATGCGAGCCTGATAGGCGTAGGATACCCTGCCCTTTTCATAGGGATGTCTTACCTGTCCAACACCGGGTTTACGATTGTGCTGCCGCTCGCTAGCTTCCTGATTGCTCCTGCGGCGCTGCTCATCCTTGAGCTGTACAGGATAGACATAGTAAAGGCGCTTGATGTCAGGAAGGAGGACCTTAGGATGAAGTTCGGCGATGCGTTCGAGGATCTTGCGGCGAGCAGCCCGACAGAGAAGTTCAGCGACATAGGCAACTACGAGTCGACGAAAAAAGAGCTGAAGGAGGCGATAATCTCCCCTATAGAGGAAAGGGCGGTCTCAAGGGCGTACAACATACAGCCCGTAAAGGGCATACTGCTTTTCGGGCCGCCCGGGACAGGCAAGACAATGCTGATGAGAGCCATAGCGAACGACATACGGGCAGGATTCTTCCTTGTAAGGGCGCCCGACCTGATATCCTCATACCCCGGCGAAACCGAGAAAAGACTAAACAACATATTCACGATAGCAAGGAAGAACGCCCCTTGCATACTGTTCTTTGACGAGATTGACAGCATCGCAAGGAGCAGGTCGTCAAGCGCGGACGAGACGCACAGGCAGGTGCTTTCCGAGCTTCTGGTGCAGATGGACGGGTTCCAGAAACTGAAGAGGGTCGTTGTGGTAGGAGCGACAAACGTCCCAAACCAGATAGATGCGGCCATACTGCGACCAGGAAGGTTCGACAGGGCGATCTACATGCCGTTGCCGGATTTCAACGGCAGGAAGGAGATATTCAGGATCTACCTTTCAAAGCTGCCGATATCAAGGAACGTAAACGTAAGCACGCTGGCGAAGGCATCAGAAAGGTTCTCCGGTGCGGACATAAAGACATTGTGCGACAATGTTGCGCAGGAGGTTGCCCAGGAGGCGGCAGGGACCCACAAGGTACTTGAGATAACGGAAGAGGACCTCGTTGGGGCTATAGCGTCAATCAAGCCCTCCACAACGCTTTCCGAGCTCAAGGAGTACGATAAGTTCAGGATGGACTTCGAAAGGAGGATGCTTAAGCAGGACGTAGTGGAAAAGAAGGAAAAGCAGAAAATAGAGGACGTCGTCGGGCTCGATGACGCGAAGAAGGCATTCATAGACGCAGTGAAGACGCCGCTTGAGCACCCGGAGCTCGTGAAGAGGTACAATGTCAAGCCGATAAAGGGGATACTGATGTTCGGTCCTCCAGGAGTTGGAAAGACCCTGTTCATGAAGGCGGCAGCATCGGAGCTTGGAGGCGTTTCCATAATACACATTGACGGCGCTGAGATAATGCAGCAGGGTCCGACAGAGGTAATCAGAATACTCAAGGAGAACTTCAACCGCGCAATAGAGAATGCGCCGTCCATACTGTTCATAGACGAAGTTGACAGCATAGCCCCGAAAAGGAGGGATGCAACCGAGCAGGGGATACAGGTCACGGCAGAATTCCTTCAGGAGATGGACGGGATAATAGAGAGCAAGGGAGTGGTGCTGGTGTGTGCGACAAACAGACCCAGCTCCCTTGACCCTGCCATGCTCAGGCCCGGACGACTGGACAAGCTGATTTTCGTGCAGCCGCCTGGGGAGCAGCAAAGGAAGGAGATGTTCGAAAAGTATCTCACAGATGCGCCGCTCGACGATAAGATGGACTTCGCAAGGCTTGCAAAGGATTCGGATGGATATACCGGCGCGGACATAGCAAACATATGCAGGGAGGCAAAGGTGGCTGCACTCAACAGGAGCATAAGCAGCGGCGCGGAGTCAAAGGTATCCATAGGGGACATAGAGGAGGTGCTGAAGAAGGTGAAGCCATCTGCGCCGGCGAAGCTCGTGCAGTCCTACCAGGCATTCCTGGACAAGTACGGGCAGAGATGATCACTTCATGCGCTTCGAGAATGCGCTGCTCGCTGAAACCCTGGAATCGTCGTTGGCGTAAATGTGCAGGCTGTTTTCCCTTGTCCTCACGTCGCAGAACTCCATCTTTATGAATTCGTTGGGCTTCATCCTTGATGTGGCGAGCGCTGATGATCCCCAGAACGAGGCGCCGATTGATATCCTCGAATCAGATATGATGCATGACGCAAGCGCGATCTGTCCGGAGCCGCCCAGCCGCGTTACGTGCCTTATCAGTCCTATCTCCACCAACCTGCCCACAAGGTCTATTTTCCTTGACTCCCCTTTCAGCTCCGAGAAATCGTTGAATACCTTCAGCACTGACGGAGACATCCTGTTTATCGAAGTGCTGGGTCCACAGCGCAATTCCCCGGTTGACCTGCTGTAGAGCGCATTGCTTGCCATTAAGAGGTCTCCGCGCTCGAATGCGTTCATGTCGATGAATCCGGATATTTTTTCATTGAGGGCCATCACTGCGGTGTTCCCCTCCTCTCCAAGTATCAGTTTCCTTGAAACGGATTCCCTTCCATTAATCTTTGCAGAGGTTGGATTGAATATCCTGTAGATATTGTCCTTTATGTTTACAGTGATCTCTTCAGTTCCTGAACTTGAGGCATATTGAGAGAGCTCATCTATGCGCATTGGGGTGCTCGGCGCCCTGGGCTTGGGCTGGGGGGCAGTGCCGTTGAGTATGTACTCCGCCTGCTCCTTTGTGATGAAACCGGAGAACTTGTCGACAACCTCCTGTATGCCAGCCATTTTACCAGAACTAATTCGCTGGTCGTTTATTTAAGCCTATAGAAGAGCTTTATTGCCGTGTCCTCGTCCATTATGAGAGGAAGCGCGAATGCCTCCTCGGGAGTGACCCATTTGAAGTCCTTGTGCTCCCTATGATCCAGCTTCACCTCATTCCCGGATTGCAATGGCGCGGAGTATATGCAGTACCTGAAATCGAACTCAGGATACTTCACGAAGGTCTCGCCCCAGAACGAAAGCCCGGTTTCAGGAACGCTTATCCCGGTCTCCTCAAAGAGCTCCCTTGACATTGCCGCGGCGAGCGCTTCCCCTTTTTCGACTTTCCCTGCAGGAATGCACCATGTGTTTCCTTGCGCCTCTTTGTCGGATCTGTGAAGCAGGAGGAACCTGCCTTTAGATTCAAGGAAGCAGCCGACAACGTCGAATATCGGATTGAAATCGTCAGGTTTTTCCAAGTAAAGCATCATAGCACCTTTTGATGGGCCCGCGGAGAATCGAACTCCGTTCCTCAGCGTGTAAGGCCGATATCTTACCAATGGACCACGGGCCCGCAGTCACCTAGAATGAGCCTTGCAGAACTCGTTAATCCTATTTATCGCATCATCTAATATTCCTTTAGGTGGCAACGCAACTATTCGGAAATGCGACTGTGCGCCGAATCCCGAGCCCCTTGTCACCTGGACGCATTTCTCAAGCAGCAGCTGCTGCACGAACTCTTTGTCATTTTTGAACCCCATGGCCTTCATGTCGATCCTGGGAAGTATGTAGAAGGCGCCGTTCGGCTCGACAGTCTGGAACTCCGGGTTCTCGTTGAGCAGCTTTGTCGCATGGTTTGCCCTCTCCTCGATCTGCTTCACCATGGATTTTATCGCCTTCCTGTGCTCGGAAGTGTTGCTGATAGCCTCCGCCACTGCGCTCTCGGCAGGGGAGTTGACGGACAGCCTCATCTGCGCATACTGGTACATCTTGTCCTTCAGCATTTCCGACTTCCTGTCTGTTCCGGGGATTATCGCAAATCCGATCCTGAATCCTGTCGAGTCGTAGTCCTTTGACGCCCCGTTCAGTATGACATAGGGCACGCCCTTCGCGATCTCCGATATGCTGGTGAACCTTGCCCTGTTGTAGATTATCTCGTCGTATATCTCGTCGCTTATGAGCATTATGCCGTACTCGTTCGCAAGTTCCACAACCTCCTTTAGCACAGACCTCTCGAGCACAGTGCCCGTGGGATTGTTGGGGTTCGTTATCATCATGTACTTGATCCTTTTCGTCCTGTTCCTTGCCCTCAATGCCCTGAGCGACCTTGAAAGGCCGTCTATGTCGATGTTCCACCTGTTGCGCTCGTCATAGCTCTCCATTACCTCGTCGCCGCCGCACATCCTCAGGTGCGCAGTGTAAATCGGGTAGAACGGCTTGAACAGTATAGCGTGGTCGGATGGGTCTATCAGCGCGCTGTTAAGGAACATTATCGCTTCGGAAAGCCCTGCTGTGACTGTTATGTCGCGCCTGTCCGTCTTCAATCCATACATGCTCCTGTACCGCTTCGAAATCGCATCCTTCAGCTGCCTTGTGCCGTCAGCCATCGTGTAATAGGTAACGCCTTCGTCAAGCGCCCTGTGGTACGCCTTGATGATGTACTTAGGGGTCGGGAAGTATTTCGCCGGGTCGCCCCTGTTGAGCCTGTATATGCTTTTGCCCTTGGCCTCGAGCCTCTCGGCTATCCTGTCCATCTCCTCTATCGGGTTTTCCGCGTGGGTGCTTCTTTCGGAAAGGAACATGTGAGTCCTTCATTTATGGAAACGCGTTTTTAAATCATTTGCCCACAAGCGCTGCTTCGTCTATCACATACCTGCCAACGCTCCCGTGCTGCTCGGTGTGCGACTTTTTCACTTCTATCCTCTTCTTGAAAAGCGGCGCATCGAGCACGAACGATTCCGCCTCGCCCCCCTCGAAAAGCATGTTTATTCCGTACCTCTCCTTTATCTTGGCAAGCCGTTTTATCATCTCGCCGTCGATTCTTGACCCAAGGAAACTGCTGTCGAACCCCTCCGCGGCTATCTGGGTCACTATTACGCTGTATTTCTCTGCAAGCTCGTTAAGCTCGGCAACAGGATCTGTGTGCCATACCGGAGATATCATCTCAATTGAGAGCCTCCCGCATATTTTTTCTATCCTCTCCTTCTGGTAAACGCTGGCAACAGCCCCTGTGACCAGCTTTGTCACCTTGTTTTCAACCAGTGCATGCTCTATGTCGGCAAGCTCCTTTTCCTTCTCCCCTTTTGTGTCATATACCTTCTGCTCTATGCCGAGCGCCTCGGCCTGCATAGATGTGAGGTTTATGTTGGGTTTGTGGAACATGTAGCTGAAGTCGTTCTCCGATACCATAGTTATCAGCAGCTCTGTTCTGATTCCATTGCCGAGCGCCTTGTGCAGGGCCAGCGTTGAATCCTTTCCTCCGCTAAATAAGCAGGCTATCATTTTGTCACTTGCCGACGTTTATGAATTCCATCTTCCCGGTTTTCTTCTGGTCCATGTATGCCTTAATGGTCCTCAAGACGATGTGCTCCTTGACCTTGGACAGGGCATCTTCAAGCGTGAACCATCTTGCCTCTTCAACTTCCCTGTTGTCTATCTTCGGCTCTGCCCCGGCCTTTGCGTTGCATATGACCTCGAGGTATATGAAATGCGCTTTCCTGTGGAATCCGGATTCCTGCGTGTTTATTACTTCAGCAACGGTCAAAACCCCTTCAGGCTCCACATCGATGCCCACTTCCTCCTTGGCCTCCCTCCTTGCGGTTTCCATTATGCTCTCGCCAAGCTCGATATGGCCTCCAGGTATTATCCACTGGTCTTTCCATTTGGGGCTCCTTATGAGAAGTATCATCCCGTTTTCATCCAGTATGTATGCTCCGACCGCAACCTCTGGATATTCTTTTACGTCCATATTAACCATTTCTCGCCGTTGATGAGGGGCATATGCCTTTCAATACGCACCTTTCGCAGTGCTTGCTCCTTGCCGTGCATGTGTCTCTTCCCAAGGATATGAAAAGATGGGTGATGTTCCCCCATTCCCTCCTGTCCAAAATAGGCATTATCTGCTTTTCAATCTTCTTTGCATCCTTAGACCTTGTTAGGCCAAGCCTATTCGCAACTGTTATACAGTGCGTATCTATGGCGATGCCCTCGTTAATGCCGAACGCGTTGGCAAGGACTACGTTCGCTGTTTTCCTTCCGACGCCCTTTAGGGAAGTCAGCTCCTCCAGGGAGTTAGGCACCCTCCCATTGAAACTTCCGCTTATCGCCTTGGCAGTCGCGATTATGTTCTTTGATTTGTTCCTGTACAGGCCCAGGCTGCCGATGTAAGGATACAATTCCTTGGGGGTTGCATTGGCGAACTTGCTTACGGTTCCGTACTTCCTGAAAAGCCTTCTTGTGACCTTGTTTACCTGGCTGTCCTGCGACTGCGCAGACAGCATCGTTGCAACAAGAAGCTCCCATGCGCTGGTGTGATCAAGAGAGGTTTTCATCTCTGACTTGTATCTTACCTTCAGCTTTCTTATCACAGCCTTAAGATATTCCCTTTTGTTTTCCATTGCTTAACCCTAATAAGCAGACGATATATTCTTTGTTTTAGGTATATAAATAGTGTATCCTAATGTAATCTATGGCTCCTGAACTGCTTAATAATTCTGACGCTAAGAAGCTTATAGAAACCTTATGCAACACCTACAGTAACGCGCACTACTATCTTGATTTCAAGACGCCGGTCGACCTTCTTGTCGCAGCAATAATTTCGGCACAAACAAGAGACCAAGTGACAAACAATGTTACACCTGCCCTGTTTGCAAAATACAAAACAGCAAAGGACTATGCGAAAGCCGATGTTGGAGAACTGGCCAAATACATAAGCAAGGTCAGTTTTGCAGAAAATAAGGCAAAGAACATCGTAAAAACCTGCCAAATAATAGAAAGCAAGTACAAAGGGGTTGTTCCGGACAAGATGGATGAACTGCTGGGCCTTCCTGGAATCGGTAGGAAAACCGCAAACACCATACTGATAAATGCATACGGGATAGTAGAGGGCATACCAGTAGACACGTGGGTGATAAAGTTATCTCCGAGATTAGGGCTTAGCAATGAAAAGAACCCGGACAAGATAGAAAATGATCTGAAATCTAGGGTACCTAAACAGTATTGGGGCAGGATAGCATATGTTATGAAAACCCATGGTAGAGAATTGTGCCAAACAGTTCCGATATGCAGCAAATGTCCAGTCCAGAAGATATGCCCAATGATAGGAGTCACAAAGAAACGCTGAGATGAACCCATGAAAGTAATTGCTGATTTCCACACCCATTCAAGATTTGCAATGGCATGCAGCCCAAACATTACGATAAATGGAATGGAAAAGGCCGCAGTTGAAAAAGGGATAAGGCTCATGGGCACAAGCGATTTTCTTCATGGCGCCTGGCTTTCTGAATTGAAGGGAAACCTGGAGCAGATAGAAGATACAGAATTGTTCAGGATAAAGAACTCCCAAACCGGAGTAAGATTCATGCTGACCGGCGAAGTCTCAACAGTTTTCACCGGAAAAGACGGTAAATCAAAAAAGATACACCACATAATAATGCTTCCGAGGTTTGAATCGGTTGACGCATGCAGGGATGTTCTTTCAAGGTATGGAAATCTCGAAACTGATGGAAGGCCGCAGCTTTCTATGACTGCTGCGCATCTTGTTGAAGAGGTATTTAAGGTAGATAACAATGCATTTGTGTTTCCTGCACACGCATGGACCCCATATTTTGGCGCGCTTGGTTCTATTTCGGGATTTAGCTCGATGAAAGAAGCATACGAAGACCAGGAGAAGCACATTTACGCTTTGGAGACGGGATTATCTTCAGATCCTGCAATGAATTGGAGGATATCTGGACTTGATAAGTACACCCTGCTCTCGAACAGCGACATGCATTCGCTTCCTAAACTTGGGAGGGAGGCAAATCTTTTCGAACTTGATGAGAAGGGATTCGACTACAGAAAGATAACTGACGCAATAAAGGACAAGGATAATCGCCACCTGAAAAGAACAATCGAGTTCTATCCTGAAGAGGGAAAATACCATTTTGACGGGCACAGGGAATGCCAGTTCTCTGTTGATCCTGCTGACAACATAGCGGTATGCAGGGTTTGCGGAAAGAAGTTGGTCATAGGGGTTTTGCACAGGGTCAACGACCTTGCAGACCGTGAGCCAGGATACGTACCTAAAAACTCAATCCCTTACATCAACATAGTCCCTTTGCTTGAGGTCATAGCCTACGTGATGAAAAAGAGCACTTTCTCCGTCGGCGTTGAAGCGCAATACAGGAAGCTTATCGACAGCGTCGGCAACGAGTTTGACATACTTATTGACAAGAGCCTTGAGGAAATAGAGGAGAACTCAAACGCAGAAATAGCCCAGGCGATAAGCAACGTGCGGGATAACAGGATAACCATAATACCGGGCTATGCAGGGGTGTTCGGGGAGCTTGAGCTGCTCAACAGGAAGAAAAGGCCTGAAAGCGGGGCAAGCAGGCAGAAGAGCCTCTTTCATCCTTAGCAACGTGAGCGGGAAACCCCACGCTCTTCAGAGGTGGGATGAAAGCGAACCGCAGAAATGCGTATAAATATGAATTACGATATAAACAACATGGAGTCTACAAGGGCGTATAAATTCAGGCTCTACCCTGATTCTAAACGGCAGACAGAGATAGATTTACAACTGAACCTGTCAAAGAACCTCTACAACAAACTTCTTGAAAAGTCAAAAGAAGAATATGCAAAGAATAAAAACTTCGGAATAAAGAGAAGCTCATTTAACAAAATGATGAAAGAGGCCATATTAGAAAATAAGGATTTCCTCAAAATATATTCTCAAACAAGGCAGGAAATTCGGGATAGGGTTATTAAAGCATACCAAAACTTCTTCCGTAGATGCAAGGAAAAGAAAAACGGAAAGAAACAGAAGGCAGGATTCCCACGATTCAGGTCAATGGACAGATACAAGTCAATAACATATCCGCAGGATAATGGCTCATTCAGCATAGAAAAGGGCAGGTTGCGAGTTTCAAGGATAGGCACTATGAAGATAGAACTGCACAGGCAGGTAGAAGGAACTATAAAAACCCTTACGATAAAGAAAGAGGCAGGAAATTATTATGCAATATTTACTGCGATAAAAGAGATAGAACCCCAAAAGATAAAAGATGCCAATCCAATCGGAATAGACGTTGGCCTGAAGACATTCGCAGTTCTGTCAGACGGAACAAAGATAAACAAACCGAACTTCAGGAAGAACCAAGAAAAACATATCGCAAAATGGCAGAGGATAGTTGCAAGAAGAAAGAAGGGTTCAAGGAGAAGACAAATCGCAAAAGAGAAGATGAACAGGGAATATGAAGTCGCAAATAACCAGACAAACGACTATCTTCACAAGATTACGGATAAACTGGTAAATTCAGGATATACATCCTTCGCAGTCGAAAAGTTGCAGATTCAGAACATGGCGAAGAGGCACGGACTCGCAAAATCAATCAATTACGCTTCATGGAACAGGTTTTTCCAATTACTTTCATACAAGGCTGAAAGTGCCGGCATGAAAGTAACAGAAGTAGACCCAAGAAACACATCAAAGATGTGCAGTAATTGTGGCAATATCCAGACTATGCCACTCTCAAAACGAATCTACATCTGTGAGGGATGCGGAATGCAGGAAGATAGAGACATCAACGCATCGATGAACATACTCAAAAGAGCTACCGCAGGACTTGCGGGAAGTCACGTTCGGGGAGATTTTGTAAGATATCAAAGGGAGGCAGTAATCGAGGAACTGAAAACATACTCTGCGTCAAAGGAGTGAAATCCATGACGCAGAGGAAGCCCACACCGTTTACGGGTGGGAGGATGTCACGCTCACGACTCGGGCTCCGTCTCTAGCGCGCTTGGGGAATATGCGGGCTTCAGCCCGGTCGCCCTCCTTAGGGCGTCCTGGTACAGGCCCAGCGGCCTGCCCACAAATCCTGCGGACAGCGCAACAAGGCAGACTCCCGACAGTATCTGCTTCGTGTCTGCGCCCGCATATTTCAGTATCCCTGCATACAATGCCCCCTGGAAGGGAATGAATGCAACAGTATCGGAAAGCATCTTCCTGGCAAAGCTGCTCTGCTCCGTTGTTTTCATCTTCCTGAACACTAAATCCCTGAACCTGCCGTAGGGGCTGCCCGTTAGTATGTTCACAACTGCGGCAAACTCCCTGGCCTTTATGGACTGCTCGATGCTCATCTGCAGTATGAATACCTCTGTCGCCATGCCGGCCAGCGTGAAGAAGCTCAATGTCGAGAACGAGTCCACGGCTACCTTGCGCATGCTGCTCTTTCCGCCCCTCAGGATTGACATATAATTGGGCGGCTGGGCTCGCCCTTCCTTCTTCAGCTCGGTCTGCATCTTATCTTGTAGCTATTTGTGCGCGCCGTATATAAGCATTGCCGGAAAGGCATAGAAAGAAAGCGGATACAGCAAGGATTATATACCTATTTCGCAAATACTTATTGTAAATAGAAGGTTCGTTTTTTATGAAGAAGAAGGAATCCCTAGACAACAAGCTAGTCGCTATCGTAAGGATACGCGGCAGGGTTAACGTCAGGTCCGACATCACCGAGACGCTTGAGAGGCTGAACCTGAAGAGGGTGAGCAACTGCGCCCTTGTCAAGGTCAACGATTCATACATGGGAATGATAAACAAGTGCAGCAATTATGTCGCATACGGCGAGATAGACGAGCCCACGCTGGGCAGCCTGCTAGAAAGGCGCGGCAAGGGGGAAGGCATTGACGCGAAGTCGCTTATGGACGGCAGCTTCGATTCCAAGGAACTTAAGAAAATGATGCCGTTCAGGCTGCATCCCCCAAGGCACGGATACAAGAGCACCAAGCTGAATGTGAACCAGGGGGGCTCCCTTGGGTACATGGGTGCAGACATAAACAAGCTCATAGCAAGGATGGTTTGATATGACGGTTAGAAAGGAGAAGAAGAACAGGAAATACCTAGGATCCAGGAGATGGGGAGTTGGCAACATAAAGAACGCCAGGGGCAAGGGCGACCGCGGAGGGGTCGGGAATGCCGGAGCCAGGAAGCACAAGTTCACGTGGATGACCGCAAAGGCCCCGGAGCTGATCAGGACCGTGGGGTTCAAGCCGTGGAGGCCGAGGAAGCTTAAGGAGATAACGCTGAAAAGGATAAGCGCAATGCAGGGCGACGCAGTGGAGCTGAAGGGCTACAAGGTCCTGAGCAACGGCGAGCTAGGCAGGGCGATTACTATAAAGGCCGACCGTTTCTCCGAAACAGCAAAGGAGAAGATAAAAAAGGCAGGGGGCGAGGCGGTCGAGCTCCGCCAGGGCAAGTAGATGTCTGAACGTCTTAGGATTGCTTTCTATACCGATTCCTTCCTTCCCGCGATAGATGGGGTAGTCATATCCATACTCGGATTCAGGAAGGAGCTCGAGAGAAGGGGCCACGAGGTGTACATATTCGCAAGCGGAAACGAACGCACAAGGCAGATGACGAAGAAGGACGGCAGGATCATAATAACGAGAGGGGTCAAGTTCAGCAAGTACCCGCAGTACAACCTTGCGCTGTTTCCATTTAGCACAAGGCTGAAGACGCTAAACGTCAGGTTCGACATAAACCATGCGCACACCCCGTTCATGATGGGCCTGCACTCGATGATGATGTCAAAGGTAGAGCGCACGCCGCTTGTCGGCTCGTTCCACACCCTTTTCACCGACAGGTCAGTAATAAAGGAGTACACCACTGGCAACGAGGCAGTATCTAAGGCGATAATTAAGTACTCGTGGAAGTACGCCAAGCTGTTCTACAACGGGTGCGACGGCGTCGCCGCGCCCAGCGCGGCAATAAAGGAGATGCTGGTGAGGAACGGGATAGGCAACGTTGAGGTAATACCGAACGGCGTCGACCTCAAGAAATTCAATACAAATATAAGCGGCGCGGGCATAAGGAAAACGCTTGCAGGCAGGGACGAGAGTCTGGTGATGTATGTAGGCAGGGTGAGCAGGGAGAAGAAGCTGGAGACGATGCTCAAGGCTGCCGCATCGATAAGGGACGACAAGGTGAAATTTGCGATTGTCGGAACCGGGCCTGCCCTTGAATACTACAAGGGGATGGCTGCGAGGCTGGGGCTGCAGGGGAAACTGGAGTTCGTGGGCTTTGTCGAGAACGACAGGCTGCCGGAATACTATGCGGCATGCGACGCATTCTGCATACCCAGCACCTTCGAGACGCAGGGAGTGGTATGCCTTGAGGCCATGGCCTCAGGGAAGCCGGTTGTCGGCGCGGATTACCTTGCCATAAAGGAGCTTGTGAGGAACGGGGCGAACGGGGAGCTGTTCAGGCCCAACGACAGCGGCGAATGCGCAAGGAAGATAAGGAAGGTTTTATATAACATTGATTCCTATAAGGATATGAGAAGCACGGCGCGCAGGTATTCGATACAGAATGCGACCGACGACCTAATAGGTTTATATAGAAGGATACTGAATAATAATTAACAATCAACATACATTACGGACAGGCGATTTACTGGAAAATCAGGAAAACGGGAGGACTGCAAGAAACGAAGCTAGGGGCGCAGAGGACAGGCAGTCGCTCAATGCACTCATAAAGGAGTCGAACAATGCTGATGCTGCAAAGATAAAGGACGAGATAGACAGCGTAAGGAAGGACAGGAACAAGCTCATATCCAGGGTGAAGGACCTAAGGAGGCGCCTTATGTACAAGGAAGCGGAGGGAGCTGCGATCGACCGCCTTCTCAAAATGAAGAAGGAGGCGGAGAAGGACCAGGAGAAGAAGAAGGGCATAGGCTACCTCAAGCGCATGAAGGCAAGGCTTGAATTCAAGATATCCACGGAGGCGTCATCGCTCTCCCAGGAGAAGGAGATAATTAGGCGGATAAACGAGATAAACCGCGAGCTGGACGAGGCGCTCGCCTCGGTAAGGCTGGAAAGGAAGGCGGGATTCATTGTCAAGGACATAGAGGGGTTCGGCAAGGACATAAAGGAGATAAACGACAAGATAACCGAACTCGACGGCAGGCTTGACGGTTTATACGCAAACCTAAGGAAGATGCTCGGGATAATGGCGGCAAAGCAGCAGCACAAGGAGAAGCCGCAGAGGCAGAAGCGCCCTGTGCAGAACGACATTAACCTCGAGGACATAGCGGTAATAAAGAAGAGATGAAACACGGATAACGGCTGCAACGGAAACAATGCAATATTGAACTAGAATACAAAAGGTAATTTTTTGAAAGTAACATTTTACGGAGGGGCGCAGGAAGTTGGAAGAAGCTGCGTCATGGTAAGCACGGACAGGACAAGGATACTCCTCGATGCAGGAGTGAAGCTTGGGGAGGTCGAGGAAAGGCCGCTCATAAAGGATGAGACGATAAAGACATTGGACGGGGTTTTCATAAGCCACTCGCATCTCGACCACATCGGATATCTGCCGCACATCTTTTCAAGGGGTTTCAGGGGCTTCACGTACGCGATAAAGCCTACGATGGAGATAACGAACGTGCAGATAAGCGACTACATGCGATTGTCGCAGCCCAAGGAGGTGACCAAGGAGGGGTTGACGAGGCTCCAGAAGAGCTACAAGATATGCGAGTTCAACCAGGACATCAAGATAAAGGACCTGACCATAAGGTTCCTCAGGTCCGGACACATTGTGGGCAGCTCGATGATAAGCGTGAGCGACGGCAAGAGCACGCTGCTCTACAGCGGGGACATAAACCTGGCTAAGACAAGGCTGCTCGAGATCGCAGACACAAGGAACCTGAACGCCAAGACGCTGATAGTCGAGAGCACTTACGGCGCCGAGAAGGACGTCTTCCCTAACGAGAATGATATAACCCAGAAGATGCTGAAGAGCATAAAGGACACGCTCATCGTAGGGGGCAAGGTGATAATACCATCTTTCTCCGTTGGAAGGGCCCAGGAGGTGCTTCTCATGCTTGACGATTACATCAATTCTGGGATAATACCGAAGGTCCCGGTCTACGTCGACGGCATGATAAACAAGGTAATGAGGATCTACAGGCACAACGTCATATACTGCAAGAAGGAACTGCAGATGCGCATACTGATGAGCGACTACGATCCCTTCAAGAGCAGCAACTTCGTCCCCATAGAGAGCAAGGCGCAGAGGACGAAAGTTGCGGCGAGCGACGAGGCGTGCATAATAGTCACGACCAGCGGCATGCTTACCGGCGGGCCGGTGCTGTACTACCTGCAGAGGCTCGGGCACAATTCGACGAACAAGATGATTTTCGTAGGCTACCAGGCCGATGCAACGCTTGGAAGGAAGATACAGGAAGGCGCGCGCGAGGTCAAGATAGACGGCAAGAACGTAAAGCTGAACCTTGCGATAGAGAACGCGCATATGTCTGCGCATGCCGACAGAAGGCAGCTCGAGACCTACATAAAGAAGGTCAACGGATTGAGGAACGTGTTTATAATGCACGGCGAGAAGTCGAAGTCTGAGGAGCTCAGGGAATGGGCATCGAGGAAGTACAAGGCGATAGTGCCCAGGAACGAGGAAACCTACGAAATCTGATTGTTGTTTAGATGCAGAGGCTCACAAGGGGCAGGAGGGCTGCAGGGGTCATAAAGCAGAGGCCCGATGATTTCAGGGTAGAGGAGATACTTGAGAACGGGAGCATACTCAATATAGGAACCCATTACTCCCCGGAAACGCTAGGGATGGAAAGCAAGGAGGGCAATTTCACGATTTTCGTCATGCAGAAGAGCAACTGGAACACAGCCCAGGCGCTCAAGGAAGTGGCAAGAAGGTGCAGGCGCGGCATAAAGTCGACGGGGTTCGCGGGCACGAAGGACCGGATGTCGACGTCAACGCAATTGTGCAGCATGTTCGGCGCGGAACCTGAGCAGCTGATGAACGTCCGCATAAAGGACATAGCGATAAACGGCGCATGGAAGGGCAATGACAAGGTAAAGATGGGCCAGCTGCTTGGCAACAGGTTCGGCATAACGGTAAGGGAGGCATCCGGATACGATAGCATTAATTCATTGCTTGATGAGCTTGATGGGATCTTCCCGAACTATTTCGGCGACCAGAGGTTCGGCAACAGGAACACCAACGTGGACATAGGGCTTAGCATGCTGAAAGGGGACTTTGAGGGCGCCGCGATGAGATTCCTGACAGATGCGGGCAGCGAGGCGAATGAAGAGGCAATCGATGCAAGGAAGAGGCTGTCGGAAGAAAGGGATTTCTCAAAGGCATTGGATTACTTCCCCGGCTACCTGAAATATGAAAGGACGGTAATAGAGTATCTTGCCAGATATCCGGGCAACTATGCAAATTCCATAAGGAGGCTGCCTCGGTCCATATCGCTCATGTTCATACATTCGGTAGAGTCGCACATATTCAACATGGTGCTTGAGCAGAGGGTTGGCGAGGGTTCGACCAAGCCAGTAAACGGGGACATTGTCTGTTGCGCCGACTTCTACGGGTTTCCCGACATTTCAAGGGTAGAGGCATATGATGGCAATCAGAAGAATGCGTTCGTTGTGGGGAATATCATAGGTTATGATTCGCGCCCGACAGAGTATGAGAATGAAATGCTTGACAGTTTGGGGCTGGCTGTCGAATCCTTTAAGGCCAAGGGGAT
>VFSW01000841.1_pt1 | contig 45200 bp, 45 predicted proteins | sample 5358111 | NCBI WGS metagenome assembly VFSW01 (sample SAMN11554181, study PRJNA540505) | mine drainage metagenome | isolation source: sediment from site ElyBrook_90M | place: USA: Ely Copper Mine, Vershire, VT | collected 2017
GTGTTTCGCGGCAGGCGCTATGTGATCGCGCATGTGGGAGATACGCGCGTGTATCGTCTGCGCAATAAGGAGCTGTCTGTCCTGACCGAGGATCATGTCTGGGCGCACCCGGAATTTAGCAATGTGCTCTCGCGTGCAGTGGGTCTGGACGCGAACCTTTCGATCGATTTCACCGACGGGGAACTCCTGGAAGGCGATGTGTTCCTGCTCGCAAGCGACGGCGTGTGGAATGTGCTCGACAGCAAGAGCCTCACAAGACTGCTCGAATCGCAGGAAAGCATGAATGACATCGCGGCCCGCATCACGCTTTCTGCGACCCAGGCTGGCAGCAACGACAACTGCACCGCGCTAATCGCATCCATCGTTCGGTTGCCGCCGGACAGCCTGCGCGACAATGTCGCGTGCATCGCGGAACTCCCGCTGCCGCAAAGATTGAAACCCGGACAGGACATCGACGGCCTGGAGGTGATCGACGTGATCCACGACTCGCGCATCACGATGCTCTATCTCGTGCGCGACCCCGCAACGGATCAGCATTACGCGCTGAAGACCCTGCATATTCACGCCGATGCGGCGGATATCGCGGCGCTTGCCTACGAGGAATGGCTCGCGCGCCGCGTCGACAGCGTCCACTTCCCGCAGGTGCAAAACTGGCCGCAGCGCACGCATCTTTACTATCTGACGAGCTGGCATGAGGGTGCCACACTTCTACGCCATCTGGAACTGGGCCGCCGCTTCACTCCCGTCGATGCCGCAGACATGGCCGCGCGCATGCTGAAGGCGGTTGCCGCGCTGCACAGAATGGGCATCATCCATCGCGACATCAAACCGGACAACCTGCATCTGGGAGCGGACGGCCGCCTGCGCCTGCTGGATCTTGGCGTGGCCGCATCCGACGGCCTGGATGCGCATGAAGTTTTCAACGAGATCAACAATCCGGGCACGCCTTCCTACATGGCGCCGGAGCTCTACAGGGGCATGCGCGCGAATGAAGCCAGCGATCTGTATGCGGCGGGTGTCACGCTCTACCATCTTCTGACGCGCAAGTATCCCTATGGCGAGATCGAACCTTTCCAGACGCCGCGCTTTGGCGACCCGGTACCGCCCGTGCGCTATCGCCCCGACATACCGGAATGGCTGGAGTCCGTGATGCTCAAGGCGGTCTCACGAGAGCCGGAAAACAGATTCGAGACTGCGGAAGAATTCCTGCTCGCGCTGGAGCGCGGCGCCCAGAGCCCGCTCATCGTTGCGCGCCGCACGCCTTTGTTCAAGCGCGACCCGCTCCTGGGCTTGAAGCTGTTTGCATTTGCCTCGTTTGCAATCAATCTGCTGCTTCTTTTCCTGCTATGGGCGAGATGAACGACATCGCGGGCACGAGTGCCTGGGTTGCGGGTTCCGATGCGCCCGAGATCAGGGAGATCAGGGTGGGATTCATGCCGCTGACCGATTGCGCCTCGTTGATTATCGCGCGTGAGATGAAGTTCGACGAGAAATACGGCATCCGTATCATTCCGTCCAGGGAAGTATCATGGGCCGGCGTGCGCGACAGGCTCATCAGCGGGGAACTGCACGCGGCGCATGCGTTGTACGGCCTGATCTATGGCGTGCATATGGGCATAGGCGGGAGTAAGAGGCCGATGTCGGTGCTGATGACCCTGAACAACAACGGCCAGGGGATCACCCTGTCCAGAAAGCTGGAACGGCTGGGCGTGACCGATGGTTATGCGCTTAAACGGCTGATCGAAAATGGCAGGCACGATCTCACCTTCGCACAGACCTTTCCCACGGGCACCCATGCGATGTGGCTGTATTACTGGCTGGCCTGCCACGGCATACATCCGCTCGAGGAAGTCGGCATCGTCACGCTGCCGCCGCCGCAGATGGTCGCCAGCATGCGCATGGCCAATGTGGACGGGTTCTGCGCAGGCGAGCCGTGGAACACCCGCGCGATCCATGAGAACGCGGGTTACACGGTCGCCACCTCCCAGGACATCTGGCCCGATCATCCGGAAAAGGTGCTGGGCTGTACGGCCGAATTCGCGACAAGCTATCCCAACAGCGCGCGCGCGCTGATCATGGCGGTGCTGGAAGCCTCGAGATACATCGACGAAATGGCCGATCGCCGCAAGGTGTCCGAAATCATCGCAGGCAAGGCCTACCTGGACTGCCCTGTCGGGATGATAGAACAGCGCATCGAGGGCAGATACGAGGACGGCCTGGGCCGCACGTGGCGCGATCCTCATGGCATCAAGTTCTGCGCCGACGGCGCGGTGAATTTTCCATACCTGTCCGACGGGATGTGGTTCATGACCCAGCACAGGCGCTGGGGGCTTTTGAAGCAGGATCCGGATTATCTCGCGACAGCCATCGAGATCAACCGGATCGAACTGTACCGGCAGGCGGCTTCCCGGGTGGGGATAGCCTTGCCTTGCGATGTGATGCGCGCGTCCACGCTGATGGATGGAAAAGTATGGGATGGCCGCGAACCGGGAAGGTATGCCGCCGGCTTTGCAGTGAGGGCGTGAATTCCACGGAGATGAGATTGAAGCGCATACTGATCATAGACGATGCAAGGGATCGCGCAGCCTGGCTCAAGGCCAGCCTCGAGCTTGCGGAATATGTCGTGGCGGGCGTTTTGAGCTGGGAACAGGTGGATGAGCGCTCCATACAGGCGGCGCTTGCGGATGTGATCATCGTGGATGCGAATGCGCCCGGACGGGATACGCTGGAGCAGATCAGCCTGATGTCAAGAAGCCTGGAGAAGCCGGTGGTGGTGCTGGGCGCGCAGAAGGATAGCACAAGCATACAGGCGGCGATGCGCGCCGGGGTCAGCGCCTATGTGTCGCATGAAGTTGAAGGAGAGGATCTGAGCGGGATCATCCAGGTTGCGGCTGCGCGGTTTGCCGAACACAAGCGTCTGCGCGACGAGCTTAAGGAAGCCAAGAGTCAGCTGCATGAACGAAAGCTCGTGGACAAGGCCAAGAGCATCCTGATGAATCGCTCAAGCCTCGACGAGGCGGCAGCCTACAAGCGGATGCGCGACATGGCGATGAAGAAAGGGAGGCGGATGGCCGAGATTGCAGAAGCGGTCATTCTGGCGGATGAGCTGAACTCGCCTTGAGCCGGAAATGCCGGTAGATGGAAAATGCGACTACGAGCAGCAGCGTGCCTGCAGCGACTGCAAGCGGAAAGCTGAAATCGGGATGCCCGATCACGAAGGGCAACAGGCCCACCGCGACCGCAGGCGGCGCGTGCAGCCTGAACAATCTGATAATGAACATCGAAGCCGCCATAGCGAGCATCACCGAGAGCGGATTGTTTCCCATATACAGGACAGCCGCGACGCCGACCGCCGCCGAAACCACGCATGCGACCACAAGCAAGATGGGCTTATTCACCCAGGGGCAGACATGCGGATGCGCGAACATCTCATACGCGATCACGACAAGAGGCGGAAACAGGATGAAGCGCAGTCCGCTAAGTTTGGCAAGAAAGACGTCAATCATCAGGAACGCGATGAAAAAAGGCAGCCATGAATATCGCCTCGGCGGTTTTTCCACGATGTCGTCGATCAGGCTCACGAGGGTCTTCGCCTGAGGGATGATTCCTGCAGAGATCCTCTTGTAGAGCTGCAATCCGAGCACGAGCATCGATGTCCCGAAAAGAATCGCCGCCGGATACCACCAGCTCTTCTCCTCCAGCACGATCGGAAGCAGCGCGGCCGGGATCGCTGGCGCGATCGGGGAATTCAAAAGCCGGATGACGATGAGCGCCAGCGCGATGGAAAGCAGGATGGCTGTGACGCCATAGCCCAGATGCTGTTCGATCAAGAGGCCGATGACCGCGGTGACCAGGGGGGTTGCGACCAGCAAAAGGGGCGCCCTGGCCCAGGTTCCAAGGGGACGCGTGAAGACGTCATAGGAAAGGGCCGCAAGCTCGGGAAAGAGAAGATAGGAGATGCCGGTCAGCACGGCGGCCTGTGAAACTCCGCCGACATAAGCCAGCGCAGTCAGTTCGCCTATCAGCAAGAGTCCGGTGAATTCCGCCAGGGTTTTCAGAACCAGATCTCCGGATAGCGGCGGGAAGCGGGGATATTGTTCACCAGCAGGGCTACGACAAGCAGGATAAGCGGAGAAATGGTGGCAGGCACGAGCACATACAAATATCCCGCCTTGTGTATCGCAGGCGAGCCCGCGACGGCGATCAGCGCGGTGGCTGCCGCGGGCGGGTGCAGCGTCTTGGTCGCATGCATCAGCGCGATCGAGGTCGCGACGGCCATCGCCTCCGCGAGCCAGGGGTATGGGTGAAATAGTTTCCAGCAGGTGACGCCTATGATGGCCGAGAGGAAATGCCCGCCCAGCAGATTGCGCGGCTGCGCCAGCGGGCTGCGTATCGCGCCGTAGATCAGAACCGACGAGGCGCCAAGCGAACCCACCATCAATGAAAGATCGGAGCCTGAGAAAAAGAAGTGATCCAGCCAGGCAACGAGAGATATGCCCAGGAAGGCGCCCACCCATGACCACCATATCTCCTGGTTGCTGACCCTGGGCGGGCTGCCGCGGGTCGTGCCTTTCATCTTGCCGAAGTATTCGCCCAGTCTCATCGCGATTCATCCGGTCTGTAGGCGGCGATGAAATCCTTCCTCAAAAGCAGGCCATGCAGCCCCCCGTTTTCGTCGACCACCGGCATGCTGCGGCCCTGGTGGCGGTGAAACGCCCGCAGGATTTCCATGAACCCCGCGTTCTGGGCTATCGTCACTGGGGGCTTGGTCATCGCCTGGATGACTTCTGTTTCGTGGCAGCGGTGTGTGAACTCGAACGAGTCGTCGAGCAGCCTCAAAAGAAGCTCCATGAAATTTTTGGCGTCGAGCCGCTTCATGAAATCGGTCTCGGTGAGCATGCCTGTCACATGCCCGTCCTGATCCACGACAGGCAATCCCTTGTAGCCGGACTCTGCGATGAGCTGCGCCGCCAGATCGAGTGTGGCGTGTTGCTGGAGAGGGATGATGCCGGTGCGCATCAGGCGTTTTGCGTTCACGCCCTTGAACAGGCGCTCCAAGGCATGGCGGTGCGCGAGATGGTAGATCGTTCTGAAATCCTCGGTCGTGATGTCCAGATAGCCGGGGATATGCTGCATCGCATCGATGATGTCGGCATCGGTCAGTTCGGTCTCGTCGTCCTGCATCATGGTTTCACTCCCAGTTCGTTGGCGCCGGGTATTCTGAAGATGCCCTGCAGGTTCAGAAGCTCGTTGCGGTGCAGTCCGGCGATCTTCTTCACCAGCGTGTTCCCTTCGGGCGTGAGACATATCCGCACCTCGCGCTTGTCTTCCTTGCCGCGTTCCCGGTAGATCAGACCCAGCTTTTCGCAGCGCGAGGCTAAAGACACCACGCCGTTGTGCGGCGACTGCAGGCGCTCTGCAAGCTCGCCTATCGTCGCCCACTCCCTGTCCTTGTATCCCTTCACGTGCAAAAGCAGCAGATACTGGAGGTTGGTGATGCCGAACTCGCGGGTCATGTCCTCGCTGAAGCGCAGAAAACAGCGAAGCTGGTAGCGGAAATCCGAGAGAGCCTCGATTTCCTTTTTGGTGGGTATGCTCCTGGTCATGTGTATCGCCGAAATGAATTTGTGAGTAAAATAACATCATATTGTGATATTGTCAATATATGATATAATAGCCACGCAGCATGGAATCCGACAAACGATGCAAGGAGGAAAAAATGCAATTGCCCGAAATCGATGGGGAAGGTTATCTGGTAGAACCCAGTCTCTGGAACGAGGAGATCGCGAGTGAGTTCGCAAGGCAGGAAAACATAGAGCTCAACGACGATCACTGGGATGCGATCAACTTCATGCGCGAATATTACGCGGAGCACCAGATCGCGCCGGATGTGCGGCATGTGACGAAGCATCTGGGTGAGCGGCTGGGGCCTGAATCGCGCAATAAAATTTTCGAACTGTTTCCGTACGGTTATGTGAAACAGGCTTGCAGGATAGCCGGCATGAAGCGGCCAAGGGGGTGGAGCACGGGCTGAGTCTGTTGCAATGCCGCTCGCGCGGCTCTGCAATTCAGGCGAAGCGTTGTTGCAGGTATTTGATGATGTCGCCCGATTCGTACAGCCAGTCCGTCTTGCCCTGATCATCCGTGATCTTGAGGCAGGGCGTTTGTATCTTTCCGCCGCCGCTTTGCAGGTCGTTGCGGTGGCTTTGGTCGTGCTGCGCGTCGCGCAGCTCTATCGGCAGGGAGAGCCTCGCCATTTCATGGCGAACTTTGATGCAGAACGGGCAGGTCTTGAAATGATAAAGCGCAAGCTTCCCGCAATTCTGCGCTACCTGCTCCTGTGCCTTGGCTTCACGCACGACCCCCTTGGGGGTCGCAAGCTTTGCCCAGAGCAGCATGAAGGGCATCAGTATCAGGCGCAGCGTCTTGAAAAAAATTCTCATCTTCATGGTTCCTTGTTTGATTGGGTCGGCTTGAGAACAAGCTTGATCGGTACTTCCTGCCCGCTGGCGGCGACCATTTCGACCGCAAGCGCTGATAATCGTTCCGCAGGCACGCCGGACTTTTTAAGCATGGCAGCGATCGTTGCCGCGCGCGCATCGGCCAGCGCCTTGAGGCTGTCGTCTTTGACGGCGATCTGATCGCGCAGCCTGTTGAAGAGCAGGGTATGGAAATCGGCGCCCTTCATGCTCAACACCTGCTGTTCATCCAGCACGCGTTTCTTCTGGAACAGGGAGGCCACGCTGGATGCGAGCTTGCCGGCCAGGCCCTCCTCGAGCTTGCCCGGATTGGCTTTCCGGTAGGCGTCCTTGTAGGCGGAAAGCTCGGCACTTCCGAACTTTTCTGAATAGAGCCTCTCCAGCGCGGTGCGTATCTTGGGTTCTTCCATTGCAAGCGGACCGGGGTCCTCGTCAGGCTCGAGCTTCTGGCCGCTCTTCTCCATGACCGCGCGCCGCAAGCTTCTGTCCTGGAGCGCTGTCCTGTCTGTATCCGAATATACGCCCTCAACGCCAAGGGACAGGTTGGGCCGCTTGATCAGCGCGGAAGCGAGGTTTGCGAGCTTCTCCTGTTCCGGAGGTTCGAGCCGTGCGCGGCCCGCTTCAAACACGATGTTCTCGAATTTCTCGCCGCCGCCAAACAGCGCGCCCAACGCGCGGAAGGGTGAGGTCGCGATCTTCACGATCACATTCTCGATTGCCTTCCAGATGATGGCGCCATAGCTGAATTTCGGATCATCCAGGCTGCCCGACATCGGCAAATCGAGATCGATGCGTCCATCGGAATCTTCCAGGATGCTGATCGCAAGATCCAGCGGAAGATCCTTGGCCTCGGGGCTTGCCACCCGTTCGCCCAGCGTCAGCTGCTTCATGATGATCTGGTTTTTGCCTTCCAGCTGGCGCTGATGAATCTGATATTGGAGGTCGAGGTCCAGTTTTCCGGAAGCGATCTTGCGGCCTGCAAAGGTTGCGGAATACGGGGTCAGGTTCGTCATCTCGATGTTGCGGAATATGACGTCGAGATCCATCGAATCGGTCGGGTTGAAGAGGTCGAGCTTCCCTGTCGCGCGCGCCATCCCGTATTGGTCGACACGTCCATCAAGCTTGACCTCTGCGATCGCACCGGGACGGGACGAAAGATTCGCGATCACGCCCTTCAGGCGATGGATGCGCGTGCCGAAAGGCAGGGTCAGCGAGTAGTCCGCATAATCCATCTCTCCGCGCTCGACCCGCAGCCTGTCTATGTTGAAGGCAAAAGGCTTGCCGGCCTTTGCAGCAGGCTTGGGCGCTGTTGCGGGGCGCAGGATGTGCTTGAAGCTCAAAGTCTTGTCCTTGTTGATGATGAGCCTGGTATCCAGGCCTGTCAGGTTGAGCTCCACTACATCGAGATTTTTTGAAGTCACCTTGATTGAACGGCTGTTCAGCGATTTCAGCGCGAGGAAGGGATCGCCGTTGTCAGATTCCCTGATATCAAGATCGTTCAGCGCAAAGTCCCCGTTATAGGAAAATCCATGCGCGTCATAGCTCGCATGTCCCGCGCTGGAAAGAGCGCCATGGGTGAGCTTCAACTTGGCGAGTTGAAAGAGATAGGGCTGGGCGGGCGTGATGTTCAATTCGGCAAGCCTGAGCATGAAATCCGCAGAGGGAAGCGCCGGAATGATCTTCCCTTCCGCCCCGAAGTTTCCTCCATCCCTCGATTTGAAGGAAGCCTTGAGCGGCACCGGATCGTTCAGATTGTCGCTGATGCCGCTGGAATCGATCGCGATGTCCTGCATGACGATCTGCGCTGCGGGTGTTGTGCTCTCGTCCCTGAATGAGGCGGAAAAACCGGAAAGCGCAAATTTGTCGAGGCGGTAGCGCCAGTTGGTCTGCGGCTTGGGTCCGGAGGGCGTGGAAGGGGAAGGGTTAACAAGCCCGATGCGACCTTGGGCGTCGCGGATGACGCTCATCTGTCCGCCCCTGAGGGCGATGCTGCCAAGATCGGCATTCTGGCCTGCAAGATCGAGATTCAGGTTGCCAGCGGAAAGCTCGTCGAGGTCGAGCGCGTTCTTGCCCTGCCGAATGGCCAGATGGCGGAAGTCGAGCGAGTTAAGCTTGAAAATGTTTTTTGCCAGATCATAGCTGCCTTCGTCCGCCTTGATCGAGGCCACCGATGCGAAGGGGGTAGCGCGTTGCGAAAGCTTGAGGTCGGCAAGCTCTGCCTTCATATGCGCAAACTTCGCATCGAGTTTGCCGTCTTCATAGTGCAGGTCGTAATCGGAGGAAAGGCTAAAGACACCCTGGTTGGGAAGGATGGGCTGGCCCTTCAAGAAATCGGCCAGAGGTACTATGTTCGCGTGGGAGATGCTGAAAGCGCCTTTCAAGGCTAGGGGTGTGAGGCTGCCTTCGCCGTGCCAGCTGATCTCGGCGCCAAACGAGGTGTGCGCGGAGAATCTGTACTGCCCCGTGTCGTTGGGCAGAGAGGAGATGTCGGTGAGCTCGAGGTTGATCGGTTCGACATGGGTTGCGAAAACGGGCTTTGTGCGCGTGTCGGTGAATTCCAGCCTGGCCCCCGACAGCAAGAAGTGGTCGATGTCGAAACGCGGAAGTGGCGAGTCCGATTTCTGTTTGCTCTTGAATGCATCGAGGAAAGCGCTCCAGTTGAGCCTGCCATCGGGCAGCAGGACGGCTGTCGCGTTGAGGCCGTCAAGGCGGATGTCGTCGAACACCAGCGCGCGCCTTATGAGGCTGGATGCGGAGAGGTCGACCAGCAGGTTGCGAAAACTGAGCAGCGGTTTGCCGTCAGGCTCGGCAAGCCGCACGTTGGACAGGCGCAGGCTGATCCTGAACGGATTGATTGCGGGCTTGTCCATCGCAAGATGGTGTCCGGTCTTCTCCAGCACATACTGCTCGGCCTGGGTTTGCAGTATGCCCGGAAGTGCGAAGTAGCAGAACAGCAGTAAGGCCAGAGCCAGCCCGAGCAGGGTCAGCGCGGATGTCCTGAAGCTGGGCCGCTTGATCTTCATGTCGTCATTGAAGCGGAATGGGAATGGACTCATTTTAGCGCTAGTCCTCAAGCTTGCACAGTCATGAAGGCCGTGCGGTTTCGATGCTACAATCCGGCGTCCAACCAACCTCAAGGAGTATGCGCATGCGCCATTTGCTTACCGTTGCAGCACTGGTCGGTTTCTCGACCCTTACTTACGCTTCCGATTTCAAGCTCGGGAGTCCCGAGATCAAGGCAGGCAGCACCATGCCCAAAAGTTTCGAGTATAACGGCTTCGGCTGTTCGGGCGAGAACAAGTCGCCGGCCTTGAAATGGAGCGGTGCGCCCAAGGGTACCAAGAGCTTTGCGGTGACCATGTACGATCCGGATGCGCCGACGGGTTCGGGCTGGTGGCACTGGGTGGTGATCAACATACCTGCCGACGCGACCGGGCTTGCTGACGATGCGGGCGCCCAAAACAGCACGACCCTGCCCAAGGGCGCGGTGCAGGGACGCACGGATTACGGTGTTGCTGCATGGGGAGGAACCTGTCCGCCGCAGGGCGACAAGCCGCACCGCTACATCTTCACCGTGTATGCGCTAAAGACCGACAAGATCGACGTGCCTGTTGATGCCACGGCTGCGCTCACAGGCTACATGATCCATGCGAACATGATCTCCAAAGCCAGCTTCACCGCGAAGTACGGCCGTTCCAAGTAAAGCTGTGCGCCGGTTCACCGGCGTTGTACTGTGATGAATTGCGCGAGGCTCGATTGAAACAGACTCTGCCTTACGCGGCAGAGCGCCGCCGCGCGCGCCTCGAAGCCCTGTCGGAAATCGAGTTTCCCGCCGATCTGCCGGTGGTGGCAAGGCGTGAGGATCTCGCGCGCGCAATCAGCGAGCATCAGGTGGTGATCGTCTGCGGCGAGACGGGATCGGGCAAGACCACTCAGCTTCCCAAGATCTGCCTGACTCTGGGGCGCGGCGTGCTGGGCGCGATCGGGCACACCCAGCCCAGGCGGGTCGCTGCGCGCTCGGTGGCAACGCGCATTGCCGCGGAGCTCAAGACAGAGCTTGGCGGGCTCGTGGGATACAAGGTGCGCTTTCACGACAAGGTGGCGGCGGACACGGTGATCAAGCTGATGACCGACGGCATTTTGCTTGCCGAGATACACAGCGACCCCAGGCTTACAAAATACGACACCCTGATCATAGACGAGGCGCACGAACGCTCGCTCAACATCGATTTTCTGCTGGGCTATCTGAAGCAGCTCCTGCCCAGCCGCCCCGACCTGAAACTCGTGATCACTTCGGCGACGCTCGATGCGGAGAGGTTTGCAAGGCATTTCGATGCGGCCATCGTCGAGGTCTCCGGGCGCAGCTATCCTGTCGAGATACGCTACCGTCCCTTGCAGGCAGGCGATGAGGGCGAGGCAGCGGAAGGGTCGCCACGCAGTGGCGGGGCACACACCGGCGTACTCCTTGCGGGTGCACAGGATGTGCCGCAGGCGGTGAGTGCGGCGCTCGACGAAATCGCGATGGGCGGATTGCGCGGCGACGTGCTGGTGTTTCTGCCCGGCGAGCGCGAGATACGCGATACCGCGGAGGTTCTGCGCCGCCACCATCTGCCCGGCCCGTACAGCAAGGGCATCGAGATCTTGCCGCTGTTCTCCCGCCTTTCCGCGGCAGAGCAGGACAAGGTTTTCAGGACAGGAGGAATGCGGCGCGTGGTGCTTGCGACCAACGTCGCGGAGACCTCGCTTACCGTGCCCAACATCGGCTATGTGATCGACTGCGGGCTTGCGCGCGTGAACCGCTACAGCTTGCGCCAGAAGGTCGAACAGCTGCACATCGAGAAGATTTCGAGAGCCGCGGCGAACCAGCGTGCGGGGCGCTGCGGGCGCGTGATGAGCGGGATCTGCATCAGGCTCTACGATGAGGAGGATTTTCTGGGGCGCGATGAATTCACCGATCCCGAAATCTTCAGGGTATCTCTGGCCACGGTGATCCTGCGCATGAGTTCGCTCGAACTCGGGGACATCGCAATGTTTCCGTTCATCGAGCCGCCGACTTCCAGGATGATCGCGGACGGCTATCAGCTGCTCTCGGAATTGAATGCAATCGACGAACAGCAGCGTATTACGAGTCTGGGTTCGGATCTGGCAAGACTGCCTCTGGATCCCAGGATTGCAAGGCTGCTGCTTGCAGGGAGGCAGTATCAGTGCCTGACCGAGATACTCGTGATCGCAAGCGCGCTTTCGGTGCAGGATCCGCGTGAGCGCCCGATGGACAAACAGGAGGCGGCAGACCAGGCGCACAAGCGCTTTGCCGACGAGCGTTCGGACTTTCTCGCATACATCAGGATATGGGCGTGGTTCGAGCAGGCGCTGGCTCACAAGAAATCCAACCGTCTTCTGGCCGAGGAATGCCGCAAGAATTTCCTCTCGCCTCTGCGCCTTCGCGAATGGCGCGAGCTCTACCAGCAGTTGCATGCGCAGGTGTCGGAGATGGGCATGCGCGAGAACGAGCTGCCCGCAAGTTATGAGCAGATACACAAGGCGCTGCTTTGCGGCCTGCTTGGCAACATCGGCATGAAGAGCCTGGAAGGAAACGAATACCTGGGTGCGCGCGCGATCAAATTCCACATCGCGGCCAATTCCGCGCTCGCGAAGAAGGGGCCGAAGTGGGTGATGGCAGGAGAGCTGGTCGAGACCCATCGCCTTTATGCGCGCACCGTGGCAAGGATAGAGCCGGAGTGGCTGGAGGAAACCGGCAGCCATTTGATCAGGCGCCATTACTATGATCCGCACTGGGAGAAGAAGCCCGCGCAGGTGGTCGCATTCGAGCGCAGCACGCTGCACGGCCTGCTGCTCAATGCGAAAAGACGGGTGCATTACGGGCCGATGAATGTGCTTCAGTCACGCGAGATCTTCATACGCCAGGCGCTGGTCGGGGGAGAGTTCGACACGAAGGCGCCGTTCTTCGCGCACAACCAGAGGCTGATCGCCGAGATCGAGGCGCTGGAACACAAGGCGCGCAGACCGGACGTGCTGGTGGATGACGAACTGATCTTCGCATTTTATGAAAGCCGCATCCCGGCCCACATACACAATGGCGCGACCTTCGAGTCATGGCGCAAGGAGGCGGAACGGCAGGATGCGAAACTGCTGTATCTGAAGAAGGACGACCTGATGCGCCACGAGGCGGCAGGGATCACCACCGACCAGTTCCCGCCCCAGCTCAAGATGGATGGCGTGGGTTTCGCGTTGAGCTATCACTTCTCGCCCGGCAGGAGCGACGACGGCATCACGCTCTCGGTGCCGCAGGCCTTGATCAACCAGGTATCAGGCACGTATTGCGAATGGCTGATCCCGGGGCTGCTCCCCGAAAAGATCGTGCAGCTCATCAAGACGCTTCCGCAGAAAATACGCCGCCATCTGGTCCCTGTTCCTGAATTCGCGGCCGCGTTCTGCCGCGACGTGCAGCCCGCGAATGCGCCACTCCTGCCCGCGCTGATGCGCTACATCCGCGAGCACAAACAGATCGATGTGCCGGTTGACGCGTTTCGTCCCGAGCAGTTGCCTTTGCATCTTGCGATGAACTTTCGAGTGCTGGATGAGCACGGCAGGCAGCTTGGCATGTCGCGCAACTTCTCCCATCTGCACAGCGAGCTCGCGCCGCGCGCGGTGCATGTTGCGGTAAGCGAAAAGGGGCAGGAGAAAACTATTGATAAGCGCAGCACCTCATGGGATTTCGGAGCCCTTGCGGAAACTTGCGAGGTGGTGCGCGCAGGACAGAAGGTCACGCTGTACAACGCGCTTTCCGATGAGACGGACGCGGTGGTGCTGCGCGCATACGATACGCGCGATGCGGCGCTTTCGGTTCACCGTTCAGGTCTGCGCCGCCTGTTCATGCTTGCCTTGAAGGATCAGGTGAAATATCTGGAGAAGAACCTGCCCGATGCGCAGCGTCTGTCCATGCTGTTCATGCCGTTCGGCTCCCAGCAGCAGTTGAACCAGCAGATGCTTGCGATGGCGTTCGACAGGGCGTGCCTGAATGACCCGCTGCCTGCCGATGAGGCGGCTTTCACTGCGCGCGCAAAGGAGGCGAAGAACCGCCTCGTGCTGATCGCGCAGGAGATTGCAAGGCTCGTGGCACATGTGCTGAACGAGCATCAAACTGTGCAGAAATTGTTGCCGCAGCTCAAGGCGCATGCAGAGGCGAGTGCGGACATGCGCGCTCAGCTCGAATGGCTGTTGCGCAAGGATTTTATCGCATCAACACCCTATGAAAGGCTGCAGCATGTGCCGCGCTACCTGAAGGCGATGGCCTTGAGGATCGAGAAACTGCGGGCTAATCCCGCGCGCGACGCAAAGTGCATGGCAGAGCTGAAGCCTCTGCTGCAGGCTCTGCAGAAATTTCAGAAGCAGGGAACGCAGGATGCGAGAGTCGAGGAATTCGCGTGGCTGCTGCAGGAGCTTAGAGTTTCCCTGTTTGCGCAGGAATTGAAGACGCCGGTGATCGTGTCGGTGAAACGGCTGGAGAAGATGCTCTCGGCGATGAAAGGGGTATAATCGCCGCCTCGTTTTACAGGCAGAGCGGAGTATCGGATGAACAAGCAGGAAGTCGAATTGTTGGGCGAAGAGGTCGAGATGCTGATGCAGGAGCGCGCGATGCTGCTCGAGGTGGTGGGGGCTGCGGCAGTGCTGATCTCGCATGCCGTTGCGCATGATCTGCCCGCAGCGGTCGTGGATTCCGCGGAGCAGCTTTCCAAGGCTCTGAACGCGCTGAGAGAGGACACCCTGAAGGATGCGCTGGAGGCTGTGAGTTCCACGCGCTAGTTTTTTTCCAGCCAGTCCAGCATATATTCCCACTGTTCCAGCTCGCGCATGGATAGATGAGGCGGCAGGTCGAACAGCGATTTTCCTTCGAAGGCAGCTTTCACATAAGTTTGCGTATCGCGCAGATAGGCCAGCACGGGCAGATCGAGTCCGGCAAGAAAATTTTCCAGTGCGGCCGCCGCATGCGTGCGCGCGTCCATGCGCATACCGACCACGCCGATCTGGGATTTGCGGCTCGCATCGGCAAGCAGGCGCAGAAAATCGCGGCTCGCATGAAGATCGAACAGCGAGGGAGAGATGGGAACGATGATTTTTTTCGCAAGTTTGATCGCATGCGCGAGGTTCTTGCCGTGCAGCCCGGCCGGTGAATCGATCACCAGGCTGTCTATGAGATGGCCCTCGCCCTTCTTCGATTCCAGCGTCGTTATCTCGGGCAGTTCGCGGGGACGCGTGCTGACCCAGAGGGTTGCCGATTTCTGACGGTCCAGGTCGAGCATCGCGACGCGTTCCCCCCGATTTGCCAGGAAGCCCGCGATGTTCACAGACAGCGTGGTCTTGCCGCTGCCGCCCTTGGGGTTTGCGATCAGTATGGATTTCAAGGCAGTCCCGCGTATTGGGTTAATCGGGGGGAAATGATAACATCGCCCGATGATTATTTGGAGAACACCATGGCAGGACACAGCAAGTGGGCAAACATCCAGCACCGCAAGGGCAAACAGGATGCAAAGCGCGGCAAGATATTCACGAGGCTGATCAAGGAAATCACGGTCGCGGCGCGCATGGGAGGTTCGGATCCCACGGGCAATCCGCGCCTGCGCCTGGCGATGGACAAGGCTTATGCCAACAACATGCCCAAGGACAACGTCGAGCGCGCGATCAAGCGCGGCAGCGGCGAACTCGAGGGCGTGCAATATCTGGAAATACGGTATGAAGGTTACGGCATCAACGGCGCCGCGGTGATGGTGGACTGCATGACCGACAACAAGACGCGCACTGTGGCCGATGTGCGCCATGCCTTCACCAAGTATGGCGGCAATCTGGGCACGGACGGATCGGTCGCATTCATGTTCAAGCATTGCGGCCAGATGATCTTCGCGCCGGGCACAGACGAGAACGGACTGATGGAGGTCGCGCTCGACGCGGGCGCGGAGGACATCGCAACCCATGAAGACGGCAGCATCGAGGTGATCACCGCACCCAACGATTTCATCGCGGTGAGGCAGGCGCTGGAGGCCGCAGGCTACAAGCCGGAATTCGGCGAGGTCATCATGAAGCCTGGCAGCGAAATCGTATTCACGGGCGAAGACGGCGTGAAGATGCAGAAGCTTATCGATGCGCTGGAAGACCTGGACGACGTGCAGGAAGTCTATACCACAGCGGTGATCGAGGAATGAAACCAGGATCTCGGATCCTCAATCCTGGTCTATGAGAATCCTGGGCATTGATCCCGGACTGAGAGTGACGGGTTTTGGGGTCATCGATGTTGACGGGCAGCAGCTGAGCTATGTCGCCAGCGGCTGCATCAAGACGCAAAGCGACGAATCGCTACCCGCAAGGCTCAAGGTCATCCTCGATTCGCTGGGCGTGGTGATGAACCAGCACAAGCCCGATCAGGTCGCGGTCGAAAAGGTGTTCGTCAATGTCAATCCGCAGTCCACGCTCTTGCTCGGGCAGGCCAGAGGTGCGGCGATCTGCGCTGCGGTGCTGGCAGACCTTACGGTGGGGGAATACACGGCGCTGCAGGTCAAGCAGTCTGTGGTCGGCAACGGCCATGCCGAAAAGGAACAGGTGCAGATGATGGTGCAGCGCCTCTTGAAGCTCTCGGGCATGCCAAGCCCCGATGCGGCCGATGCGCTGGCCTGCGCGATCTGCCATGCGCACGGGGGACAGAGCTTGGGCGGGATTTCGACCAAGGGCTTCAGGGTGCGTGGCGGCAGGCTCGTCTGAACAGGAGACTCTGAATGATAGGTCGGATGACTGGAATTTTGCTCGAGAAGAACCCGCCGCAGATTTTGCTGGACGTGCAGGGCGTGGGCTACGAGATCGACGTGCCGATGAGCACCTTCTACAACCTGCCGCCGCTTCATGAAAGCGTCGTGCTGCACACGCAGCTGATCGTGCGAGAGGATGCGCATCTCTTATACGGTTTCGGCACGGTTGATGAGCGCATCGCATTCCGCCAATTGCTGAAGATCAGCGGCGTGGGCCCGAAGCTTGCGCTTTCGGTGCTCTCGGGTTTGAGTCTCAGCGATCTGGCCCAGGCGGTCGCGAACAAGGAGGCCGGGATGCTGACAAGGATACCGGGTGTGGGCAAGAAGACCGCAGAGCGATTGCTTCTGGAATTGCAGGGGAAATTCGCAACGGTCAGCGGTGCCGCTGCCGTGTCTCAGGCCGTTGGTGGCGACATCGTCAATGCGCTGCAGGCGCTGGGTTATAACACGAAGGAAGCCGAATGGGCGGCGAAGCAACTGCCCGCTGATGTCGGCGTTTCCGATGGCATAAGGCAGGCACTCAAGCTATTATCCAAAGCATGATACAAAGCGATAATCTTACCGTCGAATCGCGCCTTTCCGCTCCTTCCGTTGCATCGCAGCAGGAGGAGGCGCTGGAGCGCGCGCTGCGCCCCAAACAGCTCGACGAATATGTGGGCCAGGAAAAAATACGCGAGCAGCTGGAGATCTTCATCGAGGCGGCCAAGCAACGTAAGGAGCCTCTCGACCATGTTCTGCTGTTCGGCCCGCCTGGTCTGGGCAAGACCACGCTTGCGCAGATCATCGCGCGCGAGATGGGCGTGAACCTGCGCCATACCTCCGGGCCAGTACTGGAGAGGGCAGGAGATCTTGCCGCACTGCTCACGAATCTGGAGCCGAGCGACGTGCTGTTCATCGACGAGATTCACAGGCTCTCCCCGGTGGTCGAGGAGATACTCTATCCCGCGCTCGAGGACTACCAGATCGACATCATGATAGGCGAAGGGCCCGCGGCGCGTTCGGTGAAGCTGGACCTGCCGCCCTTCACACTGGTGGGTGCGACCACGCGCGCAGGCATGTTGACCAATCCACTGCGCGACCGCTTCGGCATTGTCTCGCGCCTGGAATTTTATACGCCCGAGGAATTGCAGCGCATCGTGATGCGCTCGTCTCACCTTCTGGAAATGAATCTGTCGCATGATGCTGCGCTGGAGATCGCGCGCCGTTCGCGCGGCACGCCGCGCATCGCAAACCGGCTGCTGCGCAGGGTCAGGGATTATGCCGACGTGAAATCCAAGGGCGATGCGAACCGGATGGTCGCGGATGCGGCACTCACCATGCTGGATGTGGACAAGGAAGGTTTCGACCTGATGGACAGGAAGCTGCTTCTGACCATCATCGAAAAATTCTCGGGCGGCCCGGTGGGCGTGGACAATCTCGCCGCAGCGATAGGCGAGGAGCGCGACACGATAGAGGATGTGCTCGAGCCCTATCTGATCCAGCAGGGATACCTGCAGCGCACTCCTCGAGGCCGCATCGCCACGGCTAATGCCTATCGGCATTTCGGGATGACCCAGCCGCGCAGCGCGCACAACAAGGAGCTGTGGGATGAAGGCCTTTAAATCGGGGACAGACCACGATTTCTTGAAAAACGTGGTCTGTCCCCGATTTTTTTGCAAAAGCCAGCGGGAATATTTGTAAATGAATATGCATCAGAATATTTTTACTTGGCCTGTCCGCGTGTACTTCCAGGACACGGACGCGGGCGGCGTGGTTTATCATGCAAGTTATGTGAACTTTATGGAGCGCGCGCGAACTGAGTGGTTGCGCTCGCACGGATACAGCAACGCGGATCTGCTGCGCGAATTCGGCGTGATGTTCGTGGTGCGCTCCCTGAAGCTCGATTATCTGAGGCCTGCGCTGCTCGATGACATGCTCGAAGTGACTGCTGCTGTCTCAGACATCGGGCGCTCGAGGCTTACGTTGATGCAGACGGTCAAACGCGGAGAAGAATTGCTGACCACGGGCGAAGTGCATCTGGTGTGCGTCTCAAGGGATGCGTTCAGGCCGGTTGCCGTGCCAGAAGCGCTGCGCTCAAGAATGCTGCAAGGTTCTAATTGATGAAAGGTTGTGAATGGAAGTTACTCAGGATTTGTCGTTTGTCCATCTGATCAGCACGGCCAGCGTGCTGGTGCAACTGGTGTTGGGGCTACTGCTTCTGGTGTCGATGATGTCGTGGTGGTACATCTTCCTGAAGCTCTTTGCGATACGCCGCGAGACGAGATTGACGCGCGAGTTCGAGGAGTCTTTCTGGCGTAACCCGAATCTCAATGACGTGTACCGCTCGGTCAACAATCCTTCGAGATCGGATCAGGGCGCGCTGGAGCGCATCTTCGCCGCAGGGTTCGTCGAATTCGTGAAGCTCAAGAAGCAGCACGGCGTGGACAGCAGCGCGGTGATGGAAGGCACGCGGCGCGCGATGAGGGCGACCTATCAGAGGGAGATGGACAGGCTGGAAGCGCATCTGGCTTTCCTCGCATCGGTCGGTTCGGTGAGCCCCTATGTCGGCCTGTTCGGCACGGTGTGGGGCATCATGAATGCGTTCAGGGGGCTTGCGAACGTAGGCCAGGCCACACTCGCGCATGTCGCACCGGGCATTGCCGAGGCGCTGGTCGCAACCGCAATGGGTCTTTTTGCGGCGATCCCGGCGGTGGTGGCCTACAACCGCTATGCGCATGCGATCGACAGGTTGTCCACGCGCTTCGAGAGCTTCACCGAAGAATTTTCCAACGTATTGCAGCGCCAGCCATGAGATCGACGCTGCGCAAGAAGAACCGCCTGATGAACGACATCAATGTCGTTCCCTACATCGACGTGATGCTGGTGCTCTTGGTGATTTTCATGGTGGCCGCGCCGATGATGAATCCGGGCCAGGTCGACCTGCCGCAGGTGGGCAAATCTTCAACGCCCTCCCCCGCGCCGCTCGAAGTCATCATCAAGAAGGACGGCTCGCTGTCCCTGCGCGACCATGCCAAAGGGGATGTCGAGGCTGCCGTATCGAAGGATGAGCTGGTCTCGATTCTGAAGGCCAGGCAGGACATGCAGGCGGACCAGGCGGTGGTGATCTCGGCGGACAAGAGCGTGCGCTATGAGGAAGTCATCGACGTGATGGACGTTTTGCAGCAGCAGCACATCAAAAAAGTGGGCCTGTTGACGCAAGTCAGGAAATGAATACGGCAGTCCATCAGGAACCCTACAAGCTGCCGGCGGGCATACTGGCCGTGCTCGTGCATGTGGCATTTTTTTCATTCCTGTATTTCGGTCTTGCATGGCAGACCAAGCCGCAGGCAGAGTCCGCGATGAGCGTGGAGCTGTGGCAGAATCTGCCGACAACCAAGCCTGCTTCTGCGCCTCCTCCTCCGCCACCGCCGCGTCCTGTCGAAAAACCCGTGGAAGCGCCGCCTGAGCCTGTGGAGGAGAAGGCCAAGCCCGCCATCGTGATTCCGGAGAAGAAGCCCAAACCCGAGGTCGTCAAACCCAAGCTTGAACCCAAGCCCAAGCCTGAACCCAAGCCCGTGCAAAAGGCGAAGTCCGAACAGAAGCCCGTGAAAAAACTCTCCGCGAAGGAGGAAGCGCAGCTCTGGACAAATGCGCAACCCGGCCGCTCATCTCCTTCGAAGTCGAATGCACAGACGGTGCAGGACGCCGTGTCGGGCAAGGTGGTGGATGAATATACTGCTAGAATCGCGAGCAAGATACGCAGCAACATCGTGATGCCGCCGAACGTAGCACCCGATGCGAAGGCGGAGTTCACGGTGACGCTCTTGCCGGGAGGTGCGGTGATGAATGCGAGGCTCACGAAATCGAGCGGCAACGCGGCTTATGACAATGCGGTGGAACGTGCGATCCTGAAGTCCGATCCCCTGCCGTTGCCGCAGGACTCGGGCATGTTCAGCCGTTTTCGTGAATTGAAACTGAGTTTCAGACCAGATGGAAAAGAAAGGTAGTCGAATGTTGAAAGTATTGTCAGGCATGCTGGGCCTTCTGATGCTGGCGCACTCCGCGGTGTCAAGTGCGGCCCTGAGCATCGAAATCATAGGCGCGGGAGAGCATCAGATCCCGATATCGCTCGTGCCCATGGGAGGCGACGAGAAGCTGGGTGCCGCGATCAACGAGGTGGTGACGGGCGATCTTGCGCGCTCGGGGCTTTTTCGCATGGTGGACGCCACAGGGCAATCCCCGCACGAAACCGCGGATGTGAATTTCAACGACTGGCAGCTCAGGGGTGCGGATGCGCTGGGGATAGGGAACGTCAGCGTGGTAAACGGCCGCATCGAGGCGCGCTTCCGGTTGCTGGATGTGGTCAAGCACAATCAGCTTCTGGGCGAGGCGGTGACCGCAAACGAGAACCAGATGCGCGCGGTGGGGCATCGCATCGCAGACCTGATCTATGAGAAGCTGACCGGGGACAAGGGCGTTTTCAGCACGCGCATCGCCTATGTGAACCGCCAGACAAAAAGCTACAGCCTGATTGTCGCGGACAGCGACGGCTACAACGAGCAGGTCGTGCTGAGACAGAAGGATCCCATCATGTCGCCTGCGTGGTCGCCTGACGGAAGCCGCATGGCCTATGTGAGCTTCGAGACCGGCCATGCTGCGGTGTTTGTGCAATCCCTGCTCAACAACCGTCGCCGCGCCGTGGCCGATTTCCCGGGCAGCAACAGCGCGCCTGCCTGGTCGCCGGACGGCAAGCAGCTTGCGATCGTGATGACCCATGACGGCAGTTCGCAGATTTATCTGCTGAACCCCGACGGGACCGGTTTGCGCCGCATCAGCTTCAGCGGCGCGATAGACACCGAGCCCAATTTCTCGCCCGACGGTCAATCCATCCTGTTCACCTCCGACCAGGGCGGATCTCCGCAGATATACATGATGCCTTCGGTGGGAGGAGCCGCCCAGCGTGTGACCTTCGACAACGGCAACTGTTTCTCGCCGCGCTACAGCCCGGATGGAAAATCCTTCGTGTTCGCGCATCTGACAGGCGGGCAGTTTTATATCGCGGTGCAGGATCTGCAGAACGGCCAGATGCAGACTTTAACCTCCGGCGGATGGGAGAGAAAACCCAGCTTCGCGCCCAATGGAAAAATCATTCTGTTTGCCAGCGAAGCCCGTGGCCGTGGTATATTAGCGACCGTGTCCAGCGATGGTCGTGTCCAGCAACATATGTTCACGCAAAGCGGCGATGCTCGCGAGCCGGTATGGGGACCACAACCTTAGAAAATTTTATTTCAACCCGAAGGGAATTGCCATGAAAAAACTCGTTATCAGTATCGTATTGCTGAACCTGCTGGCAGCATGTGCCAGCGAGAAGCCAAAAGAAGCAGCGGCCCCTGCAGCAGCACCTGTTGCAGCAGCTCCCGCGGCGGCACCCGCAGCGCCTGCTCAGACAGCGGTCGATCCTCTGAACGATCCGCACAGCATACTGGCTGGCCGCAGCACTTACTACCCGTTCGATGTGTCCGTCGTTCAGGCAGCCGACAAGCCGCTGGTTGAAGCGCATGCCAAGTACCTGAGCCAGCATTCGGATCGCAAGGTTCGCCTGGAAGGCAACTGCGACGAGCGCGGCAGCTCCGAATACAACCTGGGTCTGGGTCAGCGCCGCGCCGATGGCGTGATGAAGATGCTTGAAGCAGGCGGTGCGAAGGCATCCCAGCTGAGCGCAATCAGCTACGGCAAGGAAAAGCCACGTGCACTGGGTCATAACGAAGCCGCGTGGGCGCAAAATCGCCGCACCGACATCGACTACATGCAGTAAGAGATGTTGAAACCGCGCGTCCTGATATTGCTGGGTATGTGTTGCGTCTCCTCCGCGCAGGCGGGGTTGTTCTCTGACGACGAGGCACGCAAGAATATCCAGCAGGTCGAGACGCGCGTTCAGGCTCTGGAAGACCAGAACAAGCAGCAGACGCAAACCATACTCGACCTGCAGGGTCAGATCGAGACGATGAACGGAACCATCCGCCAGTTGCGCGGACAGAATGAAGAAATATCGCACGGCTTGCAGGATGCCGAGAAACGCGAAAAGGATTTTTATGTGGATCTCGATACGCGCGTGCGTCATTTCGAGTCCCAGGAGGCGGCTGCCAAGACAGCCGAGGCAGCACAGGCTGCGGATCCCGAAGATCCTGCAGCCGAGGATCGCGCGATCGAGAAGGCCTACAGTCTTACCAAATCCGGCAACAACGAGGATGCGGCAAAGGCATTGCAGGATTTTCTCGCCAAGTACCCCAATTCGGCGCATGTGGGCTATGCACTTTATTGGCTCGGCAATGCCGAGCTTGGGATGAAGGACTACAAGAGCGCGATGGCGGCCTATCGCGAACTTTTGAAGTCGCATCCAAAATCCGACAAGGCGCCCGATGCGATGCTCAATATCGCGATCTGCCAGCATTCCCTGAAAGCATTGGTCCAGGCAAGAGAAACGTTAAAGCAGGTGATTTCAAAATACCCGGACACTCCGGCTGCCGCGCAGGCGAAGAAGCTGCTTGCCGAAAGCAGGTAATGCCTGACCTTGAAGCGCAACTGCGCATAACGGAAATATTCTTTTCACTGCAGGGCGAGACCAGCCGCACAGGACTGCCCACCGTGTTCATCCGCCTGACCGGCTGCCCGCTGCGCTGCGCATATTGCGATACGGCCTATGCATTCACCGGCGGGAAGAGCATCGCGATTTCCGGAATCCTCGAAGAGGTCGCACAATATCAGCCGCGCTATGTCACGGTGACGGGCGGCGAACCCCTCGCCCAGAAGCATTGCACCTTGCTCCTCGCAGCGCTTTGCGATGCGGGCTATCAGGTGTCGCTCGAGACCAGCGGCGCGCTGGACATAAGCTCTGTCGATGAACGCGTGATGCGCGTGGTCGACATCAAGACGCCCGCATCCAAGGAATCAGACAAGAATCGCTGGGAGAACCTTGCGCTTTTAAAATCAAACGACGAGATCAAATTCGTGCTGTGCGACGAGGAAGATTATCTCTGGGCCAGGCAGGTACTCGAACAGCACCGCTTGAGCGACAAATGCGGGGTGCTGTTTTCCCCGGCACAAGGAGAGCTCGACGCGACGAAACTGGCCGAATGGATATTGCGCGACAATCTTCCGGTGAGATTCCAGATCCAGCTGCACAAGATCCTGTGGAACAACGAGGCGGGTCATTGATGAAGAATGCGGTCGTGCTTCTGTCCGGAGGGCTGGATTCCGCGACCGTGCTTGCGATGGCCAGTGCGGAAGGCTATGTCTGCCACGCGCTGAGCGTGGATTACGGACAGCGCCACCATTCCGAGCTCGACGCCTCAAGGCGCGTAGCAGAGGTGCTCGGCGCCAGGCAGCACCGAGTGGTGAACATAGACCTCACGGTGTTCGGGGGATCGGCGCTGACAGACAGCAACATCGCGGTGCCCGAACAGGCATCGACCGGCATACCGCTGACTTATGTCCCCGCGCGCAACACCATCATGCTGTCCCTGGCGCTCGCCTGGGCCGAGGTGCTGCATGCACAGCACATCTTCATCGGCGTGAACGCGGTCGATTATTCAGGCTACCCGGATTGCCGCCCTGCCTACATCGAGGCTTTCGAGCGCATGGCCAATCTCGCCACACAGGCCGCAGTGGAAGGGCATCCGCTGACGTTGCATGCGCCCCTGATGCATCTTTCCAAGGCTGAGATCATCCGGGAGGGAGCAAAGCTGGGGCTCGACTATGCGATGACGGTTTCCTGCTACCAGGCGGATGAAAAAGGTCGCGCATGCGGGTTGTGCGATTCCTGCAGGCTGCGCCGCGAAGGGTTTGCCGCCGCAGGCGTGCCCGATCCGACCCGCTACAGATAGATCAGAGCTTGTATCCGCGGTGTACAGCGACGATGCCGCCGGTGAGATTGAAGTATTCGACGTGCTCAAGCCCCGCATCGACCATCATCTGTTTCAGTTCCTCCTGCCCCGGATGCATGCGTATCGATTCGGCAAGATAGCGGTAGCTGTCCGGATCATTGGCGATCAGCTTGCCCATCTGCGGCAGCAGCTTGAAGGAATAAAGGTCATATGCCTTTTCCAGAGGCTTGGCCACCTTCGAAAATTCCAGCACGATGACGCGCCCGCCGGGCTTCACCACGCGCCGCATCTCGGCGAGTGCTGCGTCCTTGTGGGTGACGTTGCGCAGTCCGAACGCGATGTTCGCGCAGTCGAAATAGTTGTCGGGGAAGGGCAGGTGCTCCGCATCGCACTGGGCCACCGGCGTGCTGATACCCTCGTCCAGAAGGCGGTCGCGTCCGACGCGCAGCATCGCGTTGTTGATGTCGGTGAGCACGACTTGGCCGCTGTTGCCGACTTCTTTCAGAAATAGCCGCGACATGTCAGCCGATCCGCCTGCAATATCCAGCACGCGCTGGCCCGGCCGCACGCCCGCGACGCCGACCGCGAAGCGCTTCCAGATGCGGTGCAGCCCTGCGGACATCAGGTCGTTCATGATGTCGTATTTGCTTGCGACCGAGGTGAACACACTGGCGACTTTCTTTGCCTTGTCTGCCTCGTCCACGGTCTCGAAACCGAAATGCGTTTTGCTCATGAGGGTCTCCTATTTCGAATCGCGGCTGGCGTTTGCGGCTTTCAGGCGTTCCAGGTAGTCGTGCCACATCGCATCCATGTATTGGCCAAGCTCGTGCAGATATTCCCAGGAATAAAGCCCGCTGTCGTGGCCGTCGTCGAAGGTCAGCTTTAACGCATAAGTGCCGACCGGATCCACCGCGGAGAGCATCACGTCGCGCTTGCCCGTCTGCAGCACCTCCTGGCCGGGGCCATGTCCGCGGACTTCGGCGGATGGCGAGTAAACGCGCAGGAATTCGAAGGGCAGCTTGTAGCGGGCGCCGTCTTCGAAGGCGATCTCAAGCGTTTTGGATTGCTGGTGCAGTATGATTTCGGTAGGGGTCATAACGATCTTATCTTTCTCAATAATGCGGTGGTGGAACGTTCGTGCAGGAAAGGGATGCTGCTGACCTGCCCTCCCCATCCCTGCACTTCTTCGCTGCCGACGATGTTTTCGATCGCCCAGTCTCCGCCCTTTGCGAGCATATCAGGGCGGCAGGCGAGGATCAGATTGAGCGGCGTGTCTTCGTCAAACGAAACGACCAGGCTGACCGACTCGAGCGCTGCGAGCACAGCCATGCGGTCATCGCAGATATTGATGGGCCGGTCATCGCCCTTGCCCTGGCGCCTGACCGATGCGTCGCTGTTCACGCCCACGATGAGCGATGCGCCAAGCGATCTTGCCTGCGCGAGATAGGTGACATGGCCGCGGTGCAGCACGTCGAAGCAGCCGTTGGTGAAGACCAGCGGGCGGGGCAATGATGCAGCCCGTTCAGAGAACTGGTCGGGTGCGATGATCTTTTTTTCGAAATCGACTTGCATCAGTCCACGTATTCGAAGAGGGTCACCACACTCTTCACGCCCTGGCTTCCGCTCGCCACTTCGGAAGCGGCATCGCCTTCCGAGCGCTTGACGATGCCCATCAGATAGACGATGTGGTTTTCCGTTACGACCTTGATGGTGTTCGCGCTGAAGCGCTTGTCGCCGACGAAGCGCAGCTTCACGTTCGAGGTGATCAGCGCATCGTTGCTGCGCTCGGTGAGCGAGAGATTGGGGCCGATGGTCAGTTCGTTGTAGATCTTTCCTACGTTGCGGATGTTCGCGACGACGCGCTCGACCTGGGCCTTGGTGTCGCTGTCGGGCACTTCACCCGTGATCAGCACGCTGCGGTTGTAGCTCGTGACGCTGGCATGAACTTTGTCCTTGAACTGCGCGCCGATGCGGTCGAATGCCTTGGCTTCTATCGCCTCGTCCTCGACCAGCGCGCCGCTCGTGCGCCTGTCCTGGACCATCATCACGCCGGCGCCCGCACCCGCCGCAACGACCGGAAAGCAGCCTTGCAGCGAGGCTGAAAAAATCATGATGAAGAGTATGATGCGCATGTCTATTCTCCCATTAACTGATAGTCGATTGCGTCGCAAATGCAGTGCAGCGCGAGCAGGTGAACTTCCTGGATTCTTGCGGTGCTCTTGCCGTCCACGCAGATCGACACGTCGCCGGATTTGAGCATCCTGGCCATCTCTCCGCCGTCACGCCCGGTCAGCGCTACCACGCGCATGTTGCGTTCATGCGCTGCATGGATCGCGGCCACCACATTGGGTGAATGGCCGCTGGTCGAGATCGCGAGCAGGCTGTCTCGCGGCAGGCCCAGCGCGCGCACCTGTTTGGAGAAGACCAGGCCGTATTCGTAGTCGTTCGCAATCGAGGTCAGCACCGAACTGTCTGTGGTCAATGCGATGGCCGCAAGGCCGGGGCGTTCGATCTCGAAGCGATTCAAGAGTTCCGCGGCGAAGTGCTGCGCATCGGCCGCCGATCCTCCGTTGCCGCAGCAAAGGATCTTTCCGTCGTTGGTCACGCAGTCGAAAAACAGTTGCGCGGCGTCCGCAATCGGCGCTGCCAGCGCGTCCTTGACCTTGAGCTTCAACTCGGCGCTGTCGGTGAAATGCTTGATGATGCGTTTTTTGATTTCCATGCTGAGCGTTTGATTTGTCCAGGATGCGGATATTAACCCGAAATGTTGGTCAATTGCTTCCATTCTACAAAGAACTGGCGGCGTCTTCGTCAAGCTGTTAAATTATACCTTTTGCGGTTTTGTGCGACTTTATGCCGTTCCTTTCAACGTCGATGGAGTTCGAAAATGACTGAGCCGTGGGTATCAGTCGAGCAAATCGCAGAACACCTTGGTGTCAGGCGGGATTCGATCTATCGGTGGATCGATGCCAAGGGTCTGCCCTCACGCTGCATCAGTCGGCCCCTGAAATTCAAAGATTCAGAGGTTGACGATAGTGTGCGACGCTGTGGCGCGCATGAACATGACGCGAGGAAGCGCGATGGCAGCTAACGGGCCCAACAGTTTCGGCATTCGCGACAACCATACGCGCGGCAAGGTTGCCGATTTTCTTGTCGAGAAGATCAATACTGGAAGTCATCTGGCTGTGGTCTCGGCCTACTTCACCATCTATGCCTATGAGGCGTTGTCAGCCGATTTGGACAGCATCGGGCATCTGAAATTTCTATTTGGCGAGCCACGGTTCATCGCCTCACTCGATCCGGACAAGACTGACAAGAAATCATTCAAGATCGAGGACGAGGGCTTGGAGTTGGCCAATCGTCTCCAGCAAAAGGAAATCGCCCGGCGTTGCGCCGCCTGGATACGCGACAAGGTGGATATCCGGTCAGTCAGACAGGCCAATCTGCTGCACGGCAAGCTGTATCACATCGATGATGGCCGGCGCGAGCACGCCATCCTCGGCAGTTCCAACTTTACCCGGCGGGGCCTCGGGCTGTCTGCCACACCCAACATCGAGCTCAACCTGATTGTCGATGGTGACCGCGACCGTGCTGAACTCAAGGAATGGTTCGACCAAATCTGGGCGGACGAAAAACTGACAGAGGATGTCAAAGACGAAGTGCTGCGCTACCTGGAGCAGCTATACGTCAATCACGCCCCAGAGTTCATCTATTTCAAAACCCTGTTCCATGTTTTTGAACGTTTCCTGTCTGGCCAAGAGGATGACGCCCAGCTGTTCGACCGCACCGCCATCGTGGATACGGACATCTGGAAGGCGCTGTTCGATTTCCAAAAGGATGGCGCCAAGGGTGCGATCCACAAGATCAACGCCCATAACGGCTGCATCCTTGCCGACAGCGTCGGCTTGGGCAAAACCTATACTGCGCTGGCCGTCATCAAGTACTACGAGCTACGCAATCTGCGCGTCCTCGTCCTCTGCCCAAAAAAGCTGCGCGACAACTGGACGGTTTATCTCGCACAGAACAACAGCGAGCTGAACCCATTCCTGCGAGATCGCTTCGGCTATACGGTGCTCTCTCACACGGATCTGTCACGGGAAACCGGCAAAGTGGATGGCGTCGATCTGGCCTCCCTCAACTGGGGCAACTTCGACCTGATCGTCATCGACGAATCTCACAACTTTCGCAACAACACCAAAGGCAAGCGAGACGATGATGGCAACATCATTCGCAAGAGTCGTTACGAGCGCTTGATGGAAGACATCATCAAGTCCGGCGTGAAGACCAAGGTCATGCTGCTTTCGGCGACCCCGGTCAACAACGACCTCAAAGACCTGCGCAACCAGATTTACTTCATATCTGAAGGCCGCGACGCCGCGTTTTCACAAAGCTTTGGCCTACACAGCATAAAAGACACGCTGACCACCGCGCAGAAGACATTTATGGAATGGGCCAAACGCACTGGGGAGAAGGATGCTCGTGAATTGATGGATCGCCTTTCGGCTGGGTTTTTCACCCTGCTCGATGAATTGACGATTGCCCGTTCTCGAAAGCATATCCAGAAATACTATCGAGCATCACTGGCGCAGATCGGCCAATTTCCAAAGCGCAAAAAGCCAGAGTCCATATATTCGGAGATCGATCTGAAGGGCCGCTTTCTCTCCTACGACCGCCTCAACGACGAAATCAATAACTATCAACTCTCGCTGTTCAACCCGTCTCGCTACGTCTTGCCACAGTTCAAGGCGCAGTACGAGGCACGCAACATTCTCAACTTCAGCCAGGAAAATCGAGAGAAATTTCTCATCGGCATGATGAAGGTAAATTTCCTCAAGCGGCTGGAAAGCTCGGTGTATTCCTTTGCCATTACGATGGAGCGCACCGTTAGCAAGATTGAAGACCTGGAGAAGCGCTTGTGTCAGTTTCAGGAGCACCAGACACAAATTGCAGAAGACGTACAACCCGACTTCTTCGCTGAACCGGAAGAAGAGGATGACGATCTTGCCGAGGCATTCCAGGTAGGGGGAAAACTCCGATTTCGGATGGAGCACCTGGATGTTGGCGCCTGGTTGAACGACCTTGCTACGGACAAGCAACAACTATCCTTGCTTGCCGAATCGGCACAGTCAGTGAATGCAAAACGGGATGCCAAACTCGCCGACCTCAAGAAGATCATCGAGCAAAAGGTCAAGCAGCCGACGATCAATAGCCACGGGCAAGAGAATCGCAAGATCATCGTGTTCTGCGCATTTGCCGATACGGCGGCCTACCTCTATGAAGAAATGGAGGAATGGGCACGCAAAAATCTGAACGTCCACATCGCGCTGGTCTCCGGCGGCGCCAAGCCGAACCGGACGACCTTCGGCCATGCCGATTTCACTCAGATACTTATCAACTTCTCGCCGCGCGCCAAGCAGCGTGCAAAGATGAAGTCCATGCCTCAGGATGGCGAGATCGACATCCTCATCGCCACCGACTGCATTTCCGAGGGCCAGAACTTGCAGGATTGCGACCTGCTGGTGAATTACGACATTCACTGGAACCCGGTGCGCATCATCCAGCGCTTCGGTCGGATCGACCGGATCGGCAGCCCCAATGCGGCAATCCAGCTCGTCAATTTCTGGCCGACGCCCGACCTCAACAAATACATCAACCTGAAGAACCGCGTCGAGGCGCGCATGGCGCTGGTGGATATCGCCGCCACCGCCGAGGACAACATCCTGCAGGCCGAAGACCTGCGCGAACTAATTCAGGAAGACCTGCGCTACCGCGACAAGCAACTGCTCCGGCTGAAAGACGAAGTGCTCGATCTCGAAGACTTCAACGAGTCCGTCGCCCTCAATGAATTCACGCTGGATGACTTTCGCATGGAGCTGGCAGCGTACATCGAGGCCAACCGGGAGAGGCTCGAAGAGGCTCCCTTCGGCCTTTACGCCATCGTGCCACCCCATGCCGAATATCAGACCATCAAGCCCGGCGCCATTTATTGCCTCAAGCAGCGTATCGAGGCCGTCGGCAACGAAGCCGTGAACCCCTTGCAGCCGTACTTCCTGGTCTATATCCGGAACGATGGCGAGGTGCGCTACAACTTCACCAGCCCGAAACAGGTGCTGGAAATCTTCCGCGTCGTGAGCCAGGACAAGACCGAACCCTATGCCGAGCTGTGCGAGCTTTTCGATGCTCAGACGAAGCATGGCGAAGACATGAGCCAGTACAGCGGGCTGCTGGACAAAGCGGTTTCGGCGATTGCCGCCCAGTTTGGGCGCAAGAGCGTCGGCAACCTTTTTGCCGGGCGCGGCGGAAAACTCACCGACGCCTCGAAGCAGGTAAAACACGCAGCCGATTTCGAACTCATTACCTGGCTGGTCATCAAGGACAAGAACGATGCCTGAAAACAATAGTGATCGCCGCAAGGCATTACAGGTCGCGTTACAAGGATTTGCCAGCTCCTCTCTGGCAATCGCCTCGCTAAAGTTGTTGGGCGCCTTGGGGTATGCCAGCGAGAAGACTGCCGACCTTGGCGCCAGCGCCGATGCGCTGCTCGGTAATATCGAAAAGTTCAAGCCGGAACTCGGCCCGATCAATCGCGATAAGGTCAAGGCCGACCGCTGGAAATCCTGCGCCTTCCTCTTTCAGTTGACCAACGACGAAATTCCTTCCCTGGCGGTGGGCCAGATGCCGCTGGGCGCAGACAGCAAGCTGACGCGAGGGCAGATCGAGTCCTTTGTCTTTCTAGCCATCGAGCTGAAAGATGAACAATGGTCACGTACCGATCTCGCGGCCATTGCGCGCGAACTAAACCGGCGATTCCCCATGCCGGGCATCCTGCTGTTCAAGCATGGCGGCCTGTTTTCGCTGGCCGTCATCGACCGACGCCAGAATCTTCGCGATGCCAGTCGCGATGTCATCGACAGCCGCATCACGGTCATCAAGGACGTGCGGCTGACCAATCCGCATCGTGCGCACCTCGACATTCTGGCCAGCCTTCAGCTTTCGAATCTGGGCGACAAACGCCGGCCTTCCAGCTTCCGCGAACTCTATGACGCGTGGATCGAGACCCTTTCCACTCAGAAACTCAACGAAAACTTCTACAAGCAACTGGCCCGGTGGCATCTCTGGGCAGTCAAGGAGGTGCGTTTCCCGCAGGGCGGCGGTACTGATCGGGATGCCATCGGCGTCATCCGTCTGCTCACGCGCCTGATCTTCGTCTGGTTCATCAAGGAACGCGGGCTGGTACCGGAGGCCCTGTTCGACCGCGAAGCACTCAAAACCGTGCTGAAAATCGGCCCTGGCGACGCGGCGGATGAAAGCCATTACTACTACGCTATCCTGCAAAACTTGTTCTTCGCCACGCTTAACGTGGACATGGGCGCGGAACGCCGTTGGGCCAAGGATGGCACGGGCATAAAGGGCGACTACCTCATCTCTCTCGTGTATCGCCACAAGGAGGCGTTCAAGAATCCCGATGCGGCGCTAGCCGATTATTTCGCCAATGTGCCATTCCTGAACGGCGGACTGTTTGAATGCCTGGATGAGGCGCTGACCGAGCACGACTTCGAACGCAACCCCGGTTTGCGTGAATTGGCCATCAAGGAAGGTAACGGCTGGGTCTTGCGCATCGATGGCTTTTCCCGACGCCCCGAGGCTCGCGCCCATGTCCCCAACAAATTGTTTTTCGGCGGCACGGATGACGCTGCGCTCAACACGGAATTTGAAACCAGGGGCAAGCGCTACCCGGTCAAAGGCTTGATCGATCTTCTCAACGGCTACAAATTTACCATCGACGAGAACACCCCGCTGGACGAAGAAGTTGCACTCGATCCGGAACTGCTCGGCAAGGTCTTCGAAAACCTGCTGGCCAGCTACAACCCGGATACGCGCAGCACCGCCCGCAAGCAATCCGGATCGTTCTACACCCCGCGCGAAGTCGTGGACTACATGGTGGACGAGGCGCTGATCGCCTACTTTTCCCGTCACCTTTCCAAGACCGATGAACTGGAAGGCAAGCTCAGGCGCCTGCTCTCACACGCAGACACCGGCCACGACTTCAGCGAGACGGAAGCCGATACGCTGGTCGCTGCCATCGAGAACCTCAAGGCGCTCGACCCGGCCTGCGGCTCGGGCGCTTTCCCGATGGGCATTCTGGCCAAGCTGTTCGTCGCCCTGAAGAAGCTCGACCCGGATAACCGCCGCTGGCGAGAACAGAATCTCGCTCCCTTGCAACAACGTCTGGCCGGGGCGCGCAAGACACCCGACCCATTGCAGCGCGATGCGGAAATCAGCGACGCCGAAGCCGCGCTGGAAAAACATAAGAAAGATTTCGCCGATCCGGCCTATGCCGACTACACGCGCAAGCTCTATCTGATCGAGAAGTGCATCTTCGGCTCGGACATCCAGCCGATTGCCGTGCAGATCGCCAAGCTGCGTTTCTTCATTGCGCTGATCGTCAGTCAGCCCATCGACAGGGGCAAGCCGAACTGGAACATCACCCCGCTGCCCAACCTCGAAACCAAGATCGTCGCGGCCAACACCCTGTTCGGCGTACCGCGCCACGGTGCCCAGGGTTCATTGCTCGACGATCCGGCCATCGCCGAGAAGGAGGCGGAACTGCGCGATGCCAACGCCGCCTACTTCACCGCCCGCACCCGCGCCACCAAGAAGCGGCGCAAGGAGAAGGTGCAGAAGCTGCACGAAGAATTGGCTGCCCTGCTCAAGCGCGACGGCTTCGTCACCGCACGCGACGCCGACCGCATGGCGCGCTGGGACCCGTTCGACCAGAACCGCTATGCCGACTTCTTCGATGTGGAATGGATGTTTGGTATGCCGCGCGCGCGAGACAACTCCGAAGCGGTATTCGACATCGTGATTGGTAATCCGCCCTATGTGCGGCATGAGGACATCAAGGAACTGACGCCGGTTCTGAAAAACGTTTATCAGTACGAGTGCGGCAGCAGTCGCGCCGACCTCTACGTTTTCTTCTACGAGCGTTCAGTCAAATTGCTCAAGCCCCAAGGGGTTCTGTCCTTTATTACCTCCAACAAGTGGTATCGCGCCAAATACGGGGAAGGACTGCGCCAGTTCATGGCGACGCACACCCGCCTGAAGAACATCATCGACTTCGGCGACGAAGCGGTGTTCACGGCGATTGCCTATCCCACCATCGTGATTGCCACCCGGCGCGAGAAACCGATCAACCCGCCCCCGGCAACAGATCAGGTGCGTGCGCTGAACTGGCAACAGGCTCACCCGGTGGAGCAATTTCCCGCCGTGTTCCAGGCGGAAGCCTTCGAGGTGCCGCAAGCCGAACTCAAGAAACAGGGCTGGCAACTGGAACCGCCGCTCAAACGCCAACTGCTTGGCCGTATTCGGATGGCTGGGCAGCCGCTGGGCGAATATGTGAAGGGGCGTTTCTATTACGGAATCAAGACAGGGTTGAACGAGGCGTTTGTTATCGATGGGGCGACCAAGGACCGACTGATTGCGGAAGCCCCCAAGTCTGCCGATCTGATCAAACGCTATCTGCGGGGGCGTGACGTGAAGCGATGGCAAGTGGAATGGGCCGGCTTGTATCTAATCACGTTCCCATTTGGCTTCCACGAGAAGTTGAAGAATTATCCGGCCATCTTGCAGCACCTGTCTCAATATGAGGATGATCTGCGCAAGCGCGGACAGTGCACTTCATCGAGAAATGGAAAGGGGGAGGGCCAGCATCACTGGTTGGAGCTCGACAACAACCCCAAGGAATCCTATCTCGCGGAGTTTGAACAGCCAAAGATATTCGTACCGGCAATTGAGGATGGAGTCGAATACGCGCCCGATCTGGAAGGGTACTACGGCAACGACAAGACCAACATTATTGTTACGGAAGAATGGCGCTATGTGCTGGCCGTTCTGAATTCATCGATTTCGTGGTGGATTACGCAGCAAACCTTTTCCGGCAAGCAAGGTGGATTCTACGAATTCAAGCCGATGTATGTTTCTCAGCTGCCAATACCTTCCGCTGCATCTGGTTTGAAGAGTGTACTCAGTGCCGTGGTAGATGCTGTTCTGGCGACAAGGGATGTTCGTTTCGAGCAACTCATCAACGGCCTCGTTTTCGAGCTGTTCTTCCCCGACGACCTGCATCGTGCCAACATCCGCCTGTTCGATGCCTGCGAGAAAGCCGGTTTCGGCAAATTGACCACACTCAAGGACAAGGCGCTCGCCACTGCCGCCAATGATCTGGCCGAGCGCATCTTCGCCACCAGCCACCCCATCTACGCCATGCTCTTCGACCTTCAAGCGCTGGACGTGGTGCGCATCATCGAGGGGCGGGAATGAGCATGGACAAAACCACCTTGCCCACGTCCTACGCCGGCCTGCTGACCGACATCAAGCAGCATATCCGGCAGGCCCAGACGCGGGCGGTGCTGGCAGTCAATGCCGAGCTGATCCGCCTGTACTGGGAAATTGGCCAGATGCTGGACGCACGGCAGGAAAGCGAGGGGTGGGGCGCGGCGGTGATTCCCCGGCTGGCGCGGGATATTCGCAACGAATTGCCGGAGGTGAAGGGGTTTTCCGAGCGCAACATCAAGCGGATGCTGGCGTTTTATCGTGAATACCGGGCACTGGAATTTGTGCCACAGCCTGTGGCCCAAATGGCGGGCAAGGGAAAAGTGCCACAGGCTGTTGCACTTTTTACGGCCGATCTGGTGCTGTCGCTGCCGTGGGGGCATCACGCGCTGCTGATGGAGAAGGTGAAGGACATTGCCATTCGCCGGTGGTACGCCGAGGCGACGCTGGCCAACGGCTGGAGCCGCAATGTACTCTCGATACAGATCGAGACCGCCGCCCACACCCGCCAGGGCAAGGCGACCAGCAACTTCGCGGCACGGCTGCCGCCGCCCCAGTCCGACCTGGTACAGCAGGCGCTGAAGGACCCTTACCTTTTCGATTTTCTGACCCTGGAAGAACCCTTCCACGAGCGCGAGCTGGAAACCGGTCTGATCGGCCATCTGGAGAAATTCCTGCTGGAACTGGGGCAGGGATTTGCGTTCGTCGGGCGGCAATATCATGTCGAGATCGGCGATCAGGATTTCTATATCGACCTCTTGTTCTATCACCTGCGGCTGCGTTGCTACGTCGTCATCGAGCTCAAGCGCGGGGCGTTCAAGCCGGAATATGCGGGCAAGATGAACTTCTATTGCAGTGTGGTGGACGATGTGCTGAGGCACGAAACCGATACCCCGACCATCGGGCTGATTCTGTGCCAACAACAGAACGAGGTGGTGGCCGAATATGCGCTGCGCGGCGTGGATAAGCCGATCGGCGTTTCCACCTTCGAACTGACCCGCGCGCTGCCTGCAGAGCTGGAATCAAGCCTGCCGACCATCGAGCAGATCGAGCAGGAGTTGGGCGGTGGTGAGGGTGGCGAATGAGCCCTTTGCGCATCAAGCGGCTGACGCTCACGGATTTCCGCGCCTTTCCCGGCCCGGCTCCGGCACACTTTGATCTCGACGGCAAGAACCTGCTGGTCTATGGCGAGAACGGTGCAGGCAAGTCGTCGATCTTCCATGCTCTCGGTGGTTTCTTCGCACTCAAGCCACCCCGCGCCTTGCGTGAGCACAAGAATGTGTTCTCCGGTTTGCCGGACGCCGATTGTCGGGTAAACGTCGAATTTACCGATGGCAGTGCGCCAGTGGAATGGACGGTCTCCAGTCATCCGGGCTCTTTGCGCGGGAAGTCTCCCGACCTGCGCGTTACCGAGGCGGCGCTTCGAAGGGCGTGCCTGGATTACCGGTCACTGCTGGATACCAACTACAAACAAGGCGCGGGGCCGATCAATCTGTTCGATATCTCCGTCGAACATCTTTTGCGCGATTACCCGGTGACGGTGTCAGGGGGTTCGACCACCACCATCGGTGAGTTGTGGAACAGGGTGCAGATCAGCAAGCCCAGCCAGCACACCAGTGCCGCGATCACACGCATCAACCAGGCGTGTGTGGAATTCAATACTGCATTCCGAAGTGCCTTTCCTGTGCTGATCCCGCTGATCAACGAGCTGATGCAATTGCTGGGCTGGCGGGACGTGGAACTGAAGGGTTTCAATACGCCGGGGCTCACCTATAACAATGCCCGACTCAAGCAGAACCGCGCGATTGATGGACAGCTGCTGATCCCTGAATTGAGTTTTCGTAATCACCCGCTGCAAACGCCCCAACTATTCCTGAACGAAGCCCGTCTGTCAGCGCTGGGCCTAGCCATCTATCTCGCCGGCAGGCTGGCCTGCACGCCTACGGCTACCACCACGGCGCTGAAACTGCTGGTGCTTGACGATGTGTTGATTGGCCTCGACCACTCGAACCGACTGCCCGTACTTGATGTGCTCAATGCAAAGTTTCCCGACTGGCAAGTGGTGCTGCTGACCCACGACCGCAATTGGTTTGACCTCGCGCGCTCACACTTGCCCGATGCGAACTGGAAATGTGTGGAAGTGTATGAAGGCGATAGTGCGGCTGCGGCACCGATCCCTGTCGTCCGGCCGACCCAGAGCAGACCTGCACGTGCCTTGCTGGACAAAGCAAAGGAACTAATCCAGACGCCCTATGTAGAGGCTGCGGCAAACTACACCCGGCAGGCATTCGAGTTAGGAGCGCGCGCTGCCTGTGAGCTGAAGAAAATTGAGATGCGCTATTGCGTCGATCCAAAGGCGCATCAGGCACAGGATTTTCTCGATAAGCTGAAAGGGTGGCAGGGCTCAGCAAAAGTCCTGAAGGCTGACTGGGATGACGCGCTATCACGACTGGAAACGTTGAAAAACGTGGTGATGAATCCTTATTCTCACCCCAGCGCCCCAAACATTCCAAAGCAGGAAGTCGAGCAGGCCATTGATGCGGTTGAGAGCTTCCTGAATCTGGTGGCCAAAAAATGAAGCTGTCGACATCCGAAATCCTTGTCTACCAAACCGACGATGCCACCACCCGCGTCGAAGCTCGTATAGCAGGCGAGACCGTCTGGCTGAATTTACGAGGTAAACAACCATGAGCAAAAAAACTGCTTCGCACGACAAACCGGAAAATCACTTGGTGGTCTTTCAGGAAAAGGCGATTCGCCGTACCTGGCACAACGACGAATGGTGGTTCGCCATCGTGGATGTGGTGGCCGTGCTTACCGATTCCGTTCAGCCAGAAGGTTATGTAAAGGATTTGCGTCGTCGCGACAAAGAGTTAGCTAAAGGGTGGGGGCAAATTGCCACCCCCCTTCGGGTGGAAACGGAAGGGGGCATACAGCGCGTGAATTGTGCCAATATTGAGGGGTTGCTTCGCGTCATCCAATCGATTCCCTCGCCCAAGGCCGAGCCCTTCAAGCGCTGGCTGGCACAGGTTGGTTACGAGCGTATCCAGGAGATCGAGAACCCTGAGCTTGCGATGGGACGCATGCAGGAACTGTACGAACAGAAAGGTTACCCGAAAGATTGGATCGACAAGCGCATGCGCGGCATTGCGGTACGCCAGGACCTGACCGACGAGTGGAAAGAACGCGGCGCGGCGGCCAGCAAGGAGTTTGCCATCCTCACCAACGAAATCATGCGGAGCGCTTTCGGGCTCAAGGTGGACGAATACAAACAGGTCAAGGCGCTGGAACGGGAAAATCTGCGCGACCACATGACTGATATCGAATTGATTCTGACCATGCTGGCCGAGGCAACGACCACAAAGCTGCACCGTGACCGGGACACCAAGGGCATGGAACCGCTCAAAAAGGATGCCAGGGACGGCGGCGCAGTCGCCGGCAGGACTCGCAAGGATATCGAGCAGCAGTCGGGAAAGCCGGTGATCTCTGCGGATAATTTCAAGCAGCTGACGGGCGCGAAGCCAAAGAAGCTGAAAAAAGATAATGACTGAAGTGGCAGGAATACTGTAGTTATGGCCAGGAAAACTTTCACGCGTCGAACGCGTTCCTGATCCATTGCGCATGGCTTCCCTTGTCGTCGTCCATCAGCACGACGTCGAAGCGGCAGGGCGGCATGCGGTGAAGTTTGGCAAGATAATACTTTGCGGCACGGATCAGCCTTTTTTGCTTGTGGCTGTCCACGCTTGCCGCAGCCCCGCCAAAATCCGAACGGCTGCGCTGCCTGACCTCGACGAAAACCAGAGTGTCTTCATCCTGCATGATGAGGTCTATCTCGCCTAGGCGGCAGCGGTAGTTTTCGGCAACCGGCTTCAAGCCCTGCTGCCTCAGGAAATTCGACGCCCAGCGCTCTGCGTCTTTTCCGCTCAAGGCTTGATCGGTGCGGATTCAACCGGAGGCGCATCAAGGACGGACGAGGCGGCATCCACGCCGGAGGCGCTCTTTACCTGGCCGGGAAACATCGGGGTTGCGGGGGCTGGCGGGGCATCCGCCAATTGCGCATGACCCTGCGCGAAGAGCGAGGGGAGCGCTTCGCGCACGAAATTCTGCTTCTCAAGCCTGATGATTCCGGTGACTCCGTCGAAGGGCAGCGCGGTATCGGTCTGATTGGCGATCAGTATCTGTATCAGGCTGTATGAATCTATACCCAGCGCATACAGCCTTTCCTGATCGGTGGGAAGCGGCGGATTGGCCCTGGGGTATGCCGAGATCGCGGGCTGGTCCATCTGCATCAGCCAGGGCATGTCGACGAAGCGTATGCCATCCAGATCGAAGTTGACCAGCGTGTCGCTGTTGCCGGAAAATATCTGCGAGGTCGCGAAGACGGGCAGGCTGCCCGGGAGATAGGGGCGTATCAGGCGTGACTTCTCGATGTCGGTCGCCAGAAACACCATGCTGTCGGGTGTGGGCGCGATGTCCGCAAAGACCGCCGCATCGTTATTGAAATCGATCTCGCGCGCGATGATGCCGCCCAGCGCCGTCCACTGTTCCTCGAACGCATATTGCAGGCGGCGGGCCAGCGGGTCGTCGCTGGACACGACGATGGCCTGCTTCAGTTTCTGCTTCCTTGCGAGTCTGGCTACCTGCTGGGCTTCCGCTTCGATTGCGAGGCCGAAGAAATACATCTGCCCGGGCGCCTCTCCTTCTATCACGTTGAGTGCCAAGGTTGGAACAGGAAGGGTGGTTTCTGCGGCAAGCTTACGTATGTCGTCCCGCGTCAATGGCCCCACCACCGCGACTGCGCCGTTGGTTACAGCTTCATTGTAGGCATCGACGACGCTGTGCGTCGCGTCGAAATCGCTATACACGCGTATCGGCAAGCCCGCATGCAGGGTCTTCGCGGCGGCCATGAACCCCTGTTCCACCGCGTTTGCGGCGGTACCCAGGTCGGGCGAATTGACAGGCAGCAGCAGCGCCAAGTGCGGGATGGGCCTTGGTGGGAGGGTGTCGGCTGTGGCGCTGGCAAAACCGCTCACGTATAGTGCGAACAGGATGAAAAGCTGAAACCACTTTAGAGGGAAGAGACGTTGCATATCGAACATCCGCAAAAATTGGAACCTGCATTATATGTAGTTGCCACCCCGATTGGGAATCTGCGCGATATCACGCTGCGCGCGCTCGACGTGCTGCAGCAGGCGGATGCGGTTGCGGCCGAGGATACGCGCAACACCGCGTACCTTTTGAAGCACCACGGCATCCATGCAAAAAGGCTGATCGCGGTGCACCAGCACAACGAGCGCGCCGGCGCGGAAAAACTGGTTGCGATGCTGCAGCAGGGCTTGAGCGTCGCGTTCGTGAGCGATGCGGGCACGCCTGCCGTGAGTGACCCCGGCGCATTGCTGGTAAACGCGGTGCGCGCGGAAGGACTCAAAGTCATCCCTGTGCCGGGTGCGAATGCTGCGCTGGCCGCGCTGTCGGCGTCGGGGCTTACTGATCCGCATTTTGTGTTTTACGGTTTTCTACCCAACAAATCCGCTGCACGGAAAAGCGTGCTGCAGGGTCTGGCGAGTCATCCCTATACCCTGGTTTTCTACGAGGCGCCGCACCGCATCGTCGATTGCGTTGCAGACCTTTGCGCAGTGCTGGGAGGAAAGCGGCGCATCGTGCTGGCGCGCGAGATCACCAAGCTGTTCGAGACGATACACGAATGCACGCTCGACGGGGCGGGAGCCTGGCTGGATGAAGACGCGAACCGGCAGCGCGGCGAATTCGTCCTGCTGGTCTCGGGCGCCGAACCCGAATCCGGGATTTCGACTGAAACCGGGCGCGTATTGAAACTGCTCATGGAAGATCTGCCGTTGAAACAGGCGGTGCAGATTGCAACCGGAATCACCGGCGCGAACCGCAGCGAGCTATACCAGCTCGCATTGCAGATGAAGGGATGAAGATGCAGACACTGATCGAAGCGCTGCTGCATTGTCCGGAGTGCTTCGATCATCCCGTCGAAAATCTGAGGCTCGTCGAGACGCATATCTCCTGGGTGATACTCACGGGTGCTTATGCCTACAAGATAAAAAAACCCGTGAACCTGGGTTTTCTTGATTTCAGCACGCTGGAAAAAAGGCTACATGACTGCAACGAGGAACTGCGGCTCAACAGGCGGCTTGCGGCCAAGTACTATCTCGACGTGGTGGCGATTGTTGGAAGCATTGATGCGCCGCGCGTGAACGGCCAGGGTGCGGCGATTGAATACGCGGTCAGGATGCGCGAGTTTCCCGCAGATGCGACGCTGGATCTATTGGCTGAACGCGGCGAGTTGAAGGCATTGCAGATCGATCTTCTGGCCCAAAGGATCGCGCATTTTCATCTATACGAATGCGAAGTTGCCAATGAAGGAAGTCCATACGCTGATCCTGAAGCGATCGCAAGGCCGGTGATGGACAACTTCCGGGTGCTGGAAGCCTTGCTCGTGGATGCATCCGAAAAGCGCAGCCTCGAACATCTTAAGCGCTGGTGCGATGAGGAACATGCGCGTCTGGCTCAACTGATGCGCAAGAGAAGCGTGCGCGAATGCCACGGCGACTTGCACCTTGCGAATGTTGCCTGGGTGGATGCAAAGCCAGTCATATTCGACTGCCTGGAATTCGACCCTGCGCTTCGCTGGATGGATGCGATCTCGGAAGTCGCGTTCTGTTTCATGGACCTTTTGCACCGTAACCATCAAAGCCTCGCATGGCGATTCATCAATGCATGGCTCTCCGAAACCGGCGATTATCAGGGGGTTGCGCTGCTTCCCTACTATGTCGCCTACCGCGCATTGGTGCGCGCAAAGGTCGCGGGGCTGGGCGCCGCGCAGGGCAGGCAGGATGCCTCGAAGGAGATGACGGAATGCCTGAAACTGGCTATATCGTTTTCGAAGAGGCGCATGCCTCTTCTCTGGATCACGCACGGCCTTTCGGGATCGGGCAAGACCACATTGACCCAGGCATTGCTTGAAGAGCACGGCATGATAAGGCTGCGCTCCGATGTGGAGAGAAAGCGAAAGGCGGGCCTCGATGCGTTGGCGCGCGGCAACGATGCGCTTTATTCGCGCAAAGCAAGCCTCGACACCTATGAGCATCTTGCAGACCTTGCCTCAGGATTGCTCGCGGCAGGCTTTCACGTGATCGTCGATGCGGCTTTCCTCGAACGCGGCCAGCGCGAACTGTTCCGCAGCCTTGCGAAACGCATGAATGCGGAGTTCAGGATACTGGATCTCAGGGTCGATCCCGATGTGCTGCGCGGGAGGGTGATTTTAAGGCATGAGGAAGGGAAGGATGCCTCCGATGCGGGTCTTGCGGTGCTCGAACGCCAGCTGGATAGCGCGCAGCCTTTGGAGGAAGACGAACTGGTTGATACAATGCCGCAGGGCGGTTGTATGGACGAAAAGGCGGAAAATCATGGGCGATTGCTGCAAGACACATGAGAGCGCGCATCCCGGGAAACGCCGCTGTCCCGGCAACGGGCTCGAATATCCGGAAGTGTCGGCCGGAACCATCGCGCTTCATATGAAGGATCCGTGGCTATGGAACGGCAAGGGCATGCGCCATTATTATTGCGATGATCCTGATTGCAATGTCGTGTATTTCGGCGAGGACGATACCGTCATTTTGAAGTCGCAGTTGAGGACGGAGGTGAAGAGCGCTGCGGCGCCGCTGTGCTATTGCTTCGGCGTCGGAACGGCAGAAGCGCTGGAGAACCCCAAGATACGCGACTATGTCGTTGCGCAGACCCGGCAGGGATTATGCGCATGCGATGCCCGCAACCCATACGGGCGCTGCTGTTTGAAGGATTTTCCGAAAAAATGAGTCCCATGCTCAACAATGCCGAATACGTGAAGATGTTCATCGGCCTGTTGGCGATCATCAACCCGTTCGGCGTGATCCCGATCTTCATCAGCATGACGACAGACCAGAACGACGTTCAGCGCAGAATGACCGTCCAGACCGTCGCGCTGGCAGTCATCATCATATTGCTGGTGTCGCTTTTTTTCGGCGATCTTCTGCTCGAATTCTTCGGCATCAGCATCGCTTCCTTCAGGGTGGGCGGCGGGATACTGCTGATGGCCATCGCGATGCTGCACGCGAAGACCAGCCTGATCAGGCAGACCGAGGAAGAGGCGGACGAGTCGGTAGACAAGGAGTCCGTCGCGATCGTGCCTCTGGCGATGCCGCTGCTTGCAGGGCCGGGTGCGATCAGCACGGTGATACTGGAGGCGCACAAATCCAGCGGCATCGTCCATTACCTGATCATCTCGCTGGGCATACTGATGGTAGGCGCGGTGGTATGGGGCGTGCTCAGGCTTTCTCCCTGGATCGCAGGCCGCCTGGGTGCTACAGGCCTCAATATCTTCACGCGCATCATGGGGTTGATACTGGCCGCGATCGCGGTAGAATTTATCGCAAGCGGCCTGCAGGGACTGTTTCCGATACTGTCCTCAAGTGCGGGTTGAGCTCAATTTGCGGAGTGCGCGAAGTCCACGCGGCGGTTTTCCTTCCAGCAGCTCTCTTCGTGGCAGGTGAGGCGCGGCTTTTGCGAGCCGAAGCTCACGATCTTGATCTTCGAAAGAGGGATGCCCAGCGTCACCATCATTGTGCGCACGCTGTTCGCGCGCGATGCGCCGAGCGAAAGATTGAACTCGTCGCTTCCGCGCTCGTCGGTGTTTCCCTGCAGGGTCATTGCATCGGCCGGGTGCGATTTCATGTAGCCCGATTGAGCCTCGATCACCCTCGCGTATTCGGGCTTGATGTCGGACGAGTTGTAATCGAAATATACGCTCTGCTTGTTGAGTTCCTGGACGGTCTGTGCGGACAGGGCGTGCGCATCGAGGTCGGACTGCGTGAGCGTGCCGGTCTGCGATCCGCCTGAAGCGCTGGAAGAACTTTCTGATGCCGCTGTGCCGCTTGCTGACTTGATCGGGGCCTGATTGGGGGATGCGCAGGCCGTGAGCGCCAAAATTGCTGCGATGACAAGTTTTTTCATTTTTCTCTTCGAGTTAAAGTGATCGTTGCTTGCGTTATGCGACATGCAAATCCATCGGAGGTTCCTCCATGCGGGGGAAAGCGTCCATGCGCGGACTTGAAATAAGGGCCTTTCATACCCAGATGGAACTTATGCCGATGAAATATGTTCTGATTGCTCGGGTATCTTATAGTAGCATTGAGCATCTGAGAAGCAGGACTGCCCGGCAGGAACTTAAAGGAGATTTTTGAATGTTGAAAAAAGCGATGTATGGATGGATGGCCGCACTGCTGTTTGCAAGCGGAGCAGTTTTGGCGCAGGAGACGCCCAGTATCGATCAGGTCTACAAGGCAGCGCAGTCGGGCAACCTGAACGAGGCGCAGAGGATGATGGATGTCGTGCTTGCGCAGCATCCGGACAGCGCAAAGGCGCATTTCATCGAAGCCGAACTTTCCGCAAAGCAGGGCCAGATGGACAAGGCGGCCTCCGAGCTCGGCAAGGCTGAAGAACTGAAACCGGGCTTGCCGTTTGCGAAGCCGGAGGCCGTGCAGGAACTGAAGAGCCGGATAAGCGAGCGCCATACAAACGCGATGCCGGTCGCACAGCCCGCCTCCTCCGGATTTCCCTGGGGCATGCTGTTCGTTGCAGGCGGCGCGATCGCGATCCTGTTCCTGATCATGCGCGCGATCAGCGCGCGCAATGCGGTATCTTCCTATCAGCCTGCACAGCGCTATGGCCAGCCCTATGGCGGTTCGGGTCCGGCCTACGGAGCACCTTACGGCCAGCCTTACGGAGGCGCACCGGGTGGCGGCATGGGCAGCGGCATCATGGGCGGCCTTGCAACCGGCGCCGCAGTGGGTGCGGGCATGGTCGCTGGCGAAGCGCTGGCGCATCACTTCATGGATGGGAACTCCTCTGGCGGCTCGTCTGGCAACAACATCACGCCTGTCTCGGATTCCTGGAACGATACGCCGGACAACATGGGCGGCAACGACTTTGGCATCGCGGACGATTCATCCTGGGGTGATAGCTCTAACTTCGCCGATTCGGGCGACAGCGACTGGGGCTGATACGCTCTAATTCCCGAAAATCTTCAAACAAGCAACAAGGGCATCCCCGGGATGCCCTTGTTGCTTTTGGTGCCTTTGCTTTACTTTCAAACAAGCGTTTGATATTCTGCGTTCCATCCACTCCTGTTCATGATCCGGCACAAGTTTTCGGACCTCCGTCAGCCATGCTGATGGCGGCAGGAGGATGTACCCTTTTTATTTCACCGGGATCGACGAAATGAGACTCATGACGCAAGCCAAATTCGCTTGTCTGGTGCTGGCAGCAGCGCTGGCAGGATGTGACAAACCAAAAGAGGCAGCGCAAGGCAAGGGCCCCGTGCCGGTCGGCGTGGTCACTGTCGAGACGCAGAAGGTCCTGGTGACGGAAGAGCTGCCCGGACGCACATCGCCCTACCAGATTTCCGAGGTTCGTCCGCAGGTGAGCGGCATATTGCAAAAGCGCCTCTTCGTTGAAGGCGCGGACGTCAAGGCTGGCCAGACGCTCTACCAGATCGACCCCGCGCTCTATAAGGCCGCTCTGGACAGCGCACAGGCAAGTCTTGCCAAGGCCGAAGCCAATCTGCAGACCATCAAGTTGAAGACCGACCGGTATCGCGAGCTGGTCAAGATCAATGCGGTGAGCCGCCAGGATACGGACGATGCGGA
>VFSW01000842.1_pt1 | contig 45171 bp, 30 predicted proteins | sample 5358111 | NCBI WGS metagenome assembly VFSW01 (sample SAMN11554181, study PRJNA540505) | mine drainage metagenome | isolation source: sediment from site ElyBrook_90M | place: USA: Ely Copper Mine, Vershire, VT | collected 2017
AAGCATGGAGACCGGCAGCGAAAGGTGAAACCCAAACACCCACCCCACCGCCGCCGCCAAAACCAAAACTGACCGTAATTGCTTGACCGAAGGTAGCGCCATTTTGATTGCCGTCGCAGCAATCAGCCCGGCCGCCGCCGCGGCCATGCCCCGCACGGAATGCTGAACCAAGGGGACAGTCGCGTATTGCTGGAACAATGCCCCCATAATCAGCACGATCACCAACGGTGCCGCCAGCAGGCCGGAGACTGCGGCGGCAGCGCCACGCAGCCCGCCATGGCGGCTACCAAACGCAAAGGCAAAATTGGTAATGTTTGCGCCCGGCATGAATTGGCAAAGACTGAACAGCTCGCTAAATTCAGTTGCCGTAAGCCATTTACGCTCTTCAACCACCGCGCGCCGCGCAACCGCCAGAACCCCGCCGAACCCCACGATACCGATCTGGAAAAAACCGATAAATAGCGAGCGATTATCGAGCTTTCGGGTCACATCCGTTGTCATATGAACCTGCTAAACGCCAACCCGGCGCTGTGCAATCCGTCAAAACGCGCACAAAATGTAACGCTGGCGACTGTCACAAACCCTTAAATGTCACAAAACTGCAACTGAATACCCGTCGCGTTTGTCACATTGATGAATTAGAGACTGCCTTGTTTTGGGGTCGGCTCAATGATGATGCGATCTCTATAACCATCTCAAAAAAGGGGACTGCACGTGCACATTTTTAAAAACCTTCGTCGCTCGACCTTGCTGCGCTCTGGCGTCGCTGCTCTGGCGCTCGCCGCTGTTTCGGCTGGCTCCGCCCAGGCTGCAACCACTTTGGTTGAAACTGGCTCAAGCCTGCTTTACCCGCTGTTCAACATCTGGGTACCCGATTTCACCGCCGCTAACCCCGGCATCCAAGTGACCACCACCTCAACCGGTTCCGGCGCTGGCATTGCTCAGTCCATGAAGGGTCTGGTTCAGATCGGTGCGTCCGATGCGTATCTGTCCGATTCCATCGTCGCCAAGAACCCGAACATGCTGAGCATCCCGCTCGCCATTTCGGCTCAGTCGGTCAACTACAACCTACCGGGCATGGCTGGTAAGCACCTGCGCCTCTCCGGCCCGGTTCTGGCCGACATCTACATGGGCAAAATCACCATGTGGAACGACCCGAAGATCAAAGCGATCAACCCAGGCGTTGCTCTGCCTGCCCATGTGATCATCCCGATCCACCGTGTTGACGGCTCCGGTGATACCTTCATCTTCAGCCAGTATCTTGATAAATCCACCCCGGCCTGGCACGCCGCGCTCGGCTATGGCACCACCATTTCGTGGCCGGCCGTACAGGGTGGCCTGGGCGCCAACGGCAACCCGGGCATGGTTTCGGCCTCAGCCTCCAACCCATACTCGATCGCTTATATTGGCGTCAGCTTCAAAGCGCAGATCGACAAGGCCGGTCTCGGCACTGCCGAACTGAAGAATGCCGACGGCAAATACGTGCTGCCGACCATTGCAACCGTCAATGCGGCCGCCAGCTCGCTGGCCACCGACACCCCGACCGATGAACGCATCAGCCTGATCTTTGCAAAGGGCCCGGAAGCCTACCCGATTATCAACTATGAGTATGCGATCATCAACGCCTCGCAGCCGGATGCGACCACCGCCAAAGCCATCCAGACCTTCCTGACCTGGGCTTTGACGACTGGTAACGATCCGAAATATGTGAGCCAGGTGAACTTCCTGCCGCTGCCGCCAGCGGTTGTGGAGCTCTCCAAGTCACAGATCGCTCGCATTCAGTAAGCCTAAATTCCACCCTCCAGCTTTCGCTGGGGGGTGGAACCCTCTAGGGTCTTTTAACATATGAAATTGAAGCCGTTCCGTCTTTCCGTTCTGGGTCTCAGCCTGCTGATCCCTGCCGCGCTTGGCGCGGTTGTTTTGTTTTTAGCGGTTTATTCTGCCCAGGCGGTCAGCTTCAACGGCTTGGACTTTATCTCCGGCATTACCTGGGATCTCGGCAATCTATACGGCGACCCGGTGACCGTTCGCGGCGTGCAAGTGCCCCCGGGAGCCAACTATGGCATTTTGGTGTTCATCGTTGGCACTTTACTCAGCTCCTTCATCGCCATCCTGATCGCCGTGCCACTCAGCGTCGGTGCCGCAATTTTTCTCGCCGAAGCGGTTCCAGCCAAAATCCGCCCGTTGCTTTCAATGCTCGTTGAGCTCGTGGCCGTGGTGCCCAGCGTGGTGTTTGGTCTTTGGGGTATCGCGGTGCTGATCCCGCTGATTGCCAAATATATTGGCCCCGGCCTGTCGGCCATGCTCGGGTTCATTCCATTTTTCGCCGGCGGCAACGCTGGCGGCGGCTATGGCCTGCTTGCGACCTCAATGGTGCTGGCCTTGATGATCACACCGATTATCGCGACCACGCTGCTGGACGCGCTTTTGCAGGTGCCGAAAGAGAATCGCGAATCCGCCTTCGCACTTGGCGCCACCCATTTTGAAGTGGTCTCGAAAGCCATGATGCCAATGGTCCGCTCAACGCTGGTGGGCGGCATTGTGCTGGCGCTTGGCCGCGCCCTTGGAGAAACCATGGCAGTGCTGATGGTCTCGGGCGGTGCCATCAATATCATGCCCGCTACGATCTTCAGCCCGGTGTCGACCATCGCCTCCTTCATCGTCAGCCAGCTTGACAGCGCCGAGCAAGACCCCACCAACATGGCCGTGCGCTCACTCGCTGAAATCGCGCTGGTTTTGTTCATTATCACACTGGCTGTGAATGCCGGCGCCAAGCTACTCTCCTCAGGGGTTCTCAATGTCCGCAACAACAAGCGCTAAGAGCTCGAGCCCCAAACGCAGCCAGCAGGAACTGCGGCGCGTCGCGGTCAGCATGGCTGGGTGGACGGTGTGTGGTCTGGCCCTGTTTATGGTCATTGGCCCGCTGCTTGACGTGGTATGGGTTGTCGCATCGCGCGGTATTTCGGTTTTCTCCATCGGACTTTTCACCACAGTCACCAACGGCACCGGCGGCGGTTTGGCCAATGCCATCGAGGGCACGCTCGTCCTCTCGGGCGGAGCGTTATTAATCGCTGTACCGATCGGCGTGGGGGCGGGAATTTATCTATCGGAGTACGGCAGCAATAAAATTGGCAGTTTGATCCGCTTTCTATCGGACGTGCTGACGGGAACGCCATCCATCGTGCTGGGCTATTTTTCTTATATTGTGTTCGTGACAACCCTCGGCTGGCAATTCTCCACCCTGGCCGGTTCGATCACGCTGGCCATTCTCATCGTACCGTATTTAGCCCGGATCAGTGAGTTGGCGTTACGACAGGTGCCCGTTTCCATGCGCGAAGCCGCCTATGCGCTGGGTGCCAACGATCCGGTGGTGGTGTTCAAAGTCGTTTTGCCTGGCGCACTCTCCGGCGTGATTACCGGCGTCCTGCTGGCCCTCGCTATCTCGGTCGGCGAAACCGCACCGCTGATCTACACCGCAGGGTGGTCGAACTATATGTGGAACGGCCAACTGACCCATTCACCCATCGGCTATCTGACCTACGTGATCTGGAGCTTCATCAACCAGCCTTCCGATGAGTCACACGCTTTGGCATTTGCCGCCGCCTTCATCGTGATGCTGGTGGTGCTGTGCATCAACATCGGCGTCCGTCTCGTGGTCAAACGCACCAAATTCATCTGACCTGCCAGACCTCAGATCGGCAAGGCCCCGTTTTTCATGCGTTCCATTGCAAAACGCGAAGACACGTTGCGCAGTTTCACGGCATTGATGAGTTTTTTATAAAAGGCGTCGTAAGCGTTGATATCCGGAACAATCACGTGCAGCAGGTAATCCACGTCACCCGACATCCGCCAGGCCCCGACGATTTCAGGGGTGGTTGCTATGGTCGTCGCGAAGGCTTCCAGCCATTCGGCTGAATGGTCAGAGGTTTCAATGGAGACGAAGACCGATACCGGCAGACCGAGCTTATCAGCATCTAGCACCGCCACCCGGCCCAGGATGATACCGGCTTCCTCCATCCGCTTGATCCGCTTCCAGCAAGGGGTAGCGGTCAGCCCTACCTTGTCGGCGATATCGTTTAGAGAGAGTGATGAATCACTGGCAATCAGGCGCAGAATGGCGCGGTCTATGGCGTCAAGTTCGGTCATAAGCTTCACACTGCCACGAACCTGCGGGGTCTGGCTAGCGAGCCGTTGAAAGCCTGGGTTGCGGCGGTTAAACAGTGCGCAGGCAACCGGGCTACCAGCCAAAATGCGAGTAGATGGATGACGAACACTGATAAGGTTGCCAAGAACCGCTTAGCTGTGTGGCTCGGACTGGTCGTTGTGGTGGCCGTTCCTCTCGTAACAAACATGATTTTGGTCCTTCGGCATTTTTATGTGCTCGGGGGGTTCTGGAGCGATTCAGGGGCGATTGCATCGCTGCTCTGGCATAATAGCTGGCGACTCGAGCTTCTTTCAGTCAATTCACCACTGCCGTTCTGGCAAATTCATATCAGCCCGGTATTTGTACCAATTACCTTGATGAGTTGGCTGGTGCCGTTATCAGAAATTCAATATTTCGGGTTATTTTGCGGCATATCATTCGCCCTGCCGGCCGTTGCGGTTTATTGGTTGCTGGTGACATCTTACCGCATGCGGCAGGGCATCGCTCTGCTCAGTGCCGTATTTGTAAGCCTGTTATTTGCCTACAATGGTATGGCATTGGCAAGCGCCCGCAACCCGCATTTTGAAATGTTCATTGTCGGAACCGGCATGATGTTCATGGCAGCGCTGGTTCGACAACATTATCGGCTGGCAACATTATTTTTTTGTCTCTGCATCACCACACGTGAAGATGCCGGGCTGCATTTGGCGGCTATTTTTACTATTTTCATCGCAATTCAAAAACTGCAGGGCGTGCCTTTGAGACGCTACCAGACTATTATGTGGTTCATTGCGAGTGGGATTTTTTATAGCGTATTTGTCATTGCGATACAAAAATATTTTTCCGATGGCTATAATGTTTTGGGGCATGTTTACCTGGGCTCGCCCCCTTTCAGCAACCTAAGCTGGAGGGGTATTCTCAATAATCTAGATTTTTATGCGGCAGCGCGCCTTTATATTTTCCTTCCGCTGTATCTTACGGTGTTCTGGGCGGCACGCGCCCGCAATCCAGTCATTGCGGCGGGGTATATATCGGTTATTCCCTGGGCGCTGCTGAATTTGATTGCAGTGAGTGACTGGGCGAACACACTATCGGGTTATTACTGTTTTCCATTTATGTTTGCCGCGTTCTGGCCCCTTATCGGGTTACAATTTGCGCCGTCTCGTGAACCCGGAAAAAAGCACTGGCACCCTGCCGTCGTTTTCAGCATCATATTGCTCTCCAGTCTTACCGATATTCGGCTCCAAGCTAATCCAGGCCATCTCGATTTTCCGATAAGTTTTTTCCGTGCCCCTTCATTGCAGTGGCAACATAAAACCGACACCGCTCTGGCGGATTTTGTAAGCCAAAAGGCCTCATTCGGACAGATTGCCGTTGATAGCGGCGTTGCAGCGCTCGACCCCGCAGATTATGTGCCGTCACAGCTTTTGCAGTCACCTACGATTGCCACCGCCGATACCGTTATCTATTTTCCGGCCAGTTATCAGATCGGGGTCATCGACGCTGTGATCAAACAAAATGATTTGAAGTTTAGCTACCAATTTCCCGGCACGGCGCTGCGGGTGGCAAGCGACCGCCCGGTGACCGGTGTGGCCGGTTTGGTTCCCCTCGCCCACTAAAACGCCCACTATTGCGGCAAGCACGGTTTGCCGCTAAAGCCCTCCCCGGGTCACGCTCCCCCAATGGAGCGCTTTATCTTCTGAAAGGGAGACTGAATATGGTAAACGTCGCCGCACCGGTGAAACCCGCGCGCACACCCCAAAATCCAAATTTTTCCTCTGGCCCCTGCGCCAAGCGCCCCGGCTTTACGCTGGCCGCCCTTGAAGGCGCTATGCTGGGCCGCAGCCATCGTGCCAAGGAGCCGAAAGCCAAGCTGGCTGAGGTTATCACCCTATCACGCGATATTCTCGGCCTGCCGGCTGATTGGCGCCTCGGCATTGTTCCTGCCTCCGATACCGGCGCGGTTGAGATGGTGCTGTGGTCGATGCTGGGGGCGCGGCCCGTGGACGTTCTGGCCCATGAGAGCTTCTCCGAAGCCTGGGCCACTGATGTGATCAAGCAGTTGAAACTTCCCGACGCACGGGTGCTGAGTGCGCCTTACGGCAAGCTGCCGGATGTCACCCAAATTGATTTCAGCCATGACGTGGTGCTGGCCTGGAACGGCACGACCTCGGGCGTGCGCTTTCCAAACGGCGACTTTATCCCCGCCGACCGCGAAGGCCTCGTGATTGCGGATTCCACCTCCGCGGCGTTCGCCATGGAACTGCCGTTTGATAAACTCGATGTCGTCACCTGGTCCTGGCAGAAAGTGCTGGGCGGCGAAGCCGCGCACGGTATGCTGGCGCTCTCGCCGCGGGCCGTTGAACGCCTGTTAACTTACAAGCCCGCCTGGCCGCTGCCAAAAATCTTCCGCATGACCTCCGGCGGCAAGCTGACCGAAGGTTTGTTTGTGGGCGAGACCATCAACACCCCCTCGATGCTGGCCGTGGAGGATGCGCTGGATGGTCTGCGCTGGGCGCAGTCCGTGGGCGGGCTGAAGGGCTTGATTGCTCGTTCTGAAGCCAATTTGGCGGCCATGGCGAAATGGGTCGAAGGCAACCCGCGCGTTGAATTTTTGGCGGCAGACCCCGCCACGCGCTCCTGCACCTCAATCTGCCTTAGCATCACCGCCCCCTGGTTCACCGCCCTGCCCGCCGAGGCGCAGCAAAAGGCAGCCAAGGCGGTGGCCGGTATCCTGGAGAAAAACGGCGCCGGGCTGGATGCCGCCGCCTACCGCGATGCCCCACCGGGCCTGCGGATTTGGGGTGGCGCCACCATTGAGACGTCGGACATCGCGGCCCTGCTGCCCTGGATCGACTACGCCATTGATGTTGTTCAAGCAGATTTCTAAGGATTTTTGAAAATGCCTAAGGTTCTTATCAGCGATAAATTATCCCCCGCCGCCATCGCCATCTTCAAGGAGCGTGGCATCGAGGTGGATGTTAAAACCGGCCTGACCCCTGCCGAACTGCGCGCCATCATCGGCGAGTACGACGGCCTGGCCATTCGCTCCGCCACCAAGGTGACGCGCGAAGTGCTGGACGTGGCGACGAATTTGAAAGTTATTGGCCGCGCCGGCATCGGTGTGGACAATGTCGATGTGAAATCCGCCACCTCACGCGGCATCGTGGTGATGAACACGCCGTTCGGCAACGCCATCACCACCGCCGAGCACGCCATCGCCATGATGTTTGCCCTCGCCCGCCAGTTGCCGGAAGCCACCGCCTCCACCAAGGCTGGCAAGTGGGAGAAGAATCGCTTCATGGGTGTCGAACTCACCGGCAAATATCTTGGCCTGATCGGCTGTGGCAATATCGGCTCGATCGTGGCTGACCGCGCTGTTGGGTTGAAGATGAAAGTGCTGGCGTACGACCCGTACCTCACCGAAGCCCGTGCACTGGCCTTGGGGGTTGAGAAGGTGGAACTGGAGGATTTAATCCCGCGCGCCGATTTCATCACCATCCACACGCCGCTGACGGACGCCACCCGCAACATTCTCTCCCGCGAAACCCTGGCGAAAACCAAAAAGGGTGTGCGGGTCGTCAACTGCGCGCGCGGCGGTTTGCTGGATGAAGCGGCACTTTATGATGGGCTGAAGTCCGGCCACATCGCCGGTGCCGCGCTCGATGTGTTTGAGACCGAACCCGCGACTGACAGCCCGTTATTTACGCTCGAGAACGTCATCTGCACCCCGCACCTGGGTGCCGCGACCTCCGAAGCGCAGGAAAACGTCGCACTGCAAGTTGCTGAACAGATCAGCGATTTTCTGCTTACCGGCTCAGTCACCAATGCACTCAACATGCCATCCGTGAGTGCCGAGGAAGCCCCGCGCCTGCGCCCCTATATGGACCTCTGCCGCCTGCTCGGCGCGTTTGCCGGACAGCTCACGCAAGCCAAGGATGGCGTCATCCGCCGTGTGCTGATCGAGTATGAAGGCGCTGCCGCCGACCTCAACCACCGCCCGCTCTCAGCCGCCGCTTTGGCCGGCCTGCTCGGCCCGGTGATGGAAGGTGTCAACATGGTCTCTGCGCCCGTGTTCGCGCGCGACCACGGCATCGAGGTCTCCGAAGCCACGCATGACCGGCCTAGCGAATATCAAACTTTGGTACGGCTGGTGATCACCACCGATGAAAATACCCGCTCAGTCGCTGGTACTTTAATCGGCAACGGCAAGCCGCGGCTGGTGGAAATCAAAGGCATCAAAGTGGAAGCCGACTTTGCCCCGCACATGCTGTACGTGACCAACCAGGACAAACCCGGCTTCATCGGCAAGTTTGGCATGCTGCTGGCCGACGCTGGTGTGAATATCGCCACCTTCCATCTGGGCCGCGCGTCCGAAGGCTCAGACGCCATCTGCCTCGTCTCAGTTGATGGTGACTTACCAACAGCCGTCTTAGAGAAAGTCAAAGCACTGCCATTGGTGATGCAAGCCACCACGTTGGCGTTCTGAAATACGACAGGCCAGGGGTTACGCCCCTGGCCTCTTTGCCTCAAGCCGCCAAAGCGGCTCTGACGGAATCCAATGCGGCCTGCCATTTGTTACCATCGGGACCGCCGGCTTGCGCCATGGATTTGTTGCCGCCACCGCCCGCACCGCCCACGGCTGCCGCGGCGATGCGCACCAGCGCCACGGCATCGAATTTGTCATCGAGATCAGGCGACACGCCGACGACGATGGCGGCTTTACCTTCCGATGTAGAGATAAGAGTCACAACGCCGCTTTGCATGTTTTTCAAAACATCGGTGGCGACGGTCTTCAAATCCTTTGGCGAAATTTCGCCCACATTCCGGCCCGAGAATTTTACCCCGCCAATGTCTTCAACGGCGCTGGCTGCTGAACCCATGGCGAGTTTTTTCTGCAACTCTGAGATTTGGCGTTCCAGGCGTTTTTTATCGTCCTGCAAAGCGGCAATACGGGCAGGCAGTTCAGCAGGCGGGGCTTTAATGATCGCCGAGGCTTCAGCCAGCAGCTTGGCATCTTGTTCAACCGCCGCAATGGCGGCAGCCCCTGCCAGCGCTTCAATACGGCGAATGCCAGCCGAAACAGCGCCTTCTGAGGTGATGCGGAACAGCCCAATATCACCGGTGCGACCCACATGGGTGCCGCCGCAAAGCTCGATGGAGTAGGCGGATTTTTCGGCGGGATGATCGGAGGCGCCCATCGCCACCACCCGCACTTCCTCGCCGTATTTCTCGCCGAACAACGCCATGGCACCCAGCTTCACAGCTTCATCGGGTGTCATCAGCCGGGTGGTGACTTCGGCGTTTTCGCGGATACGTTCATTAACCTCGCGCTCAATCGCGGCAATTTCGTCCGGCGTAATCGGGCGCGGCTGCGAGACGTCGAACCGCAGCCGGTCCGGCGCGTTCAAGCTGCCTTTCTGTGCCACATGGGTGCCTAAGTGCCGGCGCATCGCCTCATGCAGCAAATGCGTGGCCGAGTGATGCGCCCGTATGGCGCTGCGGCGCTCATGGTCCACCACCGCCAGCACCGGTTCGCCAACGCGGGCGGTACCGGCTTCCACGCGGCCTAGATGCACAAACAAATCGCCGAGCTTCTTCTGGGTATCGGTAATCGCAATTCGCAGATTATCCGGCCCGGTGATCAACCCATGGTCGCCCACCTGGCCACCGGATTCCGCGTAAAACGGCGTTTGGTTCAACAATATCGCCACGTCCTGGCCCAGCATCGCCTCACCGGTCGGCTGGCCATCCACGATCAGCGCGGTGATGGTCGCCTCAGCACTCTCGGTGGCATAGCCCAGGAATTCGGTAACCCCGAGATTTTCCTTCAGCTCAAACCACACCGTCTCGGTCGCCGCCTCGCCGCTACCGGACCAGGCGGCGCGGGCGCGCGCGCGTTGTTCGTCCATGGCAGCGTTAAAACCAGCCACGTCCACCTCGCGGCCCTGCTCGCGCAGTGCGTCCTGGGTGAGATCAAGCGGAAAACCATAAGTGTCATATAGTTTGAACGCCACCGCACCCGGCAACGCGCCGCCTTCACCCAAGCGTTCAGTCTCGTCGTTCAACAGCGAAATGCCGCGCTCCAGCATGGCACGGAAGCGGGTTTCCTCCAGCTTCAGCGTCTCGATGATCAACGCTTCGGCCTGGTTCAGTTCAGGGTAGGCCTGGCCCATCTGGCGGGTTAACGCCGGAACCAGCCGGTACATCAGCGGCTCCTTGGCACCCATTAAATAGGCATGGCGCATCGCCCGGCGCATAATCCGGCGCAGCACATAGCCACGGCCTTCATTGGAGGGCAGTACGCCATCGGCCATCAGGAAGGAGGTTGAGCGCAGATGGTCCGCCACCACCCTGTGGCTGGTTTTGAACGACCCGTCAGGCGACTGGCTGGTTTCCTCTGCCGAGGCGAGGATGAGTGCCCGCAGCGTGTCGGTGTCATAATTATCGTGCTTGCCCTGCAAAATAGCGGCGAAACGCTCCAGCCCCATGCCGGTGTCGATGCTGGGCTTAGGCAGCGGGTTGCGGGTGCCGGCGGGCTCCTCGAGGAACTGCATGAACACCAGGTTCCAAATCTCGATGAACCTATCGCCATCCTCATCCGGGCTACCAGGCGGGCCGCCGGGGATTTTATCGCCATGGTCGTAGAAAATCTCAGAACACGGGCCGCAGGGGCCGGTATCGCCCATCCGCCAGAAATTATCGGCGGTGGCGATGCGAATGATTTTATCATCGCCCAGCCCCGCGATCTTCTTCCACAGGTTCGCGGCGTCCTCGTCCTCATGGTAAACCGTGACCAGCAATTTGTCCTTGGGGAGGCCAAAATCCTTGGTCAGCAGGGTCCAGGCGTGGGTAATGGCCTGTTCCTTGAAGTAATCGCCGAAGGAGAAGTTCCCCAACATTTCAAAGAAGGTATGGTGGCGGGCGGTGTAGCCCACATTGTCGAGGTCGTTATGCTTGCCGCCGGCCCGCACGCATTTCTGCGCGGTGGTGGCCCGCACGTAGGGGCGCTTCTCCTGCCCGGTGAAGACATTTTTGAACTGCACCATGCCGGAGTTGGCAAACAGCAGGGTGGGGTCGTTTTTGGGGACCAACGAGGAGCTTGGCACCACCTCGTGCCCAGCCCTAGCAAAATAGTTCAAAAACGTCGCGCGGATATCGTTACTACTGACCATGCTCCGGGATTAGCCGGAACCAGCAATTTAGCCAAGTACGGGGGCAACCACCCGGATCAGGCCGCTTTTCAAGCGGGTTCGGTACGCCGGGCGTCCTTGCCATTATGCTCAAGGTAATGCGCGGTGGCGTCGTTCTCGTGGCTGAGCGCCTGCATGGCATGGCGGCGTGCTGGTAACCTTTAACAACCTAGTAGTGCCGGGCGGCTTCACGGTGATGACGGGCAGCTTGCTCGTTATGGCTCATAATAGTTTCTGATATGTAATGCCGTGAATAGCATACGCCGCCCTCGGCTTGACCGACAGGGCCGGAAACTACTCAGATCCAAATTTAACCCAAAACCGCCATTTCCGTTTCATATTTGCGATCAAGCCGCCGCAATATTTGCCCTGCGAATTTAAACGTCCACCGCTTCACATGAAGCCTCGCCAATCCAATCTGTTGCTGGTGCGCTTAGAAAAACTTCAATTCAAATCTACAGTTTTACACCAGGCAACACAACCAGCATACCAAACATGCCATCACATCCACGACGATCGATGAGGAATAACAATATGAAATTTACCGAATCCTTAGAAAATTATTTCGTCTCTAAAAATTAATACAGTTTTATAATTTAACTTGTACTGTCAGATAACTGTTTAACTTTAAGACGAAAGGTTAATTTTGTTCATGTAAAACATTAAAAATGCCGTCGGCTCTAAAAGAATATCCCGACATTACCGCAATCGCTTTAATCAACCCAATTTATTGCCGAATGATTTATTTTGTCTCAACCAATTCAATCAAAAAATGGTATCGCCGCGGGCCGTATCAGATTTGGGTAATCACAGGACAATTATATCTTATAATTTGTAGAAAAATCCTCTATTTTTTGTAAATAAACCTCAAGAAAATGTGAGAATAATTATCTCGCAATATTTTTTGCGGTCATTTAACAATTAGGTTCAGTATAACTTTGTTGATCATACTATCATACGTGAATTTACTATTTTATCGTTTATCGCGTGATATTTCTATCCAGTATTTTTTAAACTAACTCAGAGAGGCTGTGCAATGTCCTCATCCTTGATCGATGCCAATACTGGCAGCGCTGGAACGCCTATTCTTGAAACTTCAGGGCTGCTTTCGACAAATAATATCACGGTTACAAATGATGCCAACACGCCTGCGGGGCAACAGCCAACCGCTTATCTTTCTCTCAATCCTGCACTTGGGACCATCAATTTAACATCCTCTAACGGAGCGGTTGTATATGTGTCTGAGGCGCTGGGCGTCTTAGGTACGGTCAATTTATATGCCAGTAACGGCGTCATCGACCTGACAGGTACCGGCATTGACGCTCTGAGCACCACCTCGGCGACGATCGAAAATGGCGGCACGCTGATCGCCTCAAGCGGTACGCTGGTTGGGCTACTCAACAGCGGCGGCGTCAGCTTTGGTGCCGGCGGTGGCACGCTTGACCTGACGTCAGGTGGATCACTTCTCAACTTGAGCGGTGCAAGCGCAATCAGTGGCTACACGGCCGGCGATGTCATCATTGACGGTAATATCAACTTTGCCTCGGTCGCCAGCTACATCGTCACGAATTCTGGCGGGAATCAGACCGTCACGTTTGACAATGGTTCCGGTACCAGCCTGGGGTCGTTACAATTCACCGGTACCCCATTCCCCAGCAGCGGCACCTTCAGTGTCGGGAGCGGGCCCATACAACTGGTGAGCGGCCCCAGCGGCAGCCTTGAACTTAACGTTTGCTTTCTCGCCGGAACTCATATTGCAACGCCCGAAGGTGAACGGCGGGTTGAAACGCTGCGGGCCGGTGATCTGGTGATGACATTGGTCAATGAGACACTGGTCGCCAAACCGATCACCTGGGTTGGCTATCAGCATATCGTCATCGCCGGAGAAGCCTCTGACGAACGCTACCCCGTGCGAATTCGTGCCGGTGCGTTCAATGACAACGCACCGCAGCGCGACCTGTTGGTAACACCAGAACATTGTGTGTTTTACCAAGGGGTATTGATCCCCGTGCGCATGTTGATCAATGGTGGTTCAATCATCGTTGATCGCAGTATTCGCGCTTACACTTATTATCACATCGAGCTTGAGCACCACGGCATTCTGCTCTCGGAAAATCTTACCACTGAGAGTTATCTCGATACCGGCAATCGTCGGCAATTCACCAACACCGCTCACGCCGAAACTCTGGTGACGTTACAACCTGCCAAAACACCGAAGGATTGGACCCTAGACGCGGTGGCCCCGCTGAAGGTGGATCAGGCCACGGTCAAGCCAATCTGGCAATGGCTGCGTGACCGGGCATATGCGCACGGGCAACTTTGCAACAACAGTAGTGTTGAGCTGGTGCTGGATCCCGACCTGCGCTTGATCACCGATAGCGGTTGGGAAGTGCGGCCCTGCCGGGTTGAAGGGCAAACCCATAGCTTCGTGATTCCACCGGGCAGCGGCACGCTCACATTAACCTCGCGCGCATCACGGCCCTCAGACACCGTGGGGCCCTACCTCGATGACCGCCGTAATCTTGGAGTTTTGGTGGGTGACATCACCATTGATAACGGCGCCGAACTTCTGGAGATTACCGCCCACCTGACGCCGGTATCCCTGGCCGGTTGGCATGAAATGGAATCAAATTCGTCGTTCCGGTGGACCAATGGCAACGCGGCATTACCAGTAGACCTCACCTTCCTCAACGGCCACTTCGGAACCTTGCATGTGGAAATTGTCCATGCCGGGCCGTATATTGTCGATAAGGTAAAAGACGGCGCGGCGGCGCACTCACAACTCGCGGGCCCAGCCACCTACGCCGCCTGATGTCTCCGCCTGATGACGAGATGGAAATGTGCTTCGTGGTCAATGCTTCAAGGTACTCGATAAAAACTGCCGAAACCTCTCCGACTTGGGATTTTTGAACATCTCCTCAGGCGCTCCCTCTTCCTCGGTCAGCCCCTTGTGCAAAAACATCACCCGGCTAGCAACCTCGCGGGCAAACCCCATCTCGTGCGTCACCACCAGCATGGTGCGGCCCTCCTTTGCCAGATCACGCATCACCTTCAGCACCTCGCCCACCAACTCCGGGTCAAGCGCCGAGGTCGGCTCGTCGAACAGCAAAACATCCGGCTCCATCGCCAATGCGCGCGCAATTGCCACACGCTGTTGCTGGCCCCCCGAGAGTTGCGCCGGGTAGGCGTGGTGCTTGGCAGACAGGCCAACTTTCTCAAGCATCGCCTCGCCGCGGGCGATGGCAGTTTTGCGGTCCAGCTTCAGCACATGAATCGGCGCCTCGATGACATTCTGCAGCACGGTCATATGGGCCCACAGATTAAACTGCTGAAACACCATCGCCAGGCGCGAGCGCAGCCGCTCGATTTGTTTAGGGTTGGCTGCACCACGGGATTTTTTGCCATCCCGCATCTCAATCAGCTCACCTTTAATGCTTACCCGCCCCTTGTCAGGCATCTCCAGCAAATTGATGCAGCGTAAAAATGTGCTCTTGCCAGAGCCTGACGACCCTAGAATGGCGATCACATCCTTCTCATGCGCGGTCACCGAGACCCCCTTCAAAACCTCAACCGGCCCGAAACTCTTGTGGATATCCTCAACAACCAAGGCAGTGGCGGGCGGCAGAAGGTCTGTCATACAGCAATTCCCCAAAACTTTATCGCTTTGTCATAATCACGCCAACAGAGCGCTGCAATCCAGTTTTGCAAAACTCATGCCGCGCGTCACGCGTTAAATTCAGGGCCGCAACGTCATACGCGCCCGCACAGGCGCAAAATTTCACGGTTTTTTCCAAAAAAAACTATTGCACCCGGGGGGGTATGGCCTCATAAGCCCCCCCCTACTGGCCCAGGGGGTCACGGCGCGGTGCCGTGGCTTACAGGCCGTCTACTAGTTGAGGGGGTTCGAAATGAACGCACTTGCCCGACTGGGGATGGTCTCGGAGTCTCCGAGCGAAAACCAGACGACGACCATGGTCTCCTTGGAGCCAGCTAAAGACTATTTCGTGGAACGCGACGGCGTAAAGTTCGCCGGTATGCACCTGCTCATCGACCTGTGGGGCGCTTCCAACCTGGATAGCCCCGAATTGATCGATCAAACCCTGTGCGCCGGCGCCATCGATGCCGGTGCCACCATTCTGCATAGCCACTTCCACCACTTCACGCCCAATGGTGGCGTGAGCGGCGTGGTGGTGCTGGCAGAATCGCACATCTCCATCCACACGTGGCCGGAACGCAACTTCGCCGCACTCGACGTCTTCATGTGCGGCGTGTGTGACCCCTACAAAGTCCTGCCGTTCCTGAAGGCAGCTTTCGGCGCCACGCATATCCAAGTCTCAGAGCAAAAACGCGGCCTCATCGCGTAGGTTAAGCAAGGCCAGGGAGCGCTGCTCCCTGGACCCTCACCTAAGGCTGAGCCTTAGGAATCCATTTTTTAAGGTTTAAGAAAGGCGCCCGCCTGAGGCGGTGCAACACCGGTATCGGGCGCCTTTCTTAAACCTTAAGGGTTCTAAGGGCTGTGCCCTTAGTTGGGGTTCTAGGGGACAACGTCCCCTAGTCTTACTTAACTGCACGAGGAGCCGCGTTTATGACTGATACTTGGTTGAATGAGACGTTGTATGCTGACTGGGGTCAGCGGTTTAAATTTGTCCGGCAGTTGGCGCGGGTGAAGAGTGAGTTTCAGGACATTGCGATTTTTGAGACGGATTCGCATGGCCGGATGATGACGCTGGACGGGATTGTGCAGATTACTGAGCGCGATGAGTTTGTGTATCAGGAGATGCTGACTCATGTGCCGATGCTGGCGCACGGCAATGCCAGGAATGTTTTAATTATCGGTGCTGGTGACGGCGGGGTTTTAAAACATGTGCTGATGCACAAAGGCGTTGAGAAAGCGGTGATGGCGGAGATTGACGGCGAGGTGATCCGCCTCTCCAAGGAATTTTTGCCGAACATCGGCGCCGGAGCTTGGACCGACCCGCGGGCTGAAGTGATTGTTGGTGACGGCATTGATTATGTCCGCAAAGCGCCGGATGCGTCATTCGATGTGATCATTGTTGACTCCACGGACCCGATCGGTGTGGGCGAAGTTTTATTCACTGACGCGTTTTACAAAAACGCCGCGCGGATTCTGACCGACAAAGGCGTGATTGTGAATCAGTGCGGCGTGCCGTTTATGCAGGCTGATGAGCTACGTGAAACATCTGAGCGTCGGGCGCAGTTTTTCTCGCACGTGACGGCTTATGTGGCTGCTGTGCCGACCTATGTGGGCGGCTACATGACACTCGGCTGGGCCGGCAAGGACCCCGCGCTGACCGCGCTGGCACCCGATGTGCTGAAGGCGCGGGCCGAAGCGGCGGGTATTACCGGTAAGTCGGCGTATTGGACACCGGAAATCCACGCCGCCGCGTTCCATTTACCGCCCTACATCGCGCAGCATTTGCCCAAATAAACTAACATAGTGGGGCCAGGGCGATGGATTTGCCCTGGCCCGCGATGGTGGCGATTTTGCCGCCGTCGGCGCTTGATAGCATCACCATATCACCAGGTGCGAGCAGGTCGGCGGCGTCGGCAAAATAACCTTCGCGGGTGGCCTGGGTGAGCGGGTCGGCCCCGGATTTATAGTGCCAGAGGGTAAAGCCGTTAGCGTAAGCAAGGACCGACAAGTTGCGCAGCGTGAAAGCCATGATGGCTGTTCCTTTCCAAGAATTCGATAAAAGAGGGGGACCGGCCAGTTAAGGCAGGTCCCTTAAAGTTTAGGTCGGGTTGGGGTCTTCATCCGGCTGACGCACGCGCTGGGAGCGTTACGCTGTGGGGTGCCGGACGGCGGGCGTGATCCGCCCGTGATTGCGGTTTTGTTACCAGAGGTTGTATCGACGGTCAAATGAGTTGCGGTTAAATGGAACATAACAAGAACTTATTAAGAAAATCTCGCCATCTTGGCAAGCAAAAACGGACAAAATTCCTATTTTTCTTTACGCGCTGCCCTAAATCAGGCAAACAACTGATTTTACGGCAAAAGTGAAGCGCATCCGATGCGGCATGACGATATCTGGCGGGCCATTGATACCTTAGCGGCAGAGCATGGGCTCTCGCCGTCTGGTCTGGCACGTAAGGCCGGGCTGGACCCGACCAGTTTCAATATCTCCAAGCGCCGCGCTTCTGATGGCAAGGCCCGCTGGCCTTCCACTGAGAGCATCGCCAAAGTTCTGGCAGCCACCGGCACCGGCCTGACCAACTTCACCGCCTTAGTTACCGGCGCCCGGGCTTTGCCGGAAACCCGCAGCCGGGGGCGTAGTAAAATCCCACTGATCGGTCTGGCACAGGCAGGCAGCTCCGGATTTTTTGATGACGGTGGCTATCCGGCTGGTGCCGGCTGGGATGAGGTGGAGTTGCCGACCACGGCAGATTTGAATGCCTATGCGCTGGCGGTGGCCGGAACGTCAATGGAACCGGTATACCGCGATGGCGACTCCATCATCGTCTCCCCCGCCGCCCCGGTGCGGGTGGGAGACCGAGTGGTAGCGCGCGGGGTGGATGGCGCTGTGATGGCCAAGCTGCTTACCCGCCGGACCAGCAATAAAATTGAACTCACCAGCCTGAACCCGGCATTTCCCGTTCTCAGCTTCACGTTGAGCGAGATTTTGTGGATGCACAGGATCATCTGGGCCAGCCAGTAAGGGCCCCTAACGAAGCCAGCTCAGCCGTACGCGCTGCAAACCGCTCGACGGCGGTAAAATATTAACGTGCGGTTGACACCTTGAGATGACGCCTGAGGATTATATTTCAATGAGTTATCGATCGGTCATGGCTACCGAAGCGTTCATCAGCCCTCAGAGTGCTGCATGAATATTTTACATATGCAGTGAGTGTGTTCAGCAAATTGCCCAGGTCGTAATTTATACAATCAAAAATATAAATCTATATATTGACGATTATATATGCAAATTATCGAATTTTTTGACAAATTTTATTGAGATTTTATTTTTATTCTGAAAATTGCAAAAAAATACACGAAAAAATCAGAAATCGGTTGCTGTTAACGCGGTTTTTACTTGCTAAAAAAATTACAAGAACTTAACAGAAAGTTTGGGAATTTATTCATTATTGAGACAAGGCTTAAGCGATGTCGGGCACAAAATGGACTGGAAACGGGGGTACCTCAAGCTGGTTCTCAACAGCTAACTGGTCAGGCGGGGTCGTTCCTGTTGTCTCAAATACGGGCACAATATCAGTCACCATCCCTGGCTCCGCCGGCACACAACCGCTGCTGTCCGAGCTCAATGCCACCAACAACATAATCACCGTCACTCAAAACGGTGTGGCTTACACAGATGTACAGGTTGATGGTCAGTTTATCACCCTCACCAGCGGTGCTGCATTAACAGTGCAGGGGGTCGCATTTGGTCATCTCGCGGGCCACGCCACGCTCGGCAACATCGCAAACCTGACCGCAGCCTCCTCCCCCACCACAAATTACGATGCGAATATGGTGCTGTCGGCTACAGGCGCCGACACACTCGTAACGCAATATGTCAACCATAATTTCGGGTTGATCGAAGCCACCGGTAATGGCAATTCTCTCAACATCACGATCCAGACCGGTGGCGCGCAAACCGTTAACGGGCTTTACAACTATGGCGAGATTCTGGCCGGGCCAGGCGCTTCGGTAAACGTGTCGGTTGCAACTCCCGGCAGAGGCTCAACGAACACTTTTGGTAATGCCGGTTATATCGTTGTTGATGGGGGGAGATTTACCAGCAGCTCAACCATTTCAGATGGTGCCAATGTCGCCAATCCGGCCGGTACGCCGGATGGCTATATTGAAATCGGCGGCGGCGGCACGGCGGCTTTACTCGGCGCGGTTAACGCCTCGCAGCAGGTCATTTTTACAGACACGCTGCATAATTTTCTGACCATCGCCAATCATAACAGCTTTGCCGGGTCTGTTGCCGGGTTTGGTGCTGGCGATACCATCCAGATCGCTGGAATTACTGGCGCCACCAAGCTGGGATATTCGGGCAGCCTGCTGACGGTTGGTGAACTCAACAGCGGCGGAACGGTGACCACCACCGTCACCATCGATGTAGGCACCGGTTATTTATTAAGCTCCTTCGGCTCTGTTTTGAGCACGGGAGGCCTTGATATTCAGGTGCCCGCGATCAACGCGGCCGATGCTCTGACGTTCACCGGTACCGCTGGAATCATCAGCAGCTTTGAAGACCGTACCAAGTGGGCCTATAATAACCCTGCCGGAACGCTCATCCCCGCCGGTGAGACCGTTATTATTGCCGCTGGCACCGCCTCAATTTCCAGCAGCATCACCGAGACCAACAGCGGTACCATCATCGTCTCCAATTCGGCGCTGATCGACTCCACCTCGCTGGTCGGCAACGGTTTTATCACCATCGAAAATGGCGGTCGTGTCACGCTGGCGAACGCCACCGGCACAGATGCAGGCCAGGTTGTGGTGTTTGGTGCTGGCGGCACCTCGCTGGCACTTAATACGTTTGATCTTACCGGCTCAACACTGGGCTTTGGCGGCACTATCACCGGTTTTGGTTTGAACGATGATATTGTGCTGGGCAGCGCCGTACTTCCGACAGTGGCGCTCGGCTCACAGGTTTCGCTTTCATATACCGGTAATCTGCTCACCGTTGCCGAGCTTAATGCGGCCGGCAATGTTACCGCTTCCACCAAACTGAATGTCGGCACCGGCTATTCAGCTGGCTCCTTCGTGGCATTGCTGGGCATCAACGGGGTCAATATCGAAACCCCAGCGACCGTGATTGAAGCGCCACTCACCTTCACTGGTAGCGCCGGGGCTGTCAGCAGCTTTGAAGACCCTACAAAATATGCCGGGCATCTCGCCCCCGGATCATCCATCGTCGCCGGTGAGACTGTCATTATTTCGGTCGGTACCGCCTCCATCACCAGCACCAGCCCCGTGATCAATAGCGGCACCATCAACATCGCGGGCACCAACAGCGTGTTGATCGATAGTGCGGCATTGACCGGCACCGGGACGTTGAACATCAGCGGCGGTGGCGAAGTTACGCTTGCCAACACCATCGGCGTTGACACCAACCTGATCTATTTTGGCACGGGCGGCACCAGCGCACACCCGAACCTGCTGGATTTAACCGGCACCGGCACTGCCAGTTTTGGCGGCACCATCGCCAACTTCGGCACGTTCGATACAATTGTGCTCTCCCCCAATTTGCTGCCCGGCACTGAAACCTCGTTCAGCACGCTGGTCAGCGGCGGGATTGAGACACTCACCGTTACTTCGTCGGTCAGCGGCACCATCCACACTGATAAACTAACCTTCGCCTCGGCACCGCCGGGCACGTTCAGCGTGTCCAACAGCCCGGCTGGCATTGTTATCGCCGATGTGCCCTGCTTTGCCGCCGGTACCCGCATTCTCACCGGCGACGGCTATCGGGCCGTGGAGAGCCTGGGCGTAGGCGACAGCGTGCTGACAACGCGCGATGGCAGCACTCAAAAAATCATTTGGGTGGGCCAGCGGACGGTTGATCTCAGCCGGCACGCCAACCCTGAAAAAGCCCAGCCAGTGCGGATTATCGCAGGCGCGTTTGCTGAAGGTTTACCTGAGCGCGATTTACGCCTCTCGCCGGATCATGCGCTGTTCATCGACGGCCATTTGATCGAAGCCAAAACCTTGGTGAACGGGGTAACGATTATCCAGGAAAAACCCCCCCGCTTCGTGACCTATCATCACATCGAATTAGCTCAGCATGACGTGGTTTTAGCGGAAGGGCTTGAAGTTGAGACGTATCTGGACTCGGCCAACCGCGGCAATTTTGCATCCGATGCGGCACCGGTTTCCTTGCACCCTGATTTCGCCGCGCAATCACGCGCCCTAGCCTGCGCCCCGATGCTTGCCGACGGTGAATTGGTGTGCGCTACCCGTCAGAAATTGCTGGACCGTGCCCAAGCGCTTGGCTTTGCCACCACTGCCGACATCGACGTGGCCGTGAAGCTGGGCGACACGCTGATCAATCCCGAGGTCATGGACGGTGAATTGCTGTTTGTGCTGCCGACAAATGCTGTCAGCGTCGATCTCATCAGCGCTACCGGCGTACCGGCGGAAATTTCAGCCTCACCCGATGACCGGCGGGCATTGGGCCTAGCTGTGACCGCCATCACACTGGTCGCCAATGGTACACGCCATGTCATTGCGCTGGATGATGACCGCCACGAGGGCTTTTACGCCATGGAGAGCGGGCATCGCTGGACCAACGGCACTACCCGCATCGCCCTGCCCGCCTATCATGGCCGGGCGGTGCTGGAGGTTGCCATTAACGGACAGGCGGTGCGGTGGGCGCAAGCGGCTTAACCGGGGTCAGACCTCGGCAATGACCTGATTGCGCAGCACGCCGACATTTTCGATCTCGACCTCCACCACGTCACCGGGTTTCATCCAGAGTGGCGGGGTGCGGCGCGCACCTACCCCGCCCGGGGTGCCGGTTACGATAACATCGCCCGGCTCAAGCTGGGTGAACATTGAAATATATTCGATCTGGGCGGGAATATCGAAGATCATCTGATCCAGTTGCGCCTGCTGCACGACCTGCCCGTTCAGCCTGGTTTGCAGGCGCTGTGGGCCAATGACCCCCATCTCGTCGGGCGTGACCATCCAGGGGCCAAACGCGCCTGTGCCGTCAAAATTCTTGCCGGGGGTGAATTGCGACGTGTGGCGCTGAAAGTCCCGCACGGTGACATCATTATAGCAGGCAAACCCGGCGATATGCGCCATCGCGTCGGACTTTTTAATATAACGCCCGGCACGGCCGATAATCACCGCCAACTCACCTTCAAAATCCAGCTCGATTGATGATTTGGGCTGGGTAATATTCTGCCGGTGTCCGGTCTGGCTGGAGGCATAGCGCGCGAACAGAGTGGGGTACGCAACCGCAGCCCGGCCAGTTTCCTGCCGGTGCTCTTCGTAATTCACACCTACGCATATAATTTTGCCTGGTAGCGGGACCACGGGCAGCCAACGAATCTCGGTAAGGGGTACCCGCGGCGCCTCGCGCAGAGCGCCCGGCAGCACCGCATAATGCTCGGTTGCAAGCAATGATTTGAGGGTGGGCAACGTGCTGGACAAGACTGCACCTGCGTCAAAAACGGCATCACCGTTCACTGTCCCCCAACTGGCACGGCCGGCGTGATAAAAGCTGGCTAATCGCATGGTGGTACTCCTTGGGGTTATGGTTGGCCCTCATAATTACGGGCTGCGATGCGTATCCAGGAAGCCGCGCAGCGTTGCAAAATATGGCCCCGGTTCCTCCCAAAATGGCAAGTGTGAGCTGTTGGGAAAGACCTTGATCCGGCTATCTGGCAACGCCTGATGGATCAGCCTTGAGCAAGCGGGGGTGAGTTCGTCATGCAACCCGCACATAACTAACGCCGGTTGAGTTATTTTGCACAAGTCATCCACCCGGTTCCAGTCCTTGATCGTGCCGGTGTAACAAAACTCATTGGGACCCTGGATAGCCATGTAGGGGTCCATATTCCAGTCGTTCAATGAGCGTTGCACTGCATCCGGCCATACTTGCAGCCGGCAAACATGACGATAATTCAGCACATCCACCGCGCCCTTATATTCCGGGTGGTCGATGGTGCCCTCGGCTTCATGCCGCTGCATCATGGCAACAGTCTCCGCCCCGAGAGCGCCGCGCAGGCGTTCCAGCTCGGTGACCAGATGCGGGATGTTGGCGGCGCCATCAGCCAAAATCAAGGATTTGAAAGCGTTTGGGTAGGTCAGCGCATATTCAATCCCCAGCCAGGTGCCCCAGGATTGCCCGAGCAGGTGCACCACCCCCAAGCCAAGGGCGTTGCGGACAATTTCCACCTCTTCAACGTAACGATCCAGGGTCCATAAAGCCGGATCCTTCGGCCGGTCGGATTTGCCGCAACCCAATTGGTCGAACGCCACCACCCGGTACCCGTGGTCCGCCAGCATTGAGTGCGAATCCCTTACATAGTCGCAGGGCAAGCCAGGACCGCCGTTGAGGCAAAATACCACCTCCGGCCCGCTGCCATAGCTATAAGCCACCACCTCATGGCCATGAACCGCAATGCGCCTCGTCTCGTCAGGCTGGCGTTCCGTCATTTCAGGCCCCTATCGTGAGTTGTTATATTATCCACCGGCCGGGAAACCACGCAGTACAGTACACGTATAAGTTGTGGCCGTGTAAAAAGTCCTTGAATTTGCTGATTTTTTCATACCTGTTGTGTTTCCTTGTTGCAAATTCATAACCTAAATACAAAACGTACCCGAAATCATGCTGTTTTATGTTGAAAGGTAAGGTGCGATCACGTAATATTGTATTCACATTAGCAACAGTTACAACCGTTGTTACGTTGACTGCCTTCAATGAACTGGGAGAATACCATGTCTTATGAAGCCACCGATAATGCCACAAACAAGGCCGGGCTGGCATATTTTCAAAAATTCTTATTGTGTGGCGTTTCGCTGATCGCAGCAAATGTGCTGGTGGGGCCCAGAGCGGCACAGGCGCAGGTTGTGACCGTGGTGGCCGGCACCTACCCCAACCCGGAAATTATCGCGCCTGGCCTTGGCCTAGTTATTGACAACGGAGCGCTGCTGACCGGGGCTCCGGCCATTTATAATTTGACCGGTAACTCAACCCCCTTGGTCTCGATCATCGCGGGCGGCGATGTGAACAGCGATTACACCGTAGTCCAGTCCGCTGGTATTTTGAACGATGGCACCATTGTCGCTTTGATCGACAATGGCACTATCATCGGTAATTCCGGCGGCGTTTACAATAACGGCACTATTTTTGGCCTCACCAATACCGGCACCATCTTTGGCTCCAGCATCGCTGGGGTGTATAACGCCAATTTCATCGGCTCGCTGGCCAATAATGGCGGAACCATTCTGGGCGCACAAACCGGGGTGTATAACCAGGGAACGATCGCATCGCTCTCCAACAGCGGCACCATCGTCGGGATTGAATTTACTGGTATTTATAATGATGGCGGCACCATTGGAAATCTGACCAATAGTGGGTCCATTTATGGCTATTATGAAGGTATTACGAATAATGGTCTGATCGGGACCATTAATAACCTTTCTGGCGGTACGATCTATGGCGGTTCCAGCGGCATTAATAACGATACATCGCTCAAGCTACTCAGCAACAGCGGCACTATCGGTTCAGCCCGCAACGGTGTTTATGACACTGGCAGCATCGGTACGTTAATCAATACCAGTAGCGGCCTAATATATGGTGGTTCGATCGGCGTTGGTGTCAGTACCAGCCATGGAATTGCAGGAACAATCAGCGTATTGTCAAATTCCGGAGGTATTTACGGCGGCAAGTACGGTGTCGCGAATGGCAGCACTTCCTCGGGTAATTCACCTGGTTATATCGGCAGTCTTAGCAACTCCGGCACCATCGCCGGTGGTTATACCGGTGTTTACAACACCTATTCGTCATCAATTGCCGCCATCAGCAATAGTGGCACCATTATTGGCTTTAGTGATAACGGCATCCAGAATGACGGTACCATCGGCACCATCACCAACCTCGGTGGCGGCACTATCATTGGTACTGTGTCTGGCATCAATAATAATTTTGCCAGCATCGGCACCCTCAGCAACCAGGCTGGAGGCACTATTTTTGGCGCGCAAAATGGCGTTTATAATTTTTACGGCAGCATCAGCCAGCTCACCAATGCCGGTCTGATTGCGGACTCTACCGTGCTGGACAGCGCGTTGCGCAACTACGGCGGCAATATTGGCACGCTGACCAACCTTGGCACGGGCACCATCTCGGGTGTCAGCTTCGGTGTGCATAATGAATTTGGCGGCGTCATCGGCACCCTCACTAATAGCGGCACCATCACGGCACAATATTTCGCTGGGGTTTACAACCAGAATGCCCTGATCGACACGCTGACCAATAATGCGGGCGGCACCATTACGGGTGGCACCATCGGCATCGCCAATGGTTCGTTCAGCTCGTCTTCCACTTGGTATGGCAGCATTGGTACGCTGACCAACAGCGGCTTGGTGAACGGCGGGAATACCGGTGTATTCAACCTTGGTTCTATCAACGCCGTCAGCAATAGCGGCACTATTTCGGGTGGCTTTGATGGCATCACTAATCGTGGGTCGATCGGGGCGATTTCCAATAGCGGTTTGATTAATAACTTTTTCACTTATTACAATGGCATTTACAACGATGGTGGCACCATCGGCGTATTAGCTAACCTAACGACTGGCAGCATCATTGGTGGCAGCTACGGTGTTTACAATTATAGTGGGAGCATCGGCACGCTGAGCAATAGCGGGACGATTATTGGCACCAATTACGCCGGTATTTATAATGACTACGGCACCATCGGCACGCTGACCAATTCGAGTACCATTTTGGGTGGCGAATATGGTGTCGGCAGTGAATATAGCAGCGCTGTCATCGGTACATTGACCAACAATGCCGGCGCCGTCATTCATGGCGGTTACACCGGTGCGTATAACTATGGCTCGATCACCAGCTTCACCAACAGCGGCACGATCTCTGGCAGCAGATTTGATGGTATCTACAACGCAGGCACCATCAACACGCTGACCAATAACCTTGGCGGTACCATTATCGGCGGTGAATATGGTGTCGTGAATAGTACGCGCTGCTGTGGTTATATTGGCTCGATTGCCAGCCTCGCCAACAACGGTGTGATTACCGGCACCAGCTATACTGGCCTCTATAACAACCTCGGCGCGACCATTGGTCAGATAACCAATAATGGTACGATTAGTGGTTATGATGCCGGTTTGGGTAACTGGTACGGCGCCAGCATCGGCACGCTGACCAATAATGCAGGCGGCACCATCATCGGCCATTACGATGGTATCAAAAATTTCTACGGTGCCACCATTGGCACGCTCGCTAATAGCGGCAGCATTATTGGTGTGCAGAGATATGGCATTTACAATGATTCTAGCACCATTGGTGTGCTGACGAATAACGCTGGTGGTGTTATTAGTAGCGGCAATTCAGGGATCTATAACTACTACGGCTCGATTGGTATTTTGACCAATAGCGGGACGATTTCTAGCCTCAATGATGGCATATATAACGACAACGGGACCATTTTTAGCCTCACCAACAATGCAGGCGGCAAAATCATCGGTGGCTCCGACGGCATTTACAACTACGGCAACATGCCGCAGTTGACCAATAATGGCGTCATCAGCGGTAGTTCCTACGGTGTTTATGCCTCGTCTTCCGGAAATAGCAATTACACTATCGGCACGCTGACCAACTCTGGCACCATCTCGGGTCACACCGGCGTTTACATCGCTGACCAAGGCACCACCATCATCAACATGGGCACCATCGCCAGCACCAATGGCGGTAATGCGATTGACCTTGAGAACAACTACAACAGCCTGATCCTGGATACCGGCTCGGTGCTGGTGGGTACTATTTACGGCGGAAACTATAACAACAGCATCACGCTCGAGGGTATGGACAGCATGTCCAACACCATCGCCAACTTTGGCGCGGGTAGTACGCTGACTGTGGCCAGCGGCGCGAACTGGGCAGCTTCGGGTAGCTGGCAAATCCCTAATGTGTATAACTACGGCACCTTCGAGCCAGGCTTCATCACTGGCGGTGGTGCTACCAGCGCCCCGCTGACGTTGAACGGCAACTTCACCATGGAGCCTAACAGCACCTATGTTGTGCTCGTCACCCCGGCCATCAGTTCGCAATTTAACATTACCGGCACGGCTAATCTCACCGGCACCGTGAAGTACGTGTTCGCACCTGGTATTTACGGCGTGAAAACCTATACCTACCTGACCTCGACCAACAGCATCCCCACCACCTTCAACAACGTGGTGTATGCTACTGTGCCGAATGTGAACGACCTCACCACGCTTTATAATGTCGACCCCTCGGTGGTGTTGAGCATCCTCTCGCCGTTCTCAGTGAGCCTGCCGGATCAATCGATCTTCTCTGAACAGCAGCAGTCGCTGGCGCAGAACACCCAGAACGCCACCGGCACCATTTTGGATAAAGCCACCGAAGGCGGCTCAAACGCCGACCCGGCCTGCAACGTGCAGGCGCCGGCGCAAAGTCAAATGGCCGGCAGCACCATGGGCGGCATGACCTCTAACGGCAGCCAGATCGCCAACACCCTGGCCAGCGTGTTCTGTGGCCGCGGCGGCTGGATCGAAGCCACCGGCTCGCTCGACCATGTCGATGCCTCGAACGGCGCACCGGCTTACAACAACAACAGCGCCGGCTTCCTGGCGGGGGTTGATACCCCGGTGGGCACCGCCGGAACGCGGTTGGGCTTTGCGGTCGGGTTCGACCAGACCAGCCTGTCCGACAAAGCCGGTGGCACAGGCAACCTGAGCACTACCCGCATCGCGCTATATGCCTCGCAACCGCTGGGCAGCTTCACGCTGGCGGGCGTGGTGGGTTATGGTTTCGCCTCCAACAAGACCACGCGGTCTGACGGGCTGGGCGACAGCTTCAGTGAGAGCAACAATGTCGGCATCTTCAACGCCGGCTTGCAGGGCAGCACCCATGTTGAGTTAGGCGCGGTTGATATCGCCCCGGCGGCTGGCATCAAGGTCGCCAGCGTGAATGGCACCAACTTCAGCGAGAATACCAGCGGCTTGCTGGGCCCGCTGGCTGTTAAGGGCCGCCTGGCATCTTACACCAGCGTGCTGCCGTACATTTCGGCACGGGCGAGCGAGACCTTCGTCACCGCCTCGAATGTGGTGATCTCCCCCGACCTGCTGCTGGGCTTCGAATACGAAGCCGCCGACCGCGGCCGGCCCACCACCATCACCTTCTCCAGCGGTGTACCGACCAACTACGCCACCGCCTACAACAAGCTGGATGCAGGCGATGCGCTGATCTCGGCGGGCATCTCCGCCAGCCGCAACTACTGGTCACTCTACGCCACCTACACCGCCCATATCTCGGGCAACTGGAGCGACCAGACCGGCGAAGCGGGCCTGCGCATTAAGTTCTAAACGCAAGCCAAACCAAAAAACCCCAGGGGGCCTTGCTCCCTGGGGTTTTTGTTTGGGACAGCGCCAATTACATAATTTTGGTGATGTTTATGAAATAGAGACAATAATCTTAAAAAATAAGAATATTGTTGAATCTAGTTGCTAAAACTTGCTTAGAACGGATAATAAGGATGTAGAAATATTGTTTCACGACCCGAATGGCTTCCTGCCGGATGGGGTTTTGGTCCTGCAAAGGGGTTTGAGCCATGGGTACAGCGACTTGGAACGCAGGTAATGGCGATTGGTCGGTCAATGCAGACTGGACACCCAATGGCGCTCCCGGCGGCGCAGGCGGATATGTCGATGCGCTTATCAGCAACGGCGCCACGGTCTCAGTGGCCACGGGGGAGACATTCAACAGCATATCTGCCGTTACGGTTAGCGCTTCGAACCTCAACATCTATGGAAAATTAACCGGCATAAGTTCAGGCAATGTCATCGTTCAGAATGGCGGAATCATAAATGTTGAACTAGGCGGCACTCTGGGGGCAGACCAAGGTATTACGGTCGACGCAGCCAGCACTCTGAATGTTTACGGAAATCTTTCGACAAACGCTGGCATCACGGTTAACGGCACACTCCTCATCGCATCCACGGCGACAGTGCAGGATGGCAGTGGTTTGGCTCTGGGCCCCAACGCAACAGCAAATGTTTACGGTAATCTCATCCTTGGCAGTACCGGCTTGACCGGCAGCGGGACAATAACCGTTAACGGCGGCTCTTTGGGGTCAACAGCCAGCCCCCTTAATGCGGCTGGCACAAACAATATCATTATCGCCAACGGTGGTAGCGTTTATAGTAACAATCAAAATCCGCCAGGGACTATCACTTTCGGCAGTGGCAACGGCAATAAGCTCGTTCTGACAAATTACATCAGCACGATGACAACGCCGATTTATGGGTTTGCGCCGGGTGATACCATTCAGTTCGACAATGGTGCCAATGCCGGCACCGGTGGCACCACGCTGACATCAAATGGCAACGGCACCTATACAGTCAATGTCACTGGCTCCAACGTCGTTCTGTCCAACGTTACACTCGCCCCGGGTGTAACCCCGTTGCAGGTATCGGCCCAGGCAGGCACAGGCGGCTATGATATTGGTGGCTGCTTCCTGACCGGCAGTTTGATTGGCACGCCATCCGGCGAAGTGGCCGTAGAAAATTTGCAGGTGGGCGACGTGGTCACCGCCCTCGAAGCTGGCCAGACAGTTGCCAAAACTGTCAAATGGGTCGGCTATCGTCATGTCAAAGCCGGTGAATTGAGCGGCGATGACGCGCACCCGGTGCGGATCAAGGCGGGCGCCTTCGCTGAAAACACGCCGGCCCGCGACTTGCTGATCACCAACGAGCACTGTATCGTGGTGGCAGGGCAGCTCACGCCGGTACGGCTGCTGGTAAATGGCCGCAGCATCATTGTTGATACCAGTATCAGCACCTTCACCTATTACCATGTGGAACTTGAAGAACATGGCATTCTGCTGGCCGAAGGTCTGGCGGTGGAGAGCTATTTGGACAGCGGCAACCGCAGCAATTTTGTCAATGCAGAGGTGGCTGCCTTGCATCCGCAACTGGGCATTACGGTAACGCCAACGAACCAGGCGCAGCCGGTGCTGCCGCTATTGGTGGAACCTGCCGGTTTGCAGCCGGTGTGGGAGGCGCTGAATCAACGCGCTGTTACAATGGGGCTGGTCAAGGTTTCAGCCGAGCCGGTGCTGACCCATGATGCTGATATTCATATCATCACCGCCGCCGGAGCCATGCTTAACCCAACGCACCAACAAGATGACAAAGTGGTTTTCACCCTACCCGCCGGTGCAACCGGCTTGTTACTGGCCTCTCGCACGTCGCGGCCTTGCGATGTCACAGCGCCCTACATCGATGATAGGCGTGAGCTTGGGCTTTCAGTCGGCGAGATCGCAGTGCATGTCGGCAGTTCTTCAACACGCATCACAGCGCATCTGAGCACGCCTGAGTTGGCCGGCTGGCATGCCGTGGAAGGCCCAGGGTATCGTTGGACCAATGGGCTGGCGGCGCTGCCGATTGATGAGCTGGTTAACGGCAAAATTGCCTCCCTGGAAATCCAAATTCTACGGGCAGGGCCTTATCTGGCGGCTACAGCAAGACCGGACGCCATTGCTGCGTAAATTCGGGAATATACAGACGTTCGCTGGCAACTTCCCGTTAGCGCTGCACCGTAAGGTTTAGCGCCGCCTGTTTCAAAGCCGGCCGATCGATTTTGCCGTTACCGGTACGTGGCAAGGCTTCCATGTAACGGACCGCAACCGGCCGCTTCATCGGCGGCAAATTTTCCATGCAATGTGCCACCACCGCCTCATGGTCGAGGCCGTCGCGCACCACCAGAAAACCAACCAATTCCACCAAGCCTTTGCCATCCGGCCGCCCGACGATAATGGCCTCGTTGATATCAGGGTGGCGAGCGATGACATCCTCAATTTCCTGCGGATAAATTGTCAATGCGCCAGCTACAAACGCATCGTCGCTGCGGCCGCGCAGGTAGAAATATCCTGCCTCATCCTTCAACAGCACGTCGCCCGGATAGTACCAGCCGTCGATGAATGTTTCAGCGCCACGCTGGTTGTCCTCTTCGTTGAAAAAACCCAGCGACGTATTGGGGCCACGAACCCGCAACCGACCCTCAACACCGGCCACAACCGGCATATCATCCGGCCCGACCAGTTCAATGACATTGCCCGGCGCCACCACCGGTCGGCCGCAACTGTTCTTGTGACTGGCGATATCCTGCGGGCCCAAATGCGCGAAGGCGCCAAACCCGCCGCTGCCATAAATTTCATGCGCGTGAGGGGTCACGCGGCTTACCAACGCCCACTTCTCCTGGCCGGTCAACGGCAGGCCGGCACACACCAAAGCGCGCATTTTGGGAAACAGCACGCCTTCAACCGGGGCACAATCCAGAAAGCCCCTGACAATGCCCGGGACAACCGGACAAACGGTGGCTTCATAAGACTGGATCGCCCGTACCAGTTCAATGCTGGTCTCATATTTTGGAAGCAGAACAACCGTGCCGCCGAGTAAAATTTGAATCACCAGAGTCTGCGCGAACATCGACAGCGCCGGTGAAGCCAACAGGATCAGTGTGCATGGGTCTGCTTCGGTCCATCCTTGGTCCACCTGGGCCCGCCAGGTTTCGGCCCGTAACATTCGCTGTTGCTGGGTGGTGACCAAGCCTTTCGGCGTGCCGGTACTGCCGGAGCTGACAACAATCATCTGCAATGCCGCGGCTGCAGCATCGGCCCGTGCATCGCCGGTCAGTTCGGCGATGTCATCCATCCAACCAGGGCCAATGCGAATTGCCAGCGGTGCCGAAGATGACGGCGCGTCAGGGTCGAGAAAGGTTGCGAGGATTTTGAACCGGGTAACCCGCGCACTGAGATCCGGGACACTGATATCGGTTGGCAATTCCACTAGCACCGCGCCGATCCGCATGACTGCCAGCGAGAGAATGATGTGAGCCGCATGATTGCCCATCACCAGTCCTACCGGAAAGCCCTGACGGATGCCAAGATTTTTTAAATAAACCGCGGCTTGGGCAACGCGTTGTGCGAGTTGCTGATAGGTAAATTGCAACGTGCCATCGATCAAGGCCACCCGATCCGGATACATACTTGCATAATGAAAAACTGGATCGCTGATATTCTGCCAGGAGATTTTCATAGAATGCCTCATGCCTGTGTGTAACCAAAAACGATTCAATACTGTTTCAACGCGTGTAATGCAAACGAATTGGTAAAGCGGAGGTAAGGAGTTACCGAAGATATCAGGCGAATTCGATTTCACAAGCGACCTTGCAAGCCTTCAATTTTACACGAGACGGGTGGCACTCTGTTTAAGAGCGGGGCGGTCGATTTTACCATTGCCAGTGCGTGGAATGGCATCAAGATAAAATACCATGTGCAGGCGTTTTAAAGGTGGTAAATTAGCCATACAATGCGTCACCACCGCCTCGTGGTTCAAGCCATTGCGCACCACCAAAAACCCCACGAGGTCAGACCCGCCGGATTTATTAGGCCGCCCAACCACGACGGCCTCCTCGATGTCGGGATGGCGGGTGATGACATCCTCAATCTCGGGCGGAAAGATCGTGAGGTCACCAGCCAGAAATGCGTCATCGGAGCGGCCGCGCATAGATAAAAACCCAGCCTCGCCGGGTCGCTACGGCAGGCCGATTACCAGCCACCTACACCACCACCGGGGACACGACCAACGCCTTTTGCAAACAAGACCAATTCAACGCTCGTTCATCGCCCCACCGACGGCTTTGGAGCAAACATGGTGGAGACTTTGATCGATACCTGAAACGTTGGCGGAATTAAAAATTGCATTTCAGGGTTTTCACTGCCATGGCATCGCTGCTGGTTGTGATGGGCGGCGACCTGGCACCAAAGCCTGGCCGCGCTGATACTGACGGCAGCGCAAGCAAAACACTGACCGCTTGCAGCCAGATGAACCGCCTCCCATGGAGTTTCTCGGCGATCATCAGCAGCCCCAGGGTGCCGATATCGACCTTCGCAACGTCATCACGTCGCGCACCGGGATGCAGATAAAATTCGTCAGTACATCGTTTGGCGGTTTGATACCGGCCCTGCTGACTGGCCAATACGATATCATTCTCGCGCAACTGTTTATCAAGCCACCGCGCCTGCAAGAAAAACCAGCGAAATCTTCAAAAAAATAGAATAACAGCGCCGACATGCTGCCGTTTCAGAAAAGACTGCTTGTTGCCGTAGAAAAACCTGTTTCAGCGAGGCAAATCTGCAATGATGGAAATTTGAAATCCCACCGGTGATACCGTTCATTCGCGCTAGTCGTGAACGGCCCATAGCAGAGACCACCACCGTCATCAGCAGATCCGGTGGTATTTTCGCCAGCTAAGACATCAATAACATCGCCTTTGATCTACGTCATGTTATCTTGCGGGGACGGATCCTAAACCCCACACGTATGGTCCCGGGGGATTTCGCTGTGCGTTACATAAAATAGCATAACCATTCACCGCCAAAACCTGAAGTCTCCGACCTACCGCGGGACGTTCGGTGCCCCTCGTTAATCCATTTTGTATAACTTTAGTGAGAGATCTTGTGAACGATCATTCCCGTGTCCAACGCACTTCATTGCATCAAAAAATAATGTCCGCTGAGGCCGCCGCCGCCCTCATCGCGCCCGGCAGCACGGTGGGTATGAGCGGCTTCACGGGCTCCGGCTACCCTAAGGCGGTGCCGCAAGCGCTCGCCGCGCGGATGGAAGCCCAGGCGGCAGCCGGCAATCCCTTCCGCCTACGGGTTTGGACCGGTGCCTCAACCGGCCCCGAACTGGACGGTGCGCTAGCCCGCGCCAATGGCATCGAATTTCGTCTTCCATATAATTCCGACCCGATCGCCCGGGAGAAAATCAACAATGGCGAGATGGAATATTTTGACATGCATCTCAGCCAGGTGGCGCCAATGGCCTGGCAAGGATTTCTGGGGCCCCTGGATACAGCTCTGATCGAAATTACCGGGATAACGCCCGACGGATCACTTACCCCCTCATCCTCGGTGGGAAATAACAAAACCTGGCTGGACCGTGCCAAAAATGTCATCCTCGAGGTGAACCGCTGGCAGAATCCGGCCCTCGATGGCATGCATGATATTTATTATGGCACGGCACTGCCGCCCCACCGCGTTCCCATCCCCCTGGTACATCCGCGCGATCGCATTGGTGAGCCATACTTGCGTTGCGATTCGGAAAAAATCATCGCTATCGTGGAGACTGATGCGCCCGACCGTAATTTGCCCTTCACCGCACCGGATTCCGCCGCCTTTGGCATTGCGTCACATTTGCTCGAGTTTTTCCGGCACGAAGTAACTAAAGGGCGCCTGCCGGCCACCCTGCTGCCCCTGCAATCGGGGGTTGGCAACATCACCAACGCCGTACTTTCTAGCCTGCTCGACGGCCCGTTTTCCGGCATGACGGCGTTCACCGAAGTTATCCAGGACGGAATGCTCGACCTGCTCGATGCCGGCCTGCTGGATATGGCCTCGGCCACCGGATTTTCGCTCAGCCGGGAAGCCGCTGAGCGGTTGAATGAAAACATGCCGCGTTTCCGCGACAAAATGATCCTACGCCCGCAGGAAATCAGCAATCACCCTGAACTGGTGCGGCGGTTGGGATGCCTGGCGATGAACGGGCTGATCGAGGCGGATATTTACGGGGCGGTAAACTCCACCCATGTCATGGGCTCACGCATCCAGAACGGCATCGGCGGCTCAGGTGATTTTGCCCGCAACGCCTATGTGTCCATTTTCATGACGCCTTCCACCGCCAAAGGCGGCAAAATCTCAGCCATCGTGCCGCAGGCCTCCCATGTCGACCATATTACCCAGGATGTGCAGGTTATCGTCACCGAACAGGGGCTCGCGGATCTGCGGGGGCTATCACCAAAGCAACGGGCCGAGGTGATTATCGAGAATTGCGCGCACCCGAGCTATAAACCGGCGCTACGAGACTATTACCGGCGTGCCCGCCAACATTCCTACGGCCAGCAATCACCCTCGTTGCTCATGGAGGCATTGTCCTGGCACCAGAGGTTTATCGATACCGGATCGATGCTGGCCTGAAATACGGAGTGAACCGGTCGGTGCTCAGTCAAGGGCACCGACCTCAATGCTCAATTCCACTGCCGGGTCGGGCTCGAGATCCTTCACGACATTATGCAGAATCTCAGACAAGACGCTGGCTTGAGGAACAATGAGCTTAACATTGTGGCAATGATTAAGGCGGGCCACATTGCGAAGTTCAGCCACCAACTGTGCAACAACTAGCTCAGTATCAAGTAAATCGACGGCGACCAGATTATTCGCCTGTAATATCTTGCCTTTGGTGAGGTCGAACTGGGTCCGGAACCATACCATACCGCAGATATATTGCCGCTGTGCCGCCCTGGCGATCAACACACCCTTGTTGCCACGATTGCGCTGGTCGATGGCCAGCCCCGCCTGTAACTTCCACGCTTTGAGGTCTAGATGGGGCGCCACCATACGAATAAGCGGATATGCGCTTACTATGGATGATGGTGCTAATGGCTCGACCACGTAATCGTTCATATAATTTATAATTTCTATTTTGGGACACCGTTCTTCACACCAAAACGGGCTGGAAGGCGTTGATTTAAGTCAAATTCCTTTGTAAAATTGACTCGATTGACACGCCTCACGCCGAGACACTGAAAACTTTCAACTTGCGGAATTTCTGGGTCGGCGTAGAGACAGAGGTATAAACTTCGGAGTTGCCCTGTTGTTTGAAGGATCGTCGATCCGCCGCCCTGTAGTTATTATGGCAAATCAACCATCTTCTGACCGCTGCGCCGACTGCGGTGCCCGGCATCATGGTATGTGCGATGCGCTATCCGACGAAGATCTCACTGCTTTGTCTCAGGCTGCGCAGCGCATGACGATATCCGCAGGGCGTGTATTCATCGAAGAGGGCGACCCGGCGAATTACTTTTACAATATAACGCAAGGTATGGTGCGGGTATTCAAGGCGCTGCCAGATGGTCGGCGTCACATCACCGGCTTCATGGGCACCGGGCAGTTCCTCGGCTTGGCGATTTCCGGCCATTGCGCTTTCAGCGCGGAAGCGATGGAGGAGGTTCATCTCTGCCGGTTCAGCCGAAGCACGCTCAATCAAGTCTTCTCCGATTTCCCAGCCCTCGAACGGCGTCTGCTCAATATTGCCGCGCACGAGCTGACGATAGCACATGAGCAAATGCTGTTATTGGCTCGCAAAAGTGCGGTTGAACGGGTTTCAAGCTACCTGCTTAACCAGGTGATGCGGCTAGATGCCTGCGCCGCCGACAAACTGCCGAGCACCGCGATCACCTTGAGACTACCGATCAGCCGGGCTGACCTTGCGGATTATCTGGGGTTGACGATTGAAACGGTGTCACGCTCATTCGCGCAGCTTAAGCGCAATGGCTTGATTGAATTCAGTAATGCACATGCAGTGACATTGATGAGCCCGCAAAAACTCGAAATGATCGCCAACGCCAAGGGCTGATCGACCGCTCTCACAAAGCTGTGGCCTAAAAACAACAACCAGCTTTGTTTGGCACTGCACCGCGCGTTGTTGATCTACATCAAAGAACATATCGGTCACTGGCTTTCTATACGCAACGTTACGTGTATGAAACCTCAAGGCACAGGATGTCCTTTATGAAAAAATCTCTCTATCTCGGCTTGTTCGGCGTGGCGGCCATCGCCTTGGCGGCAGCACAGCCAGCCGCAGCGCAGGCCGCGAATCCAACCGGATTTAAGGCGGGCGATATCCTCGTTCATCTTCGTGTCATCGATGTGATCCCGGAAAACTTCACCAGCAGCGTTACGGTAATTGGCGGGCATGTGAATGCCTCACAGCAAGTCGCGCCTGAAATCGATCTTTCATACTTCTTGACCGATCATTTCTCCATTGAGGCGATTGCTGCCTCAACCCGTCATAATGTCTCTGCCTCAGGCACCAAGGCTGGCCATGTTGATGTCGGCAGCGTGTGGGTTTTGCCGCCTACTATTACTCTGCAATATCACCTCGCACCCATTTACGGCTTCCAACCCTATGCGGGCGTGGGTCTGACCGTAGCATTTTTCTATGCCAGCCACGCGGCCGGCGGCATTGTCACCAAGGCCGGTTACAGTACGGCTGTCGGACCAACACTCGACGCTGGTTTTGATTACAGCCTGGGTGGCAACTGGTACGCCAACGTCGATGTTAAGCAGATGTTCCTCAACACCACGGCACGCCTTGATGGCGGCGCGGTGATTGCGAAAACTGCACTCAGCCCAACCGTTGTGGGCTTTGGTATCGGCTATCGTTTCTGATTTTTGTAAAATCATTGTCGGTTTTGATTTAGATCAAGGTTAGACCAAAAATTATCAGCAATAAGCCTACATCCGCTCAAGGATACTTTCCCAAACTGGCCCTGCTGCAAAAACGGCAGGGCCTTTTTTTGTTGAAAAAATCTTATAGTTTCTGAAATTGGCCAACTGTTTGCTGCTCAATAAAATTCGCACGACATTGAATGAAGCCGCAATTGCCAAGCAAATGCGGCTTCATTCATACCCGACGTGATGCGCTAAAATTATGCAGAGTCAGACGGCTTTGGCATATTTTGGCATTGCGTCCTCAATGGTTAAGTATGCGTCAAACAAAGCGGCCACGTTGCGGACAAACGGCCGTCCACGTTCAGTGACTGACAGGCGTAACCCATCCCAGATAACCAAGCCATCATGGCACATTGGCAGCAGGTTATCCGCCGCGGCTAATAAAGCGACCGGATCCGCGTCCATCGACCGCGCAACCGCGGCCAGGTCAACTTCCAAATCACACATGATTTTTTCGATCACGACTCGGCGTAAAATATCGTCGGCGGTCAACGCCACTCCCCGCACAGTGGCAAATTTCCCGACCGTAATGGCCGTTGCGTAGGCTGGAACCGAAGTCGCGTTCTGCACATAGCCTTGCGGCAGGCTACCAATAGAGCTGGCGCCAACCGCCAGCAAAGTCGGTGCGACGTCTGTCGTATAACCCTGAAAACTCCGGTGGAGAGATTTATCACGCAGCGCTACTGCCATCGCGTCATCAGGCTGGGCGTAATGGTCGAGGCCAACCGGCACATAACAGCCCTCGCCCTCCAAGACCCCGGCAATCGCCTGCATTTGCGCGAACCGTGCCGGGGCGTCGGGCAGCCAGGCATCTTTAATCAGCGCTTGATGGCGCTTCATCCAAGGCACATGGGCATAGCCAAACACTGCAATCCGGCCGGCCTGCAGGGTCAGCGCCTGCTGCGCCGTGCGCACCACGCTCGCCACTGTCTGATGCGGCAGGCCATAAATAAGGTCGAGGTTAATGGCGTGAATTCCCCCCGCCCGCAGCATGTCGGCGCAGGCCTTGGTTTCCTCGTAACTTTGCATCCGACCAATGGCGGCCTGCACTTTTTCATCGAAATCCTGCACGCCCAAGCTGGCGCGATTGACCCCCATCAGAATGAGCGCATCGGCTTTGTCGGGGGTAAAGGATGTAGGGTCGATCTCGATGGCGATTTCAGCATCGGCACGCACCACAAAACGCCGACGGATCAGGTCCATAATCCCGGTCAAGCAGTCATTGGGCAAACAGGTCGGCGTGCCGCCACCCCAGTGGACGTGGGAGACCGCTGCCCGGTGGCCTGCCAGATGGCCCAACCGGTCCGCTAGCATGTTTATCTCCAGCCCCAGCAGATGTGCGTAATCGCGGCGCGGCTGTTCGTGATGCACCACTGAGGTGTTGCAGCCGCAATACAGGCACAGCCGGTCGCAGAAGGGCACATGAATGTACAAGGACAACGGCGCGTCAGGACTGAGGGTTCCCAGCCAGGCCGAATAGGTCTCGGAATTGACGGTTGCCGAAAAATACGGCGCGGTGGGGTAGCTGGTATAACGCGGCACCCGGCCATCATAACGGGCGACCAGCTCAGAGTTTTTCATAACACACCTCCCTGCAATGACAATGAAACCGCCAGTTCATCCACCGCCCGCCAATCCGGCGACACGTAGTTAATGATGAGTGACTGGCGTAATCCCCTGATCGGGCGCTTCGAGAACCCATGCCAGCTCGCGGCGCCAGGAATAAAAATCAGCCCACGGTTTTTTTCATAGGGGACCGAGGCTACCAGATTATGCGCGGGGGTATCGTCATATATATCGGTCCCGGCATCGAACAGGGCGGGGTCTTCCGAAACATAGATCAGCATGGTGAATAATTTTACGGCAATGTCACGGTGCGGCTCCAGCCAGAATCCATCGACATCCTGGCAGTATTCGATCCGCAATCGCCCGGCCGCCACATCTGTGCCGGTCACAACCCGCAGGCGTTCCAGCACCGCAGGCTCGTTAAAAATATCCACGATCTCACGGCAAGTCGTGAATTGCTTCTGGATTTGGGGATTAAAATACACCCTCAGTGCGTTGTTGCTCTCACGCTGGCCGTTGAAAACAGCCCCTTCCGGCGGAGCAAACGGCAAAGCAGCCAATGCGTTAATCAAATTAGCCGGCAGAACGTCGGTCAGCAGCCAGTGCGCGAACGGCTCGCGTCGGGCATCGGCATGGTCCAGACACGATAAAAACTGCTCAACACCCCGGCTGGCTAATTGCGGTTCAGTAAGCATCGGAGCCGCCGATTTTTTTGAAGGCGGCTGAGAGCGTATGGCGGCCCAGGTTCTTCAACAGTGCCACCTTTGAAACCATCCAATTAAACATAACCACGCGCCGGACACCCTCGAATGGCTCATGCCCATGCCAGGAATGGTCGGTCCGCTTGAATGCGATGAAGGTGCCACCATCCGGCGGAACTTCAGCGATCATGTCCTCCAGATTGTCCGGGCTACGCAACAACCGCAACCGCCCGGCTTCAGGGTTCCAGTGGGCACTGTTGAGATAGAGCAGGCAGGTGAGGAATTTATCCTTGGAATCGGCATGAATCCGGCCGTCCTTGCGCTGCGCCTGGCCGCGCACCGTGACCATCAGCGGCTTGTCGGCCAAACTGACCTGAAATTTCTGCTCCAACAGCGTTTCAAGCGCGCGGCCACGAATTTCCGTCACTAATTGCTCGAACACTTTGCCGTAATGCAGGTCTGAGAGCGCAAATATCCCCGGCCTGCTGATCACAGGGAAGTCGTCAGCCAACAGATCCAGCGCCGGCTGGCGCAGCACATTGGAAGCCGTAAGGTACGGAAACGGCTCGATCTCGGCCTTCGCCTCCTCAAGCGCATTCAAATTCAGCAACATCGCATTAACCTCGACTCAACTCGCTACAACAGAGACCCAGGCTTTGATCGTTGTCCTTGATCTTGGTCAAAACAAACCCGCTAATGCCGGGTTTCCTGAAGCTATGAACAATCATATGAAGGATCATCCACGCCCGGCGGCGCGTGTGATAAGGATAATAACGAAACTACCGCGACGGCGGGCTTGCAGGCGGAGCGGGAGATGGGTGAAGTGCTGCGCACAATTTGGCTTCGGTGCGATAGGGATAACCAACATGACAGCGACTAGAAGCTGGGCCCTGAGTGACCCGGGGAGTGTGCGTAAATACAACGAAGACAATCTGCTTAGCCGGCCTGAACTTGGTCTTTGGGTCGTGGCTGACGGTGCCGGAGGCCATGATTCCGGCGAAGTCGCGTCGGGCATGATCGTCGAGGAACTTGCCCGCCTGCCTGACAACCTGCCCGCCGACGACCTGATTATGCTGGTAAATACCACGCTGAGCAGGGTGCATCATGCGCTGCGGACCAAGGCGCTGACCCGCGGCACCGATGTGGTGATCGCGTCCACCTTCATCGCCCTGGTAGTGCGGGAGTATAATTTCACTTGCCTATGGGCGGGCGATTCACGGGCCTATTTGTTGCGTCATGGCATGTTAAGCCAACTGACACGCGACCATAGCCTGGTGCAGGAGTTGGTGGACCTCGGCAAGCTGGCCGCCGCCGATGCCGAAAGCCACCCACACGCAAACATCATCACCCGCGCGGTGGGCTCCGACAGCGAACATCTCGACCTGGACCGGGTGAACGGTGCCGCCAAACCGGGAGACCGGTTTTTGCTGTGCAGCGATGGTTTGAGCAAAACCCTCACGCAAGCCGAAATTACCCGGCTGCTGAGCGCCGCCGATGGCGAAACAACACCCCAAAGCCTGATCGCCGCCGCCCTTGGCCATAAGGTGCGCGATAATGTGACCGCCGTGGTCGTCCAGGTAGACTCTTAACGGCGTTGGCCTGAATGTGTTATATTGTTAGTATTTACAGTCAGTTTTATGCACTCTAATAACTTCGCCGAGCGGAATGATCGGTTCCGGCTTTAGGGTTTTATGTATGCGCCATGCGTTCGTTTCACCTCTCGTTTTTGGCGCCCTTGCCGGTAGCATCGTTTTGTTGCCTTTTCGAGCATTTTCACAGTCAGCCCCCACCAGCTTGGGAGCGTCTCCGCTTCCACATATTGCCCCCCAAGCCCCTCCCACGCTGGGGGCGGGCCTCCCAAATTTTCAACCTGTCACGACCGAGGGCAAGCTACCCAGCGCCACCATAGCAGTTGGCAGCGTCACCATCATCGGGGCTACCGCTTTTAAAGCCACGGAATTGAACAAAATCACGTCTGGGCTGGCAGGCAGCAAAGTGGCACTCTCGAAGCTCGAGGCGACCCGGCTGGCCCTGGTGGGGCTGTACCGCAACCATGGCTTTGTGCTCTCCACGGTATCCATGGAGATCAATGCCGAAGGCGACGTGAGATTTATTGTCACCGAAGGTCATATCGTTGCGGTCAAGTTATCCGATGATATCGGACCTGTCGGCAGCCTGGTTCTGGCGATACTGAACCACTTGACTGCCGAAAGGCCGGTCTCCGAGGTCTCGCTGGAGCATTGGCTGCTGCTGGCACAGCAAATTCCCGGCGTGAGCGTTCATGCGGTATTGCAATCCGACTCCGATGACCCTGGCGCCCTGACCCTGATTGCCGAGGTTTCCAGGCAGGAGATTTCCGCACTTGCCACCGCCGATGACCGCGGCTTCAAGGCAACCGGCCCCGCCGAGGGACTAGCGGTAGTTGATGTGAACAGCGTCACCTCGTTGGGCGACCAGACTGAAATTTCCTTGTTTCATACCAGCGGCGGCACCGACAACTTCGGCCAGATAGCTGAAAGCGTGTTTCTCGGCAGCCGGGGCCTGCGTCTGAAAATCTACGGTGGTGCTGGCCGGGCGGTCCCGGGCGGTACGCTTCGCCAAGCAGATTATCGTAGCTACCTGGAAGTGTTTGGTGGCCAGCTTAGCTACCCCCTAATGTTGCGCCGTAACCAGGCACTTACCGCCACCTTGCATTTCGATGCGGTACAAAATCTGGTTACCACGCAAGGGCTTCGCACCAGTGCCGACAGCCTGCGATCTGAACGTCTGGCGGTGCAATATGCCTGGCAGGATTTATGGGCGGGGCCGACTCATGATGCCATCAGCGTGTTTAATATTCAGCAATCCCAGGGTCTTCCCATCCTGGGAGCCTCGCCGGATGGTCGGGCATTGGGTTTGGGGGGGCGCTATCGTGAGAAACTGGATTACTGGAAAATCAACGCCTCAATCTCCCGTACTCAAACCTTATTCACGCCGTTTCCTGAGGCCACGGTAGCGCTGCGCCTGGAAGCCGGCGGGCAGTATACAAATAATATTCTGCCCGGCGGCGAGGAATTCAATTTAGGCGGCAGTCATTACACCCGTGGCTTTTATTCCGGCCAAGTCTCGGGCGACCGCGCCATCTACACAACCGCGGAGCTGCAATTTAATACCGGTGCAACCTTTAAAATTTTTAAATTACCCATCGATTTCGGTGCGCAGTTCTATACGTTCTATGATTTTGGCGAGACGTGGCAAAATTTATCATCGGACCTCAACCACAAGCTGGCCTCAGCAGGCGCGGGCGTGCGGCTGGCGGTTACGCCGCACGTTGAAATCGATGGTGAATATGTGCACCGCCTGACCACGCAGCTGGATGCCGCCAATCCGACCAATCCTGCACTTTCGGAAAATGTGATCTACTGGGGTATAACGGCTCGCTATTAACAACAACATGCGCAAGATGGCGCAACATCGGGAATTTTATGGAGCGTAACACAGCAACAGGGTCGCCGGGGATAAAGAGCAAAAAGCTCTGGCGCGGCGCGTTGCTGGCCTCCACCTGCATTTCCGGTATTCTCACGGCTCTTCCGGCCCAAGCACAAATCGCCTCCAACACCACCCCCACCGGGGGCGTGGTGGCCGGCGGCAGCGCCTCCATTACCCAGGTGCCAAATCTCACCACGATTAACCAGACCAGCCAGAAGACCATTATCGATTGGCAAACATTTAATGTCGGGAGTGCTGCCACCGTTAATTTTGTGCAGCCTTCGTCGAACGCCGTGGCGCTGAACCGGGTCATTACCCCCTCGCCTTCCATCATCGCCGGTAAAATCGATGCAAATGGCCAACTGATCCTGGTCAATCAATCCGGTATTGTCTTCACCAAGGGCTCTGAGGTGGATACCCAGGGCCTGGTTGCTACCACCTCGGACGTTTCAGATCAGGCGTTTCTGGCCGGCAAGCTGAATTTCACTGGCGCCCCCCGCCCCGGCGCTTCGATTATCAATGACGGCAAGATCACCGTGAAAGATACCGGGCTGGTCGGGCTGGTCGCGCCGCAGGTTGCCAATAATGGGGTGATTACCGCGCAGCTGGGCCAGGTAGTGCTGGCCGGCGCCAGTGCCTTCACGCTGGATTTATACGGTGACCGGTTGATGTCGATTGACGTCACCCAGGCAGTGCGGGCCGTCGATATTGGCGGCAAACTGGTTCCGGCGCTGGTAACCAATAGCGGGCTGATCCTCGCCGATGGTGGCAAGATCACCCTGACCGCCCAGGACGCTGACGCGCTGGTCACGCAGTTGATCAACGCCGGTGGCACAATCCGTGCCAACAGTGTGGGGGCACAAACCGGTACCATCTCTATTTCGGGTGTTGGCGGCAACATTGCCATCGCTGGAAATTTGCTGGCGCAAGGCACGCAAGTCGGGACCAAGGGCGGCGCGGTTGAGGTGCTAAGCGATGGCACGGTGGCGGTGCAAGCGGGTGCCACCATCAATACCTCCGGCGATGCCGGTGGCGGCGTTATCGCGCTTGGCACCAATATCATCCGCGCCCAGCGTGGGGCTGCCGACACCATGGCGCCGCGCGCCAAGGCGGTCACTGTTGCGCCCGGTGCGTTTCTGCTGAGCAATGCCACCGGCTCCGGCGATGGCGGCACTATTACGCTGCTCAGTGCTGATAACACCGATTTCGCTGGTGCCATCGGTGTATCGGGCGGACCGAATGGCGGTAATGGCGGTCTCGCGGAAATTTCGTCAGGCAATGTCATCAACCTGAGCGGCACCGTGGCAGACACCGCGCTGCATGGCCGGGATGGTGAAATTCTGCTCGACCCGGCAACGTTGGTCGTGGGCAGCGGCACCACTGCGGCGGGTTCCGTGGTTTCGGGCTCCAGCGCTACCTTCGGCACCGATAGTTCAACGGTCAGCTATATCTTGCCCTCGGTGCTCGACACCCTCAGCGGCACGATTGTTCTGGAGGCCAGCACGCTGGTTTCGGTGCTCAGCGCAATCAGCATCACCGGCAGCGGCACCGCACTGACCATCACTTCGGGCCACGATGTTTCAGTTGGCAGTTCAATTTTTATAAATGGTTCGTTGGAAATCGACGCTGCCAATTCACTCGCAATCAACGGCGGCCTGAGCGCCACCAACATCCTGCTGAACAGCGGTTTGGCAGGCACTAACATTAACTCCGGCGTTACCGTCGGCTCTGGGGGTCTAACTCTTGGCAGCACCGGCACGATTTTCGAGGGAACCAACGGGCTCATAAATGCCGGAATTATCTCCAGTGCCGGCAGTATTGGCGGCGATGTTTCGCTCACCAGTGCCGGTAATTCGATTGCCGCCCTCGGCAGCTTCAGCGCGGCCGGCCTCAGCCTCACCGATGCCACCGCCTTGTCGGTCACCGGCCCGGTCAGCCTGTCGGGCAGTGCGACGCTGAGTGCGGCCAGTATTGATTTTGCCGGATCGCTGAGCAGCGCCACTCTCTCGCTCAGCAGCCTTGGCAGCATCAGTGAATCCACCGGCGCCATCACCACCGGCAC
>VFSW01000843.1_pt1 | contig 45170 bp, 38 predicted proteins | sample 5358111 | NCBI WGS metagenome assembly VFSW01 (sample SAMN11554181, study PRJNA540505) | mine drainage metagenome | isolation source: sediment from site ElyBrook_90M | place: USA: Ely Copper Mine, Vershire, VT | collected 2017
CGCTGGTTCACCGCATGCCGCAGGCTCGATACGCGTTTCTCGGCGACACCGCCCGTTTGCCCTACGGCTCCAAGTCCCGCCGCACCATCGCCCGCTACGCTGCCGAGAGCGCACAGTTCCTGGTACGCGAGCAGTGAGCACAGTTCCTGGTGATCGCGTGCAACACCGCCAGCGCACTGGCTCTCGATGACATTCAGGACGCGGTGCCGGTGCCCGTTTTAGGCGTGATTGAACCGGGGGCCGCGGCCGCCCGTGCCGCATCCACCACCGGCGACGTGCTGGTAATCGCCACCGACGCTACCGTGCAGAGCCATGCCTACGCTGCCGCCTGCCGCGCACAGGGTCTGCGCGCTCTCGAAAAGGCATGTCCCTTGCTGGTGCCGCTGGTTGAGGAAGGCTGGACCAGCCATCCGGTCACCGCTGAGGTGATCCGCATTTATCTGGACGAGCTGACCACCGAAGCCTCGAACCAGGCTCTGAATCCTGACGCGCTGGTGCTGGGCTGTACCCACTACCCACTGCTGCGACGCCTCATCGAACAGGCAGTTCCGGCGGGAGTGAAGGTAATCGATTCCGCTGAAGCGACCGCCGAGGCTGCCGCGCGACTCTTTCATGGACAATCGGCGCCATTGACCTCTCCCCAGCCGAATGCCGAAACCAGCATCCAATGCTTTGCGACGGATTCGGTCGAGAAGTTCGAGCGGCTCGGCTCGCGCTTTCTCGAAAGACCGGTAGGCAAGGTCGAACTCATCGACCTGGGGGGATAATTGGATCGGAGGCGCGCTTCAGCCCGCTTCCAAGCCCCAGAATTGCGCAGTTTCGCTCTGATATTCTGAGACATGGGTGGTTCGTTGTTGCTGGAGCACGGACCGTGGAGGAAGAAAATAAAAATGATCGATTTGGCGGGTAAGACGGCCGTGGTCTTCGGGCTGGCCAACAAGCGTTCCATCGCCTGGGGCATCGCCCAAAAGCTACATGAGGCCGGAGCCACCCTGGCCATCTGTTACCAGAACGAACGCATGAAGCTCGAAGCCGAGGGCCTGATCAAGGACCTGCCCGGCGCCTCGGGGTTTCAATGCGATGTCTCCAACGACGGGGAAATCGATGCCCTCTTCGCGGCCCTCAAGGAGAAGTACGGCAAGCTGGATATCCTGGTCCATGCGGTGGCCTTCGCCCCCGCAGCCGACCTGCGCGGTGAGTTCATCAACACCAGCCGCGAAGGCTTCCGCACTGCTCTCGACGTGAGCGTGTACTCCCTGATCGCGGTCAGCCGTGGAGCCGTGCCCCTGATGCCCGGCGGCGGCACCATCATGACCCTCAGCTACTACGCCGCCGAGAAGGTCGTACCCAACTACAACGTAATGGCTGTGGCCAAAGCCGGCCTGGAATCCACGGTGCGGTACCTCGCCTGGAACCTCGGTCCGAAGAATATTCGCGTCAACGCCATCTCCGCCGGCCCCATCAAGACCCTCGCCGCCCGCGGCGTCGGCGATCTGAGCGAGATGATGAAGTCCCACGCCGACCGGGCGCCGCTGCACCGCAATGTCGATCAATTGGAAGTGGGCGGCACCGCGCTGTTCCTCGCCAGCGATCTGGCCAGCGCTATCACCGGTGAAACCTTGTACGTGGATTGCGGCTACAACATCATGGGATTCTGACCGGCTTTAACCGTACTTCACGGTCACTGCATCTCCAAAATCTGCTCCCACACCGCCGGCTCGATCGGAAGTCCCAGCTCCAGATTCTCCGCGCGCGTGCGCACGGTCTGCTCGCCGGGATAGCGGACCGGGCTTCCCTCCTTCGCCGGGCGGCAGCCGTGCAACGAAGCCACAATGTCGTCTGCGATCTGCGAGGCTGCCGACGCCGGACCGAAAGCCTCGGGATTCATCGCCAGAAAGACCTGCGAGATGCCGGTTTCGCGAAGCGGGTCGGGCGGGATCCGGTGAGTGGCATTACCCAGCGAGATCATTGCGGCAATCATGTCGAGCACAATGGACAGGCCCGAGCCCTTCCAGTAGCCGACGGGCAGAGGGCGCTGCGACTTCTCAATGGCTCCCGGGTCCCGGGTGAGGTTTCCTTCCTCATCGAAGCCCCCATCCACCGGCAGCATCTCATCTCGCGTTCGGTAGCTCTCCAGCGCTCCATAGGAAAACTGCGACATGGCCATGTCGAGAACCACGTGCCCCTTGGCGCGCGGCACCGCAATCACCAGGGGATTGTTCCCGATGCACGGTTCCATGCCTCCCCACGGCGGCAGATTGGCCAGCGTGTTCGTCCAGCAGATCCCGATCAGTCCTGCCTCGGCGGCCTGCCAGCCATACGTCCCTCCCCGCATCCAGTGGTTGGTGTTAGCGAGCGCGACGCAGGCCAATCCGTGCTCTCGGCTGAGCTTTGTGGCTCGCTCCATGGCGGCGTGCGCATTGAGATTGCCTGGCCCTTTTTGGCCGTCCCATCGCTCCATCGCGCCGAATCTCGCCATAGGCAACGGCTCGGCATTCACATTGATGGAGCCATTGCGCACCATGGCTACGAAACGTGGGAAGCGATTGATGCCGTGCGTGTACACGCCGTCGCAGGTGGTCTCAGCGAAGAGCCGTGCGCAGGTTTGTGCCCGGTCGGCAGAGAAGCCGAGGCCGCGCAACACCGCGGCCAGCCTGGTTTGCACTTCGTCGAAGGGGATTCGATTCATAGAGTGGAGTGGAACCTCGGCAGACCCTGAGGCCCGCCGGTAAAGGAATGCAGCTCATTTGTGATAGTTCGGATAAGCTGGCTTCTCAGGTTGGACCTCAGGATGTTTGGCCAGGTCATCAAGGGCCAGAGCGACTGCTTTCTCCAATTGGGGGTCGTGGCCTTCGCTTACCGACTTGGGATCTTGCTCGACGGCGAAATCGGGTTCTACTCCGTGGTTTTCAACATCCCACTCGCCCTTCGGTGAGAAGAACGCCACACTGGGCGACGTAACGTGCCCGCCATCCATCAACACCGGAATTGGGCCGATGCCGACTAACCCGCCCCATGTCCGCTTGCCAACCAGCGGACCGAGCTTTGCCTGCTTGAAGAGCCACGGCAAGGCATCCCCGCCGGAGCCGGAAAACTCATTGGCGATCATGACCTTGGGGCCATAGATGGCTGCGTTGGGAGTATGCTCGATGGCGCCATAGCGCGGGGCCCAGTAGGACTCGATATTGCGGCCCAGCACCTCGACGAAATAGTCCGCAACCTGGCCGCCAGCGTTGAAACGTTCGTCGATAATTGCCCCCTGCTTCTGGGTTTGCGCGAAATAGTAGCGGTTGAAGTTGGTGAAGCCGCCGGCTCCAGTATCGGGAAGGTAGACATAGGCCAGTTTTCCGCCCGAGAGTTGATCTACCTTGCGCTGATTGCTGTCGATCCAGTCAGTGTTGCGCAGTTCGGCTTCGCTGGGAACGGGAGTAACAGATATGTCGCGGGCATTTTTCCCATCGGCCGATCCAACGCGCAGGCTGATAACCTGACCCGCCGTGCCCTCTAGAAGCTGCTGGATGTCGATTGCGGCGGTTAGCTCCTGCCCGTTGATGTCCAAGATGCAGTCGCCCACGGAGAGCATGAGCCCGGGCTGCGCCAGGGGAGCATTCTCCCGCGGATTGAACGGGCCTCCAGTATAGATTTTGGCGAGACAGTAGCGGTTGTTCTTGATTTCGTAGTCGGCCCCTAGAAGGCCGCCCGGAATTCGCTTTGCCTCAGGAATGGCGCCGCCGTTGCCGCGCAGATGGCCTACGGAAAACGCGCCCAGCATCTCCTGGAAGATGTAGTTCAAATCGGCGCGCGAAGCAATGGACTCCACGTAAGGTTCGAAGTGGTCTTCGTCGGCTTCCGTGTCGTCCCCATGGAAGTGCGGATCGTAGAAGTAGGCGCGTTCGATCCTCCACACTTCGTGATACATCTGCGCCCACTCCGCCGGCGGATCGACGCGTACCTTGAGGTCGGTGAAGGACAGGGCGCCCTCGCCCGGCTTGATCGGAGCATTGGCAGGTGCAATCACCCAGGTCGGCGGCATTCCTCTGTCCGGCGGCGGTTCAGGGGCGTCGGGTTTGCGGCTGGAGAGCGCCAGCAGCATCTTCTCGCCATTTGCCGAGAGTTCGAAGCTCTCCACCTGCTCCGCTAGCTTCTCTGTCTTGCGGTCTTCCAGCGTCCATCGGCTCAGGGTGGCGGCGCGATCGGCAAAGCGGCTGGAGTCGGGGATCTCAGTGAAGTAGAGGCTGCCGTGAAGGCCCGCAGCAAGCCCCGTATAAACCGCGGTTGGGAGAGGCAACGCGACGATGCGCGACTCGATGCCTGCAACGTCCATCTTCACCGGCTTCAACGGAGCAGGTTTACCCGTATGAGCTTTTTCGTCTCCAGTGCCGCTTGAATCCTTCCCCTCCGCCGCGTGTTCGCTGCCTTCCGCGCCTTTTGCCGCTTCGGGCTGATTGTCCGGCGCTTTCTCGTCGTCCAGTTCCGGAGCGATGGGTGAAGCCTGACTCGCGGCAAGAACCGCGGCATAGATGTTCGACTTGACCTGGTAAAGATCGCTGGTCATGTCCAACCGATCTGAGGTGGCGCCGGCGTTTGTGCTCGCCATGAAATAGAGGTATTTGCCGGCGCGATCGAAGGCGGGTGAATGCGAGTCGCCCATCTCGCTCGTCACTTGCGTCGACTGGCCCGTTTCGACCGAATAGAGGTATAGCGCGTGCAGGTGATTGGCCATCGAACGCGGGTAGGCGATCCACTTGGAATCCGGCGACCACGCAAGATCGTAGGTGACGTTGGAGAAGCCTCCGAAGACATTTTTCTCGCCGATGGTGGTGAGTTTGCCGGTAGCAGTGTCCAGCACGAACGTGTTGAGCCGATTGTCATGAAAAGCGATGCGTTTCGAGTCTGGCGACCAGACGGGGTTGAAGTAGTATGCCGGCTCCTTCGCAAGTGGAAATTTCTTTACAGGTGATCCGCCCGCCTGAGAATTGCCTGTCTGCGATGCAACATGCAAGGCATAAAGACCTGACTCGTCGGAAAAATAGGCAATGGATTGACCATCGGGCGACCAGGCGGGTTCGCGCTCCATTACACCCGGCGTGTTGGTAATGTCCCGGGTCGGGCCATGCTTCGCAGCAACGGTGAGGATTTCGCCATGTGCCTCGATCGCCGCGCGCACACCGGTGGGGGAGAGGGAGGCGTGGTCGATCTCGGTAGCCACGTTCTCGATTCTGGGGCGCACCTCCGGCAAGTCGGCGTCAATCTCAATAGGCACAAGGTGGCTTGAGGCGCTCAATGTGTCGTAAAGGTAAATATCCCCCAGCCTGTCATACACCAGGGTGCTGCCTTGGCCGGAGAGCGTCCGAATGTCGGGGCCGTCGTTGGCCAGGGCTTCCGTCACCGGTGCCTTTTTGGCATTGGAGTCATAGCGGAAGATGGTAATGGGGCCTTTCCGCCCAGAGAGAAAATAGATCCTGCCACCGGCATACACCGGGCAAAAGTCAGAGGCCTGTTCATGCGGAATCTCGACCGAGTCGAGCCCAGGCAGGTTCGTAATCCAGATGGTGCTGGCGCGGCCGCCGTGATAGTTGCCCCACGAAACGAATGAGGTGTAGTCAAAGCCAAAGGCGGGCGGCAGCGGTGAGTAGGCAATCGACTTCCCGTCCGGCGAATATACCCCCTGGTAACCCATCGGCAGGGGGAGGGGTGTCGCGATTCCGCCCTTTGCCGGGACTGAGTACAACTGGGTATAGCGGCTCACCGATTGGCGCGTGGAACGGAAGACGATCTGCTTGCCGTCCGGGCTCCAGGCCACTGCGTAGTCGGCGGCCGGATGATACGTCACGCGGAAAGGAACGCCGCCGGTGGCAGGGATGGTGAATACATCGGTATTGCCGTCGTATTCACCGGTGAATGCGATGGTACTGCCGTCCGGCGAGAACACCGGCGCCGTCTCGATACCGACACCTGTGGTGAGTCGCGTGGCGCGGCCGCCGGTACGAGGTACGGTCCAGAGATCGCCCGCATATCCGAATGCGATGAGTTCCTTGCTGAGCGCCGGGTGCTGGAAGATGTGCGGCTTTGCGACTGCGCCTGCCGCAGGTCCAAACGCCAGTGTGATAACGAAGAAGACAAATGCGGCTGCAGCAAAAGGACGATTGGAGCGCACCAGGACCTCCGGGGAAGATGTTGCAGAGATGAGGTCAATATTAACGCAGGGACTCTGCCGACTTTCAATCTCTACTAACTTCGACATCCACCAACTTCCACCCTTTCGCGCATACGGCGCAGTCACGCGCAGCAACCGCAGCCTTCTCCGCGCCAGGTCCTGCGGCCTTCAATGATGAGTATGGGCACAGCCGCGAGCGCCGCCACGGTATCCACCCAGGCGATGCGCCACAGGGCATAAATCAGAAGACCCGCCAATGTGACCGCGGCGAGATAGGCGCAGGTTGCCGATTGTGTTGCGTCGGCCGCAAGGGCGCGGTCGTTCGATGCGCGCGCCTGTCTGCGCTTGAGCCACGCCAGCAGCGGCATCGCGAATAGAGCTGCGGCGGTGATTCCGATGCCGAGGCGGCTGGTTTCCATGGGCGTTCTGTAAGAAAGCACGGCGATGCCAACCACCGCGCCTGCCAGCAGGAATAGCAAGCTCGCGGCGGCTCGTTCGGCATGCGCTTTCTTCAGCGCAAAGCTGGGCAAAAACTGGGCGAGCACCACGGAGGCTGAAAGCAACTCGATCAGACTGTCGGATCCGAAGGCAAGCAGGGCCACACTATGCGCCCGAGCCGCGGCCCATAAGGAACCCGCGCACTCGAGAACCATCCAGACAATTGTGATGACCTGGAGCCACGCTACCTGATTCAAAAGATTGGGGCGCGATGGATCTTCCGGCACGGCGCACGATCCGCAGCACGCGCCATGAGTGCCGGTCTGGGACGAGCTGCTCATCGGCTTCTCCTTCGAACCCCGTCGTTGAGCGGCGACAGTGTTGCTCAGGATTCCTTCAGCGTCACAGTAATATTGCGCGCGTCGCCGCCTTCCGCAGTGATAACGATTTCCCCGGTGGCGCGTTTGCGGATGCTCTTGAACTTGTCACCCCACTCCACCAGCACCAACGCATCGGGCGTAAGCAACTCGTCGAGGCCGAGCGTCTCGAGCTGCCGCTCGCCTTCAAGGCGATACACATCAAGGTGAAATAACTTCACCGGTTTGCCATCCAGTGTGCCGTCGTACTCGTGCAGCAACGTGAACGTGGGACTGGTGACCTCGTCGGGGTCGGCGGCGTCGAGTGCCTGCGCAATTCCCTTCACCAGCGTGGTCTTGCCCGTACCCAAATCACCCCGCAGCAGTAGGAGTTGTGGCGGCTTAAGCAGCGCAGCCAGCTTGCGGCCCACTTCGACGGTATCGGCGCCGCTCTGCGTAGTGAACTTGTGGATGCGGCCTTCGGCCACGGGGGCGTCCTTGCTCATTCTGCTTCCTCTTGGGAGCGCTTGCCCGGCGAAGTCCTCGGCGGCAACCCCTGCAACCAAACATACCCGCTCGCGCTATGAGAGCGAAAGCGAAAAGCCTCTGAAAAATGAGGAAGACTGTCGGTCGCCAGAAGCGTATGCTCTTCACCCTCGCGTACGGCAAGATCCGCAGCCAGGCCGTGAAGAAAAACCGCCGTCTCGACGGCTTGTGCCGGCTGGTCGGGATACTGCGCCAGCAACGCCGCGACCACACCTGTGAGCAGATCGCCGCTGCCGCCTTTGGCCATGCCAGGGTTACCTGTGGTGTTCACTGATACCCGCCCATCGGGGTGGGCAATCAACGTCCGTGCCCCTTTCAGGACTACCGTGACTCCATTGCGCATCGCGAAACTACGCGCAACTTCAAGCCGGTTGGCCTGCACTTCCGGCGTCTTGATGCCGGCCAGCCGCGCCATCTCTCCTGGATGCGGTGTAAGCACCACCGTGCGTCCATGCGCCACTGTTTTCAGAAGCTCTAAATCCGTCGCCAGGTTATTCAGCGCGTCCGCATCAATAACCACCGGCATCCTGGTCGCAAGAAGCAGCAAAGCGCCGAACTTCTTCGTGTCGGGACTCTGCCCCATCCCCGGCCCAATCGCCAGCACCGTAATGCCCTTCATCAGCTCCGCCAGAAGCTCCGGCTTCCCATTCTCCGCCGAGATCTGACCCGCCTCATTGGCCTTCAGGGGCAACGTAATCAACTCTGGCGCAAAGCTCGACACCACCGGGAGCGCGGGCGCGGGAACTGCCGCAGTCACCAGGCCGGCGCCGGCGCGAAGGGCGGCGAGCGAGGTCATTACAGGGGCGCCCGACTTGCCCCCCGAGGATCCAAACGATCCGCCAACCACCAGCACGTGCCCGAAGTTGCCTTTATTGGCGGCCGCTGTTCGGGGCTTCAACATAAGCGACCGCGCTGATCCGGCCCATTCGATACCGAGCTTTGAGACAATAGCCTCTTGCGGCGAGCCGATCGGCGAAACAACGACGGGCTGATCCCAGCGCCGGGTGAGCTGACCAAACACATGCGCCGGCTTGGGCGCGGTAAACGTGATAACCGCATCCGCAGGAAAAACTGGTCCGCTCTTGAGGTTCGACGCCGCAGCCGCCGTGTCGTCGGCGGGCCAGCCGGAGGGAAGATCCACTGCAAGAATAGGCGTTGAACTTTCAGCCGGATCCGACATCACCCAATCCAGCGCGGCCAGCGCCAGGCCTTTCAGGGGTGGCTTGAACCCAGTTCCTACGATCGCGTCGATCATTAATTCTGTCTTGAGCGCGGATTGATGACGGACCAGATCGTCGCCAGACTCGACCACATGAACCTGACAGCATCCTGCCGCCGAAAGTTCGCGCCACGCTTCGGCGGCATCGCCCTGCACATCATCGGGCGAACCCAAAAGCAGAACAGTGACCTCGCGGCCGCTCTCAGCCAACAGCCGCGCCGCCATCATGCCGTCGCCGCCGTTGTTGCCGCGTCCGCACAACACTGTCACCCGCTTTGCCCGGTGAAACTGCTCCAGCACAAATGCCGCGATCGAGGCAGCCGCCGCGCGCATCAAGTCGACGGACGCAATTCCATACTGCTCCGTCGTTGCGCGGTCGCAGGCCTGCATCTCGGCAGCAGAGAGAACTAGCATTGTTACTATGGTAGCGGGTGCCGGTCTGTCGTGCGCGGTGCAGTTTCATGGGAGCACATAGGCTGGATGCGCAACAGGCAAGCGGCAACACGGAAGGATTTAGGCATGCCGAACAACGAAGACACGGGCCCAGGCAGAGCAACTTCAACATTTGACCTTCAGTCGCTGGCCGGCGAGTTTCCACCGAGCGCCGACACCATGCTGCTCGACATGCGTCTCACAGATGAGCCCTCGGCCAGTTCCCGTCTGTTTCGCATCTATCGTCCGGTCCCCGCCCACTTTCACAAAACTTGCGACGAGTATCTGCAGGTCATCTCCGGGCGCGGAAAGTTTATCGTCGAAGGAGGCGCCGCAATCGATCTCGGCCCTGGGCAACTCCTCTTCTTCCGGCGCAACACGGTGCACAGCATTCCCGAGGTTGTCGAGGCGCCGCTGGTCGTCTTCTCGGTCGACACTCCGCGCCGCGATCCCGCCGATGTAACGTTCGTGGATCCCGCCTCGGGCACCGCAGCAACCTTCATCCGGACCATTGCGCCGTAAGGCCCACTGCCTTCCCGCCGAGGGGATTTCTGTAGCCGCGTATCGCAACATCAGCTCGCGGAACCACCCGTTGAGCCCGGCGAAGAATGCGGCTACGGCATCGACAGAACAAAATCCCTGCACTGAAGATTGTCTTACTTCACGCGCACCTTTGGTTCAACTGAGAGCCCGGGCCGAAGCAGGTGGTTGGGATCCTCGTTTTGCAGATCGGTGAAATCGATGCGCACCGGAACACGCTGCACGACCTTGACGTAGTTGCCGGTTGCATTCTCGGGTGGGAACAGCGAAAGCACTGAGCCCGTGGCGCCGCCAATCTGCGTCACCTTGCCGTGATAGGACTTCCCTGTCGCGTCCACGTCGATCTCGACGGGCTGGCCGGCGGACATATGCCGAAGCTGTGTCTCCTTGAAATTCGCGGTAACCCAGATTCCCTCAAGCGAAACCAGCGTCAGAAGGTTTTGACCTGCCGCCACGTTTTGGTTTGTCTCAAGGCTCTTGCGCGTGATGATGCCGGCCTCTGGAGCCACAATCCTGGTGTAGCTCAGATTGAGGTTGGCCTGATCGAGCTGAGCCTGCGCCTGTTGTACCTGCGCCAGCGCCTGCTTGGCTTTGGCGTTCTGCGAGGCCACTTGCTGCGGACCGGTCTGGGCATACTTGAGCTGCGCCTGGGCCCCGGCCTCGCGCTCACGCGCCACTCGCACGCCGTCGGTTGCTGCCTGTTCACTGGCTACCGCATCCTGCACAGCGGCAGCGGCGGCAGCGGCGGCGGCCACGGCTGAGTCGAACTGCTGTTTGCTGATCACATCTTTTTCGACGAGCGGTTTGTAACGTTCCAGGTCCGCCTGCGCCTTCACATTATTTGCCTGCGCCTGTAGCACACGTGCATGCGCTGCCTGCACCTGCCCCTGCGCCTGCTGCACCGCCGCATGCGCACCGCTAACGTCCGCGCCCGCGGAACTCAAATTGCTGCCGGTATTAATGGCCGTCAGAGGAACGGCGACGTTTGCCGCCGCGGCGTTGGCTTCTGCGCTGGCCAGCGCTGCCTTGGCGTTCTCCACCGCTACCTGATAATCCCGTGGGTCCAGTTCCGCGATCAGATCGCCCTTCTTCACCATCTGGTTCTCATCGACGTCGACATGGAGCACCTGGCCGGCGATGCGCGAGCTCACCTGGATCAGATGGCCGTTCACCTGCGCGTCATCCGTGTCCTCCGTGAATGTCGAGTGCCACCAGAACGCAACGGCCGACACCACGATAATTGCAATGACTACGATGATGATGCCCCTGCGGCGGGACCGCGGCGGGACGACTTCAGTGGCCGTGTCCGGCTCGCGCTGAGCGGGTGTTGTAGTTGTTTCCGCCACGTTCACTTTCCTCCCAGATAACTCTTGTAATTCTCTGCCGCTCCCAGCGCACGCGCCAGGCTGAGCTTGGCGATGTTGTGCCGGTAGAGGCTGGTTACATATTGGTCGTTGGCCTGAGCCACGGATTGCTCGGCCTGGCTTACCGCAAGGTTGTCGCTTACGCCCGCAGCATAGCGCTGTTGAGCTTCGCTGAGCACCTGGTTCGCGAGATCCACGCTGGAGCGGGCTACTTCAACCTGCTTTTGCGCCGAGGCAATGTCGAGCAGTGCGTCGCGCACATCGGCGTCAACCTGTGCGTTCTTGTCGCTTAGCTGCGCCCGCTGCGTGTCCAACTGCGACTGGGCCTGCTCCGCTTCGCCCCGCAAGGCAAATTCCTTGAAGACCGGCACGCTCAAGGTCCCGGATGCGTCCACCGTGCCATGCGAATTGCGCACATTGACGCCAATGTCACCGTAGTCCACGTTGGCCGTCAGCGTCGGGAACCGCTCCGCCGTGACCGCCCTTCGCTGCTCTTCTGACGCCCTGGTCTGTTCCACCATCGCCGCAAGATCTTTCCGGTTGGCATGGGCTTGGCGAATTGTTGCGTCCACGTCGAGTTGATCGAAGGCTGCGTATGGAGCTTTATCTGCAAGCTTAAAGTTCTGCGCCAGCGGCAGCCCGATGGTCCGCGCCAACGCCAGCTTGTCCTTCTCCAAAGCGTTCTGGGACACGATGAGTTGCTGTTCCAGGGACTGATAATCCACCCGTGCGCGTAGTTCATCCAGAAGCGGGGCGGTGCCGGACTGATGGAACTGGACCGCCTGGTCCAGCGAAATCTTTGCAGTAGCCACCTGCGCTTGCACACTGCTTACGCGAGTTTCATCGGCCAGCACCAGCAGGTAAGCATTGCCCACAGTCAATATCACCAGCTCGCGCGCATCCTGGGCGGAAAGCTGCGCCGCATTAAAATTGTGCCGGGCGGCAAGGTAGGTGCGCAGGGAGTTCACGTTGACCAGCGACCAGTTCAGAGAAGCGCGCAGATCGGTAAAACCGAATGGTCCCACAATGACGGGAAACCCCGGAATTCGCAGGCCTTGCGCCGCGAGATCCACCTGCATGACCGCTTCCTTCGCGTAAGCGTCCACTGAAGGCAACAAAGCCTGCAGTTGGCTGAGCCGCTGACCGCGCGCCGCCGCTGTCTGCATGCCGCTGAGAATTACACCTAAATTGTTTCTCAGGCCACGCTGAATTGCGTCGTCCAGCGTCAAATCTACTGGCTGGGCTGAAACTTCACCGATGGACACGCTGCCTTGAAAGCTGGAAGCAGTCTGTGGGGCCGCGGTCGGCGGTGGACCCGGCGCAGTTTGGGCGGCCAATTCGGTCACTGGGAGTGCCAAAAGCACGGCGAACGCCAAACCTGCGACCCCGAACAGGGGCTCGCGGGCATGCGGATCGCTTGAGCTATTCATTGAATGTTTTGACAGCATCAATTGATTTCAACTCGATTAGACATGAAAAAGAGGCGTTTGCCCAAAAATCGTTGGCTGATGAATGGATGCGCACGAATGGCAGCAGGGTTCTTAAACTAGTGTAACGAACGGGCCAATGTGCCGCGCCCTTCCGCCCCGCCTTTGGCAGAAAACTCAGATTTTCTGATACTGAAAGAGGATTTCCCGGCCGAGAAGGACTTGCTCGAGTCTTTGCGCCTGTAGAAGAGCCAGGCCGCTGGAATGACTCAGCGACCTGCAGAGGCGTGAATCAATTGCGATGCGAGTGAGCATAGCCCCTGGCGGAAAAGCTCGCGCACTGCCTCCGGGCTCCAGGTTGAAGCTTGCGGGCCGCCGTTGGCAGCCAGTAACTCCGCCGCCTCCCCGGTCGTAAATCCAGCCACCGCGCGCAACACAAAGATGGAGCGCATCGCCGTTGGCAAACTCTCCAGCCATTCCCGCACCCGGTCGCGATCTGGACCTGCGATCATGCTTGCAAGCTCCTCGCGGGAGACTCCCACGGAATCAAGGTCGTCGTCTTCAATGCAGGTCACGGCTGGTTGCAGGTCTTCGGGAGGAACAAGACCGCTTGGGTCCCGCTCGGAGATCAATTGAAGTGCCGCGCTCGAGAGCGCCCGCCGGCTGCTCTGCCGCGCCTCTTCGGGCTCCGCACAGTCTGAAACCTCGGCCGTCGCGACCGCCGTCTCTACCAGCCGAATGCTGTCTTCTCCCTCGCCGACCAGCATCGAAGCCATGCTGTAAAGCCTGGCCGCAATCAGGTCGAATACCCCGTCCATGCCCTCGAATGCCTTGGCCACCGTCGCATCGTCCTTGGGCTGGCCGTCCATAAGCCCTTGCACCCGCTGGCTAAAGGCAACCGCCTCGGCTGGAATCGGCTGAGGAGGAATCAGGATGATGTCGGAACTCGGGGGCTGATGGGGCATAAAGTGCTCCTCTTAGGGGCCGAAAGCATGGCACCCCACAATCTATCCTCACCCCACTGGCCAGTGTGGGTCAATTCGCATGAGGAATCCCTGGCGGTTCAGCTCCCAATTCGTACAGTCCCGGCGGCTCTCGCAAAGAGAGTGATACAAAAAAACGAAGCTCCCCTCGGATCTGAAATGCAAATCGGGTCGGCAGGTTCCCTCTCTCATGGACCCTTCGCTGTCTCTTGCTCGACTCACGATGGTTGGGCGGAAAGCTCACCCCGCCAGGATTTCGCCGGCTTTTAACTTCGCTCGACGCGCGCGTCCTGTATGGATTGTGATGAACCGGAAACGGCAACCACGCTGTGCCCCTGTCCTCGGGCGGGGAAAGGCTGTAGACTGCCAACACGGCGCAGTGGACGAATTCGATGGCCAGAACGGCAAAGAAACAAAGGCTCTTCAACGGGCGAGACCAGTCCTGGATGCAGTTCAATCGGCGCGTCCTTGAGGAAGCCGAGGACCCGGCCAATCCGCTGCTGGAGCGCGTGAAGTTCCTCGCGATCACCGGTTCGAACCTCGACGAGTACGTCGAAATCCGTCAAGCGGGTCTCATGCAGCGCATCGAAGACGGCTATCGCGAGCCCGGATACGACGGGCTGCGTCCTGATGAATCGCTGGCTGCGCTGACCACAGAGATTCACAGCTTCGTTGACGCTCAATACGCGTGCTGGAATAACCGCCTGCTTCCGGAACTGCGCAAGCAGGGCGTGCGCCTGCTGGAGTGGGATGAACTCGACGAAGATGCCCGCACGTTTGCGCAGGGCTACTTTCAGCGCGAGGTCGACCCGCTGTTGACGCCCATTGCCATCGATCCGGCGCACCCGTTCCCTCGAGTCCTGAACAAGGCGCTTTGTCTCGCCCTGCTGCTGCGACGCAAGCGAAAGAGTTCAGGCCCGCAGGTGCTGGGGGTGGTGACAGTGCCGCGCGCCCTGCCGCGGTTTGTGCGCCTGCCTTGCCCCGATGGCACATTCGACTACCTCCTCCTCCAGGACCTGATCGCACAGAACCTGTCCGGCATGTATCGCGGCTACGAAGTGCTGGCCCATGCTGCCTTCCGGGTCACGCGCAACTCCAACCTCTACTTCGAAGAGGAGGAAGCGCGGTCGCTGCTGGAGTCCATTCGCGTGGAGTTGCACAACCGCCGCAAGGGCGATGCGGTACGGCTGGAGATCGAAACCGGCGCTCATCCCGAAATCATCGAGCGACTGCGCGTCAACTTCGAACTCGAAGAGGACCAGGTTTTCCGCGGTGAAGGCCCGGTGAACCTGTCGCGCGTGATGTTCTTCTACAGTGACGTGCAGCGGCCGGATTTGAAGTTCCCGGCTTTTGTGCCGAAGTCGCTGCTGTTGAGCCGTAAATCCGCAAATATCTTCGACGAGTTGCGGATGCACGACATTCTTCTCCACCACCCCTATGACTCCTACGATCCAGTGGTGAACTTTATCGAGCAGGGCGCGCAGGATAGCGCTGTCGTGAGCATGAAGCAGACGCTGTACCGTACCAGCCAGGATTCACCCGTGTTTCAGGCCCTCACCGAAGCCGCAGCCACCAAGGAGGCCACGCTGGTGGTCGAACTGATGGCGCGCTTCGACGAAGCGTCCAACATCCGCTGGGCGCGCAGCATGGAAGACGCAGGCGTGCAGGTCTTCCACGGCGTAGTGGGCCTCAAAACGCATTGCAAGCTGGCCATGCTGGTCCGCCGCGATGAAGATGGCGTCACCCGCCGCTACTGTCACCTGGGGACCGGCAATTACAACCCCGTCACCGCGCGCTTCTATACCGACTTGAGCCTGCTCACATGCGATCAACAGATTACCGAGCGCGTGCATATGGTGTTCAACTATCTCACCGCTCACGCCGAGATTGACGATTACCGCCCGCTGCTGGTGGCGCCGCTCACCATGGCGGAGAGCTTCCTGGGCCTGATCCGCCGTGAGGGAGAGCACGCCAAGGCGGGCCGCCCCGCTCACATCGTCGCCAAGATGAATGCCCTGCTCGAGCCGAGCGTGATTGAGGCGCTGTACCAGGCGTCGCAGGCAGGCGTGGAGATCGACCTCATTGTGCGCGGCGTGTGCACGCTTCGCCCCGGCGTCAAAGGGCTGTCCGATCGGATACGCGTACGCTCCATCGTCGGCCGCTTCCTGGAGCACTCGCGCATCTTCCACTTTGCCAATGGCGGCGACGACGAGGTCTTTCTCGGTTCGGCCGACTGGATGCCTCGAAACCTCTTCGAGCGGTGCGAGGTCGCATTTCCGGTGCGCGATGCCGCCGCCAAAGCGCGCATTCACGACGAAATCCTGCCGGCCCTGCTTGCCGACACGGTGAAGGCTCGCCTGCAGCAGCCCGACGGGAGCTACCTGCGCGCCAAGACGCCGAAGGACACGCAACCCTTTGCCAGCCAGCAGTTCCTGATGAAATTGGCGGAAGGAAAAGCCGAGTTGGACGCCATTCCGGCTGCCGGTTCGCTGACACGGTGCCGGCGGAGCGCCCACAGGATTCAGCCGTCCGCTGCCTCCGCGGCTGATTGAATATTGACGTATTCAATCCTTTGCCGACCATTTCAACACCGGGTGCTACATTCAGATTCATCAATATCTCAATCCAGAGAAAATGCAACGGAGTGAACTTGGGATCGTCGGTCCGAGGCTTGACCTCTGTTGTGAATCAACGAACAATTGAAGGAGAGAAAAATCGTGGGTCAGTCCGAACCGCAGGTCTTTAAAGGCGTCACGCCGGAGCAATACACGCGTCTGGTCGAAAAAGCGAAAGGGGCAGGGATCGAAATGAGTGGCCCCAGCGGAACCGCATCGAAATTCGGCGTCGAAGTCGCGTGGAACTATGCTGCCGACCGTCAGGAACTCATCCTGCACTGCCTGAAGGCGCCGTTCTTCATGAGCGCAGCTGACGTAAATGCCAAGATCCAGGAGTTGGTCAGCCAAACAATGGCGTGAATTGTCGTTGAATCGGCCAACCCAAAGCCCGGGAGCCTTCTCCTACAATCTAGGGAGTGACACAGATTCTGGCCAATCCGCCCGCCCGCGATGTTTCCCCAATCGGCGAGAACAGGCTGCATCGTTTATTGGATGCGCCCGCGCCGCTTCGTCTCTGGCACCTGGCCAGTCTGGATGCTCCCACGGTCGCCGTGGTCTGGTCGCTGGGATTTGCATGGGCAGCCGAGGTCAGGCTTCCGCCGTGGGCTCCGCTCCTGCTGGCGCTTGTAGCCTGGTCGGTTTACATCGGTGACCGGCTGCTCGACGCCCGAGCCGGGTATCGCACGTCCTCGCTCCATTCACTGCAGGAACGGCATCGCTTTCACTGGCGCTATCGTCACCTTCTTGGGCTGCTCGCCATAGCGGCAGCCATAGGCGCGTCGTGGATCGTGGTAAATCTGCTGCCGGCCGTCGCGCTCAAGCCGGATTCCGTGGTGGCGTTTGCCGCTTTGGCTTACTTTTCCGGCGTCCACTCCCACCGAAGGGTCCCCCAACAGCTCTCCGCCGTGTTTTCGCGGGAGTTTCTTGTGGGCGTGCTATTCACCGCGGGCTGCGTTCTGCCTGTCTGGTCCCAGCCGCACTTCGCACACAGCGAAACCTCTCCTCACATGCTGCTTTTTGTGCCCATGGTCTTCTTCGCATGCCTGGCGTGGCTCAACTGCACCGCGATTGGCCACTGGGAGTCCAGCGAGCCGAATTCCGGCACCAGCCCGGTGTTTTCTTTCGCAATCTCCATGGGGCTCATCGGTGTGCTTCTTACGGCTCTCATCGCCGTTGTCCAACCGCGATCGGCAGCCCTACTTGGCGCTGGAGCGGCGAGCGCCTTGTTGCTGGCAGCTCTGGACCGAATGCGCCTTCACATCACGCCACTCGCCTTTCGGGCCGCTGCGGACCTGGTGCTGCTGACCCCGATCCTGTTGCTTCCATTCACGCCCGGCCGCGGATGAGCCGCCTCGCCAACTTTGATTCGCTCGCCCGGGTCTATCGCTGGATGGAGTGGGCAAGCTTTGGCCCGTGGCTCTGGCGGTGCCGCTGCGCCTTCCTCGGCGAGCTTGGCGGGTGCCGGCGCGCCCTGGTACTGGGCGACGGAGATGGGCGCTTCACTGCCCGGCTGCTGCGCTCGAATCCCTGCATTCAGGTGGACGCCGTTGACGCCAGCCAGGCAATGCTGCGCGCGCTGCTCCGGCACGCGGAACCGCACGCCGCGCGGGTCCGCACTGAGGTTGCAGACGCGCGCGCATGGAAGCCATCCGGCACAACCCAAACGCAGCTATACGACATGGTTGTCACGCATTTCTTCCTCGATTGCCTTACCACCGGCGAAGTCAGCGCCCTGGCGGCGACACTGCGCCCAGTCTTGGCAGGCAACGCGGTATGGGTGGTGTCGGAGTTCGCCGTTCCTGCGCGTGGCCTTGGCCGTCTGATCGCACGCCTGGTTATCTCCTGCCTCTACCGGGCGTTCGGCTGGATGACCGGATTGGCGGTTCGCCGCCTCCCGGACCATCACTCGGCCCTGGAACAGGAGGGCTTTGCGCTGCGGCGGAGCCGGTCCTGGCTGAATGGGCTCTTGATCAGTGAACTCTGGTCAGCGAAGACATCCGACTGACAAACGATTCGGTGCGCAAACCGCATGAGCAAGATTCTCTGAGATTTCCCGGTTCCGATCCGGAACTTGTTGCGGTTTCTTCTAAACCGCGGCAACGAAACGCTTCTCCGTGGTTCGGCATCCAACAAAATGTTACAACGATGTTAAAATCCCTACTGTAAGGAGCTGGCACACTCCCCTTTTCCCGCCGGAACCCGATCTCATGAACCTGTACCTGATGCGTCACGCCAATGCCGGACTGAACCGGCCCAATCCCCTTCTCGATAAGAAACGAGGATTGATTAAAGAGGGCAAGGACCAGTGCATGCTGATGGCGCGCGTACTCAGCACGCTTAAGGTCCAGGTGGACGTGATCGTCTCCAGCCCGCTAAAGCGCGCCTTGCAGACCGCGCAGTTTGTGGGAACGGAACTGGGCTACGAGGGAAAGGTCGAAATCAGCCCGGCCATGGCCCCGGACGCAGATTACCCCGCCTTTCTGGACCTGCTGGCCAAGTATGCCGATCTCGAAGGGGTGCTGTTGGTGGGCCACAATCCCAACCTGTTCCAGTTTCTCGGCAGACTGGTGACGGGCAATGGCGGAGCCAATCTGCGCATGCGCAAAGGCGCGGTAGCTCGCATCGACCTTGACCGCCATCCCCCGCAGTTGCAGTGGCTTATCGATCCGCGCACGGCTCGCTCCATCTACGCCAGCGTTGCGAAAAATTCGCGGCCGAAGACCTCCCGGAAGTAGCCTGCCTCTTTGCGCAGAGACCATAGCTCCAGTTCTGCGCCCGTCCGGCCCGGCTTGATCTCCAGATAAACTCGCTTGGGATACACCTTGGCCGCAACCCGCAGCACATCGCTGGCCCTGTCCTGGTTGAGTGCCTCGGCCAGCCGCAGCAGAACCACCGCCCGGTGAACATTCTTGTGCTCTTCGGCGGGGATGTTGCGCAATGCGCGGTCACCCGGCTGCGGACGGCTTTTGCCCAGGTAGCGCGCAATGGCTGAAACCACCGTTCGCTGCACCCGCGTGTACCCGTACATTTCAGAGCTCGAAATAATGTACTGGGTGTGCCGGTGGTGGCCCTGGTGGTTGAGGAATTTCCCGGTGTCGCGCAGAAGAGCGGCGGCGGCCAGCCAGTTCTCGTATTCGGGAGGCAACTGGTGCAGCAGCTTCAACTCGCGAAAGAGCTGCAAGGCGTGCGCGCGGACCGGCTCTGCCTGCCGAGGGTCCACGCCATAGCGGCGCGCCGTGGCCAGCACGCTCTCCCAGCGCTCCTGTTCGAACTCCCGGTGGCCCGTGGCGCGGGCGTCCGTCTCCGCGAGCATCTGCGCCAGAATTCCGTCCTTCAATCCCAGCGGCGAATAACGGAACCCCGGCAGGCCAAAGCTTTCGAGAAGTTCCGCATACACCTGGGCGCCGGCCACGATGATCTCTGCCCGCCGCGGGCCGATGCCCGGCATGACTTCCCGCTCCGTCAGCGTCATTTTGGCTAATTTGGCGGCCAGCTTGCGCACCGTGGGTGTCGGTGCGATGGCTGCCATTCCGGAGGAAAGAACGCTCTTCGCCGCAGTGGTTCGGCGCGGCTTCCCCGCCGCTTTTTTGGCCGGCTTGGGCGCTATTTTGCCGCTCTTCGCGGCGGCCGCACAGGCCTCGGCCAACGAGGCAGCCGTGCCGGACGTGGCCATGACCAGGGAGATGTTTTCCGCATGAACCCGGCGGCGCACCCGCCGCAGTTCCCGGGTGATGAGCTGCCGCATCTGCGCAAGTCCTTCAGCCGGCGCGGGATCCGCGGTAAGAAACTCCTCGGTGAGCCGCACGGCTCCGATGGGCAGGCTCACCGTATCCACAATCCGCTTGCGCTCCGAGAGCGTGATCTCGCAACTTCCGCCGCCCAGGTCCACCAGCAGCACGCGTCCGCCCATGCCCGGCTCGCCGCTCATCAGGCCGCGATGAATCAGCCGGCCCTCTTCCAGGCCGGAGATGATCTCCATGTTCCAGCCCGTCTCTGCCTTCACCCAAGCCTGAAATGCCTCCCCATTGCGCGCGTCGCGCATGGCCGCCGTGGCCACAACCCGAATCTGGTCCACCCCGTGCGCCTGGACCGCCCGCTGGAATCGCTTGAGAGCTCTTAGAGTGGTCGACATGGCCTCGGGCGAGATCAGCCCCGATTCAAAGACGCTGGCGCCGAGCCGAGTCACTTCGCGATCCTCGTGCAGCGTCTTTAGACGATGCGCAACAACCCGCGCGATCTTGAGCCGGCAGGAATTGGAACCGATATCGATGGCGGCAAAGGTGGGCATGGCTGGGTTGAACGGGCTCCGGGAAGACGAAATCTGTTACTGGGCTCAAGATACACGAGCCGGCTTGCTGTCGCTGACCGTAGAGCGGGTGCTCATCAGCCAAACGGCGACCATCTGCCATCGCGGGATGAATCACAAAACCGGCTGCTATCCTGATCCTTGCACCAATACCCGCGATGACAAATAGACCCGACACAGAAATTCGCCTGCAATCCACCCCCTCCACCTTTGCTGCATGGGTGTTGCTGGCCATGATTTTCCTCTCCGTTCAGTTCGCTTCACTGTTCACGCCGCCACTCCTTGACGATGCTGACGCTTCGCACGCCCAGGCCGCCCAACACATCGCCGAGAGCGGCGATTGGGTGACCCTGAAGGTGGACGGCATTCGATATCTCGAGAAGCCGCCGCTTCCCTACTGGCTTGAGGCCAGTTTCTACCGCATCTTTGGCCAGAATGCATTTGCCACTCACCTGCCCAACGCGCTGGCTATGCTCGGCTGCGCGTGGCTCGCGTGGCTTTGGACTGAACGCGCGTGGGGACGGCGCGCTGCCTTCTACGCCGCGCTGGGTGTGCTCACGTCCATTGGGCCGTTCCTCTTTACGCGCTTCTCCATTCCTGAGGCGCTGCTCTCGTTTTTGCTGCTGTTTGCGCTCTATAGCTTTATCACCGGGCTCGATAGCCGGAGGCCCGTCCGCTTTTATGGCATGTGGGCGGCGCTGGCTCTGGCCACGCTGACCAAGGGACTCATCGCGCCCATCTTCTTCGCCGCGGCGGCCATTCCGCTGCTGCTGCTCAGCGGCCATTGGCGGCGCTGGCGCGCGCTCAAGCCGTTCTCGGGGCTACTGCTGTTCCTTGCAATCGCCGCGCCGTGGCACATCCTGGCCGGATTTCGCAATCCCGATCAGGGACACCCGGTGGGTAACATTCCCACCCCCGGCAACGTGCACGGCTTTTGGTACTTCTACTTTTTGAATGAGCACGTCTTCCGCTTCCTGGGCACGCGCTTCCCGCACGACTACAACCGCTTGCCGTTCGTCTGGTACTGGCTGGCTCACCTCATCTGGCTCTTCCCCTGGAGCCTGTTTTTACCGGCCATGATCGTGTTGGCGTGGAAGACAAGGCAACGCTGGCTGCAGCATCTGCGCCGCGACGCCGGCCAGACCGTGGACTTCTACCTGGACTATGCCGCGCGTGAAGATGTGGCAAGCTACGTAGCCCGCTTGAAGTTTCGCGTGCGCTCGGCGTGGCTGCTGGGCCTCTTCTCGGCCTTTATCCTGCTGTTTTTCTCCCTCTCCACCAACCAGGAGTACTACACCTTTCCCGCATGGCCACCGCTGCTGATGCTGATTGCCTCGGTGCTTGCCGGGATCGAAGAGAATCGTGGACCCGATTACAGTCCGGCCAGCGACCAGCCGATGCTCTCGATGGCATGGCTCACCTGGGCGCAGGCCTTGTTCGCCGTGGCCGGAGCCCTGGCTGCTGGGGCGCTCGGTTGGGGACTGTGGGAATCGCGTCAACTGCCCTTTGTGGCCGACATCGGCACCCTGCTGGCGCACCGCGACGTGGGCGGATATACGCTCTCCATGTCCCACTTCTTTGACCTTACGGGACCCTCGTTCGCCGCGCTTCGCCTGCCCGCCGCACTGGCTGCCGTGACTTTGCTGATAGGTCCCGCCCTGAGCTGGATGCTGCGGCTGCGGCGGAAGCACATGGCCGCAACCACAATTCTGGCCCTCACCATGGCGGTGTTTCTCATCGCCGCGCACATCGCCTTCGCGCGCTTCGAACCGATGCTAAGTTCCAAACAACTGGCCGACACGCTGGTGCAAAAGGGGTCGCCGGCCGATTCCTTCATCATCTACGGAGATCAGTCGGACGCTTCCTCGGTGGTCTTCTACACCCACAACTTCCTGCACAAACCCGCGTTCGTGGTGGTTGAGCCCTGTTCGCCGCATGGAGCCGGGTCATCGTTGCTCTGGGGCTCATGCTATCCGGATGCGCCGAAGATATTCCTCAGTGAAGATCAGCTTTCGAAGGTGTGGGGCACCGGCGAACGCAAATGGCTGTTTGCCCAGGATAAGAATCAACCCAAGGTCGAGCAGTTGCTCGCCGGCCGTCTCTTCCCTGTCCAATACATCGCCGACAAAGCTCTGTGGACCGACCGGCCCCTGAAGTAGTCCTCCGGCACGCGGTTCAGGCCACCGAGTTTCTCATCTCTGTTCCACGATCCCCGTCCGTTCCCTTAGGATGGAGCCCATGACCTGCTTCCTCTTCAAGACCGAGCCCGACGTGTACTCTTTCGACGATTTCCTGCGCGATCACGAGACGGTGTGGGACGGCGTGACCAACCCCACCGCCGTGAAGTACTTGCGCGAAATGAAAGCGGGCACGAAGTGGATCTTCTATCACACCGGCGATGAAAGAACCGCTGTGGGCACGGGCACGGTGACAAGCGTCGATCCTACAGACCCCAAGGTGCCGGTGGTTCGCGTCAAAGTGGGCAAGCGGCTCAGGAGTCCGAAAACCCTGGCTGCCATCAAAGCGGACCCGCTTTTTGCGAATTCTCCTCTTGTGATCATCGGGCGCCTGTCGGTCGTGCCGCTGACCATAGAACAGTGGGACTGGTTTCTGGCCTGATTTGAGTTTTCGGCTTAGATCTCCGGCTTCCGCGAATCACTCTCCTCGACTTCTCCCAACCAGCCTCGCGTATTCAGCAACTGTCTCTGATCGAGGGCCCAGACTTTCCCCGTCAGTTCGTCGGCGCGTTTGCCTTCGCGAGCGCACTTGTCGAACTCGCTGGTCATGGCCTGCATCTTGGCATCGAGATCGTCGATAAAACTCAGTACCAGGGCCTCTGGGATCATGGGGAGCTTGGGTGAGCCGAACTCGAGTTTGCCGTGGTGCGACAGGATCATGTGGACCACCAGCATCTTGAGACGCGGCGGAAACTTCGGAAGGCTGTCCATAGTGCGTTCCGCGAGCACCGCTCCCATTTGGATGTGGCCCAGCAAGGTGCCTTCCACCGTGTACTCAAAGCCGGTGTCCCACGAGAGTTCACGCACCTTGCCAATGTCGTGCAGGATGACCCCCGTGAGCAGAAGGTCGCGGTGCAGGATGGGATACTGCGGCGCCACCCGATCGGCAAGCTTGAGCAGGCTTATGACGTGTTCGAGCAGTCCTCCAAGCCACGCGTGGTGGAGTTGCTTCGCCGCAGGGGCTTCCCGGTAGGCCAGGGCGATCTGCGGGTCGGCCAAAATCGTGGAAAGCAGTAGCTTGAGATGCGGATCCGTGAAGCTTTCCACAAACCCCAGCAGTTCGCTCCAAAGCACAGCCACATCGTAGTTGGTCGCCGGCATCAGGTCGGACTTGTCTGCCTCGGCCGCGAACGCCTTGCGCAACTGATCCACCTTCAACTGCAGGCGATCGTTGAAACGCGACACACTGCCGCGCACTTTTACCACGTCGCCGCGATCGAACTCCTTGCTGATGCGCGGATCGCTCAGGTCCCAGACTCGGCCCTCAACCTGGCCGGTCTTGTCGCAGAGAATCAAATTGAGGTAGGGCTTGTTGGTTTGCGTGGTGCGCTGCTGTTTTTGGAGAACGAGGAAAAAGCTGTCGAAGAATTTACCTTCTTCAAATCCGGTCAGATCGGCAATATAGATATCTTTCATCCTGCGGGAAGCTTATCGCAATTGGTAGTGGATGCCAAAAGCAGGCTGGCCCGGGATGTGATCCCGGGCCACGCTTGGAAATGCTTTATAGATCAACTACTGCTGCGGAGGAGGAGCTGGTGCCGGCGCTCCCGAAACGGGTGGGATCGGCGTAGGCACCAGCGGTTCCGAACCCTCCTGATCCGATTTCTTCTTGTTACTCAGGCGAGTCTTATCCTGAGTGGTCGTTGACCTCTTCTTCTTTTTCTTTGAGGCAGTATCGCCGGCCAGGCCAAGGGGAGCGGATTGAGTCTGACGGTCGGCAACTTCCGCCGCGTCGGGCGCCGCGGGCGCCAGGGCGTCGGGCTTGGGCATCTTGGCTTTGGCCTGCTTCGGAACGCGGGCGCGGGAACTGAATCGGGTCTTCTTCTCCACGGCAGGTGCCTCTTCCAGAGGATTCACCGGCTCCGCAGATTGCGCTACCTGCGGAGCGGCGCCGGCGTCTTCGGTCGGCGATTCAGGCCCCTTGGGCAGAGTCTTCGTGGGCGCCTGGCCAAACCGGATCTTTTCCTTCTTGCCCGGCTTCATCGAGATTTCCTCTGGGCGCTTGCCCTTCTTGTCCGTTGGAACCTGGGACGTTGCCGGCTCAGTCGAAGTGGCCGCAAGGGGTGCCGGCTGAGGCGACTTCTGGCGGAACGTGTGCGTTGTCTCGCGGAAGCGGGTGCGCTCCACCTTCTTCTTTTTCTTCGGCGCGGGGGGGGTATAGGCCGCGTAGGAAATGGGAAGTACACGCTTGTTCGGACTGGCTCCCGTATCCTCATAGCCCGGCTTGATTTCGACGTACGCATCCTCGCGCATCTTGGTCAGATAGTCGCGGATAGCCGGCATCATCCTGCTTTCGTAAAAGGCCTGCTCCACGTCCTGCTCCACGTCCTTATACTGCGGTACGCCACCCGGAGTATGCTGCACCACCTTGAGAATGACGTAACCTTGGCGGGTGCGAATCGGCTGAGTAATCTCTCCCGACTTGAGGCTGAATGTTGCGTCTTCCAGCACCTTGGCAAGAGCGCCCCGGCGGAACTGACCCAGGTCTCCGCCCTCGGACGCCGTAGGTCCGTCACTGGAGGTGCGCGCCAGTTGCGAAAAATCGCCGCCCGCCTTGAGCTTGGCCTCGATGTCATCGGCCTTGGCCTTGGCGGCAGCCACCTTCTCAGGATCCGCGGGCTGCACTTCGCCGGGCGTGGTGACCGAGGGGGCAGCCGTACCTGTGGAAACCAGAATCTCGCTCAGGCGAACGCTCTCCGGCTGGGTATAGTCCTGCTTGTGGGCCTCAAAGTAACGCTCCACTTCGCCCGGCGTAACTGAAACCTTACGGCCAACTTCATCGCGCATCACTTGCTGGGTGATGATCTGATTGCGGATGTTGGCCTTGAAGTCCTCGAAGGAAACACCCTGTTCCTGCGCAGCCTTTTCCAGATCTTCCATGCTCGCCAGCTTGTACTGCTTGCGGATGTCGTTGAGGCGATTGACCAGTTCGGTTTCGCCGGTGATGCCGAGTTCTTTGCCCTTGGAGAGCCAAAGCTGCTGATCGATCAGATTCCGCAGCAGGTCTTTATGCCCCTCGGATATCTGCTGCATCGTGGCGCCGTGCTGCCTTGCCTCGTCATCCAGTTCCTTCATGGCGCGGTCGTAATCGGATCGCGTGATGATCTGGTCGTTCACGCGGGCGATGATCTCTTCAACCGTGACGCCGCCGTAGGGGCTCTCCGGCACGGCTGGACGCGTTTGCGCCAGAGCGGAAGTGGCAAGCAGCATCGTGCCAAGCACGGATACCGCGGAATTGCGAAGGAATCTCAGGGTCATAGGTCGGCACATGGCAGGCAGCGAAAGAACCCCCGCCTGTTGGTATAGACGTCATTGTAAATGGCAGGAGAGCGGGCGGGCACCTGGGACCACCGTGGCGGGCGCATTCTCCATCCATATTCATGGCTCCTGAGGCGATTCCAGAGGCGTTTCCCGTCGATACACGATCCTGGGGGCGGCGCCCGGACCCGGACCGCCCCGGTGCGGCGGTCGAGCTGGCCGGCTGGCTACCGGAAACCAGGGGACGGAGTCAAATAACCCAGTGCTATACTTTAGTTCAAGGCTGCCTTGCGAGGCCCGGATACGGTGCCTGCTGCACCTGCCGCCCGGAGGTTCTTTCCGCCTATGACTCCCCGCGCCCGCCGGGCACTTTTCACCCTCGTTCTCTTTTTCGCCGTTTGCGCCGTTGCCGGCACCATTCTTCAGCGCAAAGTCGGCGCGCAGTCCTCTGAAGACGAAAGCCAGATCCGCGACAGCTTGAAGTCGTTCACCAATGTCTACGCCCTCGTCGAACAGAACTACGCTGAGCCCCTCAACGGCGACAAGGCAGACGCGGCCATCTACGACGGGGCCATCCCCGGCATGCTGCGTACGCTCGACCCCCACTCCAACTTCTACGATCCCAAGGCTTACGCCAAGATGCGCGAAGATCAGCGGGGCCACTACTACGGCGTGGGCATGGTCATTCAGCAGCAGAACAACAAGACTTACGTCATCACACCCTATGAAGGCACCCCGTCGTTCCGCGCCGGTATCCGGCCCGGCGACATCATCTCGGCGGTGGACGGGAAGACCACGGACGGCATGACTTCCGACCTCGTGGCCAAGGCGCTCAAAGGCCCAAAAGGGACCCACGTCCAGGTCACCATGGTGCGCGAGGGCCAGGCGAAGCCGCTCAGTTTCGATTTGATTCGCGACGAGATCCCCCACCCGTCGGTGGACCTCAAGTATGAAATCCGCCCCGGCGTCGGATATATCCACCTAACCCAGTTCCAGGAAACTACGGCACAGGAAGTCCTCGACTCCGTGGACAGCTTTGGCAATATCAAGGGGCTGGTGCTCGACCTGCGCGGCAATCCCGGCGGCCTCCTGAGCCAGGCGGTTGAGGTCTGTGACCATCTGCTGAGTAAGGGACAGGGCATCGTATCACAACGCGGCCGGGCCTATCCGGACCAGAACTACGTAGCGACCCACGGCAACGACGGCCACACCTTCCCCATCGTCGTGCTGGTAAATCGCAATACGGCTTCGGCGGCCGAGATTGTATCCGGCGCCCTTCAAGACCATGATCGGGCGCTGATCGTCGGCGAAACTACCTTTGGCAAGGGATTGGTGCAGACCGTCTACAACCTGAGCGAAAATACCGGACTGGCCCTGACGACCTATCACTACTACACACCTTCCGGCCGGCTGATCCAACGGAACTACTCGGGCGTCTCGCTCTACGACTACTACTACAACCACGCAGGCGCTCAACCGGCAGACAACACCAACCGCGAAGTCAAGCTGACCGACTCCGGCCGCACTGTTTACGGCGGCGGCGGCATCACGCCCGACGAGAAGATCGAAAGCCCGAAGTCGAACCACTTCCAGGATGAACTGCTGTACAAGTCCGCATTCTTCCACTTCGCTCCGCACTACCTGGCGAATCGTACGGTGGACAAGAACTTCCAGGTGGACGATCCAGTTTTGGCCGACTTCAAGCAGTTCCTTGCCGGCCAGAACATTCCGTTCACTGAAGCCGACTTCAATACCAATCTGGACTGGGTGAAGGTGAATATCAAAGAGAAGATCCTGACCAGCCAGTTTGGCCAGTTGCAGGGCCTCCGGACGCTCGCCGATTGGGACCCCGAGATCCAGAAGGCGCTTACCTTCCTGCCTGAAGCCCAGGCCCTGGAAGACACGGCCCACAAGGTGCTGGCGCAGAAGGCGCAGGCGCGGAGCGAAGGCGCGGAAACGGCTCCTGCACAACCATAAGCGCAGCCCATCGACAGAGTCCGGGCAGTTAAAGACAAAGGGCCTTTCCGCTGGAAGGGCCCTTTCTTTTGTTTCCAGGATCAAAGGATCAAGCTCGATGTACACGTCAGCGCTTATCGACCATGCACATCCTCTCTTCAATTGCCGCCCGAATAATGCGGACGCACTCGTCCACTGTTTGATAGGCGGTGTCGACAACAAGGTGCTCGCGATTCCACGCGTGGTACTCCCGAGAGACGATCTCATCCCACGAAGGTAGCCTGAGCTCTTTAATATCTGCGGTGCGGGTTTGTGCACGGCGCCGGTGTTCTTCGGCATCGGAACACATTACTTCCACCTCGCAGGCGCAAACGTGGGTTCTCGCCGCCACTGCAAGCCATGCTTCGCGCGTCAGTTTGAGGGGATTCACCGAGTCCGCCACCACGCATCGTCCGAGGCTCAAATTCTCTTCAGCAACCGCATACGCTACGCGATACCCTGTGTCGTCAACAGGCTCATCCCTCGCCCTGGAATCGCGCATTGCCTGCTCGATCGAATCAATGCGCACGTATACTGCGCCCAGTGCGCGAGCCAGCTCCCTTGCGATTGTCGTCTTGCCCGTTGCCGGAAGGCCCGCGAAGATGATGAGCATCGTCACTCCCTGCCCCGCGTGGCCACGCGCGGTCATCGCTGGCTTGCTTCACCATCTGCGACCTTCCGGTTGAACTCCGCGGACCGGTTTCGCGGAACACTCAGCGACTGCCAATGCTCACTGGCAAAGTGCTTGGCCAGCAGCACAATCTGGCCCACGTGATACGGGTAATGCGCAAGTTGGCGGTTGATGGCCTGCATCACCGAATGCGCCTCGCCGCGAATTGTCACGGTGCGTGCGAGATCCGCCTCTGCTAATGACTCAATCGCATTGAAGACGCAGGTCCATCCATCTTCCCACTCTTTCAGAAGCGCGTCGCGCGTGGCGGACGGCTCGACGAATTCGCTGTCGCGGTTCCGGTCCGGCTTTTCGCCATCCGTGGTCAGAAAGTCGGTCCAGCGCGATCGCATGTTGCCGGCCATATGCTTCACAATGATCGCAATTGAATTCGCTTCCTCATCCAGAGCGGCGAAGAGCTGTTCGTCCGATACCTGTTCCATCGCTCGCTCGGCCAGCCTCTTGTAATACCGGAGCACCCCCAGCGAATCTTCGAGATACGATGTTGTGAATTGCAGCGCCATAGTGGATCACGTGTGACTTAAGTAAAAGATGGGGGCTCGCTTCAAGCGGCAAAAGCATCTCTACCAGTGCTCTGGCCGTCCAGGCCGGCAGGCAAACCCGCAACGGAGATGTCTTCGTCGAGCGTTTCCCAATGAATGCCACGACTGCTGATCCTGAATTGTTGTCGCTGCCCGGCTGAACTGTGCAGCAATTTTTGGAAACCACGCCAGGGGCATACCGATCGTGCGGCCTTCGCTCAGATCAACCCACATGTTGTCCGCATCGAAGCAGACAAGCATCGGACTAACTGAAGAATTCATGCCATGCCCTCTCTAAGCGATCCTTATTGGCCTCAACGACTCCCAGCAACTCACGAAGGGTGCCGGCATCGTAGCCATCATTGTAGGCCACCCGAACCGAAGGATTCCGCCAGAATTTTGCTTCCAGATTGTCTTTCTCAACATGAAAATGGGCCAGCTCTCACGGGAGTCCTTCATTCGAGTAAAAGAAGAAGCTGAAGCCTCGTTCACGAAAGACGGTAGGCATTTCAACGCCTCGTCGCGCGACGGCCTCGAAGGCCGCGGATTGCTCATGGCTCATCGTTGTAAACAGCAATCTCGAGTTTGCCGCCTTCAACGAGCCGCGCGCGATACATGCCCGGCGTGTTGAAGCTCCATGCCAGTTGGCCGTCGGGCGTAATGGCGATGAGGCCGCCGTCGCCGTGCAGCGTCTCCAGTTGCTTATGGATAACGTCATCGGCGGCCTGCTGCAGTGTGAGCCCCTTGTACTGCACCAATGCACACACCTCCCGCGCTACGGTCAGCCGGATGAAGTACTCGCCGGTGCCTGTCGCAGAAACTGCGCACGATTGATTCGAGGCATAGGTGCCCGCCCCAATGATGGGCGAGTCGCCTACCCGGCCCCACCGCTTCGCCGGCGTCCCGCCTGTCGAAGTGCCTGCCGCGATGTTGCCTTGCCTGTCGAGAGCTACCACGCCCACGGTGCCGTACTTGTGCGCATCCGCCGGCTCAATCTCAGTTATGGGAGATGCCGGCGGTGGAGGCGCGCCGTCAGGGCGAGCCGGTATGGGAAGGCCCTCCTTCTTCAATTGCCTGATCAGCGACTGCCAGCGGCGCTCCGTAAAGAAATAGCTGGGATCCACCTGCTCCAATCCCACTGACGCGGCAAATGCATCCGCTCCAGCGCCAATCAGCATCACGTGCGGCGACTTCTCCATCACCGCGCGCGCCAGGCTGATAGGGTGGCGCGTGTGTGTAACACCGGCCACCGCTCCAGCCTTCAGCGTTGCGCCGTCCATAATGGCGGAGTCGAGTTCGTTCTTTCCTTCGGCGGTAAACACCGCGCCCCGCCCCGCATTGAAAAGAGGATCGTCTTCCAGAATCTTGATCGCGGCTTCGACCGCGTCAATCGAGGTGCCCCCCTTCTCAAGTATTCCCGCGGCTGCTTCCGTGGCCACCTTCAGCGAAGCCCTATAGGCTGCCTCGGTCTTGGGGTCCATGGTGGCGCGCTCAATCACGCCCGCACCGCCATGCAGCACAAGGGCCCAGCGGTGGGTAGCGATGGGTTGCTGCGGTTGCGCTGCTGCGCTCAAAACCCCGGTCAACGCCAGCGCTGAGGCCATCAGGAAACTCCTTGTTGTCCGCATGCCCGTCCCCTCGTTCACCTCATGGTACATAACTCTGACGAGTCTTCGGCCTGCACAGTTGCTGAATCGCTCCGGGAACGCTGCTTCGAACCCTGACCTCTGCCCGATTGGTAGGGCGCGTGGGTCGTTTCGATGGTCCCCGCGACTCCCTGCATTTACCATCGCAATCAATGATGCTTTGTTTTCGAAGATTTTTTGCCTGCTCTCTAATGATGGCCGCCTCTGCCGCGTGTGCCGCAAAGCCCCGGCCCATTTCGGTGAAGGTGGTCGTCGTAGCTATGTTCGAGATGGGCGCGGACACAGGCGACACACCGGGCGAGTTGCAGTATTGGGTGGAACGGGATCACCTCGATCGCATCTATCCGCTCTCGGCCGGGTACCACGCCGCGCGCATGAACGGCGACGGCGAAATGGCAGTGCTTACCGGCCAGGGAACGGCACACGCCGCAGCGACCATCATGGCGCTCGGACTCGATCCGCGCTTTGATCTGAGCCACGCCTACTGGATTGTCGCCGGCATCGCCGGAGCCAGCCCGGAACGCGCATCGCTTGGCTCCGCGGTGTGGGCCCGCTGGGTGGTGGATGGCGACCTGGGATATGAAATTGACGCGCGGGAGATGCCGCCGGACTGGTCCACGGGCTACGTGCCTTTGCGCAAGGCGCGCCCCTTCGAGCCGCCGGCCACTCCGCTCGACGGACAGGTGTATGCACTCAATGGCGGCCTTGCCGAGTGGGCTTTCAATTTAACGCGCGGCACGCAACTCGCCGACTCTGATCGACTGAAAGAAATCCGGAGCCACTTCGATGGCGCGGCCGCGCAAAGGCCGCCATTCGTCGCCATGGGCGATGAGGTTTCGTCATCGACTTACTGGCACGGAAAATTCGCTGATGCGTGGGCGACGGAATGGATGACGTACTTCACCGGCGGAAAGGGGCAGTTCGTCACCACGGCGATGGAAGATACCGGCACGCTGCAATCCTTGCAATTTCTTTCCAACGCCGGTCGTGTGGATTGGCGCCGCATCATGGTGCTGCGCACGGTCAGTAACTTTGATCGGCAGCCCCATGGCATGAGCGCGGCTGAGAGCCTGGCCGATCAACGCACCAGCAAGTTCGGCGCGTATCTGCCTTCGCTCGAAAGCGCATACACAGTGGGACACATCGTTGTGCACGAGTTACTCACGCACTGGACGAAGTATGCGGACGGCTACGCAGAGCCTGACCAGCATCAGCCTTGATCGCCATAGCGCGGCCGCGCCTGCAGTCTATTCCCTCACGCCCGGCTCATGCTTCGCAAACTTCACGATCCTCGCGCGACTTCTCCTCCATTCTTTCCATACGGCTATAATCCAGCGGTGAATCCGTGATGAGCCGCTGAATCAACCAACGATCCGAACGTGCCGCTTGGCGAAACATGGCTGGACAGTGGAAAATGCTTGGGTTCCGCAAATGGATGGTTGGCGAGAGTTCTGCGGCTCACCGTGGCGCTGCCGATTGAAGGAAGTCTGAATGCATTCACCCTGGTTTGGCGAATTTCTTGGCACGCTGGTTCTGGTGCTGCTGGGTAACGGCGTCTGTGCCGGTGTAACGCTGCGCAAATCCTACGCGGCTGACGCCGGCTGGATGGTTGTGACCACTGGCTGGGCGCTGGGCGTCCTTTGCGGCGTGCTGGTGGCGCAGGCCTTCGGCAGTCCCGGCGCCAACCTCAATCCGGCCATCACTCTGTCGGCTGCGGTGCAGAGCGGCGACTACTCGCAGTTGCTGTGGTTATGGTCAGCGCAGATGCTGGGCGCCATGTGCGGGGCCTCTCTGATGGCACTGCACTATGCGCCGCACTGGCAACACACGCCCGATACCTCGGCGAAGCTTGGAATCTTTTGCACCGGCCCTGCGGTGAGCAATCCGCTGGCAAATCTTTTCTGCGAGATTCTTGGTACCGCGTTGCTGGTCGTCGTGGCCGGTGCAATCTTTTCCCGGGGAGTGGCGGAGCACGGACCGGCAGCAGGAATGGGACCTTGGCTGGTGGCAAGCCTGGTGTGGGGCATCGGTCTTTCTCTGGGCGGCACAACAGGATACGCCATCAATCCCGCACGCGATCTGGGTCCGCGTCTCGCGCACGCACTTCTGCCCATTCCCGGCAAAGGCAGTTCCAACTGGAGCTATGCTCCTATCCCGGTGATTGGTCCCCTGCTGGGCGGCGCGTTGGCAGGACTGTTGTTGCGGTTCGCGCACTTATAGCGGATTACCGCCTCGGCCTTCCCATGAAGTTAGCCTGCGTCGATTATGATCTTGGTGAATCGTACTGGATCGCGGCTCCAATCCTCCAGAATCGACGGCGCTTCCTCGATGGGAACAACGTGCGTGATAGCCTCGTCGACTGGAAAGCGGTGCGCCTGCAACATGCGGATCACGTCGCGAAAGTCTTCGGGGAGTGCGTTGCGCGACCCCAGGATGTCCAGTTCCTTCTGCACGAAGAGGCGCGTCTCGTAAGCCACTTCCTCCTTGGCGTATCCGATGTAGACTACGCGGCCGGTGAAGGCGACTTCTTCTACCGCTGCGCGAAAGGTCTGTGGGAGCCCGATGGCTTCGATGATCACGTCGGGGCCGCGGCCGTCAGTGAGTTGTTCCAATCGCCGGTGTAAATCGTCAAGGGCGGTGTTGATCGTGTGCGTTGCTCCGGCATTGCGGGCGGTGGCCAGCTTCGCATCATCCAGGTCAACGCCGATGACCGTCGCACCTCGAAATGCCGCGCCCGCGATGGCGCCCAACCCTACTCCGCCACAGCCGATTACAGCCACCGTGTCGTCAGCCTCTACCCGCCCGCGCGCCGCAGCGTGGAACCCAACAGTAAGCGGCTCGACCAGGCACAATTCCTTGAGTGTAAGGTCCGCGCTGTACAGTCGGTCGGCGGGAATGGCGATGAACTCCGTGAGCGCCCCATCGCGCTGCACGCCGAGGGTCTGGTTAAACTGGCACGCGTTGGGCCGCCCGCGAAGACAAGATGCGCAGCGGCCGCAACTCGTGTAAGGCGATACGGTAACCGCGGCGCCCGGCTGCCATTGCGGATACTTCGGATTCAATTCGGCCACTGTGGCAGCAATCTCATGCCCGAGGATGCGCGGAAAAGTTACCATTGGATTGCGCCCGCGATAGGAGTTGAGATCGCTGCCGCATAGACCCACCATGCGGACCTGGAGCAGGACTTCGTCCTCGCGCACATTGTGCGGTTCAGCCACCGCTTTGAGCACCGCCTGTCCCGGTCCTTCCAGTACCACCGCTTTCATCGCGCCGCCTTCACAAAAACCATGACCGCATCGATGATAGCCGAGCTACGCGTGGAGCAGGCGCGCGGTTGTATCCTTGGCATGTTGGTTTTTCAGCTTATCGAAGGAAGATCCCCATGCAGCAATCCGCCCTGCAACTCGATCTGCGCGACAACGTTCTGGTCGCGCTCGCGCCTCTCACCGCTGGAACCGTGGTGCACTTCGGCCATCCGCCCGCATCCACCGCATGTCCTGTCGTGCAGAACATTCCGGCCAAGCACAAAATGGCGCTCGTCGACCTGAACCCCGGCGATCTGATCAGGATGTACGGCATGATCGTAGGCGAGGTGGTCGAGGCCATTCCGAGCGGTGGGCTTGTCTCGACGCGGAACGTGCGTCATCGCGCCGGCGATTACTCCGCCACACGACATCCGGCCTCCTTCGATCTGCCCGATCCTTCGGCGTGGACGGGGCGCACATTCATGGGCTTTCACCGCGCGGACGGACAGGTCGGTACGCGAAACTACTGGCTCGTGCTGCCACTGGTGTTTTGCGAAAACCGCAACGTGGAGCGCATGAGGGAAGCTCTTGAAGAGGAACTTGGTTACGGCAGCGCGCACAACAGCTATCGCCAGCATGTGCGGCAACTGGTGCGAAGTCGCGGCGCCGGAGAAGCCGCAAGCGAGACCGCCAAGGCTGCGCTCACGGAGCGTGTGTTCCCCAATCTTGATGGCATTCGCTTTCTCACCCACCAGGGAGGATGCGGCGGCACGCGCCAGGATGCGCAGGCGCTTTGCGGCTTGCTGGCTGGATATATTCATCATCCCAACGTGGCTGGCGCAACCGTGTTGAGCCTCGGCTGCCAGCACGCGCAGGCCAGCATGCTGATGGACGAGCTGCGCGCGCGCGATCCCGAATTGCATAAGCCTGTGCTGGTTTTCGATCAGCAGAAGTCTGGACGCGAAACCGCATTGATGAGCGCAGCTCTCGACCAGACCTTCGCGGGACTGGCAGATGCCAATCGTGCCGAACGCGCGCCGGCTCCCCTCTCGGCTTTGACTGTGGGCCTCAAGTGCGGCGGTTCCGATGGCTTCAGTGGCATCTCCGCTAATCCAACCCTGGGCTACCTCTCAGACTTGTTGGCGGGCATCGGCGGCAGGACTTTGCTCTCCGAATTTCCTGAGCTGCATGGCGTGGAGCAGGAGATGATCAATCGCTGCGCCACCGATGAACTTGCCCAGCGCTTCTACGATCTGATGCAGGCCTACTCCGCACGCGCCAAGGCCGTGCACTCGGGCTTCGAAATGAATCCCTCGCCCGGCAACATCGAGGACGGGCTCATCACTGACGCCATCAAGTCCGCCGGCGCGGCGCGAAAGGGCGGTGTCTCCCCGGTGCGCGACGTGCTCGACTTTCCGCAGTACGCCACCACGCCCGGGCTCAACCTGCTTTGTACTCCAGGTAACGACGTGGAATGCGTTACAGCACAGGCCGGAGCAGGAGCGAACCTCGTGCTGTTTACAACCGGACTTGGAACGCCCACAGGGAATCCGGTCGCGCCGGTCGTGAAGATTTCGACAAACTCCAAGCTGGCCGAACGCATGGGCGACATCATCGACTTCGATGCCGGCGGAATCATCACTGGCGACATGACGATTCCCGCGTGCGCGGAGAAGCTGCTTGACCTCTGCGTCGAAGTGGCAAGCGGCGAGCGCTTCACCAAGGCCGAGTTGCTGGGCCAGAACGATTTCATTCCTTGGAAGCGCGGGGTTTCGCTATAGGTTCTTCGTTCCTCACTACCCATCTCACGGGTCGGCAGCCGAGCCGGGATACGCCCCGATAGCGACCCACCGGAACACTTCGCCGTCTCATGACTGCGTCCAGCGGAGACGTAACAATGAGGCGGCGTGCTTCTGTTGGCAGGACTCTGTCGGTCTATTCCAGGAACGAAGCGATCACTGAAAGCGACGCGATAGCCGCCGTCTCCGCGCGCAGGATGCGGGGTCCCAGCGACGCAGCGCGCCATCCATTCGCGTCGAACAGCGCTTCTTCTTCTGGCGCCCATCCGCCTTCCGGTCCAATTGCGATCTCGAGCGCAGGCGTTTCGTTCTGCGCCGCTGCCACTGCCTCTTCAATCACCGTGCGCAGCGTCGTGCTGCGTTCCTGCTCTGCAAGCACGATGCGCATCGCCCGAGCCGCAGCCTTCACTCTCTGCGCAAGCGGTCCCGGATCCTGGATCGCGGGAATATCGGAGCGCCGCGATTGCTTCGCCGCTTCCTGCGCGATACGCCGCCATCGTTCCGCGCGCTTGTCCGCGGCCAGGGCCAGATGCTTCTCTGTGCGGCGGGCAATCACCGGCACAATGGCGGCCACTCCCAACTCGGTTGCCTTCTCGATCGCCCACTCCATGTGATCGAACTTGTAGATGGAAATCACGAGCGTGACGGGCAGCGCGGGGTCCGCTTCGAGTTCGGTGATAAGGTTAAACCGAACCTCGTCCGGCGCAACAGAAGCTACTTCCGCATGGAAGACGTGTCCCCCGGCTACCACATCGACCTCCATGCCTGGTTGTGCGCGAAGTACGCGAGCCATGTGTTCGGCCTGCGATCCCACAATAGTTGCAGTTGCCTCGTCCCAGTGTTCGGCAATCCAGCGACGGCGTGTCATTTTCTTTCACGATCCTTCCCCTCAAAGTTTAGCCGTTTCCTATACTGCGATCTGAAAAATCGCCGGCGCCGAGGAAACCAGGCCCACAAACATTAAGGGGGACGCTTTGAGCGTCCCCCTTGATGTTGCCTGTTGGAGAGTACTACTTCTTCTTTGTGGCTTTCTTCGCGGCTTTCTTCGCGGGTGCCTTCTTGGTTGCCTTTTTCGTTGCCATTTGCCTATTCTCCCTTTTCGATGGTTTGCATCGATCCTGCAATATCAATATTGCAGTTGAGGAATGTATAGATTCATGCTTCAACAGTGTCAAGAAAAAAACGAACGATAGGTGGAAAAAGTGGCAACAATTTTTCAATGTTGAATTCGATATCACTCGTAAAACTCAAATGAGGTGGTGCATCTTGAGCAGCGCGAGCATCAACCCCGCGATGCAATCGTGCCATGCATGCGCAATGATGCCCGCGCGGAGGCTGCGGCGAAACAGCGCAAGCAAGCTGAAGAGTACACCGAAGATCGTGAGCATCACCATGTTGCGCACACCCTGGTAACCATGCGCGGAGCCGAACAATAAGGCCGAAAACGCCACTCCCACTGCGATCGTGCCGCGCGACCATGCCGTGAATTGGCGCTGAAAATATCCGCGGAAGATCACCTCCTCCGCAAACCCCGCCAGCATGCAAAGGAAGACCCACGCAATAACTTCGTGACCGGTCGTCGGCACCAGGGCCATGAGCGCATGAACGGCCTGCTGCTGCGAGGCATCCGGTACACCATGCTTTCCAGCATGAAGAAGCGGCTGATGCTTGATGAGCGCTTCAGTGACCGTCCAGAAGATTCCGATGGTGCCCAGCACGATGAGTGATCCGATCCAGAACGCCATCGCAAAGCCCAGATCCAGGACGACCGATCGAAAATCGCCGGAAACCGAACCGAAGAGCGAGCGAAATGGAATCTTCCTTAGCCGCAGTCCAAAATAAATCCAGCCAAGCATCAACAGCTCAGAGATGGCGGTGAGCGCATAGGTCCCCATACGTGGCGCGTCTGCCTGATTGCCTGACAGCTCAGACGCACCCTGGACGGAAAGCGCGACGATGCCTCCGACCAGAATGATCGTGTGCCATACGGGCGCCACGGCGGCAGGCGGCGCTTGCACTGCTTCTATCAGGGGCGCTTCGATGAAACCGTTCTCAGGTGTTTGCAATCCAGTTTCCTTTATCGGGACGTCGAGGGATTCACCCGTGGAATTTTTGTCTATGGGATTTCTCCGAAGTTAGCACTCGATGATATTAAGCGCAAGTCCGGCGAGACTCGTTTCCTTATACCGAGATTGCATGTCGAGGCCGGTCAGATACATGGTGCGGATCACCTGGTCCAGCGAAACCTTGTGGGCCTCGGTCTCGTTCATTGCAATCCTCGATGCGTGCACAGCCTTTACCGCGCCCATGGCATTGCGCTCGATACACGGTATCTGCACCAGTCCGCCGATGGGGTCGCAGGTCATGCCTAGGTTATGTTCCATCGCGATTTCGGCGGCGTGTTCGACTTGTCCATTGGTGCCCCCAAGAGCTGCCGTCAATCCGCCGGCGGCCATCGAGCAGGCCACGCCTACCTCGCCCTGGCAACCTACCTCCGCTCCGCTGATGGAAGCGTTCTCCTTATATAGGATGCCGATGGCCGCGGAAGTCAGGAAGTAGCGCATCAGTCCATCATGGTCAGCATCGGAAATAAATCGTTGATAGTAGTGCGCCACCGCAGGAACCACTCCCGCCGCTCCATTCGTGGGAGCCGTCACCACACGACCGCCCGCGGCGTTCTCCTCATTCACGGCCATGGCGTACACCGTAACCCAATCGAGCGGCGCCAGCGGATCGGTGGCCTTGCCAGCGGATTCCTTCTCACGCAATCGATCCGCAAGTCTCTTCGCGCGCCGCCGCACGTTGAGCCCGCCGGGGAGAATGCCTTCCGCCGCCATGCCGCGCTCGACGCAGGTCTGCATAGCCTGCCAGATGCGCTCGATGCCTGCGCGCACCCGCTCTTCCGGCGACCGCTCCGTGTCCAGAGGCATCAGTGCGCACTCGTTCCGCAACATGAGCTGGCTGATCGTAAGGTGATTGGCCTCCGCCAACTTCAATAGTTCTGCCGCACTGTGAAATGGAAACGGAATCGCCGGCTCTAGATTCGCTGCGCCCGGAGCTTTTACGGACTGCTCCATTCCCTCCGCGGCGCTGTCTTCGGTGATGAACCCTCCGCCGATGGAGAAAAATGTGCGCTCGTCAAGCACCGTACCCGCGGCATCATAGGCAGTTAACCGCAAGCCATTCGGATGCTGAATGCGCGCTCCGGGAGGAAACATGGTGCTGCGATTGAAGAGCAACGCGCGTGTCTCGTCGAAGGGAATTACCTGCGTTCCTGCGAGGTTGAGACTCTTCGTTGCGCGGATCACGGCAACGGTCGCGGCGATCGACTCGGGATCGATGGTCGCCGGCTCGTTGCCTGCCAGGCCCAGCAGCACGGCGCGATCCGTGGCGTGTCCCAATCCGGTAAGAGCAAGCGAACCGTAGAGTTCCACACGCACTTGAGCCACATGCTTCAGAACATCGCGCTCCGCCAGCCCGCGCGCAAATCGAAAGGCTGCGCGCATGGGGCCCATCGTATGCGAACTCGAAGGCCCGACGCCGATCTTGTAGAGATCGAATAGACTCGTCACGCAGAGATTGTAGCGTGGATCGATCGACCCTGGTTGGGGACAAAGTCCGCGGAGCGAATTGATTCGCGTCACGGCGTCTGGCAGATTCTTCAAGCGAATGAAAGAGGATGGGCTCTTTGGATCACCGCTCCTTCTATGGCTCATGGATAAAACGCCGGAAAACTCTAGGGCCAAGGAGAATCGAGCCATAATTGCGCGGGAACTTCACCAATCCTCGCCGGCCCGATCCGAATAACCGCGCAGAGTATCGTCGACTGTCGCAAAAGTTTTCGGCATGAATGTGAGCGCGCGGTGGCTCTGACACGCAATGAAATGGAGAGCGCAGCCGGCGCCTCGTCCTGGTAATGGTCAGGTGGCAATGTCAAATACAAAGGTCTGCTTATAGGTCCACTGCCACAATACGAATGCTTATGAAGTCCTTCAACATTCCAACGGAGTGTAAAGCCTTTCGTTGTCGCGGATCACTTCCCGTGGCGTTCCTGTCAAAGCGCGAATCATTCTCCCTGGCCGTTTTGGCGCTGACTGCTGTGATCTTCGTCTCCGCTTGATCTTGACTGATTCTGATACACTCGCTGCAACTTACCAACATGCTTTTCAAGGCCCTCAGTGCAGCCGTCTATGGAATAGACGCCAACCTGATCGACGTAGAAGTCGATTACAGCGGCGTTGTGGCGGAGAAAGACATATTTCATACCGTGGGCTTGCCCGACGCTGCAGTGCGCGAAAGCCGCGACCGTGTGCGCGCCGCAATCAAGAACTCCGGGTATTCAATCCCGCCTACGCATATCACCATCAACCTGGCGCCGGCCGACCTGAAAAAAGAAGGCTCCGGTTTTGACTTGCCGATTGCGGTCGGCATCCTCGGCGCGTATGGCGCGCTGCGCGTGGACAACCTGGAAAGGTTCCTGCTGGTAGGGGAACTCGGCCTCGATGGCAGCGTGCGGCCTGTTCCAGGCATGTTGCCTGTGGCAATTCTCGCCCGCGAAAAGAACATTCCGAATCTCATTTTGCCGTTGGGCAATGCCGCGGAGGCTGCCGTCGTCGAGGGTGTAAATGTTTATCCCGTCTCTTCCCTGCTCGATGTATTAGACCTGCTCAACAGCACGGTCGTGGGCGTGATTCAGCGCGAACCAGTTCGCGTGGCAACTGAGGCGCTCCTCGGCGAGCTGCAGCATTTCACCGTTGACTTCAAAGACGTGCGCGGGCAGCAAACCGCAAAGCGTGCGCTCGAGGTGTCCGCCGCCGGCAGTCATAACATCCTTATGATTGGCCCGCCGGGCTCGGGCAAAACCATGCTGGCCAAGCGATTGCCCTCCATCCTGACGCCGCTCACATTCGATGAAGCGCTCGAAACCACCAAAATTCACTCCGTCGCCGGCGTGCTGGATGCCGCCGCGGGACTGGTCACACAACGGCCATTCCGCTCGCCCCACCACACCATCTCCGATGCCGGTTTGATCGGCGGCGGCATCATGCCGCGGCCCGGCGAGGTTTCCCTCGCCCACAACGGCCTGCTCTTTCTGGATGAGCTGCCGGAGTTTCCGCGCAACGTGCTTGAAGTCATGCGCCAGCCGCTCGAAGATCACACCGTCACCATCGCGCGCGCCAGCATGTCGCTCAGCTTTCCGGCGCGATTCATGCTGGCTGCGGCCATGAATCCATGCCCCTGCGGCTACTTCAACGACAAGTCGCGTGAGTGCATGTGCACCCCGCCCATGATTCAGCGCTACGTGGCCAAGATCTCCGGGCCGCTTCTCGATCGCATCGACATTCACATCGAAGTGCCCGCGGTTCAATACAAGGAACTCCGCGGCGGCGCGGCGGCGGAGGGATCGGCAGAGATTCGCGCCCGCGTCATGTCGGCGCGCGATCGCCAGCGGCAGCGCTTCCGCAACTTCGGCGAGAAGATCTACTCCAACGCGCAAATGACCACCCGGCAGATTCGCGCCTACTGTGAACTGGGACCGGATGCCGAGCGGTTGCTGGAACGGGCAATGCAACAGCAGGGGTTGACCGCGCGCGCCCACGATCGCATCCTCAAAGTGGCCCGGACCATCGCCGATCTCGAAGGAGCCGAAAGCCTGAGCGTGGCGCATCTGGCAGAGGCAATCCAGTACCGCACCCTCGATCGCAGTTACTGGGCTTGAGCGCCAGGCCAACCGGCAAACAGACCGGTTACTTTAATCATGCCTCGAAAGTTCAATTGTGCGACAACAGAGATCGCTCTATAAAAGAGTGCGTCCGAACTTCCTTGGAACGCTGTAGGAGGCCTGGAATGCATCTCGCCACGGTGAAAGCCGGCTGGGATACCTTTTTCTTCGGCATTCCCCTCGTCGCGCTGCTGTTTATCGGGTACTTCCGGCTCGACGAGATCTTCGCGTCCCGCAAGAGGGTCGATACACCCCCAATTGGACCACTTCCCAAGCCTGGCAAAAAGCGCCCTTCAATGCTGACCGACCCGGACGGCCGCCCCTGGGATGAACCCCGGCCGCGCAAGCGTTAGAGCCGCCGTATACTTCCGCACGTTACCTCCGATTCTAAGGAACTTCCAATCTCCGCCGATGAGCAGGCTAGACAGCATGAGATTCCTCTCATGTCTGTCCTGCAAGTTACGCGGAGGTGTTCGGATGCACGTCACGGCTCTTCTTCCTAACTGGGATACCCTGGTGCTCATGCTTCCCGTCCTCGCCTTGATGGCACTGGGGATGTTTGGCCTCGATGAGCGGATTACTGCGCCAAAATCGTCCATTCCACAGCGGCACAAGTTCTGCGGGCTCAACCCGGACGGTGAGCCCTTCTTTTCCGATCCCGACGGAAGGCCGCTGACTCAACGCGCTCATCGCAAATATCCGGTCACCATCGACGGAAAAATAATCCCGGGCAATGCCTGCCAGCGCGGCTGAACGGACCCCCTATCGTGCCCTATGATTATGATTCTGAATAAATTAGTAATTCGATTTAGGATGCGGGACGCCTGAGGAAAACCTCTGAAAAAATTGTTGACCCGTCGCACTCCTGGGTATACATTCATGAGTGCCATCCAAAAGGGTAGATTGCACAGTTAAGGCCATGTGCGCCCATCTGTCATTTCCCGCATCAACGAAGTGAGCTCGGGCTCAATGAGTTGGCGCAGCGGCGTGTTCAGTTTGACTCACATTGACCCGGCACGGCGGCACATAATTGGCGCTGCCAGCATCTGCGCTCGGGAAAAAACAAACGTTGCAACTCCAAATTACGAGGAAATGCATCAAAGTTTTTGAACTGGACGCGTGACTCGTGCGTCTAATTCGTTGGAATGGAAGATTGAGGCGGCTGATTTGCTGGCTGTTTGCTGCACTAGCGGTGCCAAGTAGTTCCGTTCAGGCAGCTACATTGTTTGAAGGAGAATTTCGTAATGCGTTCTGATCTGGTCTTTGGGGCACTCTCTCATGTGTCCAACCGTTACCAGCTTTGCCAATTGGCAAGCAAGGCAACTCGCAAGCTGCACAAGCCCAACACGCGGCTGCAGGACACGACAAATGAGGTCCTGGTCCGCTTTCACACCACCAACCCTGGATCTCTGGCACCCGTTATGGCACCAGCGGCCCCGCCTCTTGAGCAGCGCCGCGCAGCCTAGACTCGTTCCCGAAGCGTATAGTTGAGTTAGTGACGGTTCAGGCGGCTCCCGTGCAAGGGAGCCGCTCCTCCCGGTGTTTCAATACTCCACTGACTGAGTTCGGGAAAAGCTGTAAGCGTGGCCAAGCCCACTGCAGTTGCGAACTCCCCCCTTTGTTTCCCGGAGCACATTCCCTTCTCCGAATCTCCTCACTACCATCCCGCCCCGTTGCAGGTGAACATGACCATCGCTGAACTCAAAGAAAAAAACATCACTGAACTTAGCCGCATCGCGCGCACCCTGGAGATCCCGGGCGCCAGCGGTCTTCGCAAGCAGGATCTGATCTTTAAGATCCTCCAGGCCCAGAGCGAAAAAGAAGGCCACATCTTTGCCGAAGGCGTGTTGGAAATCCTGCCGGATGGCTACGGCTTTCTGCGCTCACCCGATTACAACTATCTGCCCGGCCCCGATGACATTTACGTCTCCCCTTCGCAGATCCGCAAATTTGACTTGAAGACCGGCGACTCAATCAGCGGCAATGTCCGTCCGCCACACGAGGGAGAGAAGTACTTCGCGCTGGTTAAGATCGAGGCCATCAACTTCGAGTCCCCCGAGGAGACGCGCAACAAGATTCTCTTCGACAACCTCACCCCGCTCTATCCACAGGAACGCATCAAGATGGAGACGGTGCGGGAAGCCGTCAGCGGGCGCGTGATGGATTTGCTCACGCCCGTAGGCAAGGGCCAGCGCGGGCTCATTGTCGCCCCGCCCCGTACCGGCAAAACCATGCTCCTGCAGTCCATCGCCAACTCCGTCACCACCAACCATCCTGAAGTTGTGCTCATCGTTCTGCTCATCGACGAGCGGCCCGAAGAAGTCACGGACATGCAGCGGTCGGTCAAGGGCGAAGTCATCAGTTCCACCTTTGACGAACCCGCGGCGCGCCACGTACAAGTCGCCGAAATGGTCATCGAGAAGGCCAAGCGCCTGGTCGAGCACAAGCGCGACGTCGTCATTCTGCTGGACTCCATCACCCGCCTCGCGCGCGCCTACAACACCATCGTGCCTCCTTCGGGCAAGGTGCTGTCGGGCGGCGTGGATTCGAACGCTCTGCAGCGTCCCAAGCGGTTCTTCGGAGCAGCCCGCAATATCGAAGAGGGCGGTTCCCTGACCATCATTGCAACGGCCCTGGTCGACACCGGGTCCCGCATGGACGAAGTAATCTTCGAAGAGTTCAAGGGCACCGGTAACATGGAAATCATTCTGGACCGCAAGCTGGTCGACAAGCGTGTCTTCCCGGCCATCGACATCCAGCGCTCCGGCACTCGTAAGGAAGAGCTGCTCATTCCTAAGGAAGATCTGCAGCGCATCTGGGTTCTGCGCAAGGTGCTCAACCCGCTGTCGCCGGTTGAAGCCATGGAACTGCTGATCAGCCGTCTTGAAAAAGTCCGCAATAACGCCGAGTTCCTTCAGAATATGAACCAGCTGTAGGCTGGGTGGTGGCAAAAGGAAAGGCCGGGGAGCGTCTCCGGCCTTTCTTGCCGGCTGCGGCGGAGTTGAGCGATGCGAAGCATGCTGAAAGCGTCATTTGCGATTCTGATACTGGCATACGCACTGCACGGAGCGGCGCAGAACCAGGAGCGAGGGTACTGGCAGGCGGCAAGCAACACTGCGGCCTCCATCACCGGTGCCATCTCCATCTCAGAGGCAAAGATCACGATCAACTTCAAAGGGTTTCCTCTCGCGTCCATCCGCAGCTTGAAACCGGCAGAAGTAAGCGCGGTCTTCGACGCGGACTCGAACACGGCTGGCCCGGGCACGCTTTATCGGTTGAAAATACCCGCGGAGCAGCGTTTCCTCCACAAGAGCACTCTGTGCGGAATGCAGGATACGCAATGGATGGCGGCCTATGTCGTAGGCAAATCTCTGCAGGTGGCGTTCTTCTCCGGTGAAGATGCGCCCGAGTTCACATTCGACGCCATCGCGCATTCGTCAAACCTGTGTGGAACGTATTCGTACGTGCGCTGATGCTTTAACTGCGCCATAGACTACTCCGGGCTGGAGCTACTTCGGGCTGGAGCTGCTCCGGGCAAGATCAGAGCATCCCCCCCTTTCGCGCGCCCCTGCGCGCAGCTTCCCATGCATCGGAATCGCGGGTAAGATAGTGAAGTCGTGGGGCTGTAGCTCAGCTGGGAGCGCGCCTCGTTCGCAACGAGGAGGCCAGCGGG
>VFSW01000844.1_pt1 | contig 45150 bp, 41 predicted proteins | sample 5358111 | NCBI WGS metagenome assembly VFSW01 (sample SAMN11554181, study PRJNA540505) | mine drainage metagenome | isolation source: sediment from site ElyBrook_90M | place: USA: Ely Copper Mine, Vershire, VT | collected 2017
TCCTCCCACCCTGAGAGATAGGGACCCCACGAGCTAATCATCACCCGGGGTAGCGAGTATAGCATACAACAAACGCGCTTGCAAGCGGGAGTCAGTAGTGATCAACCAGAAGTTGAAATTTCCGTTGGAAACGGATGATTCATCGCGAAGGTGATCGTGGCGGCCGCGTACCAGACCGCACCGATGCCGCGGAGCAGCACATAGAGACCATCCCGGTCACTCTTCAATTCGAGTTTCCCGCCGAGTTGACGCAACCAGAGTACCGTTGTGCGCAACCAGGTGCGTGCGATATAGCCAACGAATTGTGCGGCGAGCAACACCAACACAATCAAGCGGCGCAGGCGTTCCCGGGTCTCCACGCGCAGGCCTTCGACATCGGGTTCCTCCTCTTGATTGAAACGGTAGCCATGCTCGATGCGACCACGCAGTCGCCAATCCTGATAGACTTGACGCACGGTTTCTGGAGTGTCCAGCGGCACATTCGTCAGTAGGATGAGATCATGCGGCTCTGCAAAATCATGCGCAACTATGACCCCCACTTCCTGCGGTGTCTCCAGGAGACGGATCTGGAACCAACCGAAACCGATCTGCGCCCGGCGGGTTTTGCGCGCGTGCGTGAAGAGCACCTCCTGCTCAAACTCGAAAGGCACCGTCGCCACGAGGTCGAACAGCGCTTCGCGTTCCCAGCGCTGCAACCCGTGGATGGTAGACTTCAATCTGCCGATTGTGGCAGGCGCGAATCACAAACTCGTCGTGTACCCGCGCGACTTGGGCGAAAATCTTCTGATCGTCCAAGCCCGCATCCCCAACGAAACACAGTTTTTCCCGAGGAAAAAGGGCACGGCTCATGCGGAAGGCGCGCTCGATTTCGCATTTCTGACTGAGAAAGTCGTCCGTGACATACGAGAACCAATTGGCATAGGTCGTGGCGGGTTGATCCAAGTTCACAATCGTGGTGGTAATGGCCGGGTAGCCTCGCGTCACGCGTTTCTCGCCGTTGAGACTCGGGGGTGTGCTCTTGATCACATGGCTCACCCCTTCCAACTTTTCCGTATATGGCTTTTCAAAATTCACCGGTTCAACGGCAATGACCAGTTACGCTGGCGTTTGCGCCGCGACTGTCTGTTGGGCGAGACGATACAAGCCTTTGCGCAAGGTGCGATGGGTGAGCCGGTCATTCGCCAAGAAGCGATAGGTTCGTTTGGAGGCGGGCCAAACCATCTCATCGCGATGACCAGCGCCGCGTGCGATCCGAGTCACGATAGGCGATTCTCTCGTGACCATGCCCTGAACGATGAGTTGGGTCGCCGCACGCAATCGCGGGTCAGGCAACAACGCGGTCACCGGTTGTACAAACTCCTGGAGACTCGCACGGCAATTCCGAATATGATTGCCCTATAGACTTCCCAATTGTTGGTTTGTTTGAAGACGATCTCAGCATTGCCTGGTTGCTCAAGTATTTTCACCCGCATGGGTTGAAGTGCCCACACTGCTGTCAGTGGCAAGAAAGCGCGTGTCTTCCGCAAATTGAAACAGAGTAAACTGACTGTCTATCGTTGTTCCAAATGTGATGGAGTATACACGCTCTACAGTGGCACGGTGTTCGCTGGCACACACTTGCGTCCGGCGCAAGCCATTCTGCTGTTGCGTGGCGTCTGCAAAGGTGAACCCAGTGCCAGCATCGCGCGTGGAATCAAAGTTGAGTGCAAGACCGTGCATGACTTACGCCAAGCGATCCAAACCAATGCCGAACGCTTACAACCACACACACCCCCTGAAAGACCAACGAACTGAAACTGACGAACTGTTTCAGAACGCGGGGGAAAAGGGTGAAAAACTGTACTGTCCGCTAACATGTCGTACACTTGACAGAATATTGCGCGGGCCGATTCAAGCACGATTTGCAAGGTTCTGCCGCCGGCCTGCCGCCAAGGAACCGTTCAAGATGTTAGCGGACAGTACAAAAAAGGTGAAAAACAGGCAGCGTAGCATGGTTACCGAAAACCTGCTGAATTTCACCGCTGACGCAGAGAGCGCAGAGTTTTTATGGTTTTCTCGGTGTGCTCTGCGCCTCTGCGGTGAGTTTGCGGAGTGTCGGTGGGCGTGCTACAGTGTCGAAAAACACGCTGATTTATCCGATCCGCCGCGTCGGGGTGCGAACAAGCAGCGCGGACATGGCACGTATGCTAATGACCGTCCACCGATCGTCGGTATGGTGGGACGCAGAAGCGGCAAGGTGCGCTTACGCGTGGTCAAACACACCGACGGTGAAACATTACGGAAACACGTTCAGACCTTCACGCGTCCACGGGCTACGGTGAACACAGATGAATGGACGGGCTATACGCGCTTGGAACGGAAACATGGCACAGTGAATCATGGTGCATACGAATATGCACGCGACGATGATGGCGACGGCATTCGCGAAGTGCATGTCAACACGATTGAAGGCATGTGGACGAGCGTGCGATTATTCTTAGGTCCGATGCGTGGTGTGCATAAACGTTACCTGGGTCAATATGTTGCAATGTCCGAGTTTGCCATCAATCAGAAACGCATCACGCCAAAATTCATTTCGTCACTTGTTGCCTTGCACTAATTCTACACATGAGCGCATTTTTGATTGTAAAACGCCTGCTCAACTTGTCTATTTGTGGACCGGTTCCGTGAACGGCGTGTTATTGCAAGTCCGGAGCACGTGGCTCTTTTTCGCGGTGCTCGTCGACTTGGGCGATGTCGTTGCGGAAGAACTCATGGTGCTCTTTGATCAGATTTCGCTCGAGAGGGTCTTCCGGGGTTTGTATCACTTTACCCAAGCCTATCACCATGGGCAAGCCACCGATCCAGTGAAATATTTTGCCGCGTCCGAGAACCAAGACCTCGGTGTGGTCAAACGGCAGCGCAAAAAACCGAGTGTGACCCCTGCCCAACTCGTTTCAGAGTTGGCGGGAGTTTAAGTTGTGAGGATGATCAAACGTTCAAATGAAATTTTTATTATTTTCTCACGCCTGGCGTATTTTCGGCTATAGACTGGCTCTCCTTTTGACAGTGCTAGTCGAGAAAATTAGTTTTGTCTTTGTTCGTTTGGCCTGAACGAAAAAGCAAAACTTCAAAAGGCGTCATTGTTCATCCGCTGCAGTCGTTGGAAGCATTTGCACGGTTTACAAGTTTGAGTACTTTGGCAATGTCAGATTTCAGATTGTCACGCCGAGCGGAGCGTCTCGTTATGTGAAAACGAGACGCTCCGCTCGGAATGACAAGCGAACAAGTGTGCGGAATGTGACATTGTCAATGTACTGTTAGTTTTTCATTTTCAGCCGCTTGAGCCGGAGAGTCAAGCCGGTATTGGATTGGGCTGGCGGACTTCTCGTCTTCGACCACGAAATTAACTGATCCGCAAACGGGACATTGTGAAGTGTTTAGGTCGGGATCCAGAATGACGGATCCACAATCGAGACATTTGAAAAACATCTTTCCACCTCGTACCAAGAAGAATTCCTTGCCTCTAGCAGTACCATTATCATACATTCTTACAGATTTGATTGCAATAGGACAATTGGCTGACCGCTTGTATCTGCCAAGCGATTTTAGCGTCACGCCAAGAGTCCCTTCGAGTATCTGAATCGTATCTGAATTTATTATACCTAACTCGGACAAGCCGAAACCAAACAAGTAATTTTCATTCTAGGGCAACATCGGTTATCCTGGGGTATCATCCGCCCGAGGTAACCCAGAATGCCCACCCAACTGCTTTCAGAAAAATATCGCGACCAACTGGATAGAGTGCTGTCCTGCTATGATCGGCTCATCTTCAGCGGCAACCTGCAACCGCTGTGTTATGCCAAAGGCATGACGCACTATTTGTACGAACCTATAAGCGCCTACCGTGGTGTCCGCAAAGCAAATGTCCGATTCGATGTGCTGACGGTGGAGATCGCGCGCGATGGAATTAGTGTGCGCGTAGGGCTGCCTTGTGTTTCAGTAACGACCGTACTGCCGGTGATCGCAATCTTTCAGTCTGAGCGAAGTCGATTGGTGCTTGCGTTGAACAGCATTGGCTCTTCGTGCGTTTTATTTGGAGAGGTGAGAACTGGCTCAAAGTTATTAACGGCGATAATAGGGTATCTGCAATGGTTGCAGAAGAACTCGATTGCCCCTATATCAAACTGACGATTTCGCGATGATTGCGGATGCATTGATCTCTGGTCGTTCTTTGTTGCTAATAATGCAACTACTAAATTGGACGCCTATCGATCAGAGGGAGCACATGGCGTAACCGGCCGCGCAAAGGCCGGTTTTTTATTTGCCCCTTGGACGATCGGTCGACAAAAATATCGAGTTGCAATCAGTAGCTCAAAGGGAGGATAAGCGTGATCCAGCTTTTCAAACCGTATATGGGCGAAGAGGAGATAGAAGCGGTCTCCGAAGTGATTCGTTCAGGATGGCTCGGATTGGGCCCGAAAACGGCTGAGTTTGAGCGACGGCTCGCTCAATACATCGGTGTGCCATTTATGGTTGGATTGAATTCAGCGACAGCGGCGCTTGACTTGGCGCTGCGACTTTTGGGCGTCCACGCCGGAGATGAGGTTATCGTCCCCACGATGACGTTTGTTTCAACCGCTCACGCGGTCATCTATAACGGAGCTACGCCCGTATTTGCGGATGTTGATGAAGCCACGCTCAACATCGATCTGGAGGATGTCGCTCGCAAGATCACACCGCGAACACGCGCCATCATCCCAGTACACTACGGCGGACGACCGGTAGAGATGGACCGACTCCGTGAAATCGCGGGCAGACTCCCGATCATCGAGGACGCTGCTCACGCGTGCGGCGCGGAATACCAGGGGCAGAAATGCGGATCGATCGGCAATCTCGCTTGTTTCAGCTTCCAGGCAGTCAAGAATCTCGCCACTGGAGACGGCGGAGCAATTGCGGCAAAAGACCAAGATCTTGCCAACCGCGCCAAGCGCTTGCGTTGGCTGGGAATCGACAAGGGCACGTGGGACCGCACGGATGGCAATCGCACGTACCTATGGGATTACTCGGTCGACGACATCGGTTTCAAATCGCACATGAATGACCTCGCGGCAGCGCTTGGCATTGTCCAATTGCGCAAGCTCGATGCGATGAACGAACGACGCCAAGAGATCAAACGGCGCTATAACGAGGGATTGCGCGATCTGGATTGGATTCAATTGCCGCCGGACGACACTTCCGACTCGAAATCGAGCTGGCACATCTACGGCATCCAGAGCGATTATCGCGATGAGCTTAACGCGTACCTGGAAAAGGAAAAGATCGGGACCGGCGTGCACTATCGACCCATTCACACGTACCGCTGTTACGGGAACCAACCGCACTTACCCAAGGCAGAGAAAGCTTTCCAGCGAATTCTCTCTCTGCCCATGCATGCTGGTCTTTCGGATGACGATGTGAAATTTGTGATCGAAACGATTCACGCATTCTCAGACAAGGTGGTGTACGCCAAGACCTTGATTCCACTTACGCAGTTTGCCGCATCGCCAAACTAGTTTCCAAGCGAAGTCGAAGGAACAGAGAACGAAGAGCATGGGGGACATCCCATGCCCCTGCGCTCGGGGAGCAATTTTCTAGAACGGGGCACTGGCCTGCCTAATCCCAATGACGCGGAGGAAGGACCATGCGAACACGTCGATTGATTGCGATTTCAGTGGGTCTGCTCCTGGTGATTGTCTTCTTTGAAGCGCAGAATGCGTTGCCCACTGCTCAAGCTCAAGGACCCAGCGCGCGGGGTCCCTTTTTCCGCAAGGCAGCCCGCGCCGTAGCTTTCAACGGAGACCTGAGAAACCTTCGGAACGCTCAGGTGCTCAAGTCGCCTCATGTGCTGCCGCTGCGCGGACGAATTCTTCGCACTCGCTCGATCAGTCTGTCGTCGAACCTGGGCAACTTGAAGCTCGAGACCCAGCAAACGGCTCCCAACATGCCGTCTCCGATTCAGAATTTCGACGGCGTCAGTTGGACGGGCATCGGATGGCCGCCGGACACGAACGGCGATGTGGGTCCCAACGATTATGTGCAAGCGGTCAACGCTTCTTTTGCGGTTTATAGCAAAACGGGCACTTTGCTGACAGGACCCACAACCTTTGACGCGCTCTTCGCGCCGCTGGGAACTTCGACCCCCTGCGGCAACAATAATGAAGGAGATCCGATCGCCCTTTACGATCAACTTGCCGATCGCTGGCTGGTCAGCGATTTCGCGTTTGCCATCGACGGGAGCGGCAATCCATTGGCACCGTTCTATGAGTGCATTGCCGTATCGAAAACGAGCGATCCGGTCACCGGCGGTTGGTACCTGTACTCGCTGCTCGCCGACAGTACGTTCTTGAACGATTATCCCAAGTTTGGTCTGTGGCCCGACGCGTACTATATGACCGCGAATATGTACAACCTCAGCACGAACGATGTGCACGTGCGAGTCTGGGCGCTCGATCGCAATGCGATGTTGAACGGTTCGCTCAACAGTGTCTACTTCGACCTGCCGACGTGCCCTGCGAGCGCGTCGACCTGCTCCGTGTATTCGCTGCTGCCGAGCAATCTGCGCGGCGCGCTGCCGCCGGCGGGCTCGCCGAATTATCTTGCCAACATCGAAACTGCCAATACCACGACTGCGATTCCCTTCGTTTCCAACGTCATCCACTTTTGGAAATTTGCGCTAAATGGATCGTGGCCCACGCCTCCAGCCACGCTGACCGGGCCGTTCAACGTAAGCGTGGCTCCCTTTCTCGAAGCCCTTTGGAAGTCCGGCTCGAATATCAACATGAGTCTGGTGCCGCAAAAGGGCACGAGCACGCGACTCGATACCCTCGGCGATCGGCTCATGATGCAGTTGCAGTACCGGAACATTGGCGGCGCTGAATCGTTGTGGGCTAGCCACACGGTCATTGCCAGGACGCCGGCAGGTCTGGTCACAGGTATTCGCTGGTACCAGGTACGCGTCGCGAGTAGCGGATTCCAGTTGGCGCAGCAAGGGCAGTACACGCCAAATGATGGAATCCTGCGTTGGATGCCCAGTCTCGCAGTTGACCAAAAAGGCGATATGGTCGTCGGTTTTAGCGCATCCAATTCCAACAACTATCCCAGTCTCCGTTACGCCGGTCGTCTGGCTACGGACCCCGCGGGTCAATTGGCTCAAGGCGAGTCCGTTCTCTTCAGTGGGAGCGGCTCGCAGACTTCGTATCCTTTGATTGGAGCAATTACGCGCTGGGGAGACTACTCTGCGATGACCATCGATCCAACGGACGGCTGCACGTTCTGGTACACCAATGAATACTACGCCTCCAGCGGCTACAAATGGAGAACGCGCATCGGTTCAACCAAGTTCCCAGGTTGTCCGTAATCCAGTCGTGATTCGATATCTCACTCGCAGTGTATGAACTGTGGATCACTTTCCCACGCGCGTGTACAAGCCGCAGCGCATCTACAACGACGCGAAGAACGTGCCGCCCGATCTGACCGTCATCTTTGGCGATTTGTACTGGCGCGCGGTTGGCTCGATTGGCTTGAACACGCTGCCACATTCGAGAACGACACGGGACGGGACGATGCGAACCACGCGTAGCACGGCATCTTTGTCTACTACGATCCGAAACGCAACCTGGGTGGGCGCGAGCTGACGGGCTTGCGGCTGATCGCGCTTGGTGGAACAGGAGCTGCGCGCGCGGGGATACAAGGTCGAAATGCTCGTCTGTCGCTCGCGTTAATACCCTTCGCCAAGGCAGGTTTTTGAACGAGGAATGTGGGGCAAATTTGGAAATTTGCCCCTACGTTGGCGAACATATTGTTGCGTCCGTGAAAATCTCTTTCTATCCGCACATCGGAAAGGAAGCACAGGCAATGAGCGCACCAGTTGGAATAGACGATCTGAGTGTCTATGCCAGTAGTTTGAGCATCGATTTCTCTGAAGTCGTTTCGGCTCGGGGTACCTCGCGCAAAGACTTGCAGAATGTCGGATTCATTCGTCGTTCGGTCGTTCCAGCTTTCGAAGACCCGGTGACGTTAGGGGTGAATGCTGCCAAGCCCATCGTCGATGCTGTCGGCGGTGATGCGTTCGAGCTTTTGATTGTGGCGTCGGAATCGGGGATGGATTTCGCCAAGCCGTTGAGTTCTTACATCCACAAGTACTTGGATCTCGGTCGGCGTTGCCGAAATGTCGAGCTAAAACACGCGTGCTATGCCGGCACCTCCGCGCTTCAAATGGCGGCGTCTTGGGTGCGTTCCGAGATGCCAACTGGAAAAAAGGCATTAGTGGTCATGACGGATATCGGGCGGCGGCATTTCAATGAATCGGCGGAATTGTCCGTGGGCGCAGGTTCGGTGGCGCTCTCAGTTTCAACCGAACCTCGTATCTTTGAATTAGAGCCGCAGAGCGGCTTTGTCTCTCATGAGGTTTACGATACCGCGCGTCCAACGGCAAATTCTGAATGGATCGATCCTCCTCTTTCATTGAGCGCGTACCTTGATCTTCTAGAGATAGCATGGGAAGATTATCGTAATGTCTCGAAAGTGACTTGCTTCCAAGATCACTTTGCCCACATGGTTTTTCATACTCCGCTGATTTCATTGATTAAGCGAGCGCATCAAATTTTGGTCGAGGATGAGCGCGATGACATGCCTCCCAGCGATGTCGACGCGGGTTTTGCGCGAATGGTGGAGCCATCGCTTTGTTACAACCGCATTGTCGGAAATATATATTCGGGGACGCTTTATCTTGCGCTCGCGGGACTGATCGATTCCATACACCCAGCATCGAAGACCCGGGTCGGTTGTTTTTCCTACGGCTCGGGATCTTGCGCTGAATTCTTCAGTGGATTCATCGATAGTGAGTCGTGGGCGATGTTGGCTAGCAAGCGCATTGGTGAACGTCTTGCGGAGCGGCGTCGTTTAAGCGTTCCGGAGTACGAGCACCAAGTGCTCGAATTAGAGCGCAGCATGACCTCGAAGGAGTATGAGCCGGACTGGCAAAGCTTATCCGATCATTATGAACGAACTTATCGAGGCAAAGGATTACTGATTCTGGAAAATGTCCGGAATTACTATCGCAACTATGCGTGGAGCTGAATTGATTGCTCAATCTCAAGCCGCCGAATCAACCGTCCGCGGTCAATCTGATGCCTCGAACGCAACGCGTTTACGCTTGTCGCTGAAAGATCCGGCTGGGCGATCACGGCTCAACCCAGAACTCATTTTGCAACTAAAATCCTTGCTGGAAAGCCCGCGTGACGCGCGGCTGGTAACCATCGAAGGGATGCCAGGGTCTTTTTGTGAAGGGCTTGATCTGGAATTGTTACCGTTGGACGGAGATGGGCAAAGCGCTTCGGCGTGGGCTGAGGTCGTGCTGCAAGAATTGGAGGCATTGCTCGCGGCAATCACGTATACCCCGCGACCGGTGGTCGCGCTCGTCGATGGACCAGCATTGGGAGGCGGGCTGGGGATTGCGGCGGCGGCAGACCTTGTTATCGCATCGCCGCGCGCAAGTTTTGCGCTGCCGGAAGCCGTCATGGGACTGATCCCCGCCGTCGTCTTTCCTTTCGTCGCTCATCGGATCGGCGTAGCCCGGGCGAGACTCTTGGCGCTGGGGAGTCCGCCTCTGGACGCCGCCCAAGCGCTCGAATTTGGCTTGGTGGATGAGATCGCAGAGGATTTGGAGCAAGCTTTAGACCGGTATGCGCGTCGATTCATCCGGATGGATTCGCGCGCCATCGGCACCCTTAAGAAGTTGTTCGCAACACATTTTGAACCATCGCCGCAATACCAGGCGGATGCCTTGAGAAGCTTTTCGTATCTCTTGGGGACTCAGGAAACGCGCCAGCGTATCAGCCGCTTTTATTCCGGCGCAACACCTTGGGATGAGGAGGATGCCTCTTAACATGGGCGATCTTTCCGGCAAAGTTATGATCGTCACGGGAGGTTCGCGCGGCATTGGTCGCGAGATCGTTTTAGGAGCTGTGCAACGCGGGGCTCGAGTAGCTTTCTGCGGGCGAGAAATTGGCAAAGATGCGCAGGCGGTAAAAGATGAGACAGAACAGATTGCCGGTAAAGGGCGCGTGATTGCAGTCCAAGCCGATGTGTCCGAAGAAAGCGCGGTGGACGCGTTGTTTGCCCACACGCGTGAGGCATTCGGCCGATTCGATATCGTGGTGAACAATGCAGGGATTACGCGCAACCACCTCTTAGCCGCCATGCCAGTGGCGGCTTGGGACCAAGTCATTGCAACAAACCTGACCGGTGCCTTCACGGTTGCCAAACGTTCGGTCATCGAGTTTTTAAGACAAGGGGGAGCTGGCAAGATCATTTCCGTGGGGTCGATCACACAAAATGGCGCTGCCGGCGTTTCAAACTATGCGGCGAGCAAGGGGGGACTGGCAGGGCTAACCACCGCGATTGCGCAAGAGTATGGACCTCATAGAATCGTCGCATATCTCCTCGTAGGAGGATATGCCGAGACCAGACTTACGGAAAACGAACCTGATTTGGTTGAGCATATTATTGAAACGTCTCCGGCGGGTCGGTTAGCATCTGCTAGAGACATTGCGTCAGTTGTCCTTTTTCTTGCATCCGACGACTCAATGGCAATCAGGAACGGCGCGTTTATCCACGTCAGCGGCGGAATGATCGAAGCGCCGGCGTGGTAAAGATGAGGGACTAGCGTGCAAAATGTTCAAGTTGTTCCCATAGACGATAACGTCGCATCGCTCAGAATCTCCACTGATGACCAACCGTACATCGAAGAGGGATTCGCCCTAGCCCTGGCTGATGCCGTTGAAGAATTGAAACGAAGTGAGCACTTGCGCGTCGTGATCGCCGAAGGAGGGGCGCGGTATTTTTCAGCCGGTGCGAGCATCGATTCTCTGGTTAGTTCAGACGAAAAGACCGGCGCGCCAATCTATGCGGCAGAGTTACCTGGACTAATCCTTTCGATCCCAGTGCCGACGATTGCGGCAATGGCTGGACATGCGATTGGCGGCGGGTGGATCCTCGGACTGTGGTGCGATATCGCTCTTCTGGCTGAAGAAAGCATGTACGGAGCGAATTTCATGGCGCTCGGTTTTACGCCGGGGATGGGCGCGACGATGATTGTAGGGGAATGGGTAGGTGCGCCCCTGGCGCGCGAATTGCTCTTCACAGGTCGGTTGGTCAAGGGGCGAGAACTCAAGTATGCCGGTAGTCCTCTGGCGCATGCCATCATTCCGCGTGCCGAGGTGCACGACCGAGCGTTGGCGATTGCCATGGAAATCGCGCAGGCCCCGCGCGATTCGCTATTGCTTCTCAAAGCGGCATTAGCCGAACAACGGCGCGAGCGGCTGGAGCGGGTGCTGCGCGCCGAGCGATCGATGCATCAAACGGTGTTCAGCCAGCCAACGACGCCGCGCCAAATCGCCGAGCGCTACGCGGCTTCACTATCCCAGGACGGCTAACCATGCTGAGCAATTTGAGCGGAAAGAATGTTCTTGTGACCGGTGGCACGCGCGGCTTGGGCAAAGCCATCGGGTTGGAATTCGCAGCCGCCGGCGCGCATGTTTTCCTCACTCACCGTTGGGGCAGCGTAGACGAAAGCGAACTGATCGCCGAATTTCGTTCCGCGTCGCTTGACGCGCCGCACATCATCGAGTCCGACGTCGCGGATTCCGAAGCGACGCGCGAGCTTATGGCAATCATCAAAAAAGAACGAGGAACTTTGGATGTGATTATCAGCAACGTCGCGTTCTCCAAAGTAGTCCATGATTTCTCCGACCTGAAGAAGAGCGCGCTGGACCTCTCGTTGACATATTCAGCGTGGCCCACGGTCGATCTTCTTCAGGCAGCGCAAGAGGTTATCGGAGAGTTTCCGCGGTATGTCGTCGGGATTTCCAGCGATGGAGGCGAGGTATGTCATGAAGGTTATGATCTTGCCGGTGTGTCCAAATCGGTTCTCGAAACGCTGTGTCGTTATCTTGCGTTGCGACTCAAGCCGCATGGCGTGCGTGTGAATGCGATTCGTCCAGGGTTCGTCGATACAGCCAGCTTTCGCGCGACATTTGGCGACGAAGCGGTTGAGTCGATCAAAACGCGGGTGGATGGACTATTCATCGATCCGCAAGGCGTGGCTCGCGTCTGCGTGGCTTTATGCTCCGGTCTCTTCGACGCGGTCACAGGACAGATAATTGTAGTTGACGAAGGATGGTCGCTGGTCAGCCCAATGGCTTTTCTGACTGGGCATGGCTTGCCGACTGAACGACAACAAATAAATCTCTCCAAGGAGGATTAACAAAATGAATCGTGAGGAAATCTTCGCGGTGGTCAAAGCCAATGTGCAGTCGATCATCGAGGGCGCGCGGGGGAAAGAGATTCTCGAGACCAAGAGTATGCGTGACTATGGCGCCGATTCTCTCGAAATTGTTGAAGTTGTCTCGCGTTCGATGAAGCAATTGAAGATCAAGGTGCCGCGCACGCAACTGACGGAAGCGCGCAACCTGGGCGACCTAGTCGATCTGTTCGTCAACGCGCAAGTCCCAGTTCACTAGTGAATGAAGCCCGGTCGGCTTAGAATCGTCATAGCGAGAGACCGTCAGCAGACGCTCGCCGCGTTGTTTGCCAAGCTCAGCTGTGGGGAAAGGGAGCACGCAAACCGATTACCCACCGCTCGCCAACGCAGGCATTTTGCGCTAGGCAGACTGGCGGCGCACGCGGCGGTTCGTCAAGTTTTGAACGATGCGGCTGCCGGCGCTTCAATCGAAGTGGTCAATGGGCGGGGGCGCGAGCCGCTCGTCAGGGTGAACGACCGTCCCAGCGAGGTATCGGTATCGATCGCGCATTCGGGCTGGCTAGGAGTTGCGTGCGCTTGGCGCAATGTGAATGGTGGATGCTACGCCGCTGGCATCGACATAGAACAGATCCGATCCAACCAGGTCTTTGAAAACTCGTATGCCTTCTCGCGTCGTGAGCAAGAATTGCTTGCCGATACTTCGGAAGGAGTGGAAATCGCCGGGCTGGCAGCTTGGACGGTAAAGGAAGCTGTTTGGAAGGCACTCGGCGCGGATGATCGGATCGGTCCTGAAGCGATCGACCTCCAATCGCTCGATCTAGGCTTGGGCTGCGCCAAGGTCGAAGTACGGCATCAACTGAAAACGCTCTTGCGCGGTCGCCAAATCCGCGTCGGCTGCAAAATTCTCAAGATGTCCGGCGACGCGTACGTACTCTCGATTGCCCAAGTTGACGCGTTGGGAACGGAGCGCATCGCTTCTGGTTCTGTAAAGGATGAGTATGTCCACAATCGATAGAGACCATAGAGATCGCCGGGTAGTTATCACTGGTATTGGCATCGTGACGACCATCGGTGAAGACACCCAGGAATACCTGGATTCGCTCAAAGTAGGTCGCTCCGGCATCACCCGCTGGAAACATATGGATGAACGCATCGAATCGAAGATCGGTGGGGACATGAGCGATTTTGATCTCGGGTCTCACCTGGACCGCGTCGGCAGACATTACCCCACGGCACTTGCACAGAGTGCGTTAAAGCTGTTGCGGACCACGCCGCGTTCTGGACAACTCACGGCGGCGGCGGCATTGCAATCCTATGTTGACGCCGGGTTACCGAATTCCAAGGTACAGCCCGAGAGGTTCGGTCACGTACTATCGGGCACGAACTTGAACGCGAGCTACATCTATGAAAATACGTTAACGCTCAAGGACGACCCGGAGTTTATCGATCCGCTGTATGGGCTTTACTGCCTGGATACCGATGTGCTTTCGGTCATTTCGGAACTTTTGGATTTGAAAGGACCTAGTTTCACCGTGGGGGGAGCTTGCGCGAGTGGCAACTTGGCGCTGATGGCAGGGCTTGACCTCATTCGCGCGCGCCGCGCGGAAGCCGTGGTGGTTTCCGGTGGAGCGCTCCCCTTGGACCCGGTGGTGCTACAGGGCTGGGCAACAATGGATGCTATTTCCTGTCGCTCGTTCAACGATAATCCCACGCACGCGAGTCGTCCTTTTGCCCTACGCCGTGAGGGCTTTGTCCCCAGCGAAGGCGCGGGCGCGGTCATCCTTGAAACTTTAGAGAGTGCGCGTGCACGCGGCGCTCACGTCTATTGCGAATTGTTGGGCGCTGCCTCGGCGTCCGATGCTTCCCGCTTGCCCAAGCCGGCGACGGAGGGACAGATACGCGCCATGCGCGGCGCATTGCTCGATGCAGCCATTGAACCGGAACAGGTGGATTACGTGAATGCCCACGCCACGTCGACGCCCCAGGGCGACCATGCCGAAGTCACAACCATCAAGACCGTCTTGGGAGAACATGCTTACCAGATTCCAGTGAACTCGACCAAATCCATGGTTGGGCACACGGTAATGTCGGCTGCCGTTGTCGAGCTGGTCGCGACGATCCTCCAGATGGAAAATGATTTTGTGCACCCGACGATCAACCTCGAGGAACCCGACCCGAATCTGGGCTTGGATTTTGTGCCCAATGAAGCGCGCGAGTACCGAACAAACGTCGCCATTTCGAACTCTTTTGGATTCGGCGGCATCAATTCTTGCATTGTCGTAGGCAAGTTGAAATAAGGAGTCCATGTTGGCTATCGCATTTTTGTTTGCGGGTCAAGGAAGCCAAACCGTTGGGATGGGACGCGACCTGATCGCGTCGTGTGAGGATTGTCGAGCAACATTCGCTGCGGCTGATCGCGCGCTGGGGATTTCGCTCTCCAAGATCATGTTGGAGGGTCCTGAAGAAGAACTGCGTCGCACCGCGATCACTCAGCCCGCGGTGTTGACGTTGTCGGTGGCGCACGCGCGCCATCTCATCTCCAACGGCATTCAGCCGGATTGGCTGGCGGGTCACAGTCTGGGTCAGTACTCGGCGCTTGTCATCGCGCGCGCGCTTGACTTTCAAGACGCGGTCCGCTTGGTCGCTGAGCGCGGTCGTTTGATGCAAGAAACCGTGCCGGAGGGTCAAGGCGCGATGATGGCAATCATCGGCCTGGAACGCGAGCGCGTGTACGCGGCATGTCGAGAAGCGCGTGGCGAAGGCGTCGTGAACGTGGCGACTCACAACTCACCGGAGCAGACCGTGATCTCGGGCGAGCAGAAGGCGGTATTGGCGGCTGCTGCGCGATGTGAGGAAGAAGACGGTATTGCTGTGCCCCTGCGCGTAAGCGCGCCGTTCCATTGCGATCTGCTCCGTCCGATGGTTCCAGTGTTCGCTAAGCTTGTCAACGCTCTTCCGATGCGCGACCCGATCTATCCGGTCATCGATAATGTCACCGCACAGCCGCTTGGCGACGCTGCCTCGGTCCGGCAATCACTCTGCGATCAAATAACGTCGCCGGTCTTGTTCGACGAAACCTTGCAGTACCTCGTCAAGCAGGGAACGAGCCGGTTTATTCAGTGCGGACCCGGCAAAAGTTTGCTGGGTTTTGTGGCTCAAGTTGATGCGAATGCGGAATGCCAGACTTTTGACCAGACCATTCTCGCCGCGGTGGGTAGAGCTTGACTGTGAGCTCGAACCGCTTCGACAATCAAGGTTTCATCGTCTTAGGGAATGCGACTGAGACCGGGCGCGGCGTCGCCGTCGCGGCGGTACGGGAGGGCGCGCGCGTGGTTCTCGGTTTGCCGGGCGAAGAACCAACGACCGCGGTCGACGAGGGAGAGGGAATCTCCGTCGTCACAGCCAAGATGTGTTCAGAATCCGGAATCAGGCACGTGTTTGACGAAAGCTTGGAGCGATTGGCAGACTTGTCTGTTCTGATTCACTGCCTTTCAGTTCCTGAGCTATCTGGACAATCGCTTGCCGAGACTTCGCGCAATGAATGGGATCAGATGATGTCGGTTTGTCTTCGCGAGCCATTCCTGTCTTCCCAGTGCGCGATTCAAGAGTTCTTAGCCACTGGCGCGGGCGGGCGTATCGTCTTTGTCCTGTCGCTCGCCGCCGACAGGACAAAGAGCCAGGTTGGATGCGCGGTGGTCCAATCCGCGCTGTACGCCTTTATGCGAAGCATCGCGAAAGAGTACGGGCGACGCGGAATCATCTGCAACGCCGTAGCGATTCACCACGAGAACGATCTTCGGTATGGATTGGACGCAAGTCGTGACGCCGTAACGGAAACAGTACTCTTTTTGGCTTCGGACGAAGCGTCGTTTGTGAATGGCGAAATGATTCCAGTCGTAGATTCGGCGCCGCACAGCGCGTCGATTCGACAGGGAGGGTAATTGCTCCAGGGAAAGCGTGTGGTTCTCAGGCCGGTGGAAGAACACGATTTAGAAATGATCGCCCACTGGAGAAATGCAGCAGACATCCGCCCCTTCTTCTTCACACCGTTGCCAATCTATCCCGGCGGACAAAGGAAATGGTACGAGGGTTTGGTGTCAGATCGTTCGCGGTTAATGTTCATGATCGAAACACACGAGGGCAAGACCGTTGGTTTTATCGGCTTGAGCAGCATCGACGCACGGAATCAGGAATGCGAAATCGGGCCCGGCATCGTCGATCCAAGCGAGCGAAGTCACGGCTATGCTGAAGAAGCCATCGAATTGCTGGTTCAGTATGCCTTTGAGGAATTGAATCTGCATCGACTTTATGCCGCGTGCTATCCGTTCAACCGAGTCATCGAATTGATGAAGCTGTACGGTTTTCAAGAGGAGGGGATTTTGCGCCAAGCCGCATTCACGCGAGGAAAATTCTACGACAAAGTGATCTTGGGGTTGCTGCGAGAAGAGTGGCAGAGCGATGGATTTGGAAATGGATCCGATCAATAACGACGTAGCGCCGCTTGTCAGTGTGCTGATCGTAACGTACAACGGTCGGAAACATGTGGACGATTGCCTGACTTCGGTGCTGGACCAAGACCTGCCCCGACAGCAATATGAAGTCGTTGTGGTCGACAATGCGTCGCGCGATCAGACGCCTGACTTGATCGAGCAGAACTTTCCAGCTGTGCGTCTGATTCGGCTCGATCAGAACTATGGACCGAATACGGCGGTCCGCCTGGCTCGCCCGCATCTGCGCGGCAAGTATATCGCGTACGCCAATCAAGATGTCGTTGCCCATCGACGTTGGTTGCCCGAATTATTAGAAGCGATGCGGAGTCACCCGCGAGCCGGGGTCGTCGAGAGCAATATGATTTTGCCGCAATGGCTCGAATACGACCCGCGTCTTCGAGATGCGCCGGTGCAACGCGCGTACGTGTGCGATCTGACTCCGTTGAGCATACAGGATTTCCGGATTGTGCCGGTTACGCCAGCGACACCGCCGATACACGTGTTGAGCGCTTACTGCGCCGCCTGCATCATGAATCCGGAGATTCTCGACCAACTGGGGTACTGGACGGATGAAGGTTTCTTCGCCTACTTTGACGATATTGACCTGGGACTGCGTCTGAACGCATCGGGCTATGAAGTTTTAATGGCGCCGCGATCGCTGGTCTATCACGACACCATCTGGTTGTTCCAGTGGAGTCGGCGGAGCGTGCGGCGAGCATTCTTGTCGACGCGTAACATGATCCTGGTCTATTACAAATTGTGTTACCCTTCCGAGTTTTTACGACTCTTGCCGCGACTGTTCTTGGGCAAGCTTCTTCGAGCGGGGCAGCACAACCCAACCGTGGTGGGGAAGCTCGCCTACGCGCTAGTAGCAACGCCACTGCTCCTAGTTTCCTTGGTCGCGGCGGTACTGAAGATGCCGGGCTATCGCGGGCTTCGAAAGTTGACTATGAGGCACCGTATCACTCCACCGGGCTGGGTGGTCGAGAGTCTGCAAAAGCTTGATTGGGGATCAGATCGCGCGGTCTGGGGTGAACACCGGATGGTAGCCAAACAAGGCAGCGGGTAATCGTTCAGCCCCTGTGCGGATACTCACGTTCTATATATCGGAAAGCAGGGTAATTCTGATGGCTAACAAGACGATGGTGGTCGTACCAACGTATAACGAAGCGGCGAACGTACGCTTCCTCGTCGATAAGCTGTTGTCTCTGAATGTGGCTAACTTGGAAATCCTGTTTGTCGACGATGCTTCTCCTGACGGCACCGGGCAAGTCGCGGAAAACTTGGCGCAAGAGCTTCCTGGGCGCGTTCACGTGATACATCGTCCTTGCAAACTCGGGCTGGGGACGGCGTACATTCAGGGATTCAATTGGGCGTTAGGACATGGTGCGGAGTACGTCGTTCAAATGGACGCTGACTTTTCGCATTCGCCCGATTACATTCCGCAGTTTCTTGGATTCGCCCAGCAGTTTGATGTGGTGATTGGCTCGCGATACGTCTCCGGCGGAAAACTCGATGAACAATGGAGCGCCGGGCGGCGGCTGCTAAGTTGGTGGGCGAATTCGATTTGGACTCGGTTAATCCTTGGGGTCAAGACGAAAGATGCGACGGGCGGCTTCAAGTGCTGGCGCCGCAGCGCCTTGGAGCAGATTGACCTACAAAGGATTCGGTCCACCGGCTACGTCTTCCAAGTCGAAATGTGTTACGCGGCTGAGCAAGCCGGCTTACGCATCAAGGAAATTCCGATTTACTTTGCGGATCGCCGCATCGGTCAGAGCAAAATGTCAGGTCGGGTTAAACTCGAAGCCGCCTTGCGCGTCTTTGAAATTCGCTGGCGCTATCGAACGACTCGGACGATTAAACGCGCTCCCCAGCCGGTCGTCCAGCCAATCGCTTCTCGTGTCACCTCCATCGTTCGAGAAGAACCGGGCGGAAAGGGCGCGCTGCGCGGAATGTCTCGGACAAAGGACCGCTAGCATCAACAAGGACATCGGAAGTATCGCCGTCGTTGCGGGCGCTCGGCAAGCCAGTTGGACGAACCAGACATTTCGCGCGCTGGGGTATCGGGACTTTCGCCTATATCTCTTCGGTCTGGTCGTATCTCAAATTGGCACATACATGCAGCAAGTCGCGGAAGGGTGGCTCGTCTACCGTTTGACCAACTCGGCGTTTGCTTTGGGGTTTGTCGGTTTCGTCATCCTGCTTCCCTTGGCTCCGTTGACCTTGGTTGCCGGCGCGATTGCCGACCGATTTCCACGTCGTCATCTCCTGTTCCTTACCCAGATCGGTCAAGTTTTTCCTCCACTGGTCTTGGCGGCACTCGCTTGGAGCCATCAAGTCCAGGTGTGGCATGTGGTTGTCATCGACATGCTGATGAGTGCCTTGACGTCAATCGATCAACCCGTGCGCCAAGCTTTTCTTGCCGATACCGTCCCGGTTGAGGGACTGAACAATGCGATTGCGATTAGCGCGACCGGGTACAATTTAGCCCGCGTGATCGGACCGATGATTGCGGGAATTACCGTCGCACTGTTCGGCGAAGCGATTTGTTTCGCTTTTAATGGTCTTTCGTTCATTTCCGTTGCCGTGGCGCTGGTGGCGATGCACGTGTCAGAGCGGGTGTTGTCCGCCCATCGGACTTCGCTCAAAGCTAGTCTGATCGACAATGTGCGGTATCTTACCGGTGAACGGGTCATCCTAGCAGCGATCGGTCTGATCGTCATCGTCAATTTATTCATTGTGCCCTATCAGACGCTTCTGCCAGTTTTTGCGCGCGATATTCTGAAAGCCGGACCGGTGGGGCTGGGCTTTTTGGTTACGGCATCTGGCGTAGGAGCCATTCTGGGTTCCTTGGGCGTCGCGAGTTTTTCATCTGCGCGGGGAGGGTTAGCGATCATCTTGTTGGGACTGGCTGCGTCGCTCGCAACCGTGGGATTCACCGTCGCCCAGAATTTGATTCTTGCGTGCGTTTTACTTGCCGTGGTCAGCGGCGCAGTGGTTGCACTCAAAGTTCTGGCGTACACGTTTGCCCAAGCCCGCGTGCAGGATGATTTGCGCGGCAGGGTCATGTCCGTAGTCACCTTGTCCGATGCAGGCGCCCCGCGGCTGGGTGGACTGTTTGCTGGACTGTCTGCCACTTTCTGGGGCGCGCCCTTTGCGTTGCAACTGGGCGCAATCGGGTGCGCCGTTTGCATCATCGGCTTGAATAAACTGATACCTTCTTTGCGGCAAGTTCGTTGATTGGAAGGATTTGTATATGTCAGCCCGTTTTCTTCTGCCGGCGCGTTTTCACAAATCGATAACACCCAAACGAATCAGCACACTGGCGCTAATCTGCTTCTGCCTGCCACTTTTCGGTTGCGGAGCGATCAACAGAATTATAGGAAGAAAGACGCCCACGCCTGGAGTTGTGGTTACATCTCTACCGCCGATTACGCCAACCCAGGAGAATTCGCCGGGAGCGACTGGCGTCGTGCCAACTCCAAACGTGATAACGTCGCCCACGGCTCCCACCGTGCCTGTGCCGGTGACCGGTGGAGCGGAGAGACTCATCGGTACCTATGTGCCGCCCTTGGATGCTTCCAAGTACTGCCAGGAAATGTCCAGTTACGGCGCGCGCTTTACGTGGACGGCGATTCCGTGGGACGGCATCGAACCGATCAAGGGTATATTTGTTTGGAAGCGGGCAGACGATGTCATTATGGCTTTGCACAAGTGCGGATTCGACATCGGCATCCACGTTCTCTCCAGAAATGCTTGGGCAACGCTGCCGGTGCCGGATATTCCATCCAAAGCGATTGCTTCAATGCCTCCAAAGGACATGAACGATTACTACAACTTTGTGTTTCAATTGGCGAGCCATTACAAAGGAATCATCAGCCGGTACTCGATTGAAAACGAAGCGCACGCGTCGTCGAACTGGCCGTCCAGCCCCGAATCGTATTTCCAAATGCTCGCGACGGCTTATGGAGCCATACACGCCGCAGACCCGAATGCAATCGTCGAAGATTCTGCTTTGTCGAGTAGTGCGCTAGGCGTCCTGTATGCCAACGACCTCCTAAAAGCCGGGAAAAAGCAAGAAGCAATCGATTTCCTGCACCGCTACTTTGCGACTTTTTCTCCGCCAGCCGGACATGGTGAGCCGATTACGGTCAATTCGGAACAGGATATGAACAACTTGTTCGGTCAACCGGAGGTTCAGCGTCTGTTCGTTTGGGCGCCGATGCTGTTTGACAACAACAAATATTATGACGTCGAGCAATTGCACTATTTTGGTCCCTGGTCGGACCTTCCGACGATTATGGATTGGGTACACAGTCAGTTGAAGGCGCGCGGCACGGACAAGCCGCTCGAGCTGTGGGAGATGGGTTACGCGTGGACGAACGTCAGTACTTTCGATCCTCAAGCCCAGGCGCGTGATGTACCCAAGTACATGGCGGTAGCGATTGGCGAGGGTGGCTTGCGCGCGCTGAGTTGGCTTTTCACCGATATTGCTTTTCAAGCCGAGGGGCATCCCGGCTTGATCGGACCCAATGGACCGCGTCCGGCGGCGACATCCTTCAAGGTCGTAGCGAATGAATTGAATGGCACGACCCATTCGGAGCGATTGAATCTGGGCTCTGGCGTCTGGGGCTATCGGTACGATAAAAGCGACGGCTCGTCCGTGTACGCTCTCTGGAGTGACCAGCCGACCAAATTAAAATTGCCGGTGCAAGCCAGTTCGGTCACGGTGACGGACATCACAGGCAAAGTGATGACGGCAAACCCTGGCGCGCTCGATGTGAGCGACAGTCCAGTTTTCGTTGAGGCGAAATGAAATGATTCCGCGCGAAACAAATAGTACGCGTTCGATTACCTTCATCGTGATAATTCTTTGCGCGGTTGCCGGATTCGCTCTGCTCTACCGCTCGATACCATTGGGCGGAAAAATGAATAGCACTGGGTCTGCTTTGCTTTACAGTCCGTTAGCCGACCAGAACTTGCCAGAGATTGTCAGCCGGCGAAGTCGCTTTGCGACAGTATACCGGCTGTCCGGGAATAGCCGCGTAATGCGTATTTCGATCGATCCCATTCACTATCAAGGTGCGAATGGAAATTGGCACGGCATCGACACTCAGGTCGTCGCTTCCACTAATCCGAACTTTGGTTTTCAAATGGTCAAGGACGATTATCACGCGTACTTTAAGACACAATCGAGTTCCCAGTATCTCATTCGCTATCAAGCCAAGGGTGGAGAGATCCAATTTGGGATCGACCAGCATCAGACTTGGGGAATGCTGAGCACTGCGCCAGCTCAAGCCGCGGGAAACTCCGTTTTCTACAAAAACATCTATCCGGGTGTTGATTTGCGCTATGCGCTGTCTCCAACTCAGATGCTCGAAGAGTTCATCGTTGCGGATAGATCCTTGGCGAGTAACATCACCCAGATCCAGAAAAGGTTCTCGGTCAAGGATGCAACCTGGAAGATCGAATCCGATGGTTCGATTGCTTTCTACAACAACCATGCCGAGCGAATTTGGAGCGTGCCTAAGCCGGTAATGTACGAGCAGGGGAACACGCAGAATAAAAACTATGGAATCCACTACGAGGTCGTTGCAGCGGACGGATATTACGGCCTCGTCAAAGTAATCGAGCCATCAGGAAAGAGATGGCTAAGCGATCCGAGCAGGCAATTTCCGATCGTGATTGACGATACGGTAGTCTTGGCTGACAATAATCTGGCTGGCGGAGAAGGATTCGTGCAGACGGATTTCACGACCTATCAGCGCCGTACGAATCAGGACCAGCTCATTATCGGAGAGGTACCAACGCAGGCATTGACGTACCGGGCGTTTCTAGAGTGGGACACTGCGGCAATACCCAAGAACGCCAAGATCCAATCCGTTGGAATTTTCTTTCATCCAACGCAACCCTATGGGGCGGGAAACACCGTTGATGTGAAGCAATTGAGCAATCCGATTTCTTCTTATCCGGACGATAATGCCCATAACCAGCAGCTATTCAACGACATCGGTAATGCCAGTAGCTACGAGGTGGGCTTGTTCCAGTTTCAGAGCGACAAGGCGACAGTTGATCCACTTGGTTACGATGGGTATACTCTGAACACCATTGTACAAGATTTGCAAAACAAAGTCGCCACCGGAGCGCCCTTTGGCATTGGTTTGGTCGGCTCGAACGAAACGAATGCGTATACGGAGATGATCGCAAATGGAGACTCGGCGCATCCCGACGATCATCCCGCGCTGATCGTCTTTTATGACGGGATCAGGGGCGAGTCCACACCAATCATCCGTCCTTTGCGTAACAGCTTTTTTGATGGCAAGTACTATTGGGCTTTTTTCCGCAATGGTTACGGAGCGACCACCGGGCAATTCTATTATTATTCTCCGGATGGTACAACGTGGACACAGGCGGGTCAGCTGAGCACCTCAGGCAACCAGCATCATGGTGAATGGTATGACCCTACCAGCAACACTGTTCTGGCAGCTTATGCAGTCCAAGTTGTCGATGCCTATACGGACATGTATTTCCAAATGGGTCAGGTACACGACACGCCGACGCCAACCATCACATGGGGCAGTCCGACCGTGCTTTTCCAGGCAACAAGAAATCCCACTACGGATGGATATGACTTTCCTTCCGCAATCCTGGACTCGAACAAGAATTGCTGGGTTCTCGCGCGGCATGTCACTACTACGACAACAGGGCTAGTGATTAGGGAATCCACTGACTCGACGTGCAGCACATGGGGCCCTACAACCGTCGTGCTCGCCCCAACAGCTAATGGTGGAGACTCGGGCGTCGGCGGTTATGCGGTGCCTTTGACCAATGGCAAAGTGTATGTCGTCTACAAGAATCTGAATACGCTGAAGGGCGTACTCTATAACGGAACAGCGTGGTCTGCGCCGGAAACCATTGACAACAATGCCGCCTTCGGCGTTTACAGTCAGGGAATGTCTGTAGTCGCTTTCGGCGACGTGGTGCATCTTCTCTACATCGGCGGGGATGGAAGCGTGAAATACAATTCCTGGAATGGGGCGTGGGGAACGACGATTACGTTAGACTCCACTGCAACCTTCTGGTCGCCGAGCTTATCGCTGGATACATCCACCGGCACATTCTATGCGGTGTATCGTAAGAGTAGCAATAACGATACCGCTGACGGCGGCGTGTATTACAAAGAGGGAACGAGTCCGTACGCGATAAATGACTGGAGTGCGCCGGCAGCAATTACATCGGCTGCCTATTCGCCGGAGACGCTTATTGGAGCCGCGGCGCCGGGCGCAGCATCGCCATGGTCTCTGTCCACGAATTATTCCGGTAATGGCATTAACTATGTTCTATTCGTCGACGGAGTCTATGGTTTAAGCTACGCTCCCCTTCCTCCGATTCGAACAGTGTATCTTCCACTCATTTTAAAGTAGCGTACACAAGGAGACGCAAATGACAGCATCGAATAATGGATCGAATCACAGAAAGGTACTTTTGATTGGAGTCGATGGCGCAACTTTCGATCTCATTCGTCCGTGGGCGGAAGCAGGAATCCTGCCGACCTTTCGGCAGCTCATGACCCAAGGAGCCACCGGAGAACTGCAGAGCGTGATGCCGCCGGTGACTCCCGCCGCATGGGGCACTCTGGCGACCGGGATGAACCAGGGCAAGCACGGACTGTTCGATTTCTACGCGCGGCGCGACGGCAGCTACGAATCGATGGTCGTGGATGCCTCGCATCGCCACGGCGTTTCACTCTGGCGGCTGCTGAGCCAGGCAGGGTTGCGTACCGTCGTCTTCAATGTGCCAGCCACTTATCCACCTGAGCCGGTGAATGGCGCGATGGTCAGTGGACTGCTGACGCCAACTTTGGCTACCGATGCGTCGCAGCCAGTGGAATTGCTCGCAGACTTGAAAGCGGCGGTGCCGAATTTCAGTTTTTATCCACCCGGCATTTTCTCCGAGGGCGAGGAGCTCAAATTCATCGATGACGTTCTGCGATGGGACAAGATGACGCTTGACGCGACGGAATTTCTGATGAAGCGTGAGCCATCGTGGGATTTCTTGTTTACCGTTTTTATCGGCGTGGACATCATCTCGCACTTTATGTGGAAGCAGATGGAGACGAAAGGCACCAGCGATGCAGCGCGCGATCCCAAAACCAGAGAAGCTGTAGCCAATGCGATCCAGAGCGTGTATCGGCAAGTAGATTCGATTATCGCCAGGTTGATGAAAGAAGCAGGCGATGACGTCTTGGTTATGGTAGTTTCCGATCACGGCTTTGGAGCGTTGGACCATTACATGCATCTCAATGCGTGGCTAGCTCAAAAAGGGTACTTGAAGTTCAAACGCACGCCGCCGGTCTTAGTGAAACAACTTATGTTTCGCCTGGGTATCACTCCGCTCCGTATCCTCAATATGATGCGCGCGCTGCGCTTGGGCGGCAAGGTTCAAGAGACCGCTAGCACCCAAAATGATAGACTCAAGACGCTCGTGAAGCAAGCGTTCTTGTCATTGGCAGATGTGGACTGGTCGCGCACGACGGCATACTCGACCGGCTACGGCGGACCCATCTTTGTCAATCTCAAGGGTCGCGAACCTCAAGGCATCGTCGAGCCGGGCGCGGAGTACGAGAAACTTTTGGAGCGCATCACGACAGACCTGCGCGCGCTGCGCCATCCCGACACGGGCGAGCCGTTTGTCGGCGAGATTTACCGGCAGCACGACCTCTACCAAGGACCGTACTCGAAGAACGCGCCCGACCTCCAGTTTGCTCCGTTCGATTGGCGAAACCAGGGGTACGGCGTCCATGACTTTGCCTCGAACCGCTGGCTAGAACCAAGCCCAGACCGCAGCGGAACACATCGCATGAATGGTATTCTATGCTTGTATGGGCAGGGAATCAGACCGGGACAAAAAGTGGAAGGAGCATCGTTGCAGGATATTGCGCCGACCATTCTCGCGCTGATGGGCGTGCCCATTCCCCAAGTCATGGATGGGCGGGTGCTGTCTACCGCCTTGACGGAGGCGAGCCAAGCCAAGTTGTCGATCGCGTTTGCGGAGACAGTCGATGTCGATCTTGGGACGCGAGTAGCGGTAGACCTAAGCCCTGAGGAAGAGCAAGTCATTCGGGAACGTTTGGAAGCACTGGGTTATCTGGGGTGAGTTGAGAATCGCAGCGCTATCAAGGAGGTCAACCATCTGACCTCCTTTGCGCGTCGGCACACGCTTGCGTTGATTAGGGAACGTTTATGAAATCCGAAAAACCATCTTTGTGGGTGTTTCGTCGTCTTAGCCGCTACGCCGAATTCTGGATATTGCTCGTGGTCACGCTGGCATCCCTGCCAGCGCTTCGGTCTTTAGCGAGTCTATCGCCGTTTTGGGCAGCCATTTTGGCGCTTCCATTGTTCGTTCTACCCGGCTCAGCCGTAGTCTGCCTATTGGGCAACGATGGGAACTGGGTAGAGCGATTGGCGTTAGCCTTTGTCACTAGTCTCGCCGTGCTGGGTATTCCTGCCCAAGCTGTCATCTTCGCGCATTCGAACATCGGCGTCTACACGTGGATTTTTGCCGTCTTGGCGATTGTTTTGGTCGTGGCGGCGACAATCAAGAATTTGCTCGCGCCTTTCGACGAGCGTTCTCAAGACAAGACCGATCGCACGCCGGTATGGCTCGTTGTGGCTATCGTCATGCTTGCCGCGGGACTCGTGTTCTTTCACCTCAACAGTTTTATGGACGGCGATCAATTCGATAACCTGGGTTGGATACAGGGCATCCTCCACGACTCACATATCTTTGTGACGGAGCCGCGATTTGCCACATCTCCCATCTCGCCGCGATTCCTGTTTAGCGCATGGTTCGTTCAGCAAGCCATGATGTCCTTTATCAGCAAGGTGGATCCGGTGGACCTCGTTGGTCCCCAACAAATTCCGCTGATTCTCCTGTCGCTTGCAGCGATGTACTTCCTGGCGCGTTCTATCACCAGCCGTCGGAATGTGGCTGCCTGGGTCACAGCGGTGTGGAGTTTCTATTTGTTTGTGTGGAACCAGGGCGGCTCGTTTGCGGGGTACGAAGTCATCACCCGCTCGAGCTTGGATAAAGTTGTGGGCAGCTTTATTGTATTGCCGGTCGGCATCGGCTTGGCTTTGGATTATTTCAACCACCCACGGCGGAAAACATTGCTCTGGCTCCTCTTTGCTGCCGTCGCCGCGACTCTGACCCACCCCATCATCGGGGCGCTGTTCGGACTGTCTCTCGCCGGTTTTTCCATCGTCGAGTTGCTGCTTGATCGACGATGGAGTACGTTTTGGCGAGTGACTATCGTGGCGGCGGTTTTGATGGTCTCGTTGACCTCGTCGTTCTACCTTTTGCTCTATCAGATCCAGCATCCCTCCGAGGGGCTCATCGCGACGAGTTTGACCGATACGCGCGATCCTAGCTTGTACCTTGAGATTGGCGGCGCATTTGATCGAGAGCGCATTTTCGTGCTGGATAACGGCTCGTACATCCTGCATCCGCGTTTGATCTTGCAGCCCGTACAGATTCTGGCTTTCCTCACTCTGCCGCTTCTCTTCCGCCGGATGCGCAAGTCTCGTCCCGAGCGGCTTTTGTTCGGCATGCTCGTATTCGTGACGCTCTTGTTGATATTTCCGCCCACCGCGGATATTCTGGGAAGTCTCGTTACTCCTTCCCTGTTGTATCGTTTGCATTGGCCGATCAGCATCGCCGCCGTCATCACGGTCGGTTGGTTATCCTGGGAACTCCTTAAAAAATTACCGGCGAATCGAGCCAACCTGGCTGGCGCTGCGGCGTTGGTCGCGCTGGCGCTTGTGGGCACACCCCAGATGAGATGGAATCTCACCTGGCTCCACGAGTACCAAACCAATCTCGACACGAACTATTGCGTGCTTGCCAATCCGCTCCTTCGTCCATTTCAAACCTTGCTGACCAAAAATACTTTTGTCCTGGGAGATAGCGACGTCACCGATTTCTGCCTGATTGCCTACGCGCCCAACGCCAAAGTCGTCGAATTTCACGGAACGAATGGCATCCGAACCTTCATCGCCCTCAATAAAACAAATGAAGGATGGCAGCGGCTGTTCGATGCGGAGTACTATCACAATGCCGAATTTGTGGACGAACACCTCTTGTCAATCTTGAAACGATGGAGCGTCGGCTACGTGATCGTCTCGCTCGATTCGCCCTTGGAACCGCAACTGCGGCATCTGCCCGGCAATTTCCGTCCCGTCCTGACGGCGATCAACCGACGTGTCTATCAAGTGGTATCGACGAATTCCAGTAGTCCCGTCATCCAAGCCAATTCGGCATTGACTGCCGGACACTGGTCGGATGCGATCAACGCTTACGACAATTTGCTCAAGCAGAGCGACGCGAACACTCGGTATTTGGCGGCAATCGGGTTGGGGCGCGCCGATCTGCAAACTGGCAAACTGGATGACGCGATTACGGCATGGCAGCAAGCGATCGCGGCTTCTCCAGAAGCGCAGCCATACGCTCTGCAAGGCGAAGCGTATGCGCTAAAGCACGACCTGAATTCTGCATTGCGCGCGTATCAGCAAGCCGTCGTACAGCCGAACAGCAATCAAATCGATCAAGTCCGGCTGGGCGATATGTATCAATACCTTGGACAATCGGACCAAGCGGCGAAAGAGTACCAAGATGCCGCGGCGCAATTCACAACCCCTGGCACGAGCATCTACTACTCTCAACTCGGTCAGTTCTGGACCCAGTCCGGTGCGACAGCGCGCGCGCTGGCTGCTTACCAGAAATCGAATCAAATCTTCGAGTACGGACAGACCTACCAGCAGATTGGCAATCTTCTGGAGAGCGAGCAACACTGGTCGGAAGCGGAACAAGCTTTTCAGCAGATGACTCGTTTGGACTTTTGGGACTGGAACGCGCATACCAGTCTTGGCAACCTGTACAGCGCGCTAAACGAATATTCGCGCGCTACCTCAGAGTACTTGGCTTCTCTTCGCCTGCACCCGCTCACTTTTGCGCCCTATCGGGGTCTGGTTAACGCGTGGTCCAGTCAACAAGGTCAACCGTATGCGATTAGCCAGCTCCAAAAACTAGTTGGGTATCGCCTCGGGTTTGGTCCCGCTGTTTCAGCGATGTCAACACTGCATATCGAGTCCGGCAATCCAACCCAGGCAGTGGCAGATGCGCAGCGCGCGATCAACTGGTATCGATTAGGTGTGTCGTACTACGCTGCCGCCGCGACAGGAAAGCTCGATGCCGGAGACATGGCTGGCTCCACGGCGTATTCTCAGCAAGCGCTCGGTCTGGACAGCGGGAATGAGTCTGCTTATCTGGCATTGGCACAGATCGCTCTGCAACACGCCGATATCGCTTCGGCTGAAGGGTATACGCTCCGAGCCGTCATGGCAGCGCCCTACAGTGCCCATCCGCAGGTCGTACTCGGCGACTTGTACCAACAGCAAGGTCAGCCCCATCTCGCGCGGGCTGAATATCAAGCAGCCGCTCAGAGATCGATCGATAAGGCAAACGGCTTGGCTGCTTTGGGAGAATACCAATTAGGTCAAGCGCAATTCGCTCAAGCCACCCAGAGTTTCCAAGCTGGTCTGAATTCTTCGCCTAGTTCTATGGCGGCTTTGCGTGGAATTGGCGAGATTCAACAGCTTCAGGGTCAGATGGTTCAAGCGACTCAGACCTTCAGCGACAGCGTTCGCCTGCAACCAGGGACAGGGGCGAATCGCCAAACTCTGGCGGACATTCTGATCCAACAAGGTAAGGCAGACGAAGGTGTCGCGCAATTAGAGCGAGCGATGCAACAAGACACAGGTGACCCGTCCGGCTACCTCGACCTCGGCAATGCCTATCTGACTCTGGGTCGCACCAGCGACGCGGAGAATGTGTATCGGCAACTGATCGCCAACCAGCCGACATTACCAGATGGATATCTGGGACTGGGGCAGTTGTACGAGCGGAAAAGTGATTTCAATCGCGCGCTGGCGACGTATCAGCAAGCGATCGCGAATGTACCCCAGTCCTTATCGGCATCGCCTGAGATTGCCCTTGCCGATCTGCAGCAAAAACAAGGACAATATGACCAGGCACGTACTAGCTACCAAGCCGCCATCGCTCGACAACCGATGCTGGATGCGGGCTATGTCGCCTTGTCAAAATATTACTTGGGGCGGGGAGATGTCGCCAATGCCGCGAGCGCGGTGAAGCAGGGACTGGGACTCATTCCAGGATCCGCAAAACTGAACGACGCTCTTGCTCAGGTTCAGGTTGCGGAAGGAAATCCTGCGGAGGCGGTAGCGTCCTATAAAAAAGCTCTCGCCATTTCGCCGGCGGATTCATCCACTGTCGTCGCCCTGTCAGAACTATACGCCTCGATGGGACAGCCGGACGCGGCGCTCGGCGAAATCGCTCAAGCCCAACAGCAGCGTCCGGGTGATACGGACATTCTACTTGAGCAAGTGAAACTGAATATTGCATTGGGGCAACCGGACGCGGCACTCAAGGCAGCCACACAACTCACTACCATCGCTGGAGGCAAGGCGGACTCGTGGATTGCGTACGCGCTGGCGCTGGCAAACCAAGGACAAATCAACAAAGCGTTGACGGCGTATCAGAAGGCGACCCAGCTGGAGCCGGGCAATTCGCAAGCTTGGCTTGCGCTTGGGCAGTTCTTGTCCGATCAAGGTAAGGGGGATCAAGCCCAATCAGCCCTGAGCCAAGGGATCAAGACAGACCAAGGTAGCGTCGCGTTGCGCTTGGCGCAGGCGGAGATTCTTGCGCGCGCCGGACAATCGCAAGACGCGTTCAAAGAATATCAAGCTGCCGCCAAATTGGACGCAACGCAAGGCGCGGCTTGGCTGGCGATAGGACACCTCGATCAACAAGCAGGCAAGCTGCAAGCCGCGCAACAGGAATTCGGTCAAGCCGTCGCGGCGGCGCCGACGGATCCGAGTGGATACAAAGCGCAGGCGAGCGTCTACACTCAGCAGGGCTTGTTCGACCAGGCGCGCCAGACGCTGACCAAGGCAGCCCAGGTTGCGCCGGGCGCGTGTCTGGCACATCAGAATCTCGCCGATTTTCTCGCCGTGCGCGGCGACGCGAGCAGCGCCGAGTTCGAGTATCAACGCGCGGCGGGACTCGCCGGCTGCGCGGCGAGCGCGCCGATCGCGTTGGGTAATCTGTACCTCGTTCAAGGCAAGCCGTCGGAGGCGATTATCCAATTCCAGCAAGCGATCGCGGCTGACCCAGGCGATGCGTTCGCGTACACCGTTCTCGGTAATACGTTGACGATGCAGCTTCGGTGGGCTGATGCAAACGCGGCGTTTGCAGATGGTGCTGCCAAGGTGCCTGCATCAGACTTGATTTATGTTGCGAAAGGACGCAGTCTCATCGCGCAAGGGAAACTGCAAGACGGCTTGGATTCCATGCAGAAAGCCGCCGGGCTGCATCCCGGCAATGCGATGAACTGGGTCTCCGTAGGCAACGCCGCCCAAGTCCTCAGCCAATTCGATGTGGCGGAGAACGACTACAAAAAAGCCGCGGGAATCGATCAGAGCCTACCGGACCCTCAAATCGCCCTGGGCGATCTCTACGCGCGCCAAGCGCGTAACGACGTGGCTCAAACGGCATATCAACGCGCTATCGCCATCGCTCCCGGCGAAGCGCGGACGTACAATATGTTCGCCGCTTTCTTGGAATCGCTTAATCAGAACGATCAGGCGATCAGTGTTTTCCGGCAAGGCGTCGCCGCGGACAAAGGTCAAATCGAATCGCTCCTTTATTTGGGGAGAGAATTTCAGCGATTGGGACAAGTGTCGAACGCACAGCAAGCATTTCAACAAGCCGCGTCGATCGGCGGAACCGGGACGACGGTCAATGTGGGATCGAGTGAATTTCAGAGTGGAATTTCCGCTCCGTCGGTCGCACAGGCATATATTGGACTGGGCAATCTGCGCCAGTCCCAAGCAGACCCGGCGGCGGAACAGGACTATCAGAAAGCTATCCAGCTTGCGCCCGCGAATCCGAATGGTTACATCAACCTGGGTCTAGCTTACCTGGCGCAAGGAAAGACTAGTGAGGCGCAAACTCAATTCCAGAAGGCGACCGAGGTCAACCCGGTCTCAGCCGAGGCGTACGTTGCGCTGGGCGCTTTATATCAAGGGCAAGCCGATCAGGTCGCCGCGCAGCAAGCGTATTTGAAAGCGATCGGTGTGTCCCCGGCGAACGCGATCGGCTACATCAGTCTGGGACACTTGTACACCACACAAGGTCAGCAAGACGCTGCTGCGACCCAGTATCAGGCGGCGGCAAATACTATGCTTGCGTCTGCGCCGGTCTATATCGCGCTAGGCGATCTCCATCGGTCGAAGGCGAACTGGTCGGCGGCTGAACAAGCGTATCTCAAAGCCGCAACGATAACGCCCAAAGATCCGCGCGTCTATATCGGTCTGGGGGATACGTATGAGGCGCAAACACAATGGAACCAAGCCATCGCGCAATTTGAGACCGCTGCGCGGTTGGCTCCCGCTTCTGCGGAAGGTTATCTCGCGTTAGGAGCGCTTTATCGCGAGCGAGCCGATTGGAAATCTGCCGAGACGGTCTATCAGCAAGCAACCAAAGTAGAACCGGCGAATCCTCTGGGATACATCGGCTTGGGGCAGACATTCCTCGTTCAAGGATTGACTCCCCAAGCCGCGGCACAATTCCAAGCCGCTACTAAAGCCGCGCCGGCATCCGCGGAAGCTTTTTCGGCGCAAGGCGATTTCTATCGATTGCAGACGGACTGGAAATCTGCGGAACGTGCTTACCAGCAAGCGGTCCACGTCGAGTCGACCAATCCGCTTGGATACATCGGCTTGGGTCTGACCTATCAAGCGGAGGGCTTGAATGCCCAAGCGCTTGAGCAATTCCAAACCGCTGTGAAAATCGCCCCGGCGTCCGGACTTGCTTATAACGCGCTCGGCGATTGGTTTCAATCGCAGGCAGACTGGAAGGATGCGGAGCAAGCGTACCAGCAAGCCATCCATCTCGCGCCGGACATGGCTTTGGCTTATGTTGGATTGGCTCACACCTATCAGGGTCAGGGCTTGATGAACGATGCCGTGTCGCAACTGCAAGCCGGCATCGACAACGCGCCGTTTTCGGCGGAACCGTACATCGCGTTGGGAAATGTGTACGCGCTTCAGACCAACTGGAAGACCGCGCAGAAGACCTATCAGCAAGCCATTACCGCGATACCGACTTCCAGCCGGGCGCGTGTCGCGCTGGGCGCTCTGTATGCCACGCAAGGTGATTACGCGAGTGCCGAGCAGGCGTACAAAGAAGCGATTTCGGTCGCGCCAGCCGGCGAGTGGCAGACCGGTGCCATCGAGCCGCCCGATCTCAGCGCGTACACTCAGTTGGCATCGCTCTACGAGACCACCGGACGAACGTCCGATGCGTTACAGATGCTCAAAACGGCGATCCAAGCCGCGCCCGCGTCCGGCGCGGCGCAGACCGCCCTGGGCAACTGGTATGTCGCTCGGGCAGACTATGCAAGCGCGGAAAAATCCTACAAACAAGCCATCCAGATCGAGCCGGCGAATTCGAGCGCATATATCGCTCTTGGCTTGAATGACCAAATGCAAGGTCGGCAATCCGATGGGCTGGCGCTGTACCAAACCGCCGTCACTGCCAATCCCGGGAATGCCGATTTGCTCGTTGCGTTGGGAGATTATCAACTCGCGCGCGGTAATGTCATCACGGCAACACAGACCTATGAGCAAGCGATAAACATCGCGCCAGCCGATGTGGACGCGCGCTCGGCGCTCGCCAAAGCGTACGGGTGGCGAGGCGAATTCAAGCAAGCGGAAAAGACACTCAACGATTCGATCGGTTTGGTTGGAGGTTCGCCAACGCCTTATGTCGCGCTGGGAGATTACTATCTGGGTCGCCAAAACTGGGACGCCGCGATTTCTGCCTATCGCAATGCGTTGACCAAATCCCCAACCGATGTTCTCGCTCATGAGGGGATCGTCAAATCCTATCTCGGGCAAAAGCAAACGCAATCCGCGGTCGATGAATCCCAGGCGTGGAGTACGAGCTCCCCCGGCGGCGATCCCCAGCCGTGGCTGGCTGTGGGCGTGTCTCAACGCGCTGCCGGTGACCTGGCGGGATCGGCGGCGACGTATCAGCAAGTGATCAAACGCTGGTCCGGCGACGTCGATGGTTATCTGGGGTTGGCGCAGACGCTGCAAGCGCAAGGGCAGTTCGCGCAAGCGGCGAGCACTTTGGAACAGGCCATGTCCGTGGCACCCAATGTGCCTGAGGTATATCTGGAGCATGGGCTAACGCAGGAAACATTGGGGAATACCGATGCGGCATTAGAGGATTATCGCCACGCCGGCGTGCTCAACGCCAGTCTGGGCGCACCGAGTCTCGCCCAGGCAAAAGTGATGCTCGCGGAAACCGATCAAGCGGACGCGGTCGCGCTGCTCCAGCAAGCCGTGGACGCAGAGCCGACGAATATCGATCCATACCTGGTCTTGAACGAAATCTACCTGTTGCTTCATCGGAATCAGGACGCGGTTGACTTGATAACCCAGGCGACGCAGGCGGTGCGAGCGGCATATCTTACTCCAACTCTCGATCCGACATCTAAGGTGAATACGATCCTGTTGGAGGCGAATATCCCTCCGGGTTTGGAAGCGCGATTTGCGCTGGCGACCGATTTAAATGCCAATTCCGACATGGGCGGCGCGCTGAAAACTCTTCAGGACGCGATGCCGATCTATCCCGAGAACCAGGCGCTGATTTTGGGGCAGATCGCGCAAGTCTATGCCGACTCGAACGATCCGGCTACGGCGCACAGGTATTATCAGCAGGCCAAGGCAGTCGACCCGAACCAGATCGCATCGTACCTAGGTGAAGGCACGCTGTACATGAACCAGCAGAAAGATTACACCCAGGCGATTGACTCGTTCGAACAAGCCGCCAAGATCAACGAGCGCGTGGTGCAAACGTACGAGTTGATCATGAGCGCGTACGAGCAGGAGCGTTTTGGTCGTCCCACACTAAACGTCCCCTGCCCGTACTATCCCAAGGTCGCTCTCTGCAATCTGCAGATCGGAGACATCACGGTTCATACCGGCATTGACAGCCAACTCGAATCGCAATATCAAGCTCTTTACGACTCGAATCCGGATTCCATCGGCAACAATATCCGCATGGCGGCATTCTACGAAGCGTTTTCGCAGTACGACCAGTCGACTGGCTATTGGCAGCGGGTGATCAAAATGGATCCAGCGAACGGGGCGGCTTACCTACAGCTCGGCAGTCTCTATGCGCGCAAAGAGACCGGTCGCACGCAGGCGTCAATCAATGTAGGACTTTCGATCGCTTTGGGACCGGAGCTTCAAGAGGCGCACAATTTGCTGTATAGTCTCAATCGCAATCAATTGAGCAATCCGAAACCGGGAGACGTGGTGAAGGGGATCGTGCAACTGCGTGGAACGGCTGACAGCGACCAACTCGGTTACAAGTCCGGCTTTAGTTTCTACAAGATCGAAGTAGGCTTCGGCAGCCAACCGACGGATTGGACGCTAGTCAATCTATGGCATACGCCGGTCGCAAATGGGGTTCTCGGTACGTGGGATACTCGCGCTTTGGCAAACGGGACATACTCCCTACGCCTGACCACCGTCGATGCGAGCGGCAACTACGGACCGTGGCAGGAAGTGACGGTTCAAGTTCAGAATTGACAGCCGGTTCGCTAACGCTTCACTAGGGGGACGAACAGGTTAAAACTTGCTGTATTCGCAGATTCGATCATCACGGGACTATCGGTGACCGTGATACTCTGAGGATTGACGAGTGTCTGCGCGCCGGTAATGTCAGTCACTCTTACGACCGCCGTGTTCAACGGAAGGCTGATCACACTCGTCGCGTTGCTCCAAACAACGTCGACCGTCTCCTTGGGCGTCTCAAAACTGTACCCCCATGCCGAAGGACCGAGGTTCAGACGCTGTGGGTTGGTGGCACCGTTCAGTTTCTGCGTGAGGACCTGAAAGGATTCGGCGGCGGGCTGAGGTCCGCTGCTATCCACCAGCCCTGGGTGTCCTATCGACGCGGCGTCGTTCGTGAACTCGAACTGGACGGTGCGGACTCCACCTTCTCCCAGCGCCGTGGCGAAGATCTTGATTTCATCACGCGCATGCGCTTGTGGATCATAAGTGCTTGGATTATCCCACCCGTACCCCAACTCCCAGAAATCCAGCGGTTTGTCTCCCCCGTGCGATTGCAGTTGATTATGAACCCAGTCGGTAACCTGTGACAGATTGCCCCACGGCGCGAAATAATGTATTTGTTGAACGTCAAAGTACTGTGAGTTAGCGTAGAGCAACGAAGCCCACTGGATCGTTCGTTGTGATTCAGGTTGACTCAGCACTGTCTGCAAATCACTGACATTGGAAACGGCGCCTAACTCGCATTGAAAGTTTGCAAAGTACTCCTTCCAAAAGTCGACTGCGCCCTGCGAGTCGCCGCGTTGGACCATATCATTCGCCAAGAGCAATCCAAACGCGCTGCTTGACAAACCCGCGTCTTCCACCAAGGCATTTGGATCCGCCGCATGCACCGCTTGATACGCCGTTGCCAGCATCTGAAAGTACGAATCCGGACTGGATGGCCAATTGGTGGAAGCGTGCGCCTCATTCTCAATCGAGTATCGACTTATGCTGCCTTTGTAGTGACTTGCCAACTGATAGAGAAAGTCGTAATAATCGTTTATGTCCACGGGAGGCATGGAGATGAGCGCGCCAGTGGGGGAAGGCGTGGGGGGAGATAGAGTCGCCCAAGTCGATCGGGAGAGTACATGAACACCCACCTCCATGTTGCATGAACGCGCAGCTTGGATGATGGAGTCGGTTACGCTCCAAGTAAAACTTCCTTTCGTTGGTTCTACGGCATACCAAGGTATGGCTACCCAGGTGAAGCGCGCTCCGTAGCCCTGCTCCTGTGGACACCAGGTTGCGATACCTTGCTCGTCGACGTAACTTCCGATAAACCGCGGGATAGCGCCGGTGGGGATACGAGGGGTAGCAGGTTGGAGTTGATGTGGAATTGTGGTCGCATGGGCTGTGGTGTTCAGAGGAGCGATAGCGAGGAGGATTAGCGCGACAAGAGAAATAGAAAGGAACTTGAGCATTTGGCGACTGCCGACTGACTGAATCAGTTTGTCTCGACGTCAGAGGCGAGTCCCAAGTGCTCTACCTCCATTCGGTAGCCAGGCGACCTTTGTCACTTGACGTAAGGTCCGTAGCTTTGCGTCTCCAGCTTTCGCTGGATTTGCCTTTGTCGTGGAGATGCAAACCGTTGATTTAGTATGTTCGATCTATGTTTTCATCTTAAGACTTTTCGGAGCAATGGGCAATAGGACTTTTGGCGGTTTGTACGAAGGCGCTCTCCTCTCTCCTGAAAATATTGTTTGTCAGGCGGTGGTTGGCACCGCGGGCTTTAACTCGACTTGGTAGCCCAGTTGCTCCAGCCGTTTGACCATCCGCCGCTTGACTGTTTCTTTGTTTCGTTCATCGAAATTATTATTGCCCAAACAGGCACGTGATCGGCAACTACCTCCGCAAGCGAGACAACCTCTTCACCCAGATGAATTCCGAGGTGGACACGGTCGGTGTCATTCAGGCACTGCAAGCGGCGGGAGCGATTCGCCAGGATATCGATCCGGCTGTGCTCTTACGCATTGTCGAAATGCTATCGTACGGCCAGTTGACTATCGGGGATTTCAAACCGCCTAGCCAGTTTCCGCCCTATGATGCGGTCATGGAAGCCCTGGCCGACATGATGGACCGCGCCTTGATGCCGGCAGATGGCGGCAACAGCGAGGCGGGTAAAGCCATCGTAAGGCAAATTACCGCGGCGGCACGAGCGCAGATTGAGCGAATCAAACAGGCAAAAGACGCAAAATAGACGATACACCAGGGAGCCACCCATGACAACCAATAAGATCCAATTCACAAAAGAAAAAGAAACGATGCTCATGATGTTGAGCAGCAAAGCGATTCAGAGCCAGTGGAAGGATCCCATCTTGCGTGATCCCTGGGCTGAAGAAGCCATGCGGCATATCGACTACGACATGAGCAAGACCCTCACGGGAGTGGCCTCGTGGGGCATGTGGAAGGAGATCGGATGTACTATCATCGCCACGCGCGCCGCGACCTTTGATCAACTAACGAATCAATATCTTGCCGAACACCCGGATGCGACCGTGCTCCACGTGGGCTGCGGCATGGATAGCCGTGTTTTCCGAGTCGATCCACCTGCCAATGTCCAGTGGTTCGACGTGGACTACCCCGATGTGATCGACCTGCGCCGCCAACTGTTTCCCGAACGGGGCGCCTCCTATCACCTGATTGGCGCGCCGCTGGATGATTTGCGCTGGTTGGACGAGGTCACACGGGATCGACCCGGGCTGTTTATCGCCGAGGGGGTGCTGCACTACCTGAGCGAAACGGAAGTGAAAGCGCTGCTCAATGCGGTGGTCGCTCACTTTCCCGGCGGTCAGACGGTCTTCGATATCTGCAATTCGATGATTGTAAAAAGAACGGGCTCGAACGTCGGGGGCACGGGGGCAACCTACAAGTGGGGGCTTGATGATCCCCAGGACATCCAGCAGCTTGAGCCGAAGCTTGAACTGATCAAGGAATTCAGACCAAGCGAACAGGTCGCGTTTTCCCGATTCCCGTTATGGTGGCGGTCCATCTACCGCGCGCAAGAGCTCGTTCCCACGCTGCGTAGGATGGAACGTACGATAGTCTACCGCTATTAGGACGCAAAGTCGGACTCACGATCCTGAGCAGTGTGAAACGGAGAGACCTTCGGCCGTCACGTGAGATCATCTTGCACCTCTCGCCGGGAAGACCGGCGTGAGCAGGACATCGCAAATGGACCACAGGCGGTTCGTAAGGTCGAGGGGCCATTGTAACGCATCAACAACACTTGCACATTTATCCTCAGCGTTCCGCGCAAGAACCTTGGCGCCGGCTCAAGACCTTGCGCCACGAAATAGCGGAACCGGTACGGCCGTTACGTCCCGAGTTTCGTCGCTCGCACCGACGTCGCAAACTGTCTACGATATTATCGTTGGACTGATTCCCTTACACATTTAAGGAAGTAGCGTTGTTGCCCATGTTGAGGCATAATTTGGTTATCTGACGACCAAAGGAGCCCCAAACATGAGCAACAGTCACGAATTGTATCACCGATTGGTTCATGCTGTCCACCCGTTGGTCAGCGTCTCCCACATTTGGGTCTTGGATTTTATCGGACATGATCCCGACCTTCCTCTCTCGATCGACAACTTGCAATTGGTCGGACTTGGCTTGGAGTGGACCCACACGCCCACTGGACTCGACGTGCATTATGTACAAGGACTCGTCACTGAGTTTAGTTTATTTGCTGTCGGGTTCATCATCTATTGGAGAGCCGAAAGCAACGTGTCATCTAAAAGCGCCCCGGCAACTGGCGGATTCCTAGTGACGATCCTGACCAATGTCGGTTGGACGCCGCGGCAAAGGGTGCGATGGTGCGCCTGCACACCGGCGACCGGGCGAAGGTTAAATGCGGACAAAGTACGGTAAAGATATTCCAGGCCGCCAAGTGATATTCGTTTGTGAGAAATGTAAAGGATGGCAACCCGAATGACAACAGATGTCGCGCACAAGAGTTGGTGGCAAACCTTCGAGGTGGTCTTTGGAATTCCAATGCTCGCTGCCATAATCCTGCAATTGACTGTGACTCTTTCGCTCTCCGCCGGGTTCCTGACGCCAACGATAATCTTTGCCGGGGCTGTCCTCCTCATTGTGGGCGTAGCTCTTGTCATCCTTGCGCGTCGGGAGTTCGCGCAATATGGTCAGCCGACCGAGCCTGGACATCCTACGAGCAAGTTAGTCACTACAGGCGTTTTCTCTGTTTCGAGGAATCCCCTCTACCTTGGCGGTGTTTGCATTCTGGCGGGGATCGCTCTTGCTATCGATCTCCCCTGGATGTTAGTGCTTCTCCTTCCGGCTCTCCTTGCCTGCCACTACATCCTCATCGCGCCGGAGGAGAGGTATCTCGCCGCCAAGTTCGGCGAGGAATACACTATGTACGCCACATCAGTCCACCGGTGGCTCGGCCGCAGACGAGACTCAAGATGAGGTCCGAAATGACCTGCACCCAGCCCGCTGAAGATAACAGCACGCGCGTGTATGTCACCCTTTAGGGGATATTGGTTGGCTTGGCAGGCATGATTCACGGCGGTGCGGAGGTCCTGCAAGGCAATCGACCCACTGAAGGATTAGTGTTGGATTCGATTGGCGCGTTTACACTGATTCCGAATTATCTCGCCACTGGGATTGTCGCCGTCCTTGTTGGTCTGTGCCTCATTGTTTGGACGATAAGATTCATCCACACCAAACACGGGACGACCGTCTTCCTGATTCTTTCGATTGCACTATTTTTGGTTGGCGGGGGTGTGGCGCAAGTGCTCTTCTTCGTCGTTGCCTGGGGCGTGGGGACGCAAATTCGCCAGCCCTTGACCTGGTGGCGCAAGACCTTGTCCGAATCACTCCGAAAACAATTAGCGCAGTGGTGGTGGCTGAGCTTTGCCGCGGGTTATCTGTTCCTGTTCATCGGGATCGTCATCTGGCTAGTTTTCACACCGCCCGGAGCCGCGTACAAAGATCCCGTGATGCAATACATCCTTTGGGCAAATCTGCTCGTCGGCATCGTTTTCCAGTTTTTGACTATCGTTGCTGGGTTTGCCAGGGACATTCAGAGACAAAAGGGTGAAATGGGATAGACGGATGGCACAAGCCAATACCCGCTTTAGCCACTCAACCTGGAAGTCACTCTACCAACTGGGCGGGATCGCTGCCCTGTTGGCGGTCTTTGTTTTCCGCAGGAATTTGGGCGCAGAACTGATGGCATTCCATGGTTTTGGACTCTTCTCTGTGCCTGAGACGATGCCTGTCAGCGCGACCAAATGGTTCACCCTGCTTCAGAACAATCCGTTTGTCGGACTCGCTTTGCTCGAGGTCTTCGACCTGGTCGAATATGCTCTGGTCGGATTGATGTTCCTGGCAGTCGGCGTTGTTCTTTGGCAATCCCATCAAACGATGATATTATTGGCAACGATTGGAGGGTTGATCGGAATCGCCGTTTACTTCACCTCGAATCAGGCGTTTGCTATGTTGTCCCTCAGCGAGCATTACGCCACGGCAACAAACGATGCACAGCGTGCAATGTTTGTATTGGCAGGAGAATCCCTGTTAGCGATCAACAATCCTGGAGTGTGTTATCAAGGCACGGGAATCTATGCGAGTCTTTTTCTGGTGCTTTTGGCTGGGTTGCTGATCTCGCTCGTCATGTTGCAGAGTGATGTCTTTAGCAAGGTAACAGCTTGGACAGGCTCCTGGCAAATGGTTTCATGTTGACCTACTACATCGTCTCGGTCTTTGTGCCAACGTTTTTGGTTCTCCCCTTTGTGATTTCGGCTCCATTTCGAGTGATATGGTACTTTCTGATCGCAATGAAACTATTCCGGCTAGCGAAAACCGAACCATAAAAATTGGGATCGTCGAAACGAGGAGTCAAACATGACAAGAAGGTATCAGGTCACTGGCGTCGTCCGCTTTTTCAACCGAATCGGCGCATTCATGATCCGGCGAAATATGGAACCCCGGCACAACTATCTTCTGACTGTGCGTGGACGGAAAACCGGGAATTCCTACTCCATACCCGTATCGCTGATCGAGCGAGAGGGAAAGCGTTGGCTGGTTTCACCGTATGGCCAAGTTAACTGGGTCAAGAATGCTCGCGCCGTTGGTGAGGTCATGCTCTCCCGGGGCGGAAAAACGGAAACCCTGAAGATTCAAGAGCTCGATGCAATGCCAAGCGCTCCTATCCTGAAAGAGTACGTGAAACTGGTGAGTTTTGTGCGTCCGTATATTGACGCTCAACTGGATTCCCCGCTTGAGGCATTCGAAGCGGAAGCAGCGCAACACCCCGTTTTCTTGTTGGAGGCGAAATGAGAACAGCAACGCGAACTGTTGCAGCGTGGTTGGGTATTGTTGCTGGTTTTGCCGGACTGGAACACGGCTACTTCGAAATCCAACAAGGCAATATTCAACCCGCGAGCATTATGTTTTCTTCGATGGGCGCACCGTGCATCCCAGATAAAATCTGGAATGCCTGTGAACCTGCCATGTCGGTCCTGCCGAGTTTCTTCGTCACGGGCATCGTTACAATAATTCTCGGTCTGGCGATCATCGTCTGGTCGGCGACATTCATACAACGCGAGCACGGTGGTCAGATCTTAATCGTGGTCTCTGTCGTTTTCCTTTTGTTGGGCGGCGGCTTTTTCCCGCCGCTGATTGGAATCATCGGCGGCGCGGCGGGGACGCAAATCAACCAGCCACTGTCCGGCAAACCTGGTGGGGTCACGCGGCTGATCGGCAGACTGGGAATTCTACCGCTCGTCATTTTGGTCATCTATCTCGTCGGACAATTTCCCATCGGCTATTTTTTCAACGACTGGTTGATGAGCGTAATGGGATGTGGCTTGCCCTTGATTTTGATCCTGTTGCCGATTTCCGTCTACGCGGCGTACGCCCACGATGCCGTTCAAGGAGCAAATCTGTGAACATGACCGTTGTTGACTCGCGCTGGGGCGATCCGTACCGCATCGCTGGAATCGCGGCGATTGTTTCCGAGCTAGTGATCGTCCTGGGAATTGCGACTTATTTTGTTTTCCCTTTCGCACCCGGCAACAAATCCGCCGAAGATATTTTTATGCTCTTGCAAAGCAATCCGCTCGGCGGACTGATCTCGCTCGATCTCTTCCTCTTTATCGGCAACCTATTCAGCATCACGCTCTTGCTTGCGCTGTACGTTTCGCTCAAGCCAGTGAACGAATCGTATGCGTTGATTGCTATGGCGATTGGTTTGATCGGCGTTGTGTTGCTCATCCCCGCCCGACCGCTTTCGGAATTGTACGCGCTCAGCGGCATGTATGCCTCCGCGACCACGGCGGCGGCGAAGAGCCAATATCTTGCGTCGGGCGACACGTTGCTCACACTTTTCAATGGAATAAACTGGTTTATGAATACGCTTCTCGGCAGTGTGTCATTGCTGATCAGTTCGCTGCTCATGGTGCGAAGCAATGTCTTTAGCAAAGCCACCGCCTAGGTAGGCATCGTGACCAACGCAGTGCCATGCGGTTTTTTCATTCCTGGCATCGGAATCTTATTCCAATTTCGTCACTCCCAGGATATGTGGTCTGGTATTTTTTGCTGGCGAGAAGGTTTTTTCAAATGAGTACCTAATCTTTTCGCCATGTGCGGAATGAAGATCGATATACCTCTAGCGAGTGAACCAGATTAAGAGAGGGATAACATGAGAAACAACCCATTCATCGCCGGAGTCTTGTCACTCCTTGTCCCAGGATTGGGTCAGATATATGCAGGACAGGGTGACAAGGGCGCTATGATCATTGCGGCAGCGGTTGTGATAGGCAATCTAAACATCATCGTACTGCCTCTGATCGCGATAGCCAATCCCGTCATTCCGACGGGAGCTCCAACATCCACAACGATTTGGGCCTATTGGATTCCCAGGGTGGTCCATGACGTCGTATCCTTTTGGAGTATTGCCTTTTGGCTCTGGGCCATTGTGGATGCCGCCAGGTTAGCGCGGAAGGTATAAGTGAAAGACCTAGCCAGGTCTGGCATAACGTCTGCATTTATTCTCTCGTTTATTATCGCTGCCTTAATAGTTGTGGCATCGCTGGCTGGCATACTATTTCAATCAGCCGTTTACCCGACTCAGGAATTGCGCGAGTCGTTCGTTCCGAATGACGTGGTCAATCTCCTCATTGGACTGCCCATTCTGCTGGGTTCGATTGGGTCCGCTCGACGCGGCAAGTTGATCGGCTTGCTCTGTTTGCCTGGCGCATTGTTCTACGTGGTCTACAACTATGTCGCTTATGTCTTTGCGATGCCGATTAGCATCCTCTCTCTCTTGTATCTCGCGCTCGTCGTGTTATCGGCATATACGCTGATTCGGATTGTTGTGAGCATTGCTGCAAACACAATGCAGCAAAGATGGAGTGGTACCGTGCCAGCGAGATTCAGCAAGTGCGTTGATTGGCTTTGGCATACTTTTCTATCTGCGCGCTGTCGGCGTAGTTCTCAATTCACCTGCCGCGGCCGATTTTGGTGTCGCCGTCGCCGACCTGGTGTAACTCCCGTATGGATCATTGGCGGGGTCATGCTTTGGCGTCACAACACATTTGGGTATGTAATCGGGTTGGGTCTACTTTCCCAAGCCAGTCTGCTATTCATCGGCTTGATCCTTTTTATGCTGTTACAACCGCTTTTGACCACCAAGCCATTCGACCTGGCTGGCATTGTTCGCGTCTTCCTAATGGGGCTGGTGTGCTTTGTCCCGTTTGGGCTTTACGCGCGTGGCGTAGCGTCCCAAGAAACACAAGGAGGAAGTTGAATGAAAACCGACCATGAAATTCTCACTCCATCGCAGCGATGGATCGGGCCACTGGCTACCATCGTCGCGATGCTCGTGGTGCTTGGTTTTTTCGCGGCGCATCAATCTGCGAACACGGGATTCTTCATCGACAGATTCGGAACACTAGAAATGCTTGCTCTGTATGTCCCGATCCTGCTTTCGTTCGCCGCGCCGATTACCAGAGCCATTGGCGGGCGACACAATCCAGCGCGTCCATTTGAAGTCGCTATGAATATTTCTTTGGCGATTGGCTCGCTCTGGCTAGCCATCGTGTTCCCTTTCAACTTCGCGCATCTCGCCGATGTCTTGCCTAGCGCCCTTCGGTTTGTTTTTTTGTGGATCAACAACGACATCGGCAGATTCGTTCTAATTCTCCAAGTCATTATCGGCGTCATCGTTGCGCCCCTGACGATATTTACATTCTTCTCGGTTCGTCGACGCGAATCTGAAAATGTGGAACGGGTGGCTCGCCCGTCGTAAGGCGAGCCACGATCGGGCAACCTTGACGCGCCGCTCAGCGGCGCCCGGTGACGCCCTATCGAGACACTCCATCGGCTCACACAACAGACTCATCCCAAGGAGACAACCATGTCCAATTCGATTCTGGTCACATTCTCGACAATCTACGGCTCGACGCAAGAAGTTGCCGAGCGGGTTGCGGCGACCTTGCGCGAACAAGGACTCGACGTTGATCTTTTGCCGATCAAGCAAGTGCGCTCACTCGACCCGTATCGCGCCGTTGTGCTCGGCGCGCCGCTTTATATGTTCCATAATGAATTAGGCAAGGGGACTGTCGCCTTCTAGGCGACAGAGGAATTGCCC
>VFSW01000845.1_pt1 | contig 45119 bp, 33 predicted proteins | sample 5358111 | NCBI WGS metagenome assembly VFSW01 (sample SAMN11554181, study PRJNA540505) | mine drainage metagenome | isolation source: sediment from site ElyBrook_90M | place: USA: Ely Copper Mine, Vershire, VT | collected 2017
GGGTTTTGTGCCTGGCGGGGACGGCTAATTCATACGCGCCAGGGGTAACCCCCAAAACAGAGGCGCCGGCCTTAACGGGCCGCCGCTTTTTTTGGGTCCTCCGTCCGCGCGCCACCGCAATTGCAATACGACATCCCGGAGGAAATAATCACGCCATGTCCTCATCGGTCAGTTCCACCGATATCTTGACGATCGAACGCGTCGCGGAGGCGTTGCGCTCGCGCGACCCGCAGCGTGCGGCAACGCTGGCCGAGGCCGCGATCTCCGGCGGACTGCGCCATCCCATCCTTTTCAACGCCCGTGCGGTCTGGCTCAGCGAGCAGAGCCGGCACGACGAGGCTCTTGCCGATTTCAGGCGGGCCGAAGCCATGGCTCCCCCGAACGCGGCCACGAAAAATGCCATCGCCCTCTGCCTCGCCAAACTCGACCGGCCGGCCGAGGCCGTCGCCGCGTTCGACGAAGCGATTGCCCTGCAGCCGGGCTCCGCCCAACTCCATTACCGGAAAGGTTGGGTGCATGAGATGGCGGGCGACCTGCACCTTGCCCGGCTGGCACACCAACATGCCATAACGCTGCAGCCCGGCTATGCGGATGCGCTGGCACGCCTCGCCTTCCTCGCCGCGCGCCTTGGCGAATGGAGCGATGCGCGATCGTTCGCTGCCCGCGCCCTGGAATTCGACAGCCGACAGATCGCGGCAGACCTGGCGCTCGCGATGTGCGATCTGGAAGACGACGCGTACGACATCGCGGAACGGAGGCTTACCAAAATATCGAATGACCCGCGCGCAGGCGTCACAGACCGCTATCTCGCGCTCGGGCTTCTTGGCGATTTGCGGGACAAGCAGGACCGGATCGAAGACGCCTTTGCCTTCTATCAAAGCGCCAACGACCTGGCCCGGGAAACCAGACCGACCAACACGACGACGATGTACGATGCCACATCCGCGCTGTGCCGGTACTTCGAGGCGCTCGCCCCCCGCAGCCGCGCCGCTGGCGGCACACACCGTTCCAAACTCCCGCATGTGTTCCTGCTCGGCTTCCTGCGGTCCGGGACGACATTGCTGGAACAAGTGCTGGCCAGCCACCACGACGTCGTGGCGATAGAAGAAAAAGACACCCTTGCCGACGCAGTTCACGCCTACATGGCGCAACCGAAGGATCTGGAGCGGCTGTGGACGGCCGGCGAAGACACCCTTGCAGGCAGCCGCGAGGCTTATTGGCGGCGGGTGCGGTCTTTTGGCGTGGAACCGGAGGGCAAAGCCGTCATCGATAAAATGCCGATCAACACGATAAAGATCCCTCTGATCGACCGCTTGTTTCCCGATGCCACGATCCTGCTTGCGGTCCGCGATCCGCGCGACGTCGTGCTGAGCTGCTTTCGCCGCAGCTTCGGCTTCAATGCCTCCACCTACGAGTTCCAGACTTTGGAAAGTACGGCGCGGTTCTATGATGCAGTGATGCGATTGGCGGGATTGTACCGCACCAAGCTGTCGCCGAAACTTTACCAACTCCGTCTGGAGGATCTGGTCGACGACTTCGAAGGGCAGATGACCGCGCTCTGCGATTTTGTCGGTCTGCCATGGACAGAAACGATGCGGGAATTCGCCGACCGGTCCAAGTCGCGCGCCATCCCGACCCCAAGCGCAACCCAGATCATCCGCGGCCTCAACAGCCAAGGCGTCGGCCAATGGAGGCGGTATCGGGAGCAGATGGCGCCCGTTCTACCCATCCTGAAACCATGGGTGGAGCGGTTTGGTTACCCGCAGGATTAGCCAACTGGCCGATTGGCGCTAAATTGTCCGGCAACACATGTGCTAACGTCCAATCTCCAACCAAACCACGACGAAAAAGGTGTCCCGATGGCAACAGGCACGAGCATGAACCAGCAGGAGGTGCACGCTCGTCTCCTTACCGAGATAAGCGCCGCCGTGGCCGCCTCGGATATGCGGCGGGCATTCGAGATCGCCAATGTCCTGGCATCGCGCGGCGTATGGCATCCGACGGTCTTCAACGCGCGCGGTCTCTGGCTACAGCAGACGCGTCAGTACCAGGAAGCTCTCGAGAATTTCCAAAGCGCGCTGTCCATGTCCCCTGGCAACCCGACCATTTTGAATGCCATCGGATTATGCCTATTGAAGCTGGACCGGTTCCCGGACGCCATTCAGGCTTTCGACACGGCGCTCGCCATTGCGCCGAACGTCCCGCACGCCCATTACCGAAGGGGACTGGCGCTGGCGGCGTCCGGCGATCACGACGCGGCCCAGGCGGCACACGAGCGCGCCATCGAACTCGAACCGAATTTCCCAGATCCCCTCGCAAGCCTTGCATCCATAAAGGCCAGAAAGGGAGAAGCAAAAGAAGCGCAAGCCCTCGCCGCCCGTGCTTTGGCTCTCGCGCCCAACGATCCGACGGCATTGGTCGCGCTGGCCATCCTCGAAATCAGCGAGAAGAAATACGTCGAGGCGGAGCAAAGGCTAAGGGTGCTCCTCGACACGGCGGTACTGGACTCGCAGCCCCGCGCCGCGGTGCTCGGCCTTCTCGGCGACTCCCTAGACGGCCAAAAACGCTACACGGAAGCGTTTGCGGTCTATTCGAACGAGAACGACGAACTTCGACGCGAGCACTCGCAGCGTTTCGCGAGAAACCATGCGATGGAGGCCGCCAACAACCTCATCGGCTATTTCGAGGAGACGCCGAAGGAACGTTGGCGGGCGCCTGATGACGGCGGTTCGGTCGCCGGAGCGCCGGCAGAGCATGTGTTCCTTCTGGGCTTCATGCGGTCTGGAACAACGCTTCTCGAACAGGTCCTGGCCAGCAATCCCAATGTCGTCGCCCTCGAAGAGAAGGGCCTGCTCAACGGCCTCGGCGACCGGTATCTTACCAGCATCCCGTCGCTGGATTCACTGGCCTCGATGAGGGGCTCAGAACTGGAACAAAATCGTCGCCTCTATTGGGAACGCATTCAACACAGCGGCCTGGACCTCACCGGCAAGGTTTTCGTCGATAAACAGCCGTTGAACACCGTCAAGCTTCCGCTGATCGCAAAGCTTTTTCCAAAGGCGAAAGTTCTGTTTGCCCTTCGTGATCCGCGCGACGTGGTCTTCAGCTGCTTTCGCCGGCACTTCAAGGTCAACGTAACGATGTACGAGTTCCTCAATCTGGAGGATGCGGCGCGCTTCTACGCAGCGATCATGCGCCTAGCGGAAATATACCGGGAGAAACTTCCCTTGAATCTTTTCGAGCACCGCTACGAGGACATGGTACAAAATTTTGAGGGCCAGGTCCGCGCAGTCTGCGATTTCATGGGTGTCGAATGGGACGATTCGATGCGCAACTTCAACAAATATGCACCCGCCGTCGACCTTCGTTCACCCAGCGCCACCCAGGTCCGCAAGCCACTTTATAGCGAGGCCATCGCCCAGTGGCGCCGTTACGGCGAGCAACTTGCGCCGATTCTACCAATCCTGCGGCCTTGGGCCGAGAAGTTCGGCTACCCGCCGGACTGAGGAAATTCGGGAAAATCACGCAGAGAAGGCTGAGTTTTGCACAATAATTGTGCAATGATGGCAAGTATTTGTGGCCAAGGACCAAGAAAACCATCGTCGGATCACAACGACGCACATGACCATCGAACGGACACGTATTTCGCATATGCGACGCACAATTGCTTTCAGCCAATAAAATTACGTGTTAGCGTTTACATCTAGGAATTGAGACTTCTGGATGACGTCGTCGTCATAGGCGGCGGCGTCAGCATGCGGTAGTCGGGATGCCATGTAAATCAGTGATTGGAGATCAATGATGCGTAACTTCCTAATCGTACTGGCGGTGACCGCGGCTGGGCTGGCACCATGTGCGGCATTTGCCGGAGACACACCTGCGGCTCCGCCAGCTGCGACGACAAACAGCAATACGGCCACAAACACGGCGTCCGACGGTGACCAAATGGTCTGCCATCGCGAGAAACTCATCGGCACGTTGCTGCCAGGACCTCGTATCTGCAAGTCACTCAAGGTTTGGCAGCAGCAGCAGCGAGACTCTCAGGACTTCATCAATAATGAGACAACCGGCAACCTTCAGATGAACCCCAAGGGGGGCTGATCCTCGGGTGCAGTAACGAACGGCGAGCAGAACTTACTGCGGCAGGTTGGTTGCCCTGAGTTCGACGTCGGCTTGCGGCGCTGATTTCACAGCCGTCATCGCTTCGCGCATGATCGGCGCATCCATCAGCATCGTGAAGCTCTGTACGGCACGCACGAACTCGGACGAGCCGCCGAAGAACTCGTCAATGGCCTCGAAGAAATCCTTGTGCCTGGGATAGATTTTGAACGCCACCCGTTCGGCCTGCGGGATGCCGGCGAGTTTCTTGGCGACGGCGGCGGCCGTCCAGAAGCCGCCGAGCTTGTCAACGAGGCCTTGCGCGCGCGCATCCGCGCCGGACCACACGCGCCCGCGCGCGATCTGCTGCACCTTGGCAAGCGGCAGCTTGCGCCCTGCCGCCACCTTGTTCATGAAATCCGCATAGATCGCATCGGCCTCGCTGTTGACCAGCGCCCATTGCTCCGACGTATAGGGCGACACGTCCGAATTCATCAGCGCATTCTTGCCGACCCCGACCTGATCGGTTTTCACGCCAATCAGCCCGAGCGATTTCCCGATCGCCACCTTTCCGGTAAGAACGCCGATCGATCCGGTGATCGTACCGGGCTCGGCGACGATCTGGTTCGCCGAAGCGGCGATATAATAGCCGCCCGAGGCCGCGACCCGGCCCATGCTGACAACCACCGGCTTGCCGGCCGCCTGCGCTTTCTTCACCGCGTCAAGAATCTGATCCGAGGCCGTCACCGAGCCGCCGGGGGAATCCACGCGCAGGATGATCGCCCTGATGTCCTTGTCCTCGGTCGCCTCGCGAATGGCTCGCGCCATGTCATCGCCCGCAATCACGGAATTGCCGCCGAATAGTCCGCCACCCGCGCTGCCCTCGACGATGTCGCCGGAGGCCTCGATCAGCGCGATGTGCGCCCCCGCGGCGTATCGCGACGCTGCCTGCTTGACGCGCATGTACTGCGCCATGGGAACACTTTTCGCCCCTGCGCCGGCACGCAGAATCGCGGCGTCGGCGGCATCGTCGTCATAACCAATCTTGTCGATCAGTCCCGCCTTTTGGGCGTTTTCCGCAAATTGCGGACTGGCCTCGAATGCAGCGATCAGCGCCTTGGGCGCGAGCTTGCGGTCGGCAGCGGCGGCGTCGACAGCCGTGTTGTACCAGGACTGCATAAGCGCCGTGATCTGCTCGCGGTCCGGCGTCGTCATGCCCGTTTCCATGAACATGTCGGCGGCGCTCTTGTATTCAGCGCGCTTGGCGATCTGTGGCACTGCCTGGATCTTGTCCAGCAGCCCGCGAAGGAAAAATTCGCCACCGCCCTCGCCAGCCGCGCCGAACGTGCTCTTGGGCTGCATCCAGATCTGATTCGCGGCCGCGGCCGTCAGATAATCGCCGAGGCCGCTTGCCTCGAACCCCTGCGAATGCACGATCACGAATTTGCCGGCGGCCCGGAAGCGTTTGAACGCCGAGTCGATCTCCTCGGCCTGTGCGATGGGCAGGTTGGCATCGCCCAGCCGTACGAACACACCTTTGACGCGGCTGTCGCGTTCGGCGGCGTCCAGCGTCAGGATAAGGTTCATCACGGTGACGGGACGGGCGCCAAAGGCGAAATCCGACGGGGCGGAATCCGCCAAGGGCTTCCGCAGATCCAACGACAGCACTATGTTGCCCGGCAAGCCGTCGCCTTGCATCATCCCCACGACGGCGACAACGGCAAAAATGACGACGAGCGCCAAAGCGAATTTGACGAGCCCGTTGAACGTGCCTGCGACAATCGATCCGGCCCAACGCAAAAAAGCGATCATGTGATCAATCCCTCGCCACGGCAGCGCAACGTGCGCCTTGCCCCCTTATAAGAGGATCATATTAAGGAAGATGCATGGCCAAGCTATGGCGAAGCGGCCACAGCGGACGTAATTGCTAACATACTGATTTATAATAATTTTATCCCTCAATCTGGCAGATCGCCTCCAGATGACCGAGCCTGTCCACTTCAATGCGGACACGATCGCCGGCGTTGAGGTAGGTCGGCGGCTTCATTCCCATGCCCACGCCGCCGGGGGTGCCGGTAAAGATGATGTCGCCCGGCTCCAGCGTCATCACCTTGGAGACATGCTCGATCTGGTCCCAGAGATTGAAGACGAAATGGCGCGTGTTCGAATCCTGGCGCTTCTCGCCGTTGACGAAACTGCGCACGCCCAAGGCGTGCGGGTCGCCCGCTTCGTCTGCCGTGGTGATCCACGGACCGAACGGCGCATGTGTGTCGAAAGACTTGCCCAGCACCCATTGCGACGTGGCCATCTGCCAATCGCGCGCACTGACGTCATTGCCGACACAATAGCCGAATACCGACGCGGCGGCGCGATCCTTCGGGATATAGCGCCCGCCCTTGCCGATGACCGCCACCATCTCCGCTTCGTAATCCACCTTTTCGGAGACTTTCGGCAAGGCGATCGGATCGTACGGGCCGTTCGCGGACGTCGGCTGCTTGCAGAACCAGACCTGCGTGGACGGCATCTCGGCGCCGGTTTCCAGGATGTGGTCGGCATAATTGAGGCCGATTGCGAGGATCTTGCCGGGGCGCGGGATCGGCGGCAGCAGCCGCACCTCTTTCAGCGGCACTTGCGCACCGGCCTTCGCCGTGCGCCGGACCTCGCCCTCGATCATGCTCCAGCGGGCAATCAGATCGATCATATCGGCGGCCAAGCGCGGCATGGCCCGTGACAGGGATGTCACCATTTCCCCATCCACAACGCCGATTTCGGCGGCTCCGCCGCCGGTAAAAGTCACAAGTTTCATGATCGACCGCCTTTCACTCGAATGATCTACTGTCCATATAGTAGCGGAAGTACCACAAAAACCGCCTTCGGTAGGCCAACGCGACGGACGGGCGCGGCTTATTCCTGTTCCGTTCCGCGGCCGCGGTGTTTACACTGTAGCAGGTGCTGCGATAGCCAGAACAGCTCGATGACGGCATCATTCGATGCACGAAAAACATAGGACCGTGAACTCCATGAACCCGCTGAAAGACCTCGAACGATTCGGACAGGCGCCTTGGCTCGATTATGTGAGCCGCGGCTTGCTTCGGAGCGGCGGCCTGACAAAGCTGGTGGAGCAGGACGGCATCAAAGGCGTCACGTCCAATCCCTCCATCTTTGAAAAGGCCATCGGCCACTCCGACGAATATGACGAGGAAATCGGCAAGCTTCTGCAACGCGGTTGCGCCGACGCCGGCGCGATCTTCCGCCAACTGGCCGTCACCGACATTCGCGCGGCCGCGGACGTCCTGGCGCCGGTCTACGAAACGACGAAGGCGGCGGACGGCTATGTCAGCATGGAGGTCTCGCCCTATATCGCCCACGACACGGACGCGACAATCGCCGAGGCGCGCGAGATCTGGAGCGAAGTCGCCCGCGACAATCTGATGGTGAAAGTGCCCGGCACGCCGGAAGGGTTGCCGGCCATCCGGCAGCTAACTTCGGAAGGCATCAACATCAACGTCACGCTGCTATTCTCACAGGCGGTCTATCTCCAGGTCGCGGAAGCCTATATCGCCGGCCTGGAAGCGCTGCCCAAGACGCACGACCTCAGCAGGATGGCGAGCGTGGCGAGCTTTTTCGTCAGCCGCATCGACGCCATGATCGACGGCAAAATCGAAGAAATGTTGAAAACTGCGCCGGCGGATCAGCGCGAGCGTCTGGAAGGATTGCGCGGCAAAGTGGCGATCGCCAATGCCAAGCTCGCCTATCGCGACTATGAACGGATATTCTCCGGCCCGCGCTGGGAAGCGCTGGCCAAGCGCGGCGCGCGCCCGCAGCGCCTGCTCTGGGCATCGACCGGAACAAAGAACAAGGCCTATTCCGACGTGCTTTATGTCGACACGTTGATCGGGCCCGACACCGTCAACACGCTGCCGCCCGAAACCATGGACGCCTTCCGCGACCATGGCCGTCCGCAAGCGTCGCTGCAGACCGCCCTCGCTGAAGCCGAGAAAGTGCTCGCCGAACTCAAGGCGGCGGGCATTTCACTCGACAGCGTGACGGACTGGCTGGTTGTCGACGGCGTCGACAAGTTCGCCGACGCGGCAGACCAACTTTACGGAGCCATCGCGGAGAAAATCGATACGCTTTCCGGCAGGCCGGTGAGAGTCGGCTACCAGATCGGTGACGACGCGAGCACAGATGCCGAACTGAAAACCTGGACCAAGAACGGCAACGTCCGCCGTCTGTGGGCGAAGGACAAGACACTGTGGACCGGCGCCGACGAATACAAATGGCTCGGCTGGCTCGACATCGCCAAGCGCGAGAAGGCAGGCCTCGCGGCGCTCAAGGATTTCGCCGAACGCGCCCGCTCGGGATCGTGGAGTGACGTCGTGCTCCTAGGCATGGGCGGGTCGAGCCTGGGCGCGGAAGTCGTACGCGAAACCTTCGGGCGACAAACCGGATGGCCGCGCTTTCACATCCTCGACTCGACGGACCCGGACGAGATCCACGCGCTCGACGAGGCGATCACGCTCGCCACGACGCTGTTCATCGTCGCCTCCAAATCGGGAAGCACGCTCGAACCCAACATCTTCAAAGACTATTACTTCGACCGCGTGGCGAATGCGATCGGCCGCGACCGCGCCGGCGGCCACTTCGTCGCGATCACCGATCCTGGTTCGGCGCTCGAAAAGACGGCGGCACAGGACGGATTCGCCGACGTATTCAAGGGCGATCCGGCGATCGGCGGGCGCTATTCCGTGCTGTCCAATTTCGGCCTCGTCCCGGCCGCGGCCATGGGAATCGACCTCAAGCGCTTCACCGACGAAGCCTGCGCGATGCAGTCGGCCTGCGGCGCGCTGAACCCACCGAAAACGAATCCCGGCGTGCGGCTCGGGGTCACGCTTGGTACGCTGGCGGCAAAGCATGGACGCGACAAGGTCACCGTTCTGGCCTCCAAAGGGCTGGCAAGCTTCGGGGCCTGGATGGAGCAGCTTGTTGCGGAATCCACCGGTAAGCAGGGCAAGGGCCTGATCCCGGTCGACGGCGAGCCGATCGGGAAACCAGACAGCTACGAGGCCGACCGGGTGTTCGTGTCGCTTCACTTGAAGGGCGACGATGGCCATGAGGCATTGCTTTCATCGCTGGCCGCAAAAGGACATCCGGTCATCCGGATCGAGGTCGACGAACCCTATCGCCTGGCGCGACTGTTCTTCCTCTGGGAGATCGCCACGGCAGCCGCGGGCGCGATCCTCGGCATCAACCCGTTCGACCAACCCGACGTCGAGGCGGCAAAGATCAAGGCGCGCGCCTTGATGGACGCGGGCGGCGCCAAGCAGGGCGAAAAACCCATCGTTTCGAGCGGCGGCGTTTCGCTTTATGCCGACGCGGCGAACGCCAAGGCGCTGAACGGCGCGAATACGCTGGAAACCTGCCTGAAGGTGCATTTCGCCCGCGTGGGAAAAGGCGATTACGCGGCGCTGCTCGCTTTCATCGAACGCAATGCGGAGAATGCCAAAGAACTTGACGCCATTCGTGCCATGATCCGCAACGCGACCGGCGCAGCGTCATGTCTGGGCTTCGGCCCGCGTTTCCTGCATTCAACTGGACAAGACTACAAAGGTGGACCGAACACCGGTGTTTTCCTGCAGATCACCTGCGATCATCCGCACGACGTCGCCGTGCCGGGACGCGGCTACAGCTTCGGCGCTGTCATTGACGCACAAGCCGCAGGCGATCTCGCGGTTCTTACCGAACGCGGACGGCGCGTCTTGCGGGTCCATCTGAACAACGTCGCGGAAGGGCTGCGCGTCCTGCGCCGCGCCGTCGAAACAGCTTTGCACTGAAAGGATGGCGTAATGGAGATCGGCATTGTCGGCCTGGGACGCATGGGCGGCAACATCGCACGGCGGCTCATGAGGGGCGGGCATGAGGTCTCCATATTTGACAAGAACCCGGACGCCGTGACGACGCTGGCGGGTGAAGGCGCCAAACCGGCAGGTTCGCTGCAAAACCTGGTTGCGGCGCTGAAGGCTCCGCGCGCTCTTTGGGTCATGCTGCCATCCGGCACCATAACCGAGGATACGATCAGGGAGTTGGCGCATTACCTCAGTGCCGAGGACACGGTGATCGACGGTGGCAACACGTTCTACAAGGACGATGTGCGGCGCGCGGGCGAATTGAAGCCCAGAGAAATCCATTATGTCGACGTCGGAACGTCCGGAGGCATCTGGGGTCTTGAGCGCGGTTATTGCATGATGATCGGCGGTGAAAAGGCGGTGGTCGACCGTCTCGATCCGATTTTCGCGACGCTGGCGCCCGGTGCTGGCACCATCCCCAAGACGCAGGAAAGACATGACCGCGATCCTCGCGTCGAGCATGGCTACATGCATGCCGGTCCGGTGGGCGCCGGGCACTTCGTGAAGATGGTGCACAACGGCATCGAATATGGCCTGATGCAGGCTTACGCCGAAGGCTTCCATATCCTGCAGAACCGCTCGGCCGACGGTTTGCCGGAAGGCCACCGATACGATCTCGACCTGGCGGACATCGCGGAAGTCTGGCGGCGTGGCAGCGTGATCACCTCCTGGCTGCTCGACCTCACATCCATGGCGCTGGCCGAGCACGGCAACCTCGACAACTTCACGGGCTACGTCGAAGATTCGGGCGAAGGACGCTGGACGGTGGAAGCGGCGATCGAAGAAGCCGTGCCCGCCAATGTGCTGTCCGCCGCCCTGTACGAGCGCTTCCATTCGCGTCTCGAACGCAGTTTCGCGGACCGTCTGCTGTCGGCGATGCGCAGCAAATTCGGCGGCCATGTGGAGGGGCGCCCGCCGGCCAGCGACAGGTCATGATGGCGCCGCAGACGCAAATTTTCGACGATGCAAACCAGCTGGCGCAGCATGGTGCCGACTGGATCGCGCGCTTCATTGCGGCGAAGAGCGGGCCGTTCCGGCTCGCCCTGACCGGCGGATCGACGCCACGCGCGCTTTACCACGAGCTGGGCGCGAGACAAGATATCGACTGGGCGCTGGTCGAGTTCTTCTGGATCGACGAGCGCTTCGTTCCATCCGACAGCCCCGACAGCAATTACCGCATGGCGCAGGAAACCCTGCTCTCCCAGATTTCCGCGGTGGAAAAGAACATCCATCCCATCCCGACGACAGGCGATCCCGACGACGCCGCGCGCTCCTATGAGGCGGCGCTCAAGAAAGCATACGGCGCGGATACTCTCGACCCCACGCGTTTCCTGTTCGATCTCGTGCTGTTGGGACTTGGCGGTGACGGCCACATCTGTTCGTTGTTGCCCGGTTCTCCTGTACTGGAAGAGCGGAGTCGCTGGGTCGCTGCCGTGAAGCATGGAAGGCCGGAAATCCGAATCACGCTCACCTACCCGTCCGTGCAATCCAGTCGCGCGACGGCGTTCATCGTCACCGGAAAAGAGAAAGCAGAAGCCGTTCGTGCCGTCCGCACCGGTGACATGACGCTGCCCGGTGCGCGCCTGCGACCGGAAGGCGAACTCTTTTGGCTGCTAGATCGCGCGGCCGCGGCATCAATATGATAAAAGCGGATTCGAGGAAGGAACCGGCGTGAAACCTCCCAAGCGTATCCTCGCCATCGACATTGGCGGGACGGGTCTCAAGGCGGCCATCATCGACACCAAGGGCAAGCTTCTCAGCGACCATTTGCGCGTGCTGACGCCTCATCCGTGTCCGCCGGCGTTGATGGTCAAGACGCTGATGGCGCTGGTCAAGCCGCTCAAATCGTTCGATTGCATCTCGATCGGGTTCCCGGGCGTGGTGCGCGGCACGCGCGTAATAACTGCGCCACATTTGGGTACGGACATCTGGGCCGGCTACGACCTCGCGGGCCATCTTTCGAGAAAGCTTGGCGGCAAGCCGACGCGGCTCGTCAACGATGCCGACATGCAGGGGCTCGCGGTCATCAAAGGCAAAGGACTGGAGCTCGTCGTCACGCTGGGAACGGGCTTCGGATCGGCCCTGTTCCGCGAAGGCGAGTTGATGCCGCATATGGAAATCGCACATATGCCGGCGCACAACAGCAAGACCTTCGATGACTACTTGGGCGACATGGTGCTCAAACGCATCGGGGTCAGGAAATGGAGCAGACGCGTCTCGAAGATGCTTCCATACCTGCACACGATGCTCAATTACGACCACCTTTATCTCGGCGGTGGCAACGCCAAGAAGCTGGTCACCAAATTACCGCTCAAGACCACGATCGTCTCGAATATCGCCGGCCTCAAAGGCGGCGCGGGGCTGTGGCGGAACCATCATCACTCACGGTGACGTCTTGAAAGACAGTCCCGCGGTGATCATCCGCGGTGCGTCGTAGTTGACGACGCCGTCGGCGCTCTCCGTCGTGGCGACTGACGCATTGAACAGATTGTCGCCGGCGACATAGAGAACGACGCCATCGCCCATCGCCCAGGCAAGCTTCGCGTCGGCCGTAACGGCTGGCGCGAGACGCAACGTGTTCTTATCGTCCGCGTAACGCGTGCTTTCGTAACGCGCGTCGGCGGACAACGACCAGCCCGCACCCAGCGACGCATCGAACCCGCCGGTGATGGTGGCGCGCGGCGCTTGCGCCGGACGCTTGCCGGTCAGTTGCGCCGCCGCCGTACCGCCGTGAACGCGCTGATCCAGCACGTCGAAACCGGCATGAAGCGCTATGGCATCCATGCTATAGCGCACGTCCCCTTCCAGGCCCGGCGCGTTGATGTCGCCGACATTCTGCCGCTGGATGAGTGTCCCGCCGGCTGGAATGAACCCCGCATCGGGAAACATCCCTGGGCCATAGCCGACCGTCACATTCGTGATTCCGCGGTGAAGCTGGTTCCAGAAGGCCGTGATATCCCAGCTCAGCGCGCCGTGTGTCTGGCCCGCGCCGATTTCGGCTCCGTAAAGCTGCTCCGGTGCCAGCGCTGCGTTGGCCTCGGTGATGTTGTTGCCCAACCGGAAGGGCCGGTACAACTCGTTCAGGGACGGCGCCCGAAAGCCTTCATACGCCGCTGACCGCAAATAGAACCCGCTGGAGAAATTGCGCCGTATGCCGCCACGCGCCGTCGGCAGCGCCCCCGAGCGTGACGGCCACTGCCGATCGAGCGTCACGCTGCCGGTGGACAAGGCACTCTGAACCAGATGACCGTTGGTGGTCGACCAGATGTCGGCACGCAGGCCCAGCGTCAACAACCAGGGGCCGGAGTGGTGCGCCGCGTCGGCATATAGGCCGCCGACAACGCTGTCTCCGCCGGAAATCCGGTTCTGGGTGAACGCGCCGGACACATAGAGATAGTGCTCGTCCGAGTTCCCCCGAGCCGCGCGCACGTCCATGCCGATTTCCCAGTCGAACAGAGAGGATGTCCCGCGCAGCGCCGCATTCGCTCCCCAGCCAAGCGCCGGCGTCGCATATTGATCGTCCGACGGTGTCGTAAACGCCCGCCCCGGCGCGATCGCCGCCGAGGTCTGCATAAGCCCGCTGTTGCGCAACCACGCCTGCAGGCGCCAGCCCAGCGCATCACCGCTCTCGGGATGGGCGACGGTGAAGCTGGACGTGAAACCATCGGCTTTAGAGCGCGCGCCGACCAGACCAGACTGCCGCATTTCCTCATATACGCCGATCCGCGCGGCAATCAGCGTGTCAGCCAAAGGCTCGAACTGGGCACGCAACGAGGCGTTGCGCGCGTCGAGCGTCACGGCATCATCGGCCGGGCCACGCTGTGCGGGCGAAACCGGAATCCAGCCGTCGGAGGCTTCGGCGCTCGCCGAGCCGAACAGCGAGACCTTGCCCCATCGCGACCCGCCGGCAGCAGCCACACGCCGAAAGCCCAATGAGCCACCCGAGGCATCGGCGGTCAGCCCGCTTCCTGACGACTCGTCCAAGGCGATGACACCGGTGAGCGCCCCGGACCCATAAGGTCCCGCCCCCGCACCGCGCACAATCTCGGCGCCCGAAAGGTCCTCCGGCGGCAGCGAACTCCAGATCACCCAGCCACCGAACGGATCATTCTGCGGCACACCGTCCAGCGTCACCAGTGCCCTGCCAGCGGCCGATGGCGCGATCGCCCGCAGCGATACGCCCTGGGTCGAGGGGTTGGCGGAGAGGCTGGAGTTCCTACGGAACAAAGACAGGCCCGGCACTTGCTCAAGGGCTAGGTCGAGCTGCGGTTCGGCATTGAGTTCGACGACTCCCAGATTGACCACCGAAAAAGCGGCGTTTCCGACGGGGTCCGGCGGACGCGCGGTGACGACGACCGTCTCGACAACCTGTGCAGCTGCCGGGGCGGCGAACGCCACCAGCGCCATGAGACAGCATCCTTTGCATACAAAATTGGCCCGCATCGGTCGCATCTATTGCCCATGCGCGAAGCAGCGGCAAGCACGTGAGGCCAAGAAGCCAACTCTGCGCCGTTGTAATTTTCCGACTAATTCTCGATAATATCGATAGATTTAATCGGTATCTACGATGCTATCGCAAAAGGCCCGTTACGCACTGCGCGCACTCTTCGTCCTCGGCGCACATAAAGGCGACGCGCCGGTCATGATCGCGGAGATCGCCGAACGGGCGAACGTACCACGCAAATTTCTCGAACAAATCCTTCTCGAAATGAAGAGACGCGGCATCGTGCATAGCCACCGCGGCAAACATGGCGGCTATACGCTTGGGCGCGCACCCAAGGACATCGCCTTCGCCGAAGTGCTTCGCGTCATCGATGGGCCACTGGCTTTGAGTCCGTGCGCCAGCCGGACAGCCTATCGCAAATGCGACGATTGCGAAGACGAGACGACCTGCGCGATCCGCAAAGTACTGCTCGCCGTGCGCGATGCGACGGCCGGCATCCTGGAGCGGCGCACGCTTGCGGATGTGATCGCCGACGAAAGGCCAGCAAAGACACGTCGACGCGCGAACTGATTTTCGGAAACAATCTCAAAAAGATTCTGCCGCGAGAAGTCGACACGATGGGTCCGATATAATCTCTATTAAACAGGTCTACTTTATGGTATAAATGCGCGTGATCAGAGGCTCGGCATGGCCTCCGCACAAATGTTGGGGACGGATCATGATGTCATGGCCGAAAGCAACAGCCACTCTTCTGGCGGGCGGATTGCTCTGCCTTCTCGCACCGGCCGCCGAAGCCGTCGACGCGGGCTCAAAAGTCAAAATGTTGCAGGACCAGATCGATGGACTGAAAGCGCAGATCACCGATCTCAAGCGCAGCACCAGCGATCAATACGCCGACCTGCAGGCCCGGCAAGCCGATGCGGTGAGGGTCACGATCAACAACGGCCGCCCGACGATTTCCTCGGCCGATGGAGACTTTACCACCTCCCTCCGCACGTTGCTGCAACTGGATTGGGGCTACTACGGCCAGAGCGCCTCTGCGACCGCCCTGCCCGCCGCTTACGGACCAGACCTGTCGAGCGGCACCAATTTCCGCCGCGCGCAATTAGGCATCCAGGGCAAGGTGTTCGGCGACTGGTCCTACGTGGTCAACTACGAATACGGCGGCAGCGGCGGCAGCAAATTGTCGAGCCATATCCAATCTGTCTATCTGCAATATGACGGCCTGGCACCCTTCAGGTTTCGCGTCGGCGCATTCACCTCTCCGGCCAATGTCGAAGATGGGACGTCTTCCGGCGACACGATCTTCCTGGAGCGCAACTCGCCGTCTAACCTGCAGCGCAATCTCGCGGGCGGCGAAGGGCGTTATTCGGCCACGGTTCTTTATGCCGGCGAGCGCCTGTTCGGCGCTCTTTCTTATAGCGGCACGAAGGTGACCGACAGCGCCGACTTCGACGCCCAGCAAGCAGTCGTCGGCCGGATTTCCGACCTTGTCTATGTCGGCACAGATGCGCGGTTGCTGGTCGGCGCCAATGGCACATACATTATCAAGCTGCCGGATGCCGTAGCTAATGGCGGCACCACTTTGGCGACGACGCCTGGCGCGGCCGCACAGAACAGCATTACACTCTCCGATCCACCGGAGCTGACCGTCGACTCGAACGGCATCAAGCTGGCGAACACCGGATCGCTTGCGGCGAACCATGTCTCGCAATGGGGGATAGAGACGGCCGGCAACTATCACAATTTCTATGGCCAGGCTGGTTACTACGATTTCGAGATCGACCGCGCGCCGCTTGCATACAAGACCTATTCAAGCACAACCGCGACCGCGACAACGGTCGTTCAGCCGAACAGCAATCATTTCAGCGGCTGGTACGTGCAGGCGAGCTGGGTGCTGACCGGTGAGAGCAAAGGTTACAACGCGGCGAACGGCGCTTTCACGCCTCCCAAAACCACCGAGCCATTCACCACGCTCCGACGCGGATGGGGTGCCTGGGAATTGGCTGCGCGTTACAGTGACTTGAATCTAAACGATCATACGGTCGATCCGATGAATGTCGTCACCAGCTGGACCGGCGTGTCGACCAGGACGTATACTTTCTACAACACCGTGCGCGGCGGCAATCAGAAGATCGCCACGATTGGCTTGAATTGGTATCCGAACAGCGCCGTGCGTCTTGTACTCGATTATCAGTGGATCGACATAAGCCGTCTGCAGACGCCTGCAGCGGTGACAACGACAGGTGTGCCGACGCTGCCGACGGTGAACGGCGGCCAGAATATCCAGACCATTGCAATGCGTTTCCAGATCGGATTTTGAACCAAGGGAGCGCCATTATGAAACATGTTTCAGCCATCGTCGCGGCCTCGCTACTGTTCGTGGCAAGCGCCCACGCGACAAACGTCAAACTGTTGAACGTCAGCTACGACCCGACGCGTGAACTCTACAAGGACATCAACGCCGCCTTCTCCGCAGAGTGGAAAGGCAAGACCGGCGAAACCGTGACGGTGAACCAGTCGCATGGCGGCTCTGGCGCTCAGGCGCGCGCCGTGATCGACGGGCTGGATGCCGACGTCGTGACTCTGGCCCTGGCCTACGACATCGACGCAATCTCGCAGAAGTCCGGCCTGCTGCCCGCCAATTGGCAGAAACGCCTGCCGGACAACTCCGCACCTTACACGTCGACGCTGGTCTTCCTGGTACGCAAGGGAAATCCCTGGCACATCAAGGATTGGCCCGATCTGGTAAAGCCGGGCATTCAGGTGGTCACGCCGAATCCGAAGACATCCGGCGGTGCACGCTGGGCCTATCTGGCGGCGTGGGCCTATGCGCTGAAGGCGCCGGGCGGCAACGCCGACAAGGCCCAGGCGTTCGTCGCGGCACTCTATAAGCATGTTCCGGTGCTGGACACGGGTGCCCGCGGATCGACCACGACCTTCGTACAACGCGGCATCGGCGATGTCCTGCTGTCATGGGAAAGCGAAGCGCATCTGGTGCTGAAGGAACGCGGCGGCGACAAGTTCCAGATCGTCTATCCGTCGTTATCGATCCTGGCCGAACCACCCGTTGCGCTCGTCGATAAGAATGCCGACCACCACGGTACACGCAAAGCGGCGGAAGCCTATCTGCAATTCCTCTATACGAACGAGGCGCAGGAGATCGAAGCGCGGAATTTCTACCGTCCCCGCGATCCAACGGTTTTGGCCGCACACGCGGCCGACTTTCCGAAGATTCCGCTCGTCACGATCGACGGGATGTTCGGCGGCTGGCAAAGGGCACAGGCGGTGCATTTTGCCGACGGTGGCGTGTTCGATCAGATCTACAGGCCAGGCCAATGACCGCGGCCATCGCATCCCTTGCTGCGCACTGGCGCAATCCGAGCGCCTTGCCAGGTTTTGCACTGTCGTTCGGGTTCACACTCTTCTATCTGTCGGCGATCGTCCTGATCCCGCTGACCGCACTGGTCATCAGACCATGGTCGCTGGGGTTCGCCGGCTTCTGGCAGATTCTTGCCGATCATCGCGTCCTCGCGGCACTGCGCCTTTCCTTCGGGGGCGCAGCCATCGCGGCCGGAATTAACGCAGTCTTCGGCCTAATCGTGGCCTGGGTGCTCGTGCGCTATCGCTTTCCCGGCAAGCGCCTGCTGGACGCGCTCGTCGACTTGCCCTTCGCCTTGCCGACAGCCGTAGCGGGCATTGCGCTTTCGACACTGTATGCGCCGCATGGCTGGCTCGGCGAGCCGTTGAGCGAGCTGGGGCTCAAGGTCTCCTATACGCCGCTTGGCGTCGTCGTCGCTCTGACTTTCATCGGCTTACCCTTCGTCGTGCGGACGCTGCAGCCGGTTCTTTCGGACTTGACACAAGATGCCGAAGAAGCCGCTGCGACGCTGGGCGCCACCCGCTTGCAGACGGTAGTTCGCGTGGTCCTGCCGACACTCACGCCGTCGCTGGTGACGGGTGCAACCCTCGCCTTTGCGCGCGCCGTCGGCGAGTATGGCTCGGTGATCTTCATCGCTGGAAATTTACCGACAGTCTCCGAGATCGCGCCATTGCTCATCATTATCAAGCTTGAGCAGTACGATTATGCCGGAGCATCGGCGATCGGCGTCATCATGCTGACGGCGTCATTCGTCCTTATCCTGGCGCTGAACCTACTCCAGTACTGGACCGGATCACGGCGATGAAAAAGCCCCCTCGACGATCGACCGAAGATCATCCGCTGGTGCGGGTGGTGCTTAGCATCGTGGCCATCGGCTTTATCGGGCTATTTCTCGTCCTGCCTTTGACCATGGTATTTTCGCAGGCGTTGTCGCGGGGGCTTGGAGTCACCCTAGCAGCCATCGAGGAGCCCGATGCACTTGCTGCCGTCCGGCTGACCTTGCTCGCGGCGGCCATCGCCGTTCCACTCAACGCGTTGTTCGGCATCAGCGCATCGTGGGCGATTACGAAGTTCGATTTTCGCGGCAAGGGATTTCTAACAACCCTGATCGACCTGCCGTTCTCCGTCTCTCCAGTTGTTTCGGGGCTGATCTACGTACTGATCTTCGGACTGCAGGGCTGGCTCGGGCCGACGCTGCGCGAGTGGGACATCAAGGTCATCTTTGCCCTGCCCGGAATCGTGCTGGCGACGATGTTCGTCACCTTCCCCTTCATCGCCCGCGAACTGATCCCGCTGATGACCGACCAAGGGCGCGAGGAGGAAGAGGCCGCTGCCTCGCTAGGCGCCTCGGGCCTGCGGACATTCCTGCGCATCACCTTGCCCAACATCAAATGGGGGCTTCTCTATGGCGTCCTGCTGTGCAACGCGCGCGCGATGGGAGAATTCGGCGCGGTGTCGGTCGTCAGCGGCCATATCCGCGGGCTCACCAACACCATGCCGCTTCACGTCGAGGTACTTTACAACGATTACCAGTTCGTCGGTGCATTCGCAGTGGCCTCTTTGCTTGCCCTACTCGCCATCGTCACCCTTACCCTTAAATCCTTCCTCGAATGGCATTTCGCGGAGGAAATTGCCGCCGCTCACCACCATTGACGGAGCCGCGTATGTCTCTTGTCGTGGAGTCCATTGCCAAACGTTTCGAGCGCTTTCCCGCGCTGAACGGCGTGAGTTTCAATGCTCCACGAGACACGTTTGTGGCGCTTCTTGGCCCTTCAGGGTCCGGCAAGACGACGCTGCTCCGTATCCTGGGCGGACTGGAATTCCCCGACGAGGGGAGCGTGCGCTTCGCCGACCTGGATTGGCTCAGCCTGCCGGCGCGCGAGCGGCGCGCGGGCTTCGTATTCCAGAATTACGCCCTGTTCCGACATATGACAGTTGCGCAGAACGTCGCCTTCGGCCTCAGCGTCCGTCCGCGTCGCCAACGGCCGTCGCGAAACGCTATCGCCAGGCGGGTCGAGGAACTGCTAACGCTGGTGCAGCTTGAAGGATTGGGCAAGCGCTATCCCAGCCAGCTTTCGGGCGGTCAATGCCAACGCGTTGCTTTAGCCCGTGCGCTAGCCATTGAACCGCGCATACTCTTGCTGGACGAGCCGTTCGGTGCACTCGACGCCAAGGTCCGCAAGGAGTTGCGCGTCTGGCTGCGGGCGTTGCACGAACGGCTGGGACTGACCACGATCTTCGTCACCCACGACCAGGAAGAAGCCTTCGCACTCGCCGATCTTGTCGTGATCATGAACAAAGGAAAGATCGAGCAATGCGGGACGCCTGAAGAGGTGCGCAACGCGCCAAAGACGAAATTCGTGGCGGAATTCCTGTCCAGCGCAGCGCCGTAAGAGGCAACTACGGAGTCCATCCGGCAAGCACCGCAGGATGGCGCCGACAGGTGTCCCTACCGGTGGTGAGCAATGAGGTCACCGCTCCCGCCATTTTGAGCGGGCAATCGGCCTCATCGCGAATCGTTCCGTCCAAAGTCCCGGTACCTTTGTCCATCATTCCAAAGGACAACAAAATCTATGTCCAGATAACCGCGGAAAACACGTCGGAAGTTAGCCTTAAAAGCCGATTACTAGAACTAAATTGCGCCCAATCCGGCAACATAACAAACCGGCTTTATGCGCTTACGTGACACTCGATTCATCGCGTAGGATTGCGCCCTAGCATAAGGTCGAGGTGCATCAGGCAGGCTTCCTGGGGACACACCGTGCGCAATAGAGTCAGTTTGAACCTTCATATTCCGCAGCCTAAGCACCGGCCGGGTGAAAAAGCGGAATTCAGCTACGTGCTTGTGCCGAAAGCCGGCATTGTCGAACGACCGGCAAGCGACGCCAAAGCGCAGGATATAACCTCGCTCGCCTACTCCCTGATCCGGGTACTCGACGATGAGGGACGCGCGGTCGGTCCCTGGAATCCCAAATTGGACCCCGAGACGCTACGCAAAGGTCTGCGCGCCATGATGCTGACCCGCGCCTATGACGACCGCATGTTCCGCGCACAACGCCATGGAAAGATTTCCTTTTACATGAAGTCGACCGGCGAAGAGGCTACCAGCGTCGCCTATGCGCTTGCGCTTGAGCACGAAGACATGTGCTTCCCGTCGTATCGCCAGCAGGGTCTGTTGATCGCGCGCGGCTATCCGATCTTCGACATGATGTGCCAATGCTATTCAAACGCCCGTGATCCCCTAAAAGGGCGCCAGCTGCCCATCATGTATTGCAGCCGCAAGGACGGGTTCTTCACGATCTCCGGCAATCTGGGCACACAATTCCCGCAGGCGGTGGGCTGGGCATTGGCATCGGCCTATAAGGGCGACGATCGCATCGCCGTGTCATGGATTGGAGAAGGCGCGACGGCCGAAGGCGACTTCCACCACGCGCTCAATTTCGCCTCGATCTATCGCGCGCCGGTGATCCTGAACGTCGTCAACAACCAGTGGGCGATCTCGAGTTTTCAGGGCATCGCCGGCGGCGAAGAATCGACATTCGCCGCACGCGCCATCGGTTACGGCCTGCCGGGCTTGCGCGTGGATGGCAACGATTTTCTTGCCGTCTATGCGGCCGCACAGTGGGCATCGGAACGCGCCCGTGCCAATCACGGAGCCACGCTGATCGAGCTATTCACCTACCGCGTCGAAGGCCACTCCACCAGTGACGATCCTGGGCGTTATCGTCCCGCCGACGAGGGGAAAGCCTGGCCACTAGGCGATCCGATCGAGCGGCTCAAGCGCCATCTCATCGGTCTGGGAGAATGGTCGGAGGCACAACATGAGACGCTGGCGACGGAGATCGCAGAGCTGGTGCGCGAGACGCAGCGCGAGGCGGAAGCGATAGGCACGATGGAGGGTGGAGCACGACCTCCACTCGGCACGATGTTCGAGGACGTCTTCAAGGACATGCCCTGGCATCTGCGCGCCCAACGCAAACAGGCGGGGGCCTGACCATGCCGGCGATGAATATGATCCAGGCACTGAATTCAGCCTTGGACGCCATGCTTGAGCGTGATCCGAACGTTCTTATCTTTGGCGAGGATGTCGGCTATTTCGGCGGCGTGTTTCGCGTCACGGACGGCCTGCAAAAGAAACACGGCGTGACCCGTTGCTTCGATGCCCCCATCGGCGAGGGAGGTATCATTGCGACGGCGATTGGCATGGGTGTTTACGGACTGAGGCCGGTCGTGGAAATCCAGTTCGCCGACTACATCTATCCAGGCTACGATCAGATCGTCTCGGAGATGGCGCGTATCCGCTACCGCTCGGCGGGCGATTTCTACGTACCGATCACCATTCGTACCCCCTATGGCGGCGGCATTTTCGGCGGCCAGACGCACAGTCAGAGCCCGGAAGCATTGTTCACCCACGTCGCTGGTCTGACGACTGTCATTCCATCTAACCCGCACGATGCGAAAGGTCTTCTGATCAGCGCCATCGAAAGCGACGATCCGGTGATATTCCTGGAGCCCAAGCGCATCTATAACGGCCCTTTCGACGGCCATCACGACAAGCCGGTAGAACCGTGGGCCAAGCACCCGTTGAGCGACGTGCCGGAAGGCCACTACACGGTGCCGCTGGGCAAAGCGGCGATCGTGCGCGAAGGTGCCGACGTCACCGTGCTTGTCTACGGCACGATGGTTCATGTGGCGCTTGCGGCAGCCAAAGAATCGGGCGTGGACGCTGAGGTGGTCGACCTGCGTACACTGATCCCGGTAGATATCGAGACGATCGTGGCGTCCGTCGAAAAGACCGGGCGCTGCATTATCGCGCACGAGGCGACACTGACGAGCGGTTTCGGGGCGGAGCTTTGCGCACTGGTGCAGGAGCATTGCTTCTACCACCTGGAGGCGCCGATCGAGCGGGTCGCCGGCTGGGACACACCATACCCGCACGTCTTCGAATGGGACTATTTCCCGGGACCGAAGCGGATTGCGGATGCGATGCTCCGCGCCATGGAGGCTTGAATGGCGCGCTATGTCTTCAAGCTGCCCGACGTCGGTGAAGGTATGGCCGAGGCTGAGATCGTGGCTTGGCACGTCGCTGTGGGTGATCGCGTCAAGGAGGACCAGCATATCGCCGACGTGATGACGGACAAGGCCACGGTCGAGATGACCTCGCCGGTCGCCGGCACCGTCGTCTCGCTTAATGGTCGCCCGGGCGAAATGGCGGCCGTCGGCGCGCCACTCATTGAGTTCGAACTGGACGGCGCCGCGCAGGCCGCGGCGGCCCCCAAGATGCTCGAACCTCCGACACCGTCAGCGGCGGCGAAACACGAAGCGTCTTATAGAGCAGGAACAGGGCCTCTCGCCTCGCCGGCTGTGCGCAAGCGTGCGCAGGACCTGGGCATCGACCTCCGGACGGTGCTGGGCACCGGCCCCGAAGGCCGGATCAGCCACGCGGACTTGGACAAACATCTCGCGTCGAGCGGCCAGCGCTCCGCTGCCGGTCTCTCACCCGCACCGCGGGACGGCGTTGAAGTGGTGAAGATCATCGGGTTGCGTCGGCGGATCGCTGACAAGATGCAGGAGTCCAAGCGGCGGATTCCGCACTTTGCGTATGTCGAAGAGATCGACATGACCGAACTGGAAACGCTGCGCGCCAAACTGAACGCGGAAAAAAGGCCAGAACAGCCGAAGCTCAACGTTCTGCCGTTCCTGATGCGCGCGCTGGTGCGCGTGCTGCCGGATTATCCGCAGATCAATGCGCTTTTCGACGACGAGACGGGCATCCTTAGTCGCTTCGCGGCGGTGCATATCGGTATCGCGACGCAGACCGCGAACGGCTTGCTCGTGCCCGTCGTCAAGCATGCCGAGGTTCGGGATCTGTGGGACTCGGCCGCGGAAGTGGCGCGGATTGCGGCACTTGCGCGAGACAACAAGGCGGCCAAGGACGATCTTACCGGCTCGACCATCACGATCACGAGCCTCGGTGCGCTGGGCGGGATCGTCACCACACCTATCATCAACTACCCCGAAGTCGCGATTACCGGCCCGAACGCGATTTTGGAGCGGCCGGTGGTGCGCGACGGGCAGATCGTCGTGCGGAAGATGATGAACTTGTCGTCATGCTTTGATCATCGCGTTGTCGACGGCGCCGATGCAGCGGCATTCGTCCAGCGCCTGAAGATGCTGCTTGAACATCCGGAAATGTTGCTCACGGCGTAGAAAATAACCCAGAAGACTCTGAAAAACGGACCACGCGTAGCGCCTTCGAGCCTGCGACGGACCCGTGTCGGCGACTGTATGCACTTGCGGAAGAGACTAAAGGGGCGCTAAGGCCTATTTGCAGACTGCCGCGGATGCCGCTTCGATTCCGCCGCTTGCGAACGTCCAAATATGCACTGGGCGGCAGGCGGCCGTTGAGGCTGTACTATTGGCGATAAACCCCTCTACAGTCGCGCCCGGAGGGCCGCCTTCCCCCTGGGGAAACGCAACGGATACGTGTCTATGATTGTCGAAACAGGCCTTTTTGCCCTTATCCTCGCACTTTTCATAGCCGCCGTTCAGGCTGTTGTCCCATTGATCGGTGCGGCGCGCGGTGACAGCGCCTGGATGAACGTGGACCGGCCGGCGGCGCTGGTGCTGTTTGCCCTCATTACAATGTCCTTCGGAGCATTGATGTGGGCGCACGTGACCAGCGACTTTTCTGTCCTGAACGTGGTGCAGAACAGCAATACCGACAAGCCGCTGCTCTACAAGATCACCGGCGTATGGGGTAGCCACGAAGGCTCCATGATGCTGTGGACCTTCATTCTCACATTCTATGGAATGGCCGTCGCGGCATTTGGCGGGAACTTGCCACCGGGATTGCGCGCACGTGTCCTCTCGGTTCAGGCGATGATCGCCTTTGGCTTCATCCTGTTCATCCTTCTGACCTCGAATCCCTTCGCGCGTGTCTACCCAGCGCCATTGAACGGCGACGGCCTGAACCCCCTGCTCCAGGATCCCGGCCTCGCCTTCCACCCGCCGTTCCTCTATCTCGGCTATGTCGGCTTCTCGATGGCGTTTTCCTTCGCCATTGCCGCATTGATCGAGGGGCGCGTCGATGCCGCATGGGCGCGCTGGGTCCGCCCATGGACACTGGTTGCGTGGTGCGCCTTGACGCTCGGCGTCGCCATGGGATCGTGGTGGTCATATTACACATTGGGCTGGGGCGGCTATTGGGCATGGGACCCGGTCGAAAACGCGTCCCTCATGCCGTGGCTCGCGGGCACGGCGCTTCTGCATTCGGCGATCGTGGCAGAAAAGCGGGATACGCTGAAGGCCTGGACGATCTTCCTAGCAATCATCACCTTTTCGCTGTCGCTGCTCGGCACGTTCCTGGTGCGCTCCGGCGTCCTGACCTCCGTGCACAGTTTCGCCGTCGACCCTCAGCGCGGCGTATTCATTCTGCTTCTTCTACTGTTGTTCACCGGCGCCTCGCTGTTCCTGTTCGCGCTGCGCGCGCCCGCACTCAAGGGCGGCGGCCTGTTCGCCCCGATCTCACGCGAGGGCGGCCTGCTATTCAACAATATCCTGCTGAGCACCGCAGCCGCCACGGTACTGCTCGGAACGCTTTATCCGTTGTTCGTCGATGCGCTCGGCCTAGGCAAGATTTCGGTCGGTCCGCCATATTTCAACATGGTTCTTGTTCCGCTGATGGTGCCGATGATCCTGGTTATGGCAATCGGGCCGTTCCTGTCGTGGCGGCGCGGCGATTTCATGGGTGCCTTGGCCAGACTGAAGATTGCATTCGTCGTAACGGCCGTGACGATCGTCGCGACATTGTTGATCGCCGGTGCTTCAGCACGCTCCGTGTGGGCGTCACTGGGGTTCGGCCTAGCTGCATGGCTGTTCTGCGCCAGCCTGATCGAATGGACCGGACGGATCGGATTGTTCCGGCGATCGCTCGCCGATGTTTTCCAACGCGCCCGCCATCTTCCGCGTTCGGCCTATGGCATGACCATAGCCCATATGGGACTGGCAATCGTCTTGGCGGGCATTACCGGCTCACTGGCCTGGAAGACAGAGAAGCTCCAGGTCATGTACCCCGGCGATAGCGTGGCGGTCGCGGGCTACCAGATCAAATTCACCGGCGTCGACAACCACGTCAAAGGGCCAAATTACACCGCTTCGCGCGCAACATTCATCGCGAGCAGAGACGGCCAGTTCGTCGCCAAGATGCAACCGGAACGGCGCGTATATACCAACCCGCCGCAGGACAAGTCGACGGTCGCCATCCATACCAATTTCGTCACCGATCTCTACGCCGTCTTCGGCGAGCCAGATGGCAAAGGCGGTTTCGTCACGCATTTCTTTCTCAACCCGCTCGTGCCCTGGATTTTCTTTGGCGCTGTGGTGATGGTTTTCGGCGGTATGGTGTCGTTGAGCGACCGCCGTCACCGGGTCGGCGCACCATTGCGAAAAACGCGGGCAACGCCGGTGGCCTCCGCGCCTGCTATGCCGGCGCCCGCAACGGTAGTTGTCGCTAATGGCGAAAGAAAAGGGCTGCTACGCGGCTGGGTGTATCTGGTGCCGTTGTTGGGATTCATCGTCCTGGTCGGATTTTTCATCCACCGCCTGCAACTGACCTCGGAAGGCGATACGCCAAACCTGATCCCGTCAGTGATGATCGGCAAGCCGGCGCCGACATTCAACCTCCCGCCTCTCCTGGCTGACCGGCCTGGTCTCAAGACGGCGGATTTGAAGGGCAAAGTCACGCTGGTCGATTTCTTCGCTTCATGGTGCGTGCCATGTCGCGCCGAACATCCGGTCTTACCGCTGGTCACACAGGCAGGCATTCGCCTCGTAGGCATAAACTACAAGGACAAGCCGGCCGACGCCAAAGCCTGGCTGGCCGAACTGGGCGATCCCTATCAGGCCGTCGCGGTCGACGCGCACGGCCGGACAGGGATCAATTTCGGTGTCTACGGCGTGCCGGAATCATATCTTGTCGACAGGAATGGCGTGATCCGCTTCAAGCAGACGGGTCCGCTGACACCCGAGATCATCAGAAGCAAATTGATCCCAATGGCGGAGAAACTGGAGCAGTGAAACTTCCCTTCGGAATCCTGGCAACAATCGCGATGCTGATGATGTTCGGTGCGGACATGCAGCATCCGGCTATAGCCGTCGAGCCCAGCGAAGTCCTTTCCAATCCCGTCCTCGAGGCGCGTGCGCGCGCCATCAGCAGCGAGTTGCGCTGCCTTGTCTGCCAGAATGAATCCATCGACGAATCCAACGCACCTCTGGCGCACGACCTGCGCGTTCTGGTGCGGAAGCGACTGCTTGCAGGCGACAGCAATGCACAGGTCAAAGAATACATCGTTGCTCGCTATGGAAATTACGTGCTGTTGAAGCCGCCCTTCATAGAAGAGACCTATATTCTATGGTTCGGGCCGCTGGCTCTTTTGCTGGCCGCGACGGCAGCAGTTTTCGTCTTTTACAAACGTAGTGCCGGTGTGCCGCCGGACCCCGCGCCCCTCTCGGACGAGGAAAGCCGCAGCATATCTATCTTACTCGGCGAGCCAGGAGAACACGAGGAGACGCGTTGATGTATTGGCTTGTGTTCGCCCTCTTAACGATCATTTGCGTCTCGGCCCTGCTTTATCCGCTTCTGCGCCGTAGCCAGTCCACCGCGGCGTCGCGTGCGGACTACGACAATGTCGTCTACCGTAGCCAGCTGACCGAGGTCGCACACGAGGTCGAGCGCGGAGTATTGACCCAGGCGCAGGCCCACGCCGCGCGCACCGAAATCCACCGCCGCATGTTGGCCGCCACCGCTGTCGAAAGGAAGGCGGCAGCCTCTCCTAAGGGAAGTCGGCATGCGCGCATTACTGCAGCGGTCGTGATCGCGGTCTTGGTACCCTTGGGTTCGGGTCTGCTGTACGCCGCCCTGGGCTCTCCGGATTTGCCCGATCAGCCCTATGCTGAACGACTTAAGCATGATCCCAACGTCATGATCGCGGCAGCGGCGCACAGGCTGGCAACGGATTTGGAAAGCAAACCCGTCGCGGCCGGCTATCAGCGGCTCGCGGAAATTTATTTCTATTTGCGCGAATATGACCGTTCGGCGCTGGCTTACCAGCGCGCCGTCGATCTCGGTGACGGCAGCGCGGAGATGTGGTCGCAGTTGGGCGAGACCATCGTCTTGGCCAATGGCGGCGCGGTAGTGCCCAGCGCCATGAGTGCGTTTACGCACGCGCTCGACGTCGATGTTCGCGAACCGCGGGCGCGCTATTATTTCGGTTTGGCCGCTGCTCAGGCTCACAAATTGAGGCGCGCCGTAGCTATTTGGCGCGATCTGGAGAAGGACAGTGCTGCCGATGCGCCATGGCTGCCTGTTCTCAAGCAACACATTGCCGCTTATGCCAAGCGGGGCGGCTTCGATCCGGCGACGATCACTCCGGAGCCACCCGTTTTGCCGAAACCGTAGTACCGGCCAACGCTCCACTTTCCCGCCGCATCAGCCGGCAAGCGCGGCACCGACCAGCGCTCCCATTCCGTAGGTGATCGCCGCTGCGGCGGCACCGATTACAACTTGGCGCGCGGCCGAAAACACGGCGGTGCGGCCCGTGAAAAGAGACGTCCCGGCACCGACCGCGGCAAGGGCGACCGCACTGGCGGCGACACTCACCACAGTCGCGGCCATACCTTGAAGAAACACAAGCGGAAGCACGGGCACCATAGCGCCCCCGGCAAACAGGAAAAATGACCATCCGGCCGCAACCCATGCCGAACCGCCCAGCTCGTCCGGATCGAGCCCGAGTTCCTCACGGACCAACGTGTCAAGCGCCGTATCTTTTTGCGCCATTAGACGTGTTGCCAGGGCGCGCGCCTCGGTCTCGCCAAGTCCCTTCGCCTGATAGATCAAGACAAGCTCTTCTCGTTCCTCGTCCGGTACCTGTTTTAGCTCTTCAGCCTCACTTGACACCTGATGTGCGTAGAGTTCGCGTGCGCTGTTAACCGAAAGCCACTCGCCCATGGCCATCGAACAGGCTCCTGCGAAAAGGCCCGCCAATCCGGTCAGGAGAATGATATGTTGCGACGTTGCCGCGCCAGTAACGCCCATCACCAGGCTGAGATTGGAGACAAGTCCGTCATTGGCGCCCAGTACGGCAGCGCGCAAGGCGTTGCCTCCCATTGCCCGATGACGCCCCTCCAGGCGCGCAATCGAGCCACCTTTCAGCCCGCCGGATTTTCCAGCCAGCGCATCGAGAATGCGCGCATGCGACCGCTCCGCAGTCGGCAGCCCACGCTCGACGGCTTCGGGCTGCTGGTCATAGGTGGCACTGTCGGCATGTTCCAGAACGTTGATCGTGGGAAGAACAAAATCCGGGCCAAAACGCCGCGCGAGCCACGCAAGTGCGCGAGTTCGCCAGCCGGGGCGCAATGTCGGGACATTCGACCCAACCCGCCTGAGATTCTTCCGCCAGAATTCCGCATGCGCGTCTTCTACCGCGGCGAGCTTACGAAAGATGGCGCTTGACCCCGGATCGCCTTCTGCCTCCGCGAGTACACGATAGAGGCTCGCACTATCGATCTCGCCCTGGAGATTCGCCCGATAGCGCACGGCATCGTGATCTTGCGCCATTCCCGGCTCCCTAAATTGGAATAGCTTCGCGCCGCGCTCGCGGGAAATGCGCCGCGCATTATGAGCATACAAGCCCATTTCCAAATGCGCCAAACTCTTGGCAAATTGCCGGACCGAACAACCGTTAGTCATCTGAATATTAAGGATAAAATTGCACAAGAAATGAGCTCCCTTCGAATGACCCCCAGTTCCGAGACTGGCATTCATTCAAAGTGGATATTTTGACCTGTGTAGAGAGAAGCGGAAAAGGAGTGCTGCTTGTGGTCAGTGTCCTTTGATCTTTCCGGACATGGCATTAAGGCGATTGTGGATGCTGATCGCCAATGGGTCATTGGCATCTGCCACCGTAAGAGCCTTGGTCCACAGGGCACGCGCCCGATCCGAATGGCCTAGCCTCTGCTCCGCCAAGCCGACGTAGTACAGCGCCTGGACGTCTGTGGGATCGAGCTTCAGAACCCTGCGCATCGTGGCGACAAAATCCGCAGGGATGTCTTCACCAGGAGCGGCGGCAGCCTTCTGAATCTCCGCCAACGTCAGCTGCACGCTCACATCGTCCGGTTTGAGGCGAACGGCATGGTCGATGGCCTCGCGCGCCTTGCCCTGTTCGTTCAGCACGTAATACGCGTGTGCCAGACGCTGCCAGCCTGCTACGTCACCCGGACTCTTTTCCATACGAGCCGCGAGACGCGCGACCATGGCATGGATCATCGTATCCCGATCGTCGGACGTTGCCGTCGGCGCGGCGTTTGTGTCCGCAGGGGTGCTCGCGCTGGCCACAGGACGCGCGCTGGTCTGCAGATGCATCGCGTTTGTCATCGCCGTGACGGCTACATTCAGAACCCTGGGGGACGGTGGGCTCGGCGGTACCGACGTCGGATCAAAACCGCCTTGTTTGGAGAACGCCGCGATGTGCTGGCGCACTATCGGCAGCCATGGGGCGTCGGCGGGAGCGTCCTTTTCCAGGTCACGCCAGATGGCGACAGCCTGCTTCAAATTGCCGATCTGCGACTCAGCCAAGCCGATATAAAATCGCGCACGGTCATCATGCGGATCAATGGCCAATGCATTGGTGAACGCCATCATGGCCTCGGGCACGACGGCGCCACCATTGGCCATAACGACAGACTCTCCGAACTCCGACCATGTGGCCGAATCGGTGGCACCCAAGGCGACCGCTTGGCGGTCTGCGTCAGCGGCCTGCTCGTAGTTGCGGGTGTTGAAGTACATTTCGGCGAGACGCTTGTAGCCGGACGCGCTTGGACTGCTCTGCAACAGCTCCGCCAATTTCTCCGCAGTCGTCGCCACGACGAATTCGGGATCGTGCTTAATCCGCCACGCATAGGGCTTTCCAGGCAGATGCGGAGAACCCAGTATGCCGTATACGACTATCGCACCGACCGGCAAAATCACGGCAATCGCGATGATCGCCGCGAATTTGGCGTAACGGTTGCTGATCCGCGTCGGCTTAGCGGGCGCCTTGAGTTCGGCGTCCTCGGCCGCCAGCATACGGCGGTGTACTTCCGCCCGGGCGGCGTCGGCCTGAGCCGCCGTGAGGAGCCCGCGGTCGATCTCCTGTTCGATCTCCGTCAATTGGTTGCGATAGACGACAATATCGTAGTCGACGCGCGGCGGCGGCTCGTCCGAAGCCTTCTTCAGGAGAGGAAAGAGCAGAACCGCAAGCACAGAGACGATAAGAGCCGCGAAGATGAGCCACAACATCGTCACGCTCCTTTGATCCTGGATTCAGTGTCGCCAATCAGGGCGGAAATGCGCTTGCGCTCTTCCTCTGAAATCGGCGGGGCCTCCGCGGCCTGTACGGTGCGTCGATAATAAACCGTGGCCGCGCCCGCGGCGCATAGCAACAGGCCCAGAGGTCCAAGCCACAACAAGTAAGTCTCCGCATCGAATGGTGGTTTCAGTAGGACATAATTGCCGTAGCGCGCCACGATGTACTGCTTGACTTGCTCGTTCGTGTCACCAGCCAGCACGCGTCGGCGCACCAGTAGTCTCAGATCGTGCGCGAGGTCGGCGTCGGAATCGTCGATGGACTCGTTCTGGCAAACGAGGCAGCGCAATTCCTTGTCTATGGTACGGGCTCGCGCCTCGAGTTTGGGGTTGGATAACATCTCGTCAGGCCGGATCGCCCAAGCCGAGCCTGCCGTGCCCAGGACGGCTGCAATCAGGGCCATTCCGATCAACATGGACGATGCGTGCACGCGGTATCTCACTTGCTCAATTTCTCCGCCAAGGGGATCAGCTGCTTTCTGATGATTTCAGGCGTCAGCGGGCCCGTCTGCTTGAAGCGGATCACGCCATTCTTGTCGATCAGATAGGATTCCGGCACGCCGTAGACACCGAAGTCGATCCCGGTCCGCCCATGCGCATCGACGGCGATGGTCGGATAGGGGTCTCCCAATTCCGCCAACCACGCCTTGGCATCTTGCGGCCGGTCCTTGTAATTGATGCCGACCAGCGTGATCCCCGCCTTTGTAATTTCCGATAGAAATGGGTGTTCCTCCCGGCAAGGCACACACCACGAGGCGAAGAAATTGACCAGTGTGACCTTGCCTCGGAGATCGGCTGTCTTGAAACCGCGTTCGCCGGCCAGCAGCGGCGGCAAATCGAATTTGGGAGCGGCTTTGTTGATCATCACCGACGGGATCAGGTTCGGCGTGTCGCCCTCCTCGACCAGATGCAGCCGCCAGATGAAAAAGCCGGCCAGAACCGCAAAGCCGAGCAAGGGCACAACATACATCCAGCCCCGCATGCCCTTCCGTTCGTGCGCCGCGGCGCCGTCGGCCACCGCGCTCGCTGCGGCCACTTTCAACGCCGGCATCGGAATTTTCGCGCCGAGTCTGCGCAAAGGCGCGCCTATACGATGATGTCTGTCTGTCAGAGACACGAGGCCGCCCAAGACCATCATTACGGCGCCGAAGAATATCCATGGCACCAGCGGATTGTGGTAGATGTGAACAACAAAGCCGCCGTCGCTGCTCGGGTCTCCCAGAACGGCGTAGAGATCGCTGACGAAATTGGTGTGTATGGCAACCGTCGACAATGGCTGCTGAGGGTTCGCATACAAGCGCCGTTCCGGCTGCAATTCGGCAACGTAACGGCCGTCCCTGGTGACAATGAACGTTGCCCGCGAAGCGACGTAATTGGGACCGGTGATATTATTTTCGACCCCGGTGAACTTAAGCTGATAGCCGGCCACGGTGGCGCTATCACCAGGATGCATGATCTGCAAAAATTCGGTACGCCACGCCAAGGACCCGGCAATACCGATCAAGACGATTGCCAGTCCCATATGGCTGATCGTCATGCCATAGGCCGAACGCGGAAGATGGCGGGCACGATGAAAAGCATCGGCGAATGACCGCCGGAACAGTCCGATCCGCCCTGCCCATTCGCTCAGGCTGCCGAAGAACAACCAAGCCGCCAGGCCGAACCCCGCCGACGCCCACAAGGATCGCGACGATACGCCTGCGATAAGCCATGTCGTGCCAACCGCGACAATCGTCGCGGCAAAGGCGAATTTCAGCCGCGCCAGCGCGTCCGGCAGATCGCCGCGCTTCCACGACAGCAGCGGCCCGACGGCCATGAGCACGAACAGCGGCGCCATCAGAGGCACCATCACAATATTGAAATAGGGCGGACCGACGGAGACCTTGCCGAGACCGAGCGCGTCAACGAACAATGGATACAGCGTGCCCAGTAGAACCGTGCCGGCGGCAGTGCTCAGGACCACATTGTTGAACAGCAGGCCGCCCTCGCGTGAAATCGGCGTGAACAGACCGCCACCTTTGAGCGCCGGCGCGCGAAAGGCGTACAGGATCAGAGAACTCCCTGTAACCGCCGCGAGCAGCGTCAATATAAAAATGCCGCGCTGGGGATCATTGGCGAAGCTGTGCACCGAGGTCAGAATGCCGGACCTCACCAGGAAGGTTCCGAGCAACGACAGCGAGAAGGTGATGATCGCCAGAAAGATCGTCCAGGACTTCATCGTGTCGCGCTTCTCGGCCACGATGGAGGAGTGCAGGAGCGCCGTCCCGGCAAGCCACGGCATGAGGGACGCATTCTCCACCGGGTCCCAGGCCCAATAGCCACCCCACCCCAGCGTGTAATACGACCACCACGACCCCATGGCGATGCCAAGAGTCAGCGCACACCAAGCAACCAGCGTCCATGGGCGCACCCAGCGTGCCCAGGCGGCATCGACTCGCCCTTCGATCAATGCGGCAATGGCAAAGGAAAACGCCATCGAGAAACCGACATAACCGAGGTATAGGAAGGGGGGATGGAAGGCGAGGCCGGGATCCTGAAGCAAGGGGTTCAGACCGTTGCCATTCAGTGGCGCTGGATCGATCCGTACAAACGGGTTGGACGTCATCAGGATGAACAGAAGAAACCCGAAGCCGATCATCCCCTGAACTGCCAGAGCACGAGCACGCAATCCCGGCGGTAAATCCCGCCCAAACACCGACACGGCCATGCCGTACAGCACGAGGATGAAGGTCCAAAGCAACATGGAACCTTCGTGATTGCCCCAGACACCAGTGATCTTGTAGAGCAGCGGCTTGTCGGTATTGCTGTTCTGGACCACGTTCAGGACGGAGAAATCGCTGGTTACGTGGACCCAGATCAACGCACCGAACGCAATGCTCACAAGACAGAACTGGGCGAAGGCCGCCGGCCGGTCCACGTTCATCCAGGCAGTATCGCCGCGTGCAGCCCCGATGAGCGGGACAGTTGCCTGGACGGCCGCAACAAACAGCGCAAGGATCAGAGCGAAAAGGCCGATTTCGGCAATCATCCGTAAATGCCCATCATGCTTTCGTCAGGCGACGGCCGCCTCACGTCGCCGAACATTTGCTCAACATGGCGTGCCAGGATATGCGTAAATACGCGTATTTTGCTCCTTATTAGCTGGCGCAGTCAGCTCATTCAGCCGATCTACGTCCAGCATGGAGCACGCAAATCCGGAGCTGCGCCTGGCTCGTTCCGGGATGTGCCCGGCGCCGATGACCGCATTGGCTTCAAAGCGGCCATCGGCACTGAGATTATCAAGTCCGGCGTGTCGACCTGGTGCGAAAGATCACAATTTCATGGTCATCGCGGCCGTGAAGGTACTGACGTCGTACTTGGCCGGCACGTCGCCGGTCAGCACCTGCCCCACTGACGCCCCGACCAGCGCCCAGTCTGTCATGTCCAGGCTGGTGAACTGATAGCCGAAGTAGAACGATGTGTTGGACGAGTAGTCGTAGGTGGCGTGCAGCTTGACCTGATGGTTCGCGGACGCCGTGTTCAACAACGGATCACCGCCGAAGGTTTGCCCCGCCTCGCCGCTGGTCCAGGAACCGCTTTGTGCGAACGCTTGGTCCCCGTAGCTATAAACGTAGTCCGCGCCGAACTTCAACTTGTCGCTCGCACGCCAAGTCCCACCAATTCCTGCAGTTTGGATGTCGTAGGTACTCGCCTCGCTGTAGTAGGTGCCAGGGGCAGTGGTGCTGCTGCCGTCGTTCAGCGCCCGCATGGCGCGGTATGTCCGCAAGAAGGTGTAGTAGGTATGCAGCTCTTCATCGTTGCTGATCTGGTACGTCACGTCCGGCCCGGCCTGCACGCTGTAGTCGTGATTGATCCCGACGCTCGGGTTCACGACGCCGCCGTATGTGGCCGGCGGGTTGTGATATTGATCATTGCTGTACTTGCCGAAGAAGCTCAGAGAGGTCTTCTGCCCGATCATTCCCGACACCATGCCTGTGACAGCGTCCTGCGTGCGCGCAGCCTCGTAGAAGGGAATTTGCTGGCACCCAAGCGCATCAAGAGTGCTTCCGCAGTCGGACGAAATCTGGACCAGCCACAAGCTGTAATCCGGCGCCGAAGCTGTGCGGTCGGAATGGACGTATCCAAGCGAACCGGAGACGCCAGTTTCCAGGGTCGAGATGACCTTCACGGACTCCTCGTTTTCCTGTGTATCGTGCGTAATGGCGTTGCCACGGTGCTCATTGCGGTAGGTGTAGCCGACGGTCACCCGCGTGGACGACAGGACGTGATAGCCGGCCGTCAAGACGAATGCTTGCTTGGTCCATGACTCCGGAATCGCTTCGCGATATTTGAGGGCGGTGGTATCCGTCGGGTCGCCATAAATCCACATCGCTTTTGTCTGCGGATCGCGCACGTCGATTGTGTAACTCGCCCGGAGGTCGAGCTTGGGTAACGGACGGGAACTCACTGCGACATTGCTGAAGAACGTTTGCACCAGTCCGTCCAGAGACTGCGGGTTCGAAGCAAGCTGCGCGGCCAGCGCAGGGTTGCCGAGAACGTAGCCCATTGCGGTTGCCGCCGGGAATGGGTCGTTCTGCAGCTGCAGGCCGTAGATCATGGTCCCGTACAGCCGGGTGCTCGGGCTCAGATCGTACCCAATCTCGCCTGTGATGGTGTGAGCTTGGTTGCTGGGCGGCAGGCTGTAGACGCCCGATTGTTGGTAGCTGGTGTAGGTGTGCGTAGTCGGATTCTGTATCGACGTGAAATTCCAGCCCTCGTAGGCGTAACCGGCCTTGTTGTGATCGATGAAGTTTGAGAATTCGTAGGAAATCTTCGCCTGCAGGTTCGGCGTCGTGTAGGCAGCCGCGACAACGTAATTGTCGGTGTCGTAGTCGATTGGCATCGGGAACGTGACCATTCCGGTGTTGCTGCCACCAGTAGTCATCGCCTGTTCTAGCGAGCCCTCCTTGTGTTCGTGGCTGGCTGCCGCGCTGAGCTGCCAGGAGCCGAGGTCGTAACTACCTTCCACAGTCCCTTTGTCCCGCCGCGTGCCGATCTGATAGGTCAGCTCGCTGGCCTGGCCGTAATCGCCGACGTGGGTGCCAGAGGACGATGTGATTCCGCTGCGCGTTCTGTAGCTGCCGTAGAAGCTCGTCGACGTCGGCGAGTTGTTCAGATAGGCCCCGTTGGCCGCAAGCGCCGCTGAATAGCCCGGTGCGAGGTTGCCTTCCTTGTCGAGGATCGTCGTGAAGTTGTCGGTTGCGGTGTAGGTCATGGCGTCATAGGACGCGGAGACACTCCACTTACCCTGCTCACCGGTCATCAGCGTGATTGACGCTTCCGGCGCCATCTTGCCGAAGCCGAAGTTAACGTTGTCGCCAGTGAAGGTGAAGTAGTGCGTGCCACCACTGTCCCATCCGTCGCGGGTACCGAGGTTCCAACTGCCAAGCACCCCGACACCGGATTCCGGCATGCCGTTGTACCGGCCGAAGGCGGCGGAGGAGTCCGACACCCCACCCACGCCGATGGTGACTTCGCCGATCGACGACGACGGATTCTGCACCACAGTGGTCTGGGGTGCCGCCGGCGCGTCGGAGACATCAAAAGCACTGTTATCCTGGGCTTGCGCGACCGTGGTCAGCGATAGCATGCAGGCACTCGCCAGGACGGCAACTTTCAGCGTTTCGAGCGTGTTCATGCGACACCTATTTTAGCGGAAGAAAGTTGAGCCACTGGGGCTATCCGAACCGTGAATCTGCGAATGGCAGTTCAGGCAGCTGCGGTCGCCGTAGAGATAGAGGCTGCCGCTATGAGCTGCGACTGACTGCTTCGACACGCCGACACCCCCCATGTCGTTCGTCGCCGAATGGCAATCGAGGCACAGGAACGGCACTTTCTCCTTGAGCAGGCGCGGATTCACCGAGCCGTGCGGATTGTGGCAGTTGGTGCAGTCTTCACGAACTGGCTGGTGTTCCCAGAGCATTGGACCGCGCTTATCGGCATGACAGCTGTAGCAAAGATCGGTCACCCTGGCCTTTTTCAGCAGATCGCGATTGGGCGAACCGTGCGGGTTGTGGCAGTCCGAGCAGGCCACTTTGCCCTCTCTGATCGGATGATGAGAGAACTGCAGGGTGAGCGCCCGCTGCTCGGCATGGCAGGAGAAGCACTTCTCCGGCTGTGTCGCCTTTACCAGGATCGGGTCCTTCTTGACGTGGATCGTGTGACAACTCACACAGGCTAGATTGTTGTCCTGATGTTGGCTCCCCACCCAATCCATTCGCAGGCCGTTCTGATGGCAACTGAGGCATACCTCGTTGCGCGCCGACACCGAAGATGCATTGGGGCCTTTGAATACGACGGCTGGCTCCGTCTTCTTCTGACCAGGGGCAGGCGCGCTTTCGACATGCCCCTCGCTAGGACCGTGGCAGGATTCGCATTCGTGCTGGCCGAATGGAGACCGCGGATCACCTTTCATGCCATGGGGCGTCTGGAGAATGTCGGTCACAGGCGCCTGATCATGACACTTCATGCAAGTTGCGGCCCCGCGGGCGCTGTACAGCCCGCTGGCGGCGTCGCTGGTGGCAGGCGCAGTGGCCGTCTGTGGAGTAGCAGCCTGAGTTGTGTCCGCCGCCGAAGCCGCCTGTGCCGTGCCAAAAAGCACGGCACAAAGCAGAACCAGCACGGCGAAGCCACATATGCGATTTATCTTAGTCATCGGCTTATCCCCTGCTCTATCGAGGCCCCCTGGGCGACTATTTTTTCCCTACGACGAAATCGGCATTGCCCTGATCGAGAACCAGAGAACGTTCGAACGACACGTAGTGGAACCGCTTGGCCGTGTGGCCGGAATGAATGGCGAAAGCGACCGTGTAGCGCTTGCCCGGGACCAGCGGCACAAAGCCCGCGCCAGCGTTCAGCTTGCGCGACAGGGTCACCGACCATGTTCCGCCGCTGTAAGTCGCCTCGGCCGTAACGGCGGTCGGCTTGGTCTCTTCGAGTTTGTCGAAGATGATGCCGTTTGCTGCAGCCGCGGGAGCGCCAGGATTGAGACGCGCCTGCCAGTATTCGAGGAAATAGCCGCTGGCCTTTAATTTTGCCAGAGCATCGGCCGGCATCAACGCATCGCCACCACCTTGACGCGACAGATGGGCGCGGGTTTTGGGGAGATACATCGTGCGGTCGGAACCGCCCGCACTTGGCATGCCGGCGGAATCCTCATGGCATGCACCCCAGCACCCGGCGCGATTGGCTTCCGGCACATCGCCGCCGTCAAGCATCATCGTGACCTTGGTGGCGTAGGTGTTGTCCATCTTGGCGTTGGGCTGGTTGCCCTCCGAGAATTCCAAATGGACGTACATGTTCTGGGCGTCGTGCTCGAACTGGACCTTCGCATCGATCGACCCAGGCTTACCGGGGATCGGCGTCGCCTCGTTTTTCTTGCCCGAGACCAGCAGCGCGCCCATGTTCTTCTCGTCGCCGATATGGCACGCCGCGCAGTCTTTCCCGCCACGGAATTTCTCCGCACCCGGATGGTCTGTCAGAACCCACTCCCAAGACGACTGTCCAGGGTAAAAAAGCTGGACGTCCTTCGCCGGAACACCCGACCAGTTGGGCGCCGCCATAGCCGCCGTCATGCCTATAGCGCCTGCAATCCCAAACATCGCTGTCAACGTCTTTGCCTGTATTCTCATTGTCTTGTCCTCACTGGATGTCGAAGCTGTTGGCGGGCGCGGCCTTCGCCGAGGGATCCGCCGGTACGTGGTGGGTTATCCCTTTGTGGCAATCGAGACAGTTCTCGTCCGTCTTCATCGCCGAGGTGTGCTCGGCGCGGATGCTCGGTCTCTGGTCCTCCAGGACCATGTTTGCGTATTTGTGGCAGGCCTTACATTCTGCGGCGTTGTCCGCCTTGAAGCCGGCCCAGACCCGTTTTGCTAGCTCGAAGCGACGCGCCTGAAAGGCTCTCTTGACGCCATCGGGACCTTCACCCGCGAAGACCACGAAGTGCGTCCACAACTCCAGGCTCGCCATGGCCTTGCGACCCAGGACCGCCGGCCAGTTGTCGTGTGGAACGTGGCACTGGGCGCAGACAACAACGACGCCCTGTTCGTTCTTGTAATGCTTGCTGTGCATGTACTCCTGATAGACGGTGCTTTCCATCTCGTGGCAGGTGTGCGCGCAGAAGTTTAGCGAACTCGTGTAGTCGAGCACGGTCGCGTAGCTGGCAGCCAGACCAAGCCCAACCAATACGGACACGCCTGCAACGACGATGAACTTGAACCTGCTCCGAACGAATCCGCTTATACCCTGCGAGATCGCACGAAATTTCTCCACGACCGACACTAGCGTCCCCCTTCTTAGCAGCGCGAAATGATTCTCTTCGCGATTAGGACGCGTGATATGTGGCAGCGGTCGACGACGACACGTAGTGCCAAGAAGAGCAAACTTGATGATACCAGGCCGTATCGCGCGCAAATGCCGCAACAGGCAGTCATTCGCCCAAAACGTCCGCAATATCTGTTAGATCAAGTACTTATAGCGCTCGCCAACCGCCCAATTCCGTGACGCAGTTGCTCGGTCGTCAACGCCGCGTAGCCGAAGAGCAGCGCTTTATCGTGATAGCGAAAATTGCCTGCAGGCGTGCAGCTCTCGCAGACCACGCCCTCAATGTTCAGTCCCTGGATGCGGGCGGCATCGCATATTTCCCGCGCCGAGGAAAAGCGTTCAGGAAGCAGCCAAGTCATCTGCGTGCCAATTTCGGTACCGACCAAGCGTACATCGCCGAATTGAGTTCGGAGGGCATGGATCAGGCAATCTCGGCGATCGAGATATACTTTACGCACCCGACGCAGATGATGATCGTATTCCCCGCTGGCCAGAAGGTCGGCCACCACCATTTGCTCTAGCCACGGGCAACCGTCCTCTGCCAAGGATTTTATCGCTACAATGGCATCCACAAATTCGGACGGCGCCACGAGATAGCCAAGGCCAAGCCCGGCGCCAAGAGTCTTGGCGAAGGAGCCGGTGTAAAAAACCAGGCCGTATGGATCGAGCGCGGCAAGCGGCTGCGGCGTTGTCCCATGGTAACGGAACTCGCTATCGCAGTCGTCCTCTATGAGATACGCACCAGCCTCTCGAGCCCATTCAAGCAGCAACCCGCGCCGCGACTGCGGCATGGTGCCGCCGAGTGGATTCTGCCGCGCCGGCGTTACATAAGCCAAGGACACGGGGCCCTGCGGTAACCGTTCCGTCTCCAATCCATGCTCGTCGACGGAGACATGAATCAAGTCTGCGTTGCGCGCCTTGAAGAAACCGACAATCTCCTCTTCACCCGGCGACTCGACGACGACACGGTCACCCCGGCGCTGAAACAGATGCGCCACGAGACTGCATGCCTGTCGGCGCCCAACAACGATGATCACCTGCTCCGGTGAAGCCATGATGCCACGCGTGCCCGCCAGATAGTCGACGAGCGCCTGCCGCAGAGAAACAACGCCGGCCGCAGACTGAGCCTTTGCGAGCCCGTTCGGTTCGCGCTCGAAGACATTGCGCATTCCCTGCAACCACGTCTTGGCAGGTAGCAGATGACTGGCGTCGAAGCGTGAGGGGCTGAAATCTATGATGCCTTCGGGAAGTGGCGGACGTGGCGGCAGCGAACCGTGGAATAAGGCGGGATGGAGCGATGCCTGGCGGGGGACATCCGAAAATGAATTATGCGCGGAGTTCGGCTTGGGCTGTTGCGGCGGCGTCGAGCAGACAAATGTACCGACCGCAGGACGTGTTTCCAGATAGCCTTCGCTGATGAGCCGTTCATATGCGAGCAATACCGTCGTGCGCGACACCCCGACTTGCTCCGCCAGGAACCTTGTCGCGATGATGCGGGAATTCGGCTTCAATTTTCCCGTGAGAATAAGTTGCCGCAGTTGCTCAAACAGCTGGTCCTGCAACGGGGCCGTGGCACCGCGATTGAGCTGTAGCGGCAAATTCATGAATATTCTCTATGCCACACATCGTTTCACAACGAGAGTGACGGGCCATCGTGGACACGGTCACACCAGTGCGACAGCCAGTTGCCCCCATTTATAGGTCCCTCAATTACGATGCCCGGATGCTGACGGATATACGTACAAATCCTAGCGCGGCGCATGGATGCTGGCTCACTTGAATGACGGCGCGCAAGGCACGGCGCGATGCTCGCCAGCCTGGCTTGAACGCGCTAAAGCACAGACGAGCGTATGGCTGTTACCGTCGCAGCCGTTTCACCGATCGATTTTGCGAAGAATCTGACCTTGCAGTCTCGCATCGGACCGCCGAAATCGATTCCGTCGAACTGGCCTGATCAGTGACTATAAAAGACAGCGCACAACCGTAAAATTGATTCACGGGACCTTCATCCGGACAACACCCCAGAAGCTGGAATATTTTCCTGAGAAAAGCCGCCCTTACGCAGTTCGCAGCCCCTTCCTCTGGACACCATCAAGAAATATCGTGAGAGCTCTGGTAGCGGTACCACCGTCTCCCAACGTCCCTTCAAAAAGAGCAATCCCACCACAGTCATCAGCTGCAACGGAAACCCCGATGAAATGCACTCAAGCCCCGAAGATCTTTTTTGCGGCCTTGTTGTTGAGCTGCGCGATGTTCGCCACGGCACAAGCTCGCCCCGCTGCACCGCCGCCCGCGAGTTGGGTGGGATCGTGGGCCTCCTCGCAACAGATTCCGGAGCCTCGCAACGCCCTGGCCCCGGACGAACTGCGCGACGCGACGTTGCGGCAGATCGTGCATCTGACGGTCGGCGGCAAAGAGCTGCGGGTGCGATTGTCCAATGCGTTTGGAACCGAGCCGCTGCATATCACGGCGGTCCACATTGCGCGGCCGCTGTCGCTGTCAACCGGTAGCATCGACGTTTCAACGGACACGCCGGTCACTTTCTCAGGCAGTCCCGACGTGATCATACCGGCTGGTGCCGAGTACATCTCCGATCCGGTTGCCTTCTCAGCCGCCGCATCGTCAGACCTGGCGATCACGCTCTACATGGAAACGCCTCCGGCACAACAAACCAGCCATCCTGGGTCCCGCGAGACGTCCTTTCTGGTCCATGGCAATCAGGTCTCGGCGGAGGACCTGCTCAACGCGCAACAAGTCGAGCACTGGTATCAGATTTCCGGCGTCGACGTGGCTGCCCAGCCGCAAGCGGCCGCCATTGTCACGTTGGGTGATTCGATCACCGACGGCCACGGCGCAACAACCAACGGTAATGATCGCTGGCCCGACGACCTCGCCCGGAGGCTCCAGGCTTTTCCGGCGACAAGGATGTTCGGCGTCCTCAATGTGGGCACGGGAGGAAACCGCCTGCTGCAGGATGGCCTCGGACCGAATGCCCTCGCGCGTTTCGACCGTGACGTGCTGGCACAAACCGGTGTCCGCTATCTGATCGTTCTGGAGGGCATCAACGACCTTGGCACCTTGACTCGCGACCAGGAAGTGCCGCCGGCCGAGCACGAGGCGTTGGTAAAGCGAATGATCGGTGCTTATGAACAAATCATCATGCGCGCACATGCGCACGGCATCCTGGTCATGGGCGCGACGATCACCCCAGATGGTGGATCGACTTACTATCATCCGACGGCGATCGATAATGCCGATCGTGAGGCAGTCAACGCGTGGATCAGAACGCCGGGCCACTTCGATGCCGTCGTCGATTTCGACAAGGTGGTCCGTGACCCGGATCATCCCGATCAGCTTCTTCCGGGGTATGATTCCGGCGATCACCTGCATCCGTCGCCTGCGGGGTATCGCGCCATGGCGGATGCAATTCCGCTGTCCTTCTTCGCGCATGCGGACGTTTTTCGAAAAGACAAGCGGCGGCGTATGCACTCAAAACCCTGATACCGGCTGCCGCGCCGCGAGAACGCTCGACCCAAAAATACCAAGCGGCCTGTCACGGACCGCTTGGCGTAGGGTGCCATCAGAGTTTGGCGTCAAGCGAAACATTGATCGTCAGGTCATTGCTCCCCGGATAACAAAAGCCCTATGACGCGTACCAGGTCGGAGCGTAACCGGGCTTCCAGTTGACGCTCCGCCCCTTCCTTCCCGTCTTGTGACAGCGCTTTCCATTTTGTAGTATATCAATGATATAATTGGCATTTTGACAGTTTTAGCGACAAGCCGAATTCACAGGTAGTCACAAAAGGCCAGATAATAGGCAGGGAGAAATCATGGCTGAAATCGGCTGGTGTATCCGCACCTGCGGCAACCAGCCCTGTCCGCTCATTTACGGTTCTACCAGCTTTGGTACGCGCCAGCCCGAACGACGTGTGCAAGGCCCGCATCCCAGCCAGCGGCACCGCTGCAAATATCGTCTCTCTCGAAACGGTGCGTGTTGAAACTCTTGATCCCCACGGCAAACAGCCAGCGTTGGTACGAAGCAAACAAAAAAGCAGACCGACGGGGTTGAAACACGAGGAAGAGGAAACGCTCCATGATTTCGAGACGAGGCGTGGTGCTGACCGGTACGCTGTTCGCCGGCGGTTGTGCGGCCGGACTGCATTCCGTGTTGCGGCAACCCGACAAGAGCGACTTCGTCCGCGTCGACGGACTGCGTTTCGTTCTTAAGGGCGAACCCTATCGCTATGTCGGCGCCAATATGTGGTACGGCGCCTATCTCGGCGCGCTTGGGCCGACCGGCAACCGCGACAGGCTGCGGCGGGAACTTGATGCCCTCGCCGCCCTTGGCGTCGCCAATCTGCGTGTCCTGGGCTCCTCGGAATTGTCGCCACTCAAGAATTCGATGCGGCCTGCCTTCCGCGGCCCCACGCCCCCTTACAATGAGGATCTGCTTGTCGGCCTCGACTACCTGCTGGCGGAGATGGGCACGCGGGATCTCAAGGCCGTCATCTACCTCAATAATTATTGGGAATGGACCGGCGGCATGGTGACCTATCTGTACTGGACGAATGGCGGCCACTACATCGACATGAACGATCCGGCCCACCCCTGGCCGGCCTTCGCCGATTTCAGCGCCCAGTTCTATGGCAGTGCCAAAGCCAATGCACTCTACCGGAACTATGTCAGCGCGGTGATCGGACGCCGGAACACCATCACCGGCGTGGCGTATCGTGACGATCCGGCGATCATGTCCTGGCAGCTGGCCAATGAGCCCCGTCCCGGTGGCAGCATGGCGAACGCCCAGTTCGAGAATTTCTATGCCTGGATTGCGGACACCGCGAATTTCATCAAGGCGCAGGACGCCAATCATCTCGTTTCAACGGGAAACGAGGGATTGAAGGGCTGTCTCGATAACGAAGATTGCGTCGTGAAGACGAACGCCATTTCAGGTGTCGACTACATGACCTTTCACATTTGGCCTCTCAACTGGAGCTGGATCAATCCCAAGGATATGGCCGGCACCTATGCGTCGTGCGAGGCAAACACCCGCGATTACATCGCGACCCATCTGCGGATTGCCAGACAGGTCAACAAGCCGGCCGTTGCCGAGGAATTCGGCCTCCCGCGCGACGGTGGCGAATACGCCATCAGCGCTCCCACCACCTATCGGGACCGGTTCTACAAGCTGATCTTCGATGCCGCGCAGAACAGCGCAAGCAGCGGCGGCCCCTTCGCCGGAACGAATTTCTGGGCGTGGGGCGGAGAAGGCCGCGCCGAGCACCCGGACTTCATGATGCGGCCCGGCGACAAATCCTTCGTAGGGGATCCGCCGCAGGAGCCGCAGGGGCGGAACTCGGTGTTCAATTCCGATGCGTCGACGCTCGACATCATCCGCAGCCACGCCGCCCATCTCAAGCGGCTGCAAGCGGCCACATAACCCATTGAAAATAATGGTGCCCAGGGGCGGAATCGAACCACCGACACGCGGATTTTCAGTCCGCTGCTCTACCGACTGAGCTACCTGGG